>Ga0157373_10004863_pt1 | contig 10112 bp, 9 predicted proteins | sample C65metaG_FD_113460 | JGI IMG/M metagenome (GOLD analysis project Ga0157373, IMG submission 113460) | Corn rhizosphere microbial communities from Kellogg Biological Station, Michigan, USA - C6-5 metaG | ecosystem: Host-associated > Plants > Roots > Rhizosphere > Soil | place: USA: Michigan...
AGTTTGATCATCAATTCCGATCCCTGGTTGATCATATCCACCATCGCGTCTTCGCCTACTTCTTCGGGTTTGATGGCCGTTTGGCAAATGGCTTCGATCTCTTTCCAGATATCGCCAGACATGAGGTCGATCTGCCAGTCTTCTGAACTGGTATCGAACCTGTTTTCGTTGATGAACGACATGAACACGATCTCGGCAGGGTTGATCTTTTTAAAGATAGCTACCGCGATACGCAGGTCGTCAAAACGTTCGTTATTTTTAAAGATGTCCCAGGCATCATCGGTATTGAAATCGTAAAAGCTCGAAAAGGCAAACTCCCCTTTCTCCAGATCGACGAACGAGAATACATCGTATACCTTTAAATACTCGGTGTAGCGTTGCATAAAATTATCGAAAGCCTGCTGGCCCTTGGCCGATACCTGGTAGTTTATGCCCGATACCTGTACGTAGCCTTTTTCTTCCAACTCAGTGAACAGCGGCTTCAATACCGGGTCGTTGCCCTGCGGGGTTGTTTTAAACTGATGATCGCCATTGATCAGCTCATTTAGCAAGATGATGGCGCGGTATGTTTTTTTATCTTCTTCGGTGATATACATAGTATTAAGTTATAGCTGTTAAAAATTACCTCCTGCGGCCAAAGCCCGAACGGCTGCCGCCAAAACTACGACGGGAGCTAAAGCCGGAACCGTGCGATGAGCTGCCAAAACCTCCGCTGCGAACGCTTGATGAGCTGCTGCGCGTGCTGAACGAACGTTGTGAGCTTGATCCGCTCATTGATCTGCTATAGCTGCGGTTAGCCGAAGTTGGCGTGCTGGTACGGTAAGTGGTGCTTACACGGGTACGCGAGTAGTATGACGGATAATAACCATAGTGGTACATCGGTGCATAATATACATGCGGGCGCAGCAGGTAGCTCATCAGCAAAAAGTCGCCAAAGCTAAAGTGCGAATGATAGTAATAATTATCGCCCACATATTGCGGGTTGCCCTGTATGTTCAGGTCGGCAGTGTTGTTATCGGTAGGATTGATCTTGATCGAGGCAACAGTAACTGATTGATCCTTGCTTACATCATCGATCACGTCCAACTCGTTTTTGCCGGGCTCATTCACTTTCAGATAATCGATATTACCGTCCTTATCCAGATCAAGATTATTGATCTGGTTTGCCGGATCGTTGATAGCCTTCTCTAAAACCTGCGGGTCGGTACTGGTTTTTACCAGGTTGGCCAGTTTATTCACATCAAAGCCTGCTGTAGTATTGCTTTGGATGGTTACATTGTTTTGTTGTGGTGGCTGGTTGCAGCTACTTAGTATAGCCGCGGCAGCTAATATGATGAATACTTTTTTCATGATTGGTTTTAAGATATTACAGTATAAAGATACGGATTTGCGACTTAACAGGCGCGAAGGTTAAGTTGTTTGCCTTTACAGGTGATGCGGTGTTTAACACGACTGGTATGTTTAGCATTTTGACGTACTGATGTACGATTTGTTACACCAAAAATAACTATACTGTAATATGCCAGTCAACAATCGGCCGGTAAAGAAACGCAGAATGTCGGTAAACGGAGGAATTGATCGGCGACACTAATTTCCTTGCTCTTTGCTCCTTTTATCCTTTACTCCAAAAATTTACATACCCGGTCCGTTACCTGCCTGTGGTATCACCAGTCCATCCGGAAAGGTTGGAAACATGGCTTTTACACTCTGTCCCTTGCTAAACGGAGCAGTATCTACAAAATACCAGCGTAAGCCGTTATCATGCGAAACAGCCAATAAGTATGATCCTTTGGTAATCACCGTTCCGTTAGCCGAAAGCTGGATAATATCAGGCACTATGCTGTACAGGTCTCCTTTTGATCTGTAGATATCCTTTATATCGCCAACAGAAACCGATTTGAAAGCCACACCATGATTTTGCATTTCTATCATACTCTGCCTTACCTTTTCGGCCATTTTTTCCTTACCGCCGGCCATCGTTACAATTTTCGGGACGGTATAATAAGCCATCTTTTGATAGTCTTGTTTCATCATCGCAGCGGCCATTTCATCAGCCTGCTTTTTTAAAGCAGTTATCTGTGAAACCGTGGCTTTGTAGGGTTTGGGTTGGGCGTAGCTGATGTTAGATAATGTGATTATCAGCAGCAAAAAGATGGATGGCTTTAGTAACTTCATTGATGTATATTCGACATGAAGATATAACTTTTTTACTCTTGATTCCTGAATCTTGGTTCTTGATTCTCAAACTCAATCTTCCCTCAATCGTTCATCGGTATACGTTATCTCGGTTTTGCCGTGTGGCACGGGTTGCCCATTGGCATCTACACTTACAAATACGATCTTATCAATGGTAAGGATGGTTTTCCTGGTGATCTTATTACGTACCTCGCAGGTAAGAGTAAGCGAGGTGCGGCCGAAGCGTATGGCTTTAATGCCCAATTCAATAATATCGCCCTGTTTGGCCGAGCTAACAAAATTGATTTCGGACATGTATTTGGTTACACACCCGTTGGTACCCAGTTGAATGATAGAATAAATAGCTGCTTCCTCGTCGATCCAACTTAGTAAACTACCGCCGAATAAAGTTCCGTGGGCATTAAGGTCTTCGGGTTTAACCCATTTGCGTGTGTAGAAATTCATTTTTCTTCTTTCACGTCATTGCGAGGTGCGAAGCAATCTCTATGTTATGCAGGTCCGATTTAATGCATCGATTGTCCTTTGTAGAGATTGCTTCACTATCGTTCGCAATGACGCTTTATTATTTACAAATGTGAGTTTCTGTTCCTCAACCAATGATCAGCCAGCACCAATGCGGCCATGGCCTCAACTATGGGCACAGCGCGTGGTACTACGCAAGGGTCATGGCGGCCTTTGCCGCTTATCTCGGCGGCTTCGCCGGCGGCATTTACCGTTTGCTGGTTGTGCATAATGGTAGCAACAGGCTTAAAGGCAACTTTGAATTCGATAGGCATACCATTGCTGATACCGCCCTGTATCCCACCCGAAAAATTAGTGATGGTTTTGATGCTACCCAGATGGTTTTTTACAAAGATGTCGTTATGCTCTGATCCGCGCATTTCGCTGCCGCTAAAGCCCGAGCCAAACTCAAAACCATGAACGGCATTGATGCTTAGCATAGCTTTGCCTAATTCGGCATGCAGCTTATCAAAAACCGGCTCGCCCAAGCCAACCGGGCAATTTTGTATATGGCAGCTTACCTTGCCGCCAACGGTATCGCCATCCTTACGCACCGAATCGATAAATTCGATCATTTCTTCGGCCGTAGCCGGATCGGCACAACGTACGATATTGCTTTCGCGGATAGCTAAAAAATCTTCGGCAGTGGTGTATTCAATATTGGGCGCATCAATTTTGCCAACACTGCTTACATGGGCCAGTATTTCGATGCCCTGGGTGTTCAACAGCAGTTTAGCAACAGCACCAGCTGCAACACGCGCCGCTGTTTCGCGGGCCGATGAGCGGCCGCCACCACGATGATCGCGGATGCCGTATTTAGCCTGGTAAGTATAATCGGCGTGGCTCGGCCTGAAAACATCGGTATTGTGGCTGTAATCTTTCGAACGCTGATCCTCGTTAGGAATGATCATCGCTATAGGCGTGCCGGTAGTTTTACCTTCAAACACGCCGGATAATATTTTAACCGTATCGCTCTCTTTACGCTGGGTAGTAATTTTACTCTGACCAGGTTTGCGTTTATCCAGTTCGCCCTGGATATAATCCAGATCAATGTCCAATTGTGCCGGGCAGCCGTCAATGATCACGCCAATGGCTTCGCCATGCGATTCGCCAAAAGTTGTTATCCTGAATAATTGTCCGAATGAGTTTCCTGCCATTTTTTTAGATATGAGTATTTTCTCCCTCACGTCATTGCGAGGAACGAAGCAATCTCTACGCATGCAGAGAAACATGCATAGCAAATCGATCGTAAATTTATTCTTTTATAACTTCATCGTATAAATCAATCCAATCTGGATTCATTTGTTGTACCAGTTGCTTTTTGCTGTCTCTGCTCCCACCTTTGATCAATTTTTCAACTGGTATAGCTTCATCAATCGTCGAATAAAAATAATAGTAAACTAATTTATCGCAATTGTATCTGGCTGTGAAACTGTTAGGGTATGTTTTGTTTTTATGTTCCCAAATTCTTCCGCGAAGGTCGGATGTGACACCAGTATAAAATACAGTGTGTAATTTATTGGTTGTTATATAAACACAGCCTCCGCGTTCAATTACCATATCGTGACCTTCTTTATTCGACCTGCCTATGTAGAGATTGCTTCGTACCTCGCAATGACGCGTTAAGAAAGTATTTCTTCAACCACAAACCCCACCTTTTCCAAATCCTTCCAAAACGCCGGGTATGACTTTTCGACCACCATCGGATCCTCAAACTCTACTTCCGGTATCAACAAAGCCAGTGGGGCAAAAGCCATTGCCATGCGGTGATCTTCGTAGGTATGTATCATTACTTTTTCGGGGATATGCTTTCCGCTGCAATCCAGTTTATAGGTTTGGCCGGTTTCGATCAGTTTCACTCCTATTTTTGCCAGTTCATTTTGCAAAGCGGCAATACGGTCAGTCTCCTTTATCTTCAGGGTTTCTAAACCTGTAAAGGTAGCATCATGCCCCAAGGCTGCGCAAACCACAACAACGGTTTGTGCCAGGTCGGGGCATTCTTTCATATCAAATACCTCGCGCGATATCGGTTTTACTTCTTTAGTAAGGTACACACCACCATCCTTAAACTGCGAAGTAATACCAAAGTTCGCCATAATTTCGTTGATCACACTATCGCCCTGCAAACTGTATTGCTTTAAGGCCGGCAGAAACAATTCGGCCTTTTCGGATAATGCAGCAATGGCATACCAATATGATGCCGCACTCCAATCCGGCTCAATCACCAGGTCGGTTTGGGCAAAGGCTTGGTTAGCGATATGGATATTGTTGCCTTCCCAGTTATGCTGAATGCCGGCTTGCTGTAACATAGCCAGCGTCATCTCCACATAAGGTTTTGAGGTTAGCTCGCCTTCAATTTCGAGCGTTAAACCTTGCGGTAAACTTGATGCGATCAACAATAAAGCAGTGATGTACTGACTGCTGATATCGCCTTTGATACTGATACGATCTGTTTTTTGCTCAAAACCGGGATGAATTTGCAATGGCGGGAAGCCCTCGTTCGCCTGGTATTCAATATTTGCTCCAAGCTTGCGCATAGCATCAACCAAAATACCTATCGGCCGCTGTTGCATGCGTTTGGTGCCAGTAAGTACAAACTCCTGATCCTGCAAAGGCAAGAAAGCCGTTAGAAAGCGCATAGCGGTGCCGGCCGGACCGATATCTATGAGTTGTGAGTTGTCAGTTGTCTGTTGAGAGTTAACTTGTGCACTTTCTAACTGATTACCGACAACCGACAACTGATAACTCAGCGTAACCGCATCCGCCGCGTCTGATACGTTTTGCACCCTTACCTTGCCCTTGCTCAGGGCTTCGATAATGAGCGCCCTGTTGCATTCGCTTTTAGAACCGGTAAGTTGTACAGTGCCGCTAACGGTTTTAACCGGTTTTGATATACTAAGGTTAGCCTGCATTAAGCGTGTGTTAAATGCTCTTGTTTTGAACCGGCAACACCATCTTTATTCATGATCTCGGTTTGTTTACGGATAGATTCGCTGTGGATCAACTCCAGGAACTTCTCGGTAAACTCTTTGCTCAGTTTTAGGGCCGAACCGTAAGTTACACGTTTGTTCAGGATCTCTTCCCACCGGTTAACCTGTAAAATGGTGATACCGTTGTCTTTTTTGTAGTTACCGATCTTTTCAACTATCTGCATACGCTCGGCAACTTTTTGGATCAGTAGGTCGTCGATCTTGTCAATCTGGCTACGTAATTCGGCCAATTTATCTTTTACATCGGCAGTACCGGCTTCCGATTTACGGATCTCCAGGCGCTCCATGATATCGTTCAACGCCGATGGGGTCAGTTGCTGTTTTGCATCAGTCCAGGCTACCGAAGGATCGATGTGCGACTCGATGATCAAACCTTGCATATCCAGATCCAAAGCTTTTTGAGCGATGTAAGGGATCAGTTCACGGTTACCGCAAATATGGCTCGGGTCGCAGATGATCGGTAATTCAGGCGCGTGTGTTTTAAGGTTGATGGCCAGGTCCCACATCGGTTCGTTACGGAAAGCCGATTTTTCGTGCGATGAGAAACCGCGGTGGATAGCAGCCAGTTTAGTGATGCCGGCATTGTTGATACGCTCTAAAGCGCCGATCCATAATGACAGATCAGGATTTACCGGGTTTTTAACAATCACCGGTACATCATGGCCTTTCAGGGCATCGGCAATTTCCTGCACGGTGAAAGGGTTAGCGGTTGACCGGGCGCCTACCCACAAAATATCAACACCAGCAGCCAGGGCCTCTTCAACGTGTTTGGCGGTAGCAACCTCAACGGCTACGGGTAAGCCGGTTTCGGCTTTGGCGCGCTTTAACCACTCCAAACCAATGCTGCCGATACCTTCAAATTCGCCCGGACGGGTACGAGGTTTCCAGATACCTGCACGCAGGGCCGATACACGACCGGTTTGCGCCAGCAAATGCGCTGTTGCTACTAATTGCTCTTCTGTTTCGGCACTGCACGGACCTGCGATCAGTAAGGGTTCCTTTCCAACTTTCATCCACGATGAAAGCGGCTGTATGTTAAAATTGAGTTTCATCTTTTTTGTTGTTTTTAAGAGTCCGAAAGTCGGCAAGACCGCAAGTCCGGAAGTTTGCTAATGTTTTATTTTTTATTTGTTGATTACTATTTAGCCCGGAAGTCGGCAAGACCGTAAGTCCGGAAGTTTATTTTATGATTCCAATTGTTGGTTACCATTTATCCTGCTTTTGTCTTTCTGACTTTCCGTCTTTCGGACTCTTCACACCGTATCATTTTTTAAATATTCGCCCAATATGTTAAAGTTGTGCGTGTATTTCAGTATCTGTTTGATGGCCGAATCGTATTGCTGTTGTTGTGTCCACTCGGCATCTACATAAAAATTGTATTCGTTACGCTTACCCAGCACTGGCATCGATTGTATCTTGGTCATATTTACACCTTCAACAGCTAATATATTCAACACCTTAGCCAGCGAACCAACCTCGTTACTTACCTGGAAGCAAAGCGAAGCCTTGTTGGCTTTGAGCTTCGGCGCGTTTGTATGATCAGTTAAGATCAGGAAGCGGGTGTAGTTGGTTTTGTTCGATTCGATGCTTCGCTCCAACACATCAAGTTCGTACAGTTTAGCGGCCAACGTATTGGCTACGGCCACGGTATCGGTCAGTTTTTCATCACGCACACGTTTGGCGCAAGCCGCGGTATCATTACCTTCAACCAGTTGGATGTGCGGATAATCTTCAAAAAAATCCAGGCACTGGCGTAATGCTATCGGATGCGATATCACTACCTTTACATCCTCGAACTTTACACCGGGATAAGCCAGCAGATGCAACTGTATTGGCAGATACACCTCGCCCACTATCGGAAAATCATGATCCATCAACAGCGTATAATTTGGCAAGATGCTACCGGCTATACTATTCTCGATCGCCATCACCAGGTAATCGGCCTCTTTGTTCTGCAGCTTTTCGAAAGTTTGTTTGAATGATTTACATTCAACAGTTTCGATATCATCGCCAAAAAACTTAAAGGCCGCCTCTTCGTGGAACGAGGCGCGGATGCCCTGTATGGCTACTCGTGGTTTTTGCTTCTCCATTATGGTGTTAAAACAAAAATCCCGGCTTTTGGGCCGGGACTTTTGTTTATGTTTTATATCATGTTATGACATATTAGTACCGGCTTGTACTGCTAAGGTAAAAGTAGTAAACAAACCAATATGCGCTTGTAAACTTCATTTGTTTTGTATTGCGGCGTAAATGTACATCAAAAAATCAACTTGTCAATAACTAATTTTTATTTTTTTATTTATTCCGAATTTTGTTCGGATATCCACTACTAAGCAACACTCAAACCTAACTATATTTCTAAATCGAGGTAAAACAGGGATTATATCATGTTTTACATTACCAAAACACAATGCAACTTAACATTCACCTGATATTAAATTAACTGTTTTCTAAAAAATTGCTTTTTGATGAAACTTTTCTGCAAGCAATTTGGTCATTTTGCAGTTTCTATTACACCTCACATCATCCGCATGATCGATCACCCTGAGCCGCAGCAGCAAAAAACTCAAGGCGCTACTCCTTATTACAGCAACTTTACCGAAGATAATGCCGCGCGCAATACTATTATATTAATAGTCGCTACTTTTATTATCCGCTTATTCATCGCGGCGTTTACCGGTTTAGGCATTGGCGAATCGTATTACTTCAGAGGAGTTCTGCACTTAAGTTTGAGTTATTTCGATCAGCCTCCCCTATTCTTCTGGCTCAGTTGGGTAACCACCAAAATATTCGGGCTCACCAATATGGGCCTGCGTTTGCCGGCTGTAATACTGTTCGCTGGTACAAGCTGGCTGCTGTTTCTCATCACCAAAAGGATATTTAACGCCAGGGCCGGTTTTTGGGCCGTATTGGTAATGAACCTTAGCGCCGTATTTACCATACCCGTAGCGGCCTGGTTCCAACCCGATGCCCCGCTGATGTTCTTTTGGCTGGCCGCCACCTGGTTTATGGTGCGCATTATGCTGCCCGAAAAGCATGAAGTGCATACTAAAGGCAAAATCATGCAGCTATGGATATACGTAGGCATTTGCATGGGTTTAGCTACCCTAAGTAAATACCACGTACTGTTCCTGTTCGTAGGCATTCTGCTTTTCGTATCTACCAATAAAAGCCAACGCCATTGGTTAAGACATCCGGGACCATACCTGGCCATATTGATCACGTTGATATTCGCCTCACCCATTATTTGGTGGAACGCTCAAAACAACTGGGTATCGTTCGTATTCCAGGGTTCGCGCGCGGGCAGCGATGGTGCTTTCCATATTCACCCCGATTGGTTTATCCGCAGTTTTATTGGCCAGGCCTGCTGGATATTGCCCTGGATCTGGGTGCCGGTTATCCGCCAGCTTTGGGTATCGTTCAAAAACCGTACAAGTTCCGAAGCGTACAGTTTTGTATTCTGGACCTCGGTTCTGCCCATTGTATTTTTCACCACTATTACCCTATGGGCCGATCTGCAATACCATTTTCACTGGCAGGCGCCGGGCTACCTGATGCTGTTTATGCCGTTGGGATACGCCATCGATAAAAATCTGGGTAATCCTGATCGGGCCCGCGGTACACGCCGTTGGCTGAAGTTTTCGGCCTATTTTACAGTCATTACCATTACCTTTTTAAGCGCGCACATGATCACCGGCTTCTGGCAATGGTATGGGCCGAAATACATCGTCAACAAAACGCATTTGGGTATTGACGACCCGACCATCGAGGGCAACGACTATAACGATATCAAAGCCCGTTTCGATCAGGAGGGCTGGAGCAAAAACCCTAAACTATTTGTGGGCTGCACCCGCTGGTGGCTAACCGGTAAGGTGGACTGGGCGTTGAAAGGTCAAAAACCTATCGTTTGCTTTAGCTTCGACCCGCGCAACCTAGCGTTTTTAGTGAATGCCGATACGCTGAAACATTATGATGCGGTAGTCATCATGCAAAATGATACCACCAGCATGTACCAGGATGTTGAACCGTTTTTTGATAAGATTCAGCATGTCAAAGACATTGTGGTGACCCGTAATGGCCGCCCTGAACTGCATTTGTCCACCTACTATTGTACCAACTTCAGGCTGCCTAAAAATCCTCGGCGCGATCTGCCGGTATACTGGCAATTGATGGGATTGCCGCCTTTCGGGCATTCGTACTAGCCAAGCGCTACCCTCGGCCTTACGATAGCGGATGGTTTTAATTTTTTATACTCGCAGTACAATATCGCGGTAAGTAACAGATCGGTTCCTATCGAAATGATCAAGCCTGTGCTTTGTATCTGAAAATTAAAGCTTAAAAACATCAGACTTTGTACTATCCCCGTAAGGCCGGCAATAAGATGCAGCTTTTTAAAACTGCTTTTTTGACGAAGGATACTTGCAC
>Ga0157373_10004866_pt1 | contig 10109 bp, 5 predicted proteins | sample C65metaG_FD_113460 | JGI IMG/M metagenome (GOLD analysis project Ga0157373, IMG submission 113460) | Corn rhizosphere microbial communities from Kellogg Biological Station, Michigan, USA - C6-5 metaG | ecosystem: Host-associated > Plants > Roots > Rhizosphere > Soil | place: USA: Michigan...
CGCGTAGTCGACTCCGCTCGCCGGCGGCACCTGCCACGACTTCACGATCGGATGCCTTTCGGCGACCTCAGCGCCGAGGAACGTGATCGCGCTGGCGTCGTCGATCGGCTTCGGCTCGATCGTGGCCGGCACGAAGCCGTCGCCGGTATACGCGAGCACGACGAGGCGGCCGTCGGCGAGCGGGATTGGCCGGAAGAAGCCGATGTCGGCATTCGACACGGCGTCGGTCTTGCCGGTGGCGACCTCGAACCGGAAGACGTTCGACACGCCGGTGTAGTAGCTGCTGCCGTACAGGTAGCGGCCGTCGGGCGAAAACACGAAGCTCTCCGGGATCGACTGCCCGAACTTGAACTCCGAGACCACCGACGGCTCATCGGCGGCGAGCTTGTCGATTTGCCAGACGCGCACGTACTGGTTCGCGGTCTCGTCGCTCATCGACGCCGACAGGAGCTTGCCGTCCGGCGAGATGTCGAGGTCGTACGGCACCGACTCGTACGGGAAGGTGTGCACGACCTGCCAGTCGTCGTACGGAAAGGGGATGCGCACGATCGACGCGATGCCGGCGGCGTTGCGCACACCGTAGAGCGAGCGGTCCACCGGGTTAAACGCGAGGTCGCCGATGCGCGCGTCCTCGAGCAGCATCCGCTCCTCGCCGGTCCTGACGTCCACCGCCATCAGGTCGCGCAGCGCGAGGTTGTCGTTGGTGTAGAACGCCGTGCCGCTCGCGGGGTCGTAGGCGAACGACGCGACGCGATAGAGCATCGCGTTCTTGATGTCGGCGAGATGGCGGACCTTGCCCGTCTTCGTGTCGAGCGCGCCCACGTACTCGACGGTGCCCGGGTAGCGGAACGCGCCGTAGAGGGTGCCGCTGGCGGCGTCGTAGGCCATCCGCGAGATCGACCCGAGCGCCTCGCCCGCGAGCTGGCGATACGGCGTCACCGGATACTTGCGGATCTCGGCGAGGTTCTTCGCCTGGAACCTGTGCTCGAACGCGATCCAGTCCTGCCAGGCTTTGTCGAGCGGCAGCCCGAACACCTGCTCGAAGTTGTCGGCGTAATAGCGCGCGCTGCCCTCGCCGCGCTTCACCCACTCGACGACCTGCTGCGGCGAGTAGGCATAGGCGAGCCACGTCATGAAGCGCGTGCCGTAGAGGTAGGCGTTGGCGCCGATCTGGAAGTCGACCATCACGCCGCGCGACACGAGGCCGAGCGGGTCGTAGAAATGCGCGCCGTCGCGCACCATCGCGCGGAACACCATCTCGTCGTACCCGCCCTGCGCACGGCCGATGCCGCCGTCCATCCACGTCTCGAAGAACACCGCCGCGCCCTCGTGGAACCAGCGCGGCGCCGTGAAGCGCGGCACGGTGAGGTAGGTGTACAGCAGCGTCTCGGGGAAGTCGGACTGCGGCGAAACCTTGCCGAGGAAGAATCGGCGCCAGCGGCGGTCCTCGTCGTTGGCGATGTCGCCCATCGTCACGTGCACGAGCTCGTGGTTCATCAGCGTCGACATCCGCTCGGTCGCCGGGAACGTCTCGAACGCATGCGACAGCGGCGCGATGTCGAAGATCGCGCGGTTGTGCGGCGTCGCCGTGGTCGCGGCGTTGCCGTAGTCGGCGAGGTCCTTCAGGAGCACGATCGTCGATTCCGACGGCTGCCAGCCGAATGTCCGCATCTGCCAGGCGTGGGCGTTGGTGAACGTGCGCACCGCGTGCGGCACGAGGTACTCGAGCGCGTCGAAATAGATGAGCCTCAAGTCGGGCGTTTCGACGTACGACAGGCCGAGCGGATTGTCGTCGGCGGCGGCCGCCGTCATCGGCGCGAGCGCAACCAGCGCCAGAACAAGGAACTTGCGCACGAACTCCCCCCAGGCTCGAGAACGCCGAAGGATACTGGGACGCTGCGCAAATGCAAACCGCCCGCGACGTTCGGGTTGCCCAAACGCAAACCGCCGGCGCGATGGCCGGCGGTTGCGGTGCTGCCGTAGATGACGACTACTTGATCGTCGCGTTGTTCACCGCCTTCGCGGTGGCGCTGTCGACCGCTTTCGCCGTCGCGCTGTCGACCGCCTTGGCAGTGGCGCTGTCGACCGCCTTCGCCGTGGCGCTGTCCACCGCCTTCGCTGTCGCGCTGTCGACCGCCTTCGCCGTCGCCGAGTCGACTGCCTTCGCCGTCGCGCTGTCGACCGCCTTCGCCGTCGCACTGTCGACCGCCTTCGCGGTGGCGCTGTCGACCGCCTTGGCCGTCGCGCTGTCGACCGCCTTGGCCGTGGCGCTGTTGGTCGCGTTGTTGACCGCGTTGGATTCGGCCTGGGCGGCGAGCGCCGGCTGGCCGCGCGGCACCACCTGCATCGTCTGTCCGCCCGCTTGCGCGGCGTTGACGTTGTCGGAGGTGTTCTGGTCGGCGCGATAGCGCTGCGCCGGAGCGATCGTTCCGGCGGTGTCCGACGACCGCGGCGGAATGTTCATCCCGAACGAAACCAGCAGCACGGCTGCCACCGCGGCGACGCCGCCGCCGATCCACACGTTGCGCTTTTGCTGACCGTTCATGCTCTCACCCTTGAAGTAGAACTTCGGTTGAACCACCGGCTCAACGCTTCCCGCTCGACCCCGCCCCATCGGCAGGATTGTGTCGGACGTTTCCCCAATTACACCGGATTCATCGAAAAGTTGGACGGACCCGCCGACACCGCCCCGGGTGGGCGGCTGGTCGGGCACCGCGGCCATCACCGCGGCAACGAGGCCCTCCGGCGGATGCGCGCCCGGAATGGCGGCAAGGCCGGCGAACAGGGCCTCGAGGCGCGCGTACTCGGCACGGGCGGCCGGGTCGGCGGCGAGGTCGCGCTCGAGCTCGGCCGCCTCGTCCGGCGTCGCGGCGCCGTCGAGCACGAGGTGCATCCGTTGCGTCAATGCTGTGCGATTCATTGTTCCGGTCCCCAATCCTTGAGCTTGCCGCCGAGGCGGTGCCGCGCCTCGAACAGCCGCGACTTGACCGTTTTTTCGTCGAGATCGAGGATTTCCGCGATCTCCTCGTAGCTGCACTCCGAGAAGTGCCGCAGCATCAGCACCGTACGGTCGTTCGTCGACAGGCTTTGCAGGGCCTGGTGGACGTGCCGCGAGCGTTCGGCAAGCTGCATCTGCGACTCCGGGCTCAGCGCGTCGCCGTCGGGCAGTTCGGCGTCCTCGTCAAGTGGCTCCTCGCGCCCGTGCCGGCGCTTGAAGTTGAGCGATTCGTTGACCGCGATCCGGTAGATCCAGCTGAAGAACTTGTAGCGCGGGTCATAGTCATCGAGTCGCTCGACCACCTTGAGAAACACCGCCTGGGCGACGTCCCGCGCGTCGTCGACGTTGCGCAGCATCCACAGCGCGGCGTTGTAGACCGGCCGCTGGTAGCGCACGACGATCTCGGCGAAGGCGTCCCGATCCCCGTTCCGGTACCGCGTCAGGAGCTCTTGATCGGAGGCTTCATGCTCAATTACACGGCTCTGCGCCAAAAGTTGGCTCCCCCCGCTGGCTAGCGCGCCGGCGCGATCTCGAACAGCCGGTCGAATCCCGAGTAGACGAAGATGTCGCGAAGGTGCGGCGACAGGCCGACGAGGCGCAGCCTGCCGCCGCCGCCCATCAGGCGCTTTTGCGTCTTGAGGAGCACGCCAAGGCCCGCGCTCGAGATGTAGTCGAGCGCCGCAAGGTCGACCGTCACCGTACCGTCGACCCCGTCGAGGAACGCCTGTGCCTTCGGCGCCACGGCGGCGTCGAGGCGCCCCGACGCGACGACCGCGCCCTGCGCGTCCCTGTCAATCGTGAACATCCGGACTCCCATCCCCCACGGCCGCCACGGCGGCCGCGCTCCCGCGCCGCGTATACCGCAGCGTGATGCGGCTCTCGCGGCTCACCGTGTTGTACTCGTATTCGACCGAATCCGCCATTCGCCGGATCAGGTGCACGCCCAGGCCACCCGGCTCGCGCGACTCGATCGGCGCCTCGACGTCGACCGGCGGCCTGCCGGTCGGATCGAAGGGCTCGACATCGCGATCGACCAGCGCGACCTCGACGCCGCCATCGATCGCCGCCATCGCGATCGCGATGTCGGCGCGGCTCCCCCGGCCGTATTTGACCATGTTCGTGAACAGCTCCTCCAGCGCAAGGTCGACCGCGGTGCGCAGCGACGGGTCGATCCGCAGGCGCGCGAAGGCGTCCTCGGCGAACGCGACGAGCGCCGGAATGGCATCGAACGTGCGCGCGAAGCGCGCCTCGACGGGGGTCTCGCGCCGCACCACGACCGCGGTCATGTCGTCCTGCTGGCCCGCGCCGGCGGCGAACGCGTCGATGCCGCGCAAGAGCGCGTCGATGAGCGTCGCCGACGTTGCCGTGCGCAGGTCGCGCACGATCGCGCAGACGCGCTCCTCGCCGAAGCATGTCTCCTCGGCGTCGGTTTGCTCGTAGAAGCCATCCGACAGCACGAGCAGGAGGTCGCCCGGCGCCAACGCGAGCTCGGTCGGCGCCGGCAGCGCGGCGAGCGGCATCGCGCCCAGCGGGAAGCTGGTCGGGCCGTGGCGGACGAACGTGTCGCGTGCCGCCACGTAATGGAGGATCGGCCCCTGCCCGCCGCTGTGGAAGCGAACCCTGTGCTCGACCGGGTCGAGGATGCCGACGAACGCGGTGATGAAGCGATCGTCGGCCAACGTGTCGGCGAGGCGATTGTTGACGTGGATGAACGCGGTGGCGAGGTCGGCGCCCATCGCGAACGCGAGGCGCAGCATCGCCTGCATCTGCGTGACCGACAGCGCCGGCGCGATCCCGTGGCCGGTGGCGTCGCCGAGCACGAGCACGACGTCGCCGTCGACGCGCGACACGTCGTAGGTGTCGCCGCCGGTCAGCTCCGCGGGCCGGAACGCGGTGCCGATGTCGTAGCCGGCGAGCGTGGGCATCGCCGAGGGCAGCGTGCTCATCTGCACCTCGCGAGCCATCTCGAGCGCCTGGCGCATCTTCTCGCCCTCGATCAGCGCGCCGGTCATCCGCACGCGCTGCAGCGCGACCGCGCATTGCGCGGCCAGCGCGGCGGCGAGCGCCTCGTCGTCGGCGTCGAACGCGCCGTCGCGCTTGTTCAGCACCTGCATCACGCCGACCAGCACGCCGTTGTGGTCGACAAGCGGCAGCGTCAGCATGCACCGCGTCCGGTAGCCGGTGGCGCGATCGACGCGCGCATCGAAGCGCGGATCGGCGTAGCAGTCGGGGACGTTGATGATCGCCCGCGAGCGCGCGCAGGCGCCGGCAAGGCCGGTTCCGCTGGGCATGCGCACCGGCGCGATGCCGGTGGCGACTTCCATCACGAGCTCGTCGACGTCGGCGTCGTACAGCCAGACCGAGCCGCGCTCCGCGTCGAGCACCTGCTTCGCGGCCGCCACGACCTCGGTGAGCATCGTCGAAAGATCGAAAGGCGCCGCGAGCTTTTGCGTGACGCCGAGGATCGCCTCGAGGTCGTACGCGTCAAGGTGGCGCCGGGAGGCCCTCGCTTCCATGCGGGCGCAATGTAGCAGAGCGCCACCCTCGCCCCTGCCCTCTCCCGCTTGCGGGCGCCGTCACCCCGGCGCTCGCCCGCACGCGGGAGACCGAGACCCTAGTCGGCGGCGGCGTCGGTGCTCGCGGCCGTGAGGTGATCGAGCCAGCGCGCCGTCAGCTTCTCCTGCAGACCGTTCTGCGCGAGCCGCGACGCGAGCGCGGTGAAGTCGACGCGGTCGAGCGGCTGGTCCTGGTTGAAGCACGAGAACACGTAGCTGACCTTGCCGGTGACGGGGTCGCGCTGCGGCTGCAGGCACTGCGCGCAGACCTCCTTCATCATGCATTGCATCGGCGAGTTGATCGAGCCGATCGCGTGATGCGCAGGGTCGAGGTACGGCGCCAGCACGCCGTGGCGCGCGGCGGCCACCGCGGCCATCATCCGGTCGGAGCCGATCGCGATGATGCGCTTGACCGACGCGAGGGCGATCGCGTTGTCGCCGAGCCGGGCCTCCGCGTAGGCGCGCATCGCGTCGACGACGTTGCCGACGTACGCGCGATCCTGCGGCCGCCGCGGCATGAAGCCCGGCGCCTCGTCGCAGCACCAGACGACCGCGTCGGCGGCGGCCTCGATCTCGTCGATCTTGTAGCGGTCGATCGCGCGGCGGTACGCGGCGAAATAGAGGACGGTCGAGCCCGCGTCACGGAACGCGCGGCCGATCGAGAAGAGCACGGCGTTGCCGAGGCCGCCGCCGGCCAGCAGCACCGTCTCGCCGGGCTCGATCTCGGTCGGCGTGCCGGTCGGTCCCATCAGCACGACCGGGTCGCCGGGGGCGAGCCGCGCGCAAAGGTCTGACGATCCGCCCATCTCGAGCACGATCGTCGACACGAGCCCGCGCTCGCGGTCGACCCACGCGCCCGTGAGCGCGAGGCCCTCCATCGCGAGGCGGCTGTCGCCATGCCGCGGCGCGCGCGACTCGTAATTCTGCAGACGGTAGAACTGGCCGGGCGCGAAGCGTCGCGCTGCCGCCTTGGCGCGGATGACGACTTCGACGATCGTCGGCGTCAGCCGGTTGACGTAAGCGACCGTCGCGGCGAGCTCGTCGGCCACGTGCGCGATGAACGCGGCGTCGTCGCCCGCGAACGCAGGTGCCACGCGCGCGAGCATCCGCGACACGATCGGGTAGCCAGCCCTGGCGCTCGCCATCGCCTTGACGACGTTGCCATGAAACGACGGATGGAGGTCGCCGAAGAAGCTCGTCGCGCGGCCGTCACCGCGGATGCCGGTCAGCACCGCGGGCGTCTCGGGCTTGGCGTCGCCGCGCGAGGGCGCAACCGGCCGGCCCTCCTCGTCGATCAGCCGGAAGTACTTGCCGTCGAGCGCGAAATGCGCGGGCTCCTCGCGCGCGAGCACGGTGTTGGGCTGCGTGCCCGCGGCCACCAGGATCGTGCGGGCGGGCAGGCTCACGCGCGCATATTCGTGCCAGACGCCGTCGCCGTCGTTGTGCTGCGCGGACATCGCGATCGCCTGCGCGCGATTGTCGGCGTCGACCTCGATCGCGAGTGGCGTCAAGCCTTCGGCGAAGCGGATGCCCTCCTCGAGCGCCTTGGCAACCTCCTCGTGGTTGAGCGTGTACGACGGGCTGTCGATGAGGCGCCGCCGATAGGCGATCGTGACGCCGCCGAAGCCTTGCAGCAGCTCGACGATCCGCGCCGCGCGTCCTTGCGCGGCCGCGGCGGCGCGCTCGGCGCGGATCGCCTCGGCATGCGCGATGAACTCGAGCGCGATCTCGCGCTCGGCGGCGGTCCAGCGCGCCTCGATCGCGTCGGCGCCCTCCTCGGCGCACAGCGCCTCGTAGCGCGCGAGGAACTTCTCGACCTGCACCGGGTAGTACGCGAGCGATTCGGTGGCGGTATCGATCGCCGTCAGCCCTCCGCCGACGACGACCACCGGCAGCCGCAGCTGCATGTTGGCGAGCGAGTCGCGCTTGGCGGCGCCGGTGAGCTGCAGCGCCATCAGGAAGTCCGACGCGGTGCGCACGCCGTTGGCGAGCCCGTTGGGCAATTCGAGCACCGTCGGCCGCCCGGCGCCGAGCGCCAGCGCGATGTGGTCGAAGCCGAGCGCGAACGCGCTGTCGGTGGTGAGCGTGCCGCCGAAGCGCACGCCGCCGTGCAGCGCATAGCGCGCGCGGCGCGCGAGCAGCACGCGGATCACCTCGAGGAAGTTCTTGTCCCAGCGCACCGTGATGCCGTATTCGGCGACGCCGCCGAAGCCCGCCATCACGCGCTCGTCGAGCGGCGCGCGCAGCGTCTCGATGTCGCGGATCGGCTCGAACGCGGGACCGGCGAGCGAGGGCGCGAGCGGCTCGATCTTGAGGCCGTCGATCGCGACGACGGTATGGCCCTCGTTGAGGAGATGATGCGCGAGCGTGAATCCGGCCGGCCCCTGGCCGACGACCAGCACGCGCCTGCCCGATGCCGGGCGCGGCAGCGGACGGCGGATGTCGAGCGGATTCCAGCGCGTCAGCAGCGAATACACTTCGAAGCCCCACGGCAGCGCGAGGACGTCCTTGAGGACGCGCGTCTCCGACTGCGGGATGTCGACCGGGTCCTGCTTCTGGTAGATGCACGACTTCATGCAGTCGTTGCAGATCCGGTGCCCGGTGCCCGCGACCATCGGGTTGTCGACGCAGATCGTCGCCAGCGCGCCGATCGGCAGGCCTTCGGCGCGCAGCTTGTGGAATTCCGAGATGCGCTCCTCGAGCGGGCAGCCGGCGAGGGAAATGCCGAACGGGCTCGACTTGAACGCCGACGCGCCGGGCGCGGCCTTGCGGTCGGGGAGGCCCTTGGCGCAGGAATCCTTGCCCTGCTCGTGGCACCAGATGCAGTAATGCGCTTCCGAGAGGCCGCCCGCGAGATCGGTGCCGGGGTCGGTGAGCGCGAAGCCCTCGCGGCGTCGCAGGTGTTCGGGCGCGGCCTCGGCCATTGCCACGCCATGGCGCTCGTGGGTGACGAGCGGCACGAGGTGCATGAAGTCGAGCTTGCGCGGCAGCTTGAACAGCACGCTGCCCTTGTGACGCGCGCGCCCGGCGGGCGCCTGCGCGGCCCACGCCGCGTAGCGCAGCGCGACGTCGAGCGCCTCGGCGTGGAGCGTCTCGTCCGCCTGCCAGCGCAGCACCGCGTTGGCGAATGCGAGATCGTCGAACACGCCGATGCGCTTTTCGAGGGCGTCGCGCAGCGCGATGCCGTCGAGTGCCTCCGCCGCGGCGCCCTTGAACGCATTGACCGCCTTGCGTTGCACGAACTGGCGGCGCACGACGAACAGCGGCGCGAGCTCGTGATGTCGCGCTTCGAGCGCGTGCACCTCCTCGCGGATGCCGAAGAGCTCGGCGACGAAGTCCTCGACGTGCGGCGCGAGTGCGATCAGGAGCTCGGACTCGGCGAGCGCGGCAAGCGATGCCGGGTCGCTGCGCGCCGCGTCGAGCCGCACGGCGAGCGCCGGGCTCGCCTCGGCGAGCGCCCGGCGAAAGCGCGCGTCGACGCGCGCGAGGCCGTCGTCGCGATAAAGCTCGTGGAAGCCGAGCCCGAAGGCGAGCGGCGGCGTCGGCGCGGGGGGCGCGGGTGCATGCATGGCGGTGACCCGTATTTTACCGGCGCGCCGCATGCCGCCCGCTGTGGCAGGCCCGCATAAGCTTATGGTTTGCGGCATCGCCGCCGCGCGCCCGCCAGGCGCCGCGTATAAGCTTATGGTTTTTGCCGCTCGCCGCGGCATGGGAACGACGATGAACCTGCCCCTGTGGGCTCCTTGCGCCCTCGTGCTTTGCCTCGCCACCACGGCGGCGATGGGCGCCGACGCCGCGCCGGCGGCGGCGAAGGCCGCCGATTCGAGCCCGATTCGCCTGGGCGAGCTCAACAGCTACAAGCAATTCCCGTCTTTCCTCGAGCCCTACCGCAAGGGAATGCAGCTCGCGCAGGACGAGGTCAACGCCGCGGGCGGCGTGCTTGGCCGGCCCATCGAGGTCGTGTCGCGCGACGACACCGGCAACCCGGGCGACGCCGTGCGCGTCGCCGAGGAGCTCGTCACGCGCGACAAGGTGGCGCTTTTGATGGGTACGTTCGCATCGAACGTGGGCCTCGCGGTCGCGGACCTCGCGCGCCAGCGCAAGGTGCTGTTCATCGCCGCCGAGCCGCTGACCGACAAGATCGTCTGGGACGATGGCAACGCGTACACGTTTCGCCTGCGCGCGTCGACGTACATGCAGACGGCGATGCTCGTGCCCGAGGCGGCGAAGCTCGCCAAGAAGCGCTGGGCGATCGTCTATCCCAACTACGAGTATGGGCAAGCGGCGACCGCGACGTTCAAGGCGCAGATGATCGCGCGCGCGCCCGCCGGCATCGAGTTCGTCGAGCAGGCGGTGCCGCTCGGCAAGATCGAGGCGGGTTCCGTCGTGCAGGCGATGCTCGATGCGAAGCCCGATGCGATCTTCTCGTCGCTGTTCGGCCCCGACCTCGCGCGCTTCGTACGCGAGGGCGAGCTGCGCGGACTGTTCAAGGACCGGCCGGTGTTCAACCTGCTCGGCGGCGAGCCGGAATACCTCGATCCGCTGAAGGACGAGGC
>Ga0157373_10004867_pt1 | contig 10108 bp, 8 predicted proteins | sample C65metaG_FD_113460 | JGI IMG/M metagenome (GOLD analysis project Ga0157373, IMG submission 113460) | Corn rhizosphere microbial communities from Kellogg Biological Station, Michigan, USA - C6-5 metaG | ecosystem: Host-associated > Plants > Roots > Rhizosphere > Soil | place: USA: Michigan...
CCGCGCTTCCCGCAACGTGGTGCCGGATTGCTGGCGCTGGAAATCGGGCGTTCCAGACGAACGCTCCCGCACATAGAAGCCCGAGCCTCGCCGCGATTCGAGATATCCCTGCGCCACGAGCCGCTCGTAGGCCTCCACGACGGTAAAGCGCGACACGCCCTTGTCCTGGGCCAGCTTGCGGATCGACGGCATGCGCATGCCGGGGCGGAACACGCGCTCCTCGACACGTCGACGCGCCCATTGAACCAGCTGTTCGACGAGCGTGAGCTGCGAGGCGCCGTGCGGCGCGGGGATGAGATCGAGAGGGACGGACATGGCGGGATCCGAACTGTACAGAAAAGTATCGAAGCGATTGTACCGTTACTGTGCAGGCCACGACGATTAAAGTGAAGCACAATCCGTTCTTTCGGCTGTCGAACCGTCCGTCGCTATCGCGCACCGTTTCCGCATGATGTCTGCCTCCGCACTCGAACTCGACCACTTGATCGTCGCGGCCCGTACCCTCGAGGAGGGCGCGCGCCACGTCGCCGAAACGCTCGGCGTCGAACCGGTCGCCGGCGGCGCCCACGCACGGATGGGCACGCATAACAGGCTGCTGGGCCTTTTCGGCACGGTGTATCTCGAAGTCATCGCTGTCGATCCCGAGGCGCAACGCCGCAGCGAACCGGCGAACGAGCGCCGTCCCCGCTGGTTCTCGCTCGACGACGACGCGATGAAGGCACGTCTCGAGGCGGGCCCGTTTCTCGCCCACTGGGCCGTGCGCGTCGTTCGTCCGAAAGATCTCGGGCGCTGGCAGGCGCAATACCCGTCGAGAATCGCGCCCGTCATGCCGATGTCCCGCGGCGAGCTCACCTGGCGGCTGACGGTCCCCGATGACGGCAGCTTTCCCAACTGGCAAGGCGCGGGCGACGGCGTGTTGCCGACTTTGATTCAGTGGGACACCACCGCGCATCCGGCCGGTCGGCTACCCGCCACCGACCTCGCGCTGCGTGCGCTCAAGGCGCGGCATCCGCGCCCGGCGCCGATCCGGGAGCAACTGGCATGGCTGGGCGTCGGCCACTTGATCGAACTCGACGACGCGCCGGCTGACGCGCCAGCGCTCGCGGCCGAAATCGAAACGCCCGCCGGCACGCGCCTGCTGCGTTGAGCGGCACGCTCGCGGCGCCGAGCGGCGCACGCCGGGCGCTGCGGCGAGAGCGGCAATAGATACACCCGATGCAATCGACAAAATCGACTCAGGAATCCCGTCCTCAATGAACACCCGCGAATCGCATGGCATGCTGCTCGGCCTCGTCGGCGTCATCGTCTTCAGCCTGACGCTGCCGATGACCCGCATCGTCGTGCAGGAATTTCACCCGCTCCTGAACGGTCTCGGTCGCGCGCTCGCCGCAGCGGTGCCCGCCGGTGCGCTCCTCGCCTGGCGCCGCGAGCGGCTGCCCAATCGCGCCGAACTGCGCAGCCTGTTCATCGTGGCGCTCGGCGTCATCGTCGCATTTCCGGTGTTTTCGGCGTGGGCGATGAAAAGCGTTCCCGCCTCGCACGGTGCGCTCGTCGGAGGCTTGCAGCCGATTTTCGTGGCGCTTTATGCGGCGTGGCTTTCGCATGAACGGCCCTCGCCCGCTTTCTGGGCCAGCGCGGCGCTCGGCAGCGCGCTCGTCGTCGCGTTCGCGCTCCATGCCGGCGGCGGGGCGCTGCGGGCCGGCGACGGGCTGATGCTCGTTGCCGTCGCCATCGGCGCGCTCGGCTATGCGGAAGGTGCCCGGCTCGCGCGCCACATGGGCGGTTGGCAGGTGATCTGCTGGGCGCTCGTCGTCGCGGCGCCGTTTCTCGTCATCCCCGTCGGCTGGCTGGCCTGGCGGCAACATTTGATACACCCGGCGCCTTTTGCGCTCGCGACCTGGCTCGCGTTCGGCTATGTCGCGCTCTTCTCCCAATTCATCGGCTTTTTCGCCTGGTATGCGGGACTCGCCATGGGCGGCACCGCACGCGTGGGCCAAGTGCAGTTGCTGCAGATCTTCTTTACGATCGCTTTCTCCGCGCTCTTTTTCGGCGAATCGGTGCAGCCGTCGACCTGGCTTTTCGCGGCCGCTGTCATCGCGACCGTGCTCGTGGGCCGCAAGGCTGCCGTACGTACCGCAGCGCCGCGAGCACGCGCTGGGCTGCAACTGGAGCGATAATCGCGTCTTTTGCCGCGCGCGTCCGTCGAGACGAAATATTCGCTGCGGTTTTGCGCCCAGCCATCGTGCACCGCCCGATTGGCCCATTTTATTTTTTCAAGCCCACTCATCGACCATTCCAAGGAGACTTTCATGGACCACAGCGATATGCCGCAACGCGACTGGCAGCTTTCGGAGCGAGCCCGCAAGCTGACGAGTTCGGCCATCCGCGAAATCCTGAAAGTCACCGAGCGGCCCGAGGTCATTTCGTTTGCGGGCGGCCTGCCGGCACCCGCCACCTTCCCGGCCGAGCGCATTCGCGAAGCGACCGATCGCGTGCTGCGCGAGGCGCCGGCCGCGGCACTGCAGTACAGCGCGACGGAAGGTTTCATGCCGCTGCGGGAGTGGGTCGCCGCGCGTCTGTCGACGAGCAATGCAACGATTCGTCCGTCGCAGGTACTGATCACGACGGGCTCTCAACAAGCGCTCGATCTGCTCGGCAAAGTGCTGATCGATCCGGCCAGCCCGATTCTCGTCGAAACACCGACTTATCTCGGCGCGCTGCAGGCGTTCTCGCTTTACGAGCCCCATTGCGTGCAGGTACCGACCGACGATCACGGTCTCGTTCCGCAGAGCCTGACGCCGGCGCTCACGCAGGGCGCGCGCCTGCTCTACGCGCAACCGAACTTTCAAAATCCGACAGGCCGGCGCCTGCCGCTCGAGCGGCGCGTCGCGCTCGCCGAGTTCGCGCGCGCGAGCAAATTTCCCGTCATCGAGGACGATCCGTACGGCGCACTCGATTACGCGGGTTCGCCCTTGCCGACGATGTTGTCGATGGCGCCCGATCACATCGTCTATTGCGGCACGTTCTCGAAGGTGCTCGCCCCCGGATTGCGGCTCGGGTACATCGTCGCGCCTGAAGACCTGCACTTCAAACTCGTGCAGGCCAAGCAGGCCACGGATCTCCATACGCCAACGCTCACTCAGCGCATCGTTCACGAAGTCGTGAAGGACGGCTACCTCGACGAGCAAATCCCGGCCGTGCGCGCGCTTTATCGCGATCAGTGCGAGGCGATGCTGGCCTCACTCGCCCGGCACATGCCCGACGGCGTCAGCTGGAATCGTCCCGAAGGCGGCATGTTCATCTGGGTGACACTGCCCGCTGGCATCGATACCATGGCACTGCTCGAGCACGCCGTTGCCGCGAATGTCGCATTCGTGCCGGGCGCGCCGTTTTTCGCAGGCGACCCGCAACACCATACGTTGCGGCTGTCCTTCGTCACCGTCCCGCCCGCGCGCATCGACGAGGGCGTGGCGCGCCTCGCGGCGCTGATCCGGGAACGCATCTAGTCCGAGCTCGCTTGGCTCATTCAATTTTCCAGACTCTTCGAGGACACTTCTCATGGCACAACACAACGTCTACGACACGCTGAAGACACTGAACATCGAATTGCCGACAGCCGGCGCACCGGCCGCCGCCTATGTCATGTGCGCGCAAACGGGCAACACGGTCTACGTTTCCGGCCACATCGCGAAAAAGGACGGCAAACCGTGGGTCGGCAAGCTCGGCTCGAATATGGCGACCGAGGAAGGCAAGGCAGCCGCACGCTCGATCGCCATCGATCTGATCGCGACGCTGCATGCGCACCTCGGCGACCTGAACCGCATCAAGCGCATCGTCAAGGTGATGAGCCTCGTCAACTCGACGCTCGAATTCACGGAGCAGCACATCGTCACCAACGGTGCGTCGGAACTCTTCGTCGAAGTGTTCGGCGAGGCGGGCAAGCACGCGCGTTCGGCATTCGGCGTCGCGCAGATCCCGACCGGCGCCTGCGTCGAAATCGAACTCGTCGCGGAAGTCGCGTAACGCAAAGGAGGCCGTATGAGTGCGCGCCGCGTTCGCTTTAAACAGGTCGACGTTTTTTCGGATGTGCCGTTCAAGGGCAACGCGCTCGCCGTCGTATTCGATGCCGATGGGCTCGACGCCGACGAGATGCTGGCCATCGCCCGATGGACGAATCTCTCGGAAACGACGTTCCTGCTCGAGCCGACCGAACCCTCCGCCGACTACTACGTACGCATCTTCACGCCCGCGGGGGAATTGCCGTTCGCCGGCCACCCCACCCTCGGCACCGCCCACGCGCTGGTGGAAAGCGGCTACGTCGCGCGTACTGCGGGCCGGCTCGTGCAGCAGTGCGGCGTGGGACTCGTCGAGATCGAAGATCGGGCGCCGGGCGTGCGTGCCTTCGCCGCCCCGCCCGCACGCATTACGCCGCTGCCGGAGACCGAGTTCGCGGCGCTGCGGGAAGCGCTCGGCACGAGGGAGGATGAGATCGATTTCACTCGCGTCCCACCGACCGCCGTCGATAACGGCGTCCGGTGGCTGACCGTCGGGTTGACCTCACCGGAGCGCTGCGTGACCGTCAAGCTCAACCCGTCCGCGCTTTCTCATATCGTGCAACGCGCGGGCATGAAGGGGCTCACCCTCTATGCAGCCCATCCCGCGGGCGGTCCGGCATCCTACGAGATGCGCTGCATCGTCATGGACGACGAGCTTTCAATCTATGAGGATCCCGCCACCGGCAGTGCGAATGCGGGGCTGGCAAGCCTCTTCTCTTCGCGCGACGCGCGGCCCGGCGACCGTTACACGGTCCGGCAAGGCGTCGCGATCGGCCGGGCCGGCCGTGTCTTCGTCGATTACGACGATGCCCGAGGCAAGATCTGGATCGGCGGGGCATCGACGACGGTCGTCGACGGCACGATTTCAGTGCGCTGACTATTCCCTCCCCCGCGCTGGCGCCTGCCCGCTGGCCTCACAGCGCACCTCCGTGGGCGCGCCCGGTCACCGCTTCCGAAAGCGGCAGGCGCGCACCCCAGAGGCAATCGGCTGAGCTCTGCGGAAATCATGCCTGGATAGTCAAACGTTTACCCGATTAACGGACGCTATCCTAATTCTGATCCATTCAGTAATATCCTCCTGACGACTGCCCACGAGGGTGCGACTTCCATTGATGACCTGACAGCGCCGCGGCCAAGCCCCGGGGCACGATGCTCGCCATGCAGCCAACCATGAACCTGTCGACCCTGCCAAACGGTGCCTGCAGTCCTTCGAGACTTCACGGCAAGTGATGAACTTTCCCTGGTTCCATTCGGCCCGTGACACCCGCGCGCGGCGCGATGCGGCCGGCTCGCGGCGGCGTGCGCTGATCGCGATTCCGGCGTTGGGTCTGCTCGTGCTCGTCTTGCTCTGGACGGTCATCTCGGCTCGCCTGTCCGTCGAACGCGATTCGACCTATCGGGAAGCAGCGGCGTCGGCGGCCATCCTGTCCGCCGCACTCGAACAGCATACGATCAAGGCCATTCATCAAGTCGACCAGATCACCCGGTTCGTCAAGTACGAGTTCGAAAAGAACCCAGATCGCTTCGAGTTGCGCAGCACTGTCGAAAAGGGTGTCGTTCAGAGCGACACACTCGTGCAGGTCGCGATCATCAACGAGCACGGTCTGCTCGTCGCCTCGACGGCGGAAGCCAATCCGGAGCCGATCGACCTGTCCGATCGCGAGCACTTCAAGGTGCACGAGCACGAGAACGACGATCAGCTCTATATCAGCACACCGGTGCTGGGCCGCGTGTCGCATCAGTGGACGCTGCAAATGACACGGCGCCTCAATCACCCCGACGGCTCGTTCGCGGGCGTGGTCGTGGTGTCCGAAAACCCCGGCTATTTCACGAGCGATTTCTATAACAACGCCGCCATCGGCAAAGACGGTGTCATTGCCGTGATCGCCGATAGCGGTGCGGTGCTGGCGCGCCGCACCGGTTCCAACACGAGTGCGCCGGGAACGTTTTCGGCCAGCGGCGTCTACCCGATTTCCGAACACGTCTCGGGGACGCAGATCGATCCGATCGACCGCGTGAAGCGCATTGTCTCGTACCGGCACATCGACGGCTATCCGATGGGCGTGCTCGTCGGGCTGTCCGAGGCCGAGGAGTTCGCGGACTACAACCATACGCGAAACGTCTATCTGCTGATGGCGGGTTTCATCTCGCTTGCGATGCTCGGCTTTTTCGCGGTGGCAACGGGGCTCATCGGCAAACTGCTCGGGCGCGAACGCGAGATGACCCATCTCGTCGAATACGATTTGCTGACGGGCCTGCGCAACCGCTACGCCACGCTTCAAAGCCTGCGCCAGGATGTGAGCGATCCGAGCAACGTCGGCCGCCTGGCCATCCTCTTCATCGATCTCGATAACTTCAAGACGGTCAACGACACGCTCGGCCACAATGCCGGAGACATCGTGTTGCAGATGACCGCGGCCCGCCTGGCCGATACCGTTGGCGCCACGGGCGTGCTCTCGCGCATCGGCGGAGACGAGTTCGTCGTGATCGTCAAAGGCGGCGATGTCGAGCGGCAAGCGACACAACTGGCCGAAACGATGCGCGAAGTGTTCGAGCATCCGTTCGATGTGCGCGGCACGTCGTTCGTGCTTCACGCCAGTATCGGCATCGCGCTTTTCTCGGTGGGCAGCGAAAGCGAGATCGACCTGCTCAAGAAAGCCGATCTTGCCATGTATAGCGCCAAAGACGCCGGCAAGAACTGCTATCAGTTCTATGCGCCGCATCTCTCGCATCGTGCCGATCACCTGATGCAGTGGGAGCAGCAGTTGCGCGTCGCGCTGACCGAACGGCAGCTGTTTCTCGTCTATCAGCCGAAAATCGATCTCGCGCGCCGCTGCATCACAGGGTTCGAAGCCCTCGTGCGCTGGAATCACCCGCAACAGGGCGTCATCGCCGCGAGCGAGTTCATTCCGGTCGCCGAATCCACCGGCCTCATCGTGCCGATCGGCGACTTCGTGATCCAGGAAGCCTGCAAACAACTGGCGATCTGGCAAAGCCAGGGCTACGAAACGCTCTCTCTCGCCGTCAACATTTCGGCTGTCCAGTTCTGGCGCGGCGACCTCTACGAAACCATCGCCCGCGCGATCGAGGAAACCGGCATTGCGGCGCAGCGGCTCGAACTGGAAATTACCGAGACAGCCATGATGGAGTATCCGGATCTCGTCTCGGAGAAGATCGCGGCCCTGAAAAAACGGCTCGGCGTCAGTATCGCCCTCGATGATTTCGGCACCGGTTACTCGTCGCTGTCCTATCTGAATCGCTTCTCGGTCGATACCCTCAAGGTCGATCGTTCGTTCGTGCAAGCCATCCCGGTCGACCGGAGCGTCTGCGTGATGGTATCGGCGATCGTCAACCTCGCGCGCTCGCTCGGTCTCACGGTCGTCGTCGAAGGCACCGAAACGGAAGAGCAGATCGCCTGGCTTTCGGCGCTGGGCAATATCCAGGCGCAAGGTTTTCTGTTCTCGCGCCCGGTGCCGGTGGACGGGATTCCGGCGCTGCTGGAACGCTTCGGCGTGTGCGGCATGCGTGAGATGGTCGGCAGCCCCGGCCGTATTGCACCCAGCACGAGCACGAGCGGCCAGTCCGCCTGATGGCGATGCCCGAGAACATAAACAGACCCTAGCCGCGCCCGGCCGGGCTGCGCCCATGAACGACGTACCGACGAAAGCGAGATCTACGCCGCATACGCCGCCGGCAGCATCCCAGCCCGGCGACAGACGAGCGACCGATGCGCCGCCAGCCGCGCGCGAGCCGCTCTGGACGCTCTTTCGAGTCGTCCTCGTGCTCTCGGCGCTTTCCTGGGGTGGTCTTGCGCTGATGGCGCAACTCGAACTCTATTACGTCGAACGCGAGCGGCGCTTCACGCGGCTCGCTTTTGCCGATCTCATCGCGCTCTCCTGGATGGTCCCCGGTGCCGTCGGCTGCAACGTAGCCGTGCAGGTCGGCCATGCGCTGCGCGGAGCTGCCGGGGCCTGGGTGGCTGGCATCGCAGCGGTGCTGCCGTTCTTCTGCACGATGACGGCATTCGCGATCTTCTCCGATTCGCCGTTCATCCGCTCGATGGCGTCGCCGGAGCTGATCGACCATTTCGCCGTCGTGCTCGGCAGCCTCATCGCCATTACCTGGTACCGGCAGGTCCGCGCGGTCGTCCATACGCGGCTGCAATGGCTCGCGGCCGCCGGAGCGTGCGCCATTTTGCTGCTCACGCAGCGGGCGAGCGCATTCGTGCTGTTGCTGGCAGTCGCCTTCATGGCAGGCTGGGTCCAGAGTCCGACCCGCGGCGAGCGCCTCGTCATCTCGTTCGACCGCAGCGACAAGATTCTGGTCCCCATCCTCGTGTCCCTGGTCGTCCTCTTCGCGTTACCGTTGCCGTTGTCGCCGCAATACCAGCTCGCACTGCTCTGGCCGCGGCTCGCAGGCGCTGCAATGACGCTTTTCGGCGGCGGTTTTTCCGCGCTGCCGGTGCTGAAAACGTTGTTCGTCGCACCGCCGCTCGGCGTGACGATGCGCGACTTCACACTGGCGTTCGCACTCTCGCCGGTCTCGCCCGGGCCGCTGCTCAACGTCATTCCATTTCTGGGCTATCTCACGTACGGCAGCATCGGTGCCGTCGCGGGGACGGTCGCCTTTTTCGTACCGTCCGGGCTCCTGATCATATTGGCGAGGCGTCATCTGCAACGGCTCGAGATGCATGCGCGCTTCGAGCACGGCATGCGCGTGCTGCGCGCCGCCGCCACTTCCTTTCTCATCGTGGCGGTGGTGCACGTCGCGGAACACGTGCCGCTTCGGTTTTCCTATGTCGGCACGGCAGTCTTCGCTTTCGTGTGCCTCGGGCGCCTCAAGCTGCCGGTGTACGCCGTCTATGCGATGGTGGCACTGACCTACGCCATCGCGATGTTCGTCGCGCATCGATGAAGCGTACGGACGACCCGCCCTCTACGCTCGTTACTGAAATCAGAAACCGCGCGAGTAGACAGCGATAGCGATCGTCACGATCCCCAATACGAGATTGGCGAGTACGAGACGCCGCATGATCTCGACGGCGCGAGCGCCGTCCGGCCACTTTTGCGCTTGTACCGCGCGGACGATGCGCGGGAAAACGGCAAAGCGTAAATGCCCGAAGATCATCATCATGACGACTCCGAGCGCGGCCATGGCATGCAGCGGCCATGGCGCCTTACCTCCACCGAACCTGACGAGCAGGAAGCCGCCCGAAACCAGAATCAACAGCACGGCCACGCCGACCCAGTCGAGAAACCGCCCGAACACGGCTCCGATCAGCGGCAGGCGCAATTGCGGCGATATGTCCGAGAGCGACGGGCGCAGGCAAAACTGCGCGAATATCATCCCCCCAATCCACACCGCCACGGCCGTCAAATGCAGGAACAACGCAACGTCCATGGCAATCGACATGACACCATTCTCCCAAAGTTAGCAGCCCGAACCGTTTGCCGGTCGCACAGGCCGAAGTGTCATCGCGTCAGGCGAGCGCCGGGCGCAACCCAGCGACCTTCGTTCGCGTATCGGGCGCACGGCCCCGGCGGGCCCGTTTGCCGACATGCGGCGCAAGCGATGCGCCGGCCAGAATCTCCTCGACCGGTTTGCCGCCGCGCCCCGTACCGATGAGCACGACGCCGGCCGCCGCGATCGCCAGTGCCTGGACGAGGGTTTCGTTGTCGTCGAGCATCATGAGCGTGACGCCTCGTCCGCCCCCCGAGAGGGTCTTCATCTCGTCGAAAGGAAAAACGAGCAACCTTCCCGCGCTCGAAAGACAGGCGACTTGACGCGCATCGGGCAGCACCGGCATCGGCGCGAGCGGCACCGCGCCCGCATCGATCGTCATGAACGACTTGCCCGCCTTTTGGCGGCTGACCATATCGCCCACCTTGGCAACGAAGCCGAATCCGTTGCTCGATGCGAGCAACAGCGCCTGCTCCGGATTCGCGGCGTAATAATGCAAAAGCCGCGTGCCCGCTTCCAGTTCGATCAGCGAAGTGACCGGCACGCCGTCGCCACGCCCACCCGGCAGCATCGCGACCGCCACCGAATAGACG
>Ga0157373_10004869_pt1 | contig 10103 bp, 7 predicted proteins | sample C65metaG_FD_113460 | JGI IMG/M metagenome (GOLD analysis project Ga0157373, IMG submission 113460) | Corn rhizosphere microbial communities from Kellogg Biological Station, Michigan, USA - C6-5 metaG | ecosystem: Host-associated > Plants > Roots > Rhizosphere > Soil | place: USA: Michigan...
CGCGCCTGCCTACTCCGTCTCGGAGCTTGCGTTTGCGCTGAAGCGCACGCTCGAGGACGCCTACGGGTTCGTGCGGCTGCGGGGCGAGCTGTCGAAGGTCACCTTCCACTCCAACGGCCACGTCTATTTGTCGATCAAGGACGACAAGGCCTGCATCGACGGCGTTGTGTGGAAAGGCTCCGTGAGGGGCCTTTCTGTGCGGCCCGAGCAGGGGCTGGAGGTGATCGTCACCGGCAAGGTGACCACCTACCCGATGGGCTCGCGCTACCAGATCGTCATCGAGACGATGGAGGCGGCGGGCCTGGGCGCCCTGCTTGCCCAGCTCGAACGGTTGAAGGCGAAACTCCAGGCCGAGGGTCTGTTTGAGGCCGCCCGCAAACGCGCCCTGCCCTCGATGCCGTCGGTCGTGGGCGTGATCACCAGCCCGACCGGCGCGGTCATCCGCGACATCCTCCACCGCATCCGCGACCGCTGGCCTTGCCGGGTGGTGGTCTGGCCGGTGGTGGTGCAGGGCGACGCCGCCGCCGCCCAGGTCTGCGCGGCGATCAAGGGGTTCAACGGCTTCGAGGCGGGCGGCGCCCTCCCCCGTCCCGATGTGATTATCGTGGCGCGCGGCGGCGGTTCGGTGGAGGACCTGTGGCCCTTCAACGACGAGACCCTGGTGCGGACGGCGGCCGAGAGCGCCATCCCGCTGATCAGCGCCGTCGGGCACGAGACCGACACCACCCTCATCGACTTCGTCTCCGACCGCCGCGCCCCCACACCCACGGCCGCCGCGGAGATGGCGACGCCGGTGCTCTCCGAGCTGAAGGCGGCGGTAGCGGACTACGAACAGCGGCTGGCGCGGACCGGCGGGCGGATACTCGAGGAGCGCCGCACACGGCTGGCTTCGGCCGCCCGGGCCCTTCCTCGCCCCGCCGACCTCCTCGGCATGGCGCAGCAGCGGCTCGACCTCGCGTCGGGGCGGCTGGGCTCGGCGCTTCAGCGCAACACGGCCGTCCACGAGCGCGAGTTCGTCCGCGCGGCTTCGCGGCTGTCGCGCACGGCGCTGGAGCGGAAGCTGGAGGACGAGGGCAAGCGGCTGCACCAGGCCAACCTGCGCTTCAACCGCACCGTCGGCTTCAACTTCGACCGCGAGGCGCTGCGGGTGACCAATCTCGGCAAGCTGCTGAGTTCGTTGAGCCCGAGAGCCCCGCTGGAGCGGGGATATGCGCTCATCCATCGAGCGGACGGCTCGCTGGCGCGGTCCGCCCCGGCGCTGGCGGCGGGTGAGGCGCTGGTACTGGAATTCAGGGACGGCAAGCGGGACGCGGTGGTGGATGGGGCTGCGTCTCCGAGACCCGCCAAACCCAAGACGCCAACGCCAGGCCAAGGTTCACTTTTTTAATCCGCTCATCCCGACGAAAGTCGGGACCCAGTTCTGTCCAGTCAGCACTTCGCTGGAAAGTCCTGGGTCCCGACTTTCGTCGGGATGAGCGGGGGGTTAGATATGCGGCATGAACGCCTTTGACCGCGATGTCGGAAAATCAGACCTCGCCAGCCTGCATTACGGCGACGGGGAGTACGTGGTGCTCAAGCCCGGCCGCTCCGTCGTCTGTGCGGTGACCGGCGTGAAGATCCCGCTCGACGCCCTGCGCTACTGGAGCCCGGAGCTGCAGGAAGCCTACGCCGGCCCGGCCGAGGCGCTGAAGCGTTGGCAGGAAACCCACAAGGCCTAGCGCACCTCCTCGCGGGCCAGTTCGTCATAGGCCTCGTTGGCCCAGCGTTTGTGGACCCAGAACCACTCTTCTGGCCGCTCGCGCACGCGCGCTTCCACGAAGGCGTTGACCTGCCGCACGCCGGCCTCGATGTCGGCGGTGCGGTCGCCGGTGCGCTCCAGCACGATGGGGTCGTGCACGATGGCCCGGAAGCGCGCGCCCCTGATCCGCTGCACGCTCATCGGCTGCAGCACGGTGCCGAAGCGCAGCGCCAGCCGTGTCGGGCCCGGCGCGGTGTGGGTCAGCTTGCCGAAGAAGGGCGCGGCGACACCCCCGTTGAACTTCTGGTCGTTCATCAAGGCCACGGACTCGCCGCGGCCCATCGCCTCCAGCAGCTCACGCGCGCCGTCGCCGCCCTTCGGCGCAAACAGCCGCACGCCGTAGCGGAAGCGGCTCTTCTTGATGCGCTCATCGACGTAGGGGTTGTTGGCGGCGCGGTAGGTCATCTGGCAGACGACCCCGCTGTCGACGATGGCGGCCGGCATCACCTCCCAGTTGGAGAAGTGGCCGGAGACGAACACCACCGGCGTCATCGTCCGCGCGATCTCGTGCAGCCGCTCTCCGTTGACCAGCTCGACGCGACCGGTCGAGGGCCGGATGCGATCCATCAGAGAGAACTCGGCGAACGCGCGGCCGACGTTCTCCCACTGGGCCTTGAGGATGCGCGCGCGCCAGGCGGCGTCCTTCTCCGGAAAGGCGATGCGCAGGTTGCGGGACGCGGTCTTGTGCGAGCCGCTGAGCGGGCCCAGCAGCTTCAGCAGCGCTCCGCCCGCCCAGGAGGCCGCATCCGTCGGCAAAAGGCGGAACAGGAAGGTGAAGATGTCGAAGCCAATGGCCTCCAGCCGCCAGGCCAAGTCCTGCCCAAAGGAGACGCGCGCGTCGTTCGCCATGGCTCTTGGTAGGCTGGCGCGTCGCGGCGCTCAAGGCTAAGGCTGCGGCATGAGCCTGGATGCCGCCCGCGCCGCCGAACTGGACGCCTTCCTGCTGGCGCTGAACCGCGCCTCGGGCGAGGTCATCCTGCCGCTGTTCCGGGCCGACCACGGCTTGGTCGACAAGGGCGAACGCGGCTTCGACCCCGTCACCGAGGCCGACAAGGGCGCCGAACGCGTCATCCGCCAGATGATCGCCGAGCGCTATCCCGACCACGGCGTCATCGGCGAGGAATACGGCGAGGACCGCCCGGACGCCGAGTTCGTTTGGGTGCTCGACCCCGTGGACGGGACGCGGGCGTTTATCGCCGGCCTGCCGCTGTGGACGACGCTGATCGGCCTGCGGTTTCAGGGCAAGCCGGTGATCGGCTCCATCGGCCAGCCGTTCCTGGGCGAGGTCTTTATCGGCGGCCCGGCCGGATCGCGGCTGGTGGTCGCCAACGGCGAGGTCCCGCTGAAGGTGCGTGCCTGCCCCAAGCTGACCGACGCCATCATCGCCACCACCGACCCGGAGATGTGCTTCAACGGCGCGGAGCTCGGCGCCTGGACCCAAGTCCGCGCTGCCGCGAAACTGGCCCGCCTGGGCTGCGACGCCTACGCCTACGCCATGGTCGCGCAGGGCACGATGGACCTGGTCGTCGAGGCCGGCTTGAAGAGCTGGGACATCGAGGCCGCCATCCCCGTCGTCGAAGGCGCCGGCGGCCTCGTCACCAACTGGCGCGGCCAACCGGTAGGCCAGAGCGGCGGCCAAATCGCGATTGCGGGCGACCGGGCGGTGCTGGACGAGGCGCTGGTCGCCCTCAAGCGCTCCGCGAAGTGACCTGGGCGGCGAGCGCATCGAACTCGCGCCAGAAGAAGGCGCGGATGTCGTCGGTTTCCTGCAGGATCTCGTGGTAGCTGCCGGGGACCTCGAGCCAGCGGCCCTGCGGCACGCGGGCCATGACGGCGATCTGGTCGGTGTTGTCGACGAGCTTCTCGTGCTCGGCGCCGAGCGCCCAGACCGGGATGTCGATCTTCGTCACCTCGGGCGAGGTCTTCAGGTAGGCGATGGCGCCAAACGCGAAGTCGAGCCAGCCCCAGGTCGGTGACCCGAGCGCGAGGTCGTTGTTGGCCGCGAGCTGGGCGTTGTTGCGATCGTAGCGTCGCCGGTCATGGGTCAGCACGTTGGCCTCGAACGGGCCGCCGAACGGCTGGCCGGGATCGCCCAGCACGTAGTCGCCCGTCCGGCCTAGCCGCGCCATTACCCACGCCAGAGTGCGCGCACCGGCCTTGCCGCGAGCCCCCGTGTTCAGGCCCAGCATCGGCGCGCTCAGGATCGCCGCGCTGAACCGCTTCTCCCCATGCGCCAGCGCCAGCAGCGTCAGGCAGCCGCCCATGGAGTGGCTGAGCCCGATCCAGGGCTTTGGCATCCGCGCTTCAAAAGCGTCCAGCAGCGCCTTGTAATCGCCTACGAAACTGGAAAGGCCCGAAGCGTGGCCCTTCAGCCGGTCCGGCAGCGCCCGCGCGGACAGTCCCTGCCCGCGCCAGTCGTGCGCCAGCACCGCGAAGTCGCGGTCCAGCAGGTCCTGGATGGTCTCGAAATACTTCTCGATGGACTCGGTGCGTCCGCCGCTGACCACCACCGTGCCGCGCGGCTTCGTCGCCGGGAAAAAGGAAGCGGCGCGGAGGGTCGCCCCGTCCGCGCCGCGAAACCATTCAGCCGTTCCGTGGTCCGGAACGGGCGCCTCGGGAATTGAAACCAGAGGCGCTGCTTCGGCCATCGGCCTAACGCATGTTGGCGAACATCGCCTGCATCTTGGGCTGCAGCGACATGGCCAGACCCATGTCCGACAGCTTCAGCTTGCCGCTCATGAAGGCCATGGTGGCGTCGAGCTTGCCTTCGCCCATGGCGATGAGATCGTCCTTGGAGATGGTCATCGTCAGGTCGGCCGGCTTGTCTTCGTTGGTGACCGTGCCGCCGTCGATGTAGATGAAGCCGTCGCCCTTGAGGTCGAACTTCAGCGTCTTGCCGAGGCCGGAGTCGGAGCCGACCGCGTCACGGACGCGCTGGGTCATTTCGTCGAGAGTATAGGACATTGGGTGCGCTCTCCCTGATTGCACTGGCCGACTCCGATAGCTTGGGCGGGCCCGCAAGTAAACAGCGTTCAGTCGTCCAGCGCCCCTCTTGAAGCGGCAAAAATGGGCGCCCACCTTAGCCGCCGGAGGCGCTGGAAATCCGGGCCTTCCAGGTCGGCGAGGCCGTCACGGCTCGCCCGGCCTGCATCAACCGCAACCTTGCTTTGAAAGAAGGATGTGACTCATGCGTACGATCGACTTCTCCCCCCTCTACCGCTCCGTCGTGGGCTTTGACCGCCTGGCCGCGCTGCTCGACGCCGCGGCGGCTCAAGAAAGCGCGGGCGGCTATCCGCCCTACAACATCGAGCGGACCGACGAGAACGCCTACCGGATCGAGATCGCGGTGGCGGGCTTCCGTCCGGACGAGCTCAACATCGAGGTCAAGGAAAACCTCCTGACCGTGCAAGGCCGCAAGGCCGCCAACGACGACCAGCGCCGCTTCCTGCATCGGGGCCTCGCCGAGCGGAACTTCGAGCGCCGCTTCCAGCTGGCCGACTACGTGATCGTGACCGACGCCAACCTGGCCGACGGCCTGCTCTCGATCTCGCTGAAGCGCGAACTGCCGGAGGCGCTGAAGCCCCGCACCATCGCGATCAACAGCGGCGACAAGGCCGAGCTGATCGAAGGCGAAAAGGCCGCCTAAGGGCGGTCTTCAGGAAACCCTCCCTCGGCGGCGCTTCACGGCGCCGCCTTTTCTTTGGACGGCTAGTGGCCCCGCCCCATGAGCGGGCGAAACACGGCGTCCACATCGCCCATGACGCTGGAGCGATGCTCTTCCACCCGCTTCTCGAACGCCTCGACCTCGCGGCGCAGCTGGGCGCGCTCGGCATTCTCCTGCGGCGTCGGCGCGGGGACCTGCAGGCGGGGACGATAGTCTTCGATGGCCTCGAGCAGCTCCTGAAAACGACGATCCTCCGGCGATCCTTCATCGGGCGGACACTCAAGCCAGGCCGTCACTTGCCCAAGCGCGATTTCGAGTTCGTCGTCGTTCGTGATCATGATGCTCCTCGTCCGGTTCGGCCGCCCCCGGCCCGTATAAAGCGAACCCCTTTGGGCGGCTCCGGGTTCCGGCTCAGCTTGCGTGATGACGGAGCAAAAGAAGAGGCGGCGGTGGGGACCGCCGCCTCAGGTAGATCCGGTTCAGGGGGACCGAAGCCGGAGTGAAGCTAGCCGCCGAACCCGACCGCGATCTTGAAGTAGGGACCGTCGATCGTCCGGTCGTAGCTCTTGTGTTCGGCATAGCCGGCGTCGAGCACGTTCGAGTACCGCTGCCAGCGATAGCCGGTCGAAACCTTCATCCGCTGGATGTCGTAGGAGAGCCCAAGCGACAGGTCGAGCATGGGCGCGGCGACCGACTTGGTGCGCTTGTCGTTGTGCTCGATGATCGTCGCCGGTCCGACCTGCGGCATCGGCCAGTAGGTATAGCGGCCGAGGTAGTAGGCGGTCTTTTCCTGGCCCTTCAGCGTGGTGTTCTGCTTGCCGAACAGGACGCCCCCTGTCACGGACCAGTCGAGGTCGAGGTGGCCGGACTGCTCGCTGCCCAGCAGGTGGGTCGCGGCCTCCCAGCTGAGGGTCGGGCCCGCGCCCTTGAACTCGCGCCGGGCGTTCAGGTCGACGTTATAGCCGTTGTGGTGCGCGTATTTGAGGAACCAGCCTTCCGGCACATACCAACCGCCGAGGCCCTGCACCGCGAAGCTGCTGTCGGACTTGAAGTCGGCGTACCGTACGCCAGCGGCCACACTCGATTTCGCCAGGGCGCCGATGCCCACGTCGCGACCGACTTCGAAGTCGGCAATCGTGTGTTCCTCGCGGTTGTAGGCAGAGCCGTAGGACCACTCCGTGCCGCCTCGTATGACATCGGCCGAATAGAAGTACCCGGGCGGGTAGCCGAAGCCCGAATAGGTTGGGTCGCACCGCAAACGCCCGAGAACCCCGTACTTTCCGGTCATCGGGAAGGCGCAAACCCCGTCGTTCTGGAACTCGCGGTGGACACGCGTGGTGCGGCTGTTGGTGCGGCCGTAGCGCACGCCGCCCGACACCCACCAGGCCGCCCCGTCTGGACGATAGGTGATCTTCAGCGAGCGGCCGTCGCCCCAGTCCAGACGGCGGTTCTGGATGTCCGTCGGATCGACCTGCGGGACCATGTCGGCGAGCGAGACCGGCGTGGCGGTTTCCTTCGGCGCGTCGACATGCTGGATCTCGCCACCGAGTTCGACCGTGAGGGGCCAGGGGCCAACGTGGTTGGGATTGGCGCCCGTCCACCAGCCCTCGCCCGTCCACTCCTTCGTCACGCGCATGCCGAAGAGGCGAGGTTCGTTGAGGAAGACGTTGGTCGTCAGGCCCGTGTCGTCAGAGTTGAGGAAGGAGCCGGTGATGTTGTCCTTGTCGAAAACGTTCTTGACGTAGGCCATCACCTTCCAGCCGGCGTCTTCATTGCTGAAGATGGCGGCGAAGTTGACATTGTTATAGGCCTTCAGCTTGTCGTAGCCCGGCATGTTGAAGATGCGCGCCCACGCCTCCGACTGGTAATAGAGGTCGGTGTGCAGCGTCATCAGCCACTCGTTCGGCAGCGGGATCGTGTAGTCCGCCGTGATCGTGGCCGTGAAGTGCGGCGCGTTCGGCAGCGAATTGCCGCTCAGATCCTTCGAGAAGCCGGCGCCAAAGTTGGGCGCGGTCGAGGGATCCCAGCCGGGGTAGTTGGGGTGCCAGGGAAGGCTGCCCGGGCCCGCCATGTATTGGGTGGGGTTCGCCTGGTATGGCAAGGCGGTGACCGGGTCGACGCCCAGCACATAGGCCAGCTCGCAGAAGCCCATGCCCCAGCCGCCGCCGCGGCCGCCGATGTCGGTCAATACCTGTTGTGGAAGGCCGAAGTAGCCGGTCTCGCCGACGAACAGATCGACCGGCGCGATGCAGTTCGACGGGAATGTCGGGAAAGGCCGCACCACGGTCCAGCCCGCGTGGCCGGCGGTGCGGTCCATGATGTCCACTGCCGATTGGCCGTCGGCGACGCGGGTGTCCTCATAGCCGCCCTTGAATCCCAGCCGCAGGTTTTCCAGCGGACGCCAGTCGGCTTCGATTTCCAGGCCCCAGACCTTGGAGTCGAAATTGTAGTTGATCGCGGACCGGTTGATGATCTGCGAAATCTGGTAGCCTTGGTAGTCGTAATAGAAGGCCGCAAGGTTCAGCGTGGCCTTGCCGTCCAGGAAGGTGTTCTTCGATCCCACTTCGAAAGCGTTGACGAATTCCGGCGCGAAGGTCTTCGGGTGCGTCGCCGACAGCATCTTTTCGCCAAGCTCCGACGTGCCGCTGCAGAAGTAGCAGACGATGCCGGGCGCCGGCGGGTTCATGCCGCCCGCCTTGTAGCCGTGCGCGAAGGAGCCGTAGAGCAGCGTTTCGTCGGTGAAGGCGAGGTCGGGCTTCCAGTCGAGCGTCACCCGGCCCGTCGGCTCGCGCCATTCCTGCTTGACGACTTCGAACACCGGATAGCCCACCGTATCGGCGGCGAGCAGCCAGCTGGGAACCAGCGGCGCGACCTTCTTGTCGACCGTCCAGCGCAGGCCCGTCGTCAATTTCAGCTTGTCGGTGATGTTGTAATAGGCCTCGCCGAACACGGCGTAGGAAATGAGTTTGTAGGGGTTCTTGCTCAGGAAATAGTTGTGGCCGAGGTCATTGAGGTGACCGATCGGATTGGGGTCCATGTATTCGCAGCCGTTCACCGTCTGCATCTGGGTGAAGTTGGCCTCGATGAAGCCATGCCGCAGGCAGTCGGCGTTGTCGGTCACGTTGACCTGGTACGGCGGCAGCGGCTGGCGCGCGCCCCCGCCACCCGACGTGGTCGCCGAGTTGTAGGGGGTCAGCGCGGAATAAAGGCTGAGCGTGTTGATGAAGACGTAATACTTGTCTTCGGTATCGTAACGGAAGAAGTTCGCCCCCAGGCTGAAGTTGAAGGGCCCGTCGAAATTGGAAGCCAGCCGGAACTCCTGGCTGAACTGGGTCGACTTGGCGGTCGAGAGGTCAACGGCGACGAGGCGGTCTGCGCAGCCGATCTGGGGATCGCAGAAAATGCCGCCGGTCGGCCCCGGCAGGACCAGGTTTTCACGGTCGAAGGAACTGGTGCCGTTCTTGATGCCGAACACGCCCGGCGCGGTGTTGAAACGGTTGAAATCCTGCGTCGAGAAGATGGTGTCGGTGCCGTAGCCGGTTTCCGAATTCAGCGTCAGCCGGTCGGTGAGGTCGAAGCTGACCTGCGCCTCGACGATATTGGTTTCCGCGCGATAGTGCGGGTCGACGGTGGACTCGATGGTCCGCAGGTCGGTCGACTGGGTGCGGCTCAGATAAGGGTCGTTATAGATGTAGTCGCCGCCGATCGGCACCCCGATGGTCTTGAGCGGGAAGACGTAGGGCAGCGAAAGCCCGTTGGGCGTCTGGAAAGCGTCGGGTGAATAGAGGGACGCCGCCTTGCAGCCCTGGCTGAAGGTGCCCTGCACTCCCGTCCAGATTTGCACTGCGGCGGTGAAGTTCCAGAGCGGCGTATTTTCGTCCGTGTCGAAATTGAGAACCTGCCCGTTCGGCATGATCGCCGTCATGTGCCGGACGGTATCCGTATTGCACATCTGCTTGCCGGAGCGCAGACGGTCATCGTCTTCCTGGAAGTGTTCCCAGATCAGGTTGGCGTTGAACCTGTCCGTCGGCGTGATGCGCAACGACACACGCGTGGACCACAGGTCGCGTCCGTCGATCTGGTTGCCGGTGATCTGGTTGGTGTCGTAGCCGTCGCGCTTGGTCCAGGCGCCGGCCAGCCGCAGGGCGACCCTGTCGTCCACCAGCGGCAGGTTGATCATGCCTTCCAGGCGATGGGAGTTGTAATTGCTGATGTCGGCCGACAGCTTCGCCTCATAGTGGAAGCTCGGTTTTGCGGAGATGATGTTCACCACCCCCGCCGTGGCGTTGCGCCCATAGAGGGTGCCTTGCGGCCCGCGCAGCACTTCCACGCGCTGCAGGTCATAGAATTCCTGCTCGAAGAAGCGGTTACGTACGAACGGGGTGTTGTTGAAGGCCACAGCCACCGCGGGGTCGGTCGTGGCAGAAATGGCCTGCGTGCCGATCCCACGGATCTGGATCGAGTATCCCGTGAAGTTGGTCTTGGTGAAGGTGAAGTTCGGGACCTGGGTCATCAGGTCCGGACCGCCGGCGACCTGGCTACGCGTCAGGTCTTCCTGCGTGAACGCCGACATCGCGATCGGCACATCCTGGATATTTTCTTCGCGCTTCTGCGCCGTGACGATCAGCGCCTGAACGGTTC
>Ga0157373_10004870_pt1 | contig 10102 bp, 6 predicted proteins | sample C65metaG_FD_113460 | JGI IMG/M metagenome (GOLD analysis project Ga0157373, IMG submission 113460) | Corn rhizosphere microbial communities from Kellogg Biological Station, Michigan, USA - C6-5 metaG | ecosystem: Host-associated > Plants > Roots > Rhizosphere > Soil | place: USA: Michigan...
AGGCCGTCCTCATACATCCACGGATACTCATCCGTACCATAAACATAGTAGGACGCCACGGTGGCGAAGGCGTGGCCATTCTCATCGGTGCCACGAATCGTCAGGAAGTGCCGTCCATTCGCCTTTGGCGCAAATATGAAATCCACGCCGCGCCCGGAGGAGGCGGCAGGATCGATGGTGACTTCCTGAGTGGATACGGTTTCCTCAGCGGCTTGATTGGCAGTGGATGTCTCGCCATCCTCGTTCTGGGATTTCACGGTGGAATTCACTTCCCGCGTAAGGGTGGCAGTCGCCTTCACTGCTGAGGAGAAGGGATTTCCCTCCGGATCGATGGCCACCAGCTTGAGCGGCACGGTGTCATTCACCCGGATCAGCCGGTCATTGCGGGAGATGCCCACATATACAGCGGCGGGATGAACCATGGTGGAGGAAACGGCGGTGAGCGTCTGGTTGTTGGCATCCCTCACTTCCGAGGAAACGGTGACTTCACGGGCAGTGGGAAATTCCGCCTGCGGAATCTCGATGGCGATGCCTGCCCGGCCATCCGTGCCCAATTGTGTCTCGCCCTGGGATTGGACTGCCGAGGTTTCTCCGCCTTCTTCATCCCAGCGGTAGCCGAAATAATGATACCAGTATTGCCAATCCTCCTCCCGGTGACTGCCGAAGAGGAAATCCCGGAAACGCTCTGGATAGAGATTGCGTGCCGCCACCCGGGTGAAGTGTTTCACCTGGCCTGCCGCCACCGGCTGGCCCTGATAGTAGGTGGCTTTCAAATCGGCGGAAATGCGGGCCGCGGCGATCTCTGGGGCTGCCAGGGTTTGCTCAAGTTCAAAGGCATTTCTGCGGAATTCCTCCACACGCACATCCAGATTGAAGGTTGCACTTTGCTGGAGTGCCTCCTGCTCCTCCCAATCTTCCGTGGCTTCCGCCCTTTCCAGTTCTTCCTGGTATTCCAGCCGGAAGACATAGCCCCCGGTGACGGATGCGGGCAGTGTGTAGGTGAAATCAAAAGAACCGCCTTCAGATAGAGTTAGGTCTGTGGAGGAGATGGTGTTTTCCGTTGGATCGATCACTTGCATGCGTGCCTTGGCTGGCAGCGCGGCTTCGATGGCATTTCCCCGCTGGGTGCGGACGATCCCCTTCATCCTTACCGTTTCCCCAGGGCGATAGAGTGAGCGATCGGAAAAAAGGAAGGCACGGCGTTTTTCCGCCGTAGGCTTGCTCCATGAGTAGCGGATGGGGAAATGCCACATCCCCACCGTGGATAGCGCGTCGTCGAACGCGGTGAGATAAGTATCCGCCCCCAATTGGGCCCGCAGGTGGCGGATGGCAGAGGTGCGGGGCAGGGTGGCCAGCCCTCGGGCATCCGTGGTCACACTGCTGAGGGCTGCCGCATCTTCACCGAAGAGGCCCAGCGTCACTCCAGGCAGCGGTTTTCCTGTCTGGCAGGAAAAGGCGTAAACCAGCGCCTCCTTTTCCGTGACCTTCCATGCCAGCCCGATGTCCGTGAGCTGTACTAGAGCCTGTGCGTTCCGGTGGCCTTCTTTGCCGGTGCCTTCGTGCGGAGTTCCGGTGATATCCAGAAACAGCCCGCCGTTCCTCAGATCTTTCGGCAGGATGGCATTCCAATCCAGCACCGTCTCGTTCGAGGTATCAACGCCCTGATGGAACTCGAAATCCTTTTCATAAACTGTGTCTCCCCCCACCAGCGAGTAGGGCAGGGGAGCCGTGGGCGAGATGTCCTCATGGTCATGCCCGTCTCCCGTATAGTTGCGGTAGCCCTGATAGGCGCGCACCAGATCCGTGCCGGAAAGTTTTTTCACGCGGACATGCAGCTTGGAAATATTCACCGTCTGGATGCGATACTTCCGGGAACCTTCCGCCAACTGTGCCTGATCGTGACTTGGCAGCGCGATGCCCGGATCCAAATACTCGAATTCCACCTTCTGGCTGGGAGTTTCCTCCAGGGGCAGGCCGTCTCTGGACTCCAGAGGTGCCTTCACCTTTACCTGATAGATGGCGGATTGGGAAAAGTCACCGGTCAGGGTAACGAGGCGCTTCTCGGTTTCCACGGCGAGATTTTCCGGGCGTGGTGAAATCTCGATGTTCTTTGTCAGGAAATCCGCTGGCAGGGTTGCAGGCAGCGGGAGGTTGAAGTTGATAGTGATGCGCCTGGGCTCATCCGCCTCCACCACTTCCCGAATGTTCGTTACCTTGAATGGCTCGATTTTCCCGATCTCGTAGGAAGTGTCTTCCTGGAGGGTGGCATTGGCCTTTTCATTCGGCAGCCCTTTTAAGACCGAAACCGTCCAGCCCTCTCCCACAGGCAGAGGAGTGATGGGAGTGGCGATAAGGATATTCTCTACCGGGCTTTCAGGCGTGGTGGCTGCCGCGGCCGCGCCGGTAGCCCGCTGCGACCAGGAACGGTAGTTGGTGGTATAATATCCTGCCTGGGCCACGGTTGCCCGTTCCAGCCGGGCCGCCACCCGCTGGCCGTTTTTGGAGCCGAATGAAATGAAACCCGCTGCCGCCCCCGGCTCCACGTCATCATTGAAGACAAGAGTCCACGATGCTGTGCTGGGTGAGTAATCATCGGCCCATTTATTCGGAGTGGTGGTGGCCAGGATTCGGAATTTTTCACTCTCCAGCGTGGCGAATTTCCCGGCGGTGATGGCGGACTGGTCCAGATGATGTCTGCCCTTGGGAATCGAGAAGGTGTAGGTCGCGCCGATGGCGGGCGGTTGGTCCGGGAGAAATTCCGCGATGTTTTGCGCTTTCCAGCGGAGCTTCCCGGGGAAGGCGGGTTTGATTTCCAGCCAAGCGTTGTCCTGGATTTTTCCCAACTCGGTGGTTTCCACGGCGGGCAGGTCGAGGACGAGATCGACCTTGGATTCGGGAGCGAGTGATGGCGTGGAGACCACCAGCCGAGGAGCTGCGGAGGCGGACAAGGCAGCCGCCAGAGTCGCCAAAGCGACGGGGATGAAACGTTTCATGGGCGTAATGGACGGAGATCCAATGGCCTTGATATACGAAAAGCGGTGGCTGGAAATTCAAATTTGTTAGCGTTCCCGTGAATTTTTTGTAATGCTGCCTCTCCCCTCGCATCCAGCATTGCCCAATGCATGAAAATAGCTGAAACTCCGCGTATGAAGCTCCGAGTGCCAGGAACCCTCCGCAGAGCCATCCCGCTCTTCTGGGGTGGAATCATGCTGTTCATGCTCGGTGGCTGTGGTCCGTCATACACCACTGTCAGCAATCCCAGAGACCCGGCGGAAATCGCAAAGAGCGAGACCTTTGGCTACCGCAGATGGATTTCGGACAAGGTGGAGCAGGATGTGATCGTCATCGGCATCCATGGCTTTTGCGGCGCTTCCATCGATTACACGAATCTGGGAAATCACTTCCTGCAATATCAGCCCCGCACCGGGCTCTATGCCTACGAGTTGCGCGGGCAGGGGAGTGATCCCATCAAGCAACGGCGGGGAGACATTGGCGATCCGAAGGACTGGTATCGTGATTTGTTTGCATTCACCCAGTTGGTGCGGGAGCGCCACCCGGATGCCAAGGTGGTCTGGTTCGGTGAAAGCATGGGAAGCCTCATCGCTGCGCATGCCTGGCGGGCGGCTCCGGCGGGCAATCCACCGTGTGACGGGCTAATTCTTTCCTCCCCGGTCGTTCGTTTGCGGGACGATGTCCCCGCATGGACACCGGGGCTGGTGCAGATCGCGGCCACCACCCTGCCGCTCGCCCGCGTTTCCTTGGAAATGCTTTCCTCCGGACAGGATGTCCAGATGACCCAGACCTCCCATCACACGGAGCAGGTGAAAAAGAATCCGTATCACGTGGAGCAGCACACCTTGCGCCTCATCGGGGCCCTCACCAATCACATCACCACGATGAATGATTGTGCGGAATCCATTCATTCTCCCGTGCTGGTTCTCCATGGAGGAAAGGATTTTTTCAATAATGACGCGGATGTCCGCGGCTTCATCGCCCGGATTCCCGCAGGCGTGCCGCTGACGTATCGGAACTATCCGGAGGCCTACCACCTGCTGATGTATGATGCGAAGAAGGATGTCATCTTCAAGGACGTGGAGAAATGGCTCAACAAGCTCCGGAGAGACAAATTCTAAAAATTTACGCACAGATTGGCAGGATTCGTCTTGACGGGATGTTCCCCGTGGCCATTCTCCCCGCCCCGCAACCCCGCACCTTTTTCTATTATGGCCCGTATCTGCAGTATCCGAGGAACCCGCGTCCGCTCTGGCGGCAAAATTCACCGTTCCGGTTTGGCGAAGAAAAAAGGCGGTATCGGTCGCCACGTCACCAAGGTGGTGAAGCGCACCGTTTCCCCAAATCTTCAAAACAAGCGCATCTGGGTTCCTGAGTTCGGCACATTCGTGCGCCTGAAGCTGAGCTGCCGCGCGCTGAAGACCATGAACAAGAATGGCGCATACGCCACTCTCAAGAAGGCAGGTCTGGTCTGATTCAGACTCCCGTCTTCACAAAATTATCCGAAGACTTTTTCATGACTCGCGGCCTGGCGGAAACGCTGGGCCGTTTTCTTGTGTCGGGATGGCGGGGAAACGAAATGCTTCCTCTGCAAGGCCTCAGCCGATCACGCAGGGCACCAGCACTCCATCGCTCATGCCGTGGATCTTTTTCTTGTCCGCAGGCACGATAGTGGCCAGGCAGCCGCCGAAGGTGGTTTCCCCCGCAGCATCCGTGAAGAAATAGGGGCACAGGCGTGCACGGCCCTGCATCATCTCGATCGTGCCATCCTCGCGGAAGACCGGATGCTCGATTTTCCGGCCCTCCTTGAATTCCTGCAGGATCCATGGCTGCTCGCCGGACTGTTCCAAAGCGACTTCCAGCCGCTCCTTCCACTCTGCGCCCGGCAGATCGTGGCCGATGAACACACCGCGTGATCCCCATGCGGTTTCATGGAAGCCACTCACCTTCAGCACCAGCTTGCGCTCCTTTTGACTGAAAAGTGCCACCTCATCCCACGAGTGGGCATCCATCCGCGGCAGGGCCGCATGCGGCGGCAGAGGGGCGGGGTCCAGCACCCAGCCGAAGGGCACCAGATCGCGGATGCGTTGCAGGTGATTGCTCCGCATCGAGTGTTCCCATACTTTTTTAAGAGCCGGGGACCACAGTAGCGCCAGCCACAGCTTGTCCTCCAGGTGCGGCTTGAAGGGCGGAGTGATGTCCACACTGCCATCCACCATACCCTGCGCCAATTTTTTGACGGAAGCGATGGATTCCCAATCGAAAAGCTCGAAAAACCGGTAAAGCCTGCGGCCATCCGGCTCATATTCCTCCGCACTTTCCACAGTCCATTTCTCGCCGAGCTGCTGGGCCAGCCATTCCATCTCAGGCCGGTAGTCTTGGGATTCTTCGGAAACGAGGATGCCACCGCCTTCCGGCAGAAGGGAGCGGAAGCCCTTCAGCATCCCGTCCGCGCCACCCAGCACATCGAAGCCTGCATCCGCATATATCTTGGAAAGCCATGCGGCCACACCGATGCCACCCGGCACGCTGTCCAGTTCACTCATGGCAAAACCGGATTCCGTCAAAATCAGATCCGGGCGGATCACGCGGGGAAACTGCTCGGCGGTTTCCGGCGTCCGCTGGAGTTTCACCATCCAGTCCGGCTTTCCCTCATCCAGCAGTTCCGCCAGCCAGGGCTCCAGCTTCCCTGCCGCACTACGCCGGTAGAGGGCGTCGCAGGTCTGCTGGAAGCGGGCCAAGGGAAATCCCATCGCCATGATTTGGCGGGCCTCATGCTTGGAAATTTTAAGAGGTTCAGGAGACCATCGCCAGCTTCCCCCACCAAAAAGCCCTCCCTCGGGCAGGGCACCACGCAGTTCGGAAAGGCTCAGATCCATTTAGGCTCCACAGTTGTCTCATTACCGGGAGTTGCCAAGTGCTGGAATGGAAAAAATCCCCCCGCGCACCATGCAGAGTGCATGGCGCAATGTGCAGTTTTGAAAATTTGGAAACTCCCTGGATGGGTATGTGGCTTTGTGTGTATTTGTAACTTATTTATAATGAGTGAAATAAATTTATTTCCCCTTCTGGCAATCCACCTGCGTATTTGAAAAAGAACTAACCCTCCCCACCCATGTTAAACTGGACCCTTACATTCTTGGTGCTCGCTCTGATTGCGGGCCTTCTGGGATTCACCGATCTGGCAGGAGCAGCAGCCGGAGTCGCCCAGGTTCTCTGCATTGTGTTTTTGACTCTCGTAGTGATTTCCGCGTTCAGCCGCATGCTTACCGGAAAGACTCAATGATCCGCAGCCAGCGATGAATTGCGATAGATCAGCGCGCTATTGCTCCGCGGCCATTGACTTGCGGGCTGCTAGTGAGAATGATCACGCTGCTGAAAGGGAAGGCATAGACCACCGGGTCGTGATTTACCCGTTCTTTTTTGTTACCGTATTGCCATGAAAAACCGCCTGCCCTCCTGTTTCGTCATTTCTTGGTTCGGGTTTGCAGCCTGTGCCTCAGCCCAAACCAGCCTCCCGGCTCTGGATCAGGTTAATAATGAGACCGGCTACCTCACGTTTTATTTGGATAACGATGTCTTCGCCGGGCAGGATAAGGATTACACGAACGGATTCCGGGTTTCGTGGATTTCCGATGACCGCACCGAGAAAGAACTGGGGCTCATCCAGAGGGGGCTGCGCAGGTTTTCCGGAGATGACGAAAGCTTCGGAATCTTCAAGCAGATCACCAACTTCGAAGACCCCTCTAAAATTCGTTATAATTACGGATTCTCGCTCACTCAGCTTATGTATACGCCGGAGGATTTTGCATCCTTTGAGCAGCCGGTGGATCAGCGCCGCTATGCCGGCTGGTTGGGGCTGGGCATGTCCCTTCATGTAAAGGATGACCAAGTGCTGAATTCCATAGAGTTTACGCTGGGCACCACAGGGCCAAACTCTGGTGCGGAGCATACCCAGGATTTCATTCATGATTTGAAAGGCTCTGAAACCTTCAACGGCTGGGACAATCAAATCCCCAATGAGATTACCGGAGACCTGAGCTTTGTGCAGAAGCGGCGTGCTCCATTCTTCACCCGCGGCAATGGCGCGGTCTCCATGGACGGGCTCACCCAGTGGGGCCTCCGTCTGGGAACCTTTCGCACGGAAGCACAAGTCGGGGGATTTTTCCGTGTGGGCTACAATCTCCCTTCGGATTTCTCAGATCCCCGCCTTTCAGATACCGCCTATTCCCACCGCTACTTCGGCCATGATGCCGCATACACAGGAAATTGGTCCGTCTATACCCTTTATGGAACGATGGCTCATGCCGTAGCGCATGACGCGACTCTGGATGGTCCGCTTTTCCATCACTTCGAGACGGGCAATCGCCGCGAGCCATTTGTAGGTGAGGTCTTCACCGGGCTGGGAGTGCGATACAAGTCCGTAGAGGTCAGCTACGTCCATACCTGGCGGACACAGGAATACCGTGAGCAGGTGTCAGATTCAAATTTTGGCTCCCTCGCCATGCGCATTCGTTTCTAGGATTTTGCCGTTTCCATGCAAGGTGCATGCTCCGGCATGCGTCACGCCTGCCCCGCTTCCCCATTCTGGAGAAGCGGGGCTTTTTCTTGGGGGGCTAAGTGATTCAGAGCCAATCCCCGGCAGGTTGCCGGGAGGGTTTGGCACGTTGTTTGCGAAAAGCATCCATGGCTGCGGCTACTCTCAATCTCTCGTTTTGAAAGCTTATGAAAACAATCCACCGCCGAATCCCCGCCAGTCTCGCCCTGGCATTTGCTCTCACGGCTGGCACCTCAGGTCTTCTTTCCGCCACGCCGGAACCAGGTCCCTCCACCCCGGAGGAAGCTACCAGTTTCATGAAAATGGATATTGATGCAGATCCTTTCATGAAAGGATCCAATCTAAGGATCGTAGTGCAAAACCACATCGCACTGTTGGAGGGCTCCGCCCTTACACTGGATCAGGCGGAGCGAGCCGCTGCCCGCGCCATGGCTACCGCCACCATTCGCGGCGTAGTGAATGCCGTGGAAATCATTCCCTCCGCAGATCATGGCGGCTCTTTGAAGGATCAGGCAGAAGCTGCCCTGAAAACTCAAAAACTGCTGGATGCCTCTCATGTGAAGGTTTCCGAGTCAGCAGGCCGGGTGATTCTTACCGGCTCCGTAGGCACCTGGGATGAGCAGGAACTCGCTCGGGAAATTATCTCGCGTGTCCCAGCAGTGCGCGTGATTGAGAACAGACTTCAGGTCACTTTCGAGGGCATCCGCACGGATTCCCAAATCGAGGAGCAGATCAAATTCCTCATTGCTGATGATCCCCTCTACACCGGATTGGATTTCGGTGTCACCGTAAAGGACGGCGTGGTCGCCCTCAGTGGTAATGTAGGCAACAAGGGCGAAGCGGATCGTCTGGTGCGCCGCAGTTATGTGACCGGCGTGATCGAGGTGAATGCAGTGAACATCGACATCAATTCTGATCTGGCTCTGGAAGGTCTTTCGGACAAGCATCTTACGGAGCAGGAAATTCTAGCCACCCTCAGGGATGCTTATGCGCTTGATCCTCGCGTGGATGAATCCCAGATCCAGATGCGCTTCAAGGAAGGTGTCCTGACTCTTGCAGGCTTGGTGAATGATCAAAACGAGAAAGATGCAGCGGAATCCACCGCGCGAGGTATACCCGGTATTTTTACCATCTCCAATCAACTTGAAATTCGTAGCCATCGCGAAGTTGCCCGCAATGACAGACAGTAAGTCCCTCTCCCATTCGTTCCCTGAATAAGCGCTGGTCTTCCATGGAAGTCCGGCGCTTTTTCATTTCAGACTACCTCCTCCACCGCACGGGACCATGCCTCGGCGAAGGTGGGATGATAGTGGGGCAGTGCGAGATATTCGACTGCTGTTAAGCCGCGCTCAATGGCATGCTGAATGAGGTGGCCGGTTTCCAACACCTCCGGCCCCAGACCCACGGCTCCCAAAAGGCGGCCATCTTCGGCAGATGTGATCACTTTCAAAAATCCATGGCGTGCCCCTGCGATCATGCCCTTGCCGTGATCGGCATAACTGGCGCGGCCGATTCTAACAGTAATTTGTTTTGCCTTCGCTTCCTTTTCGCTGAGGCCGATCATGACGGCTTGCGGCTCGGTGAACCACCCGCTCATGACGTTGTCCCGGTTCCACTCCGCAGGTGAGGTGGTGTGATCTTCGTAAAGGAGGCGGTGGGCATTGTGTGCCGCCACCTCTCCTTGGATTACAGCCAGGTGCACCACGCCCTGCGGGTTGGTGCAGTCACCGGCAGCAAAGATGTGGCTCCGCGATGTGACGGCGCGCTCATCGGTGAGGATGCGGCCTTTTTCACGCGCCACGCCGATTGCTTCCAGCCCCATGCCTTTGGTGCGGGGCTGGCGCCCGGTAGCGATGAGCAGGGCATCCACCTCCAGAGTTTTGCTGTGATCTTTTAAGGATAGCCGGAAAATTTTCCCATCATGGGTCACTTTTTCCAATGCTGCATTACCAAGCAGGGTAATGCCGCGTTCAAGGGATTCTGCCTCCAGCGCCGCTGAGAGTTCTTCATCATGACCGGAAAGGACATGAGCGCTGCGGGTAATGACGGTGACTTCACTTCCCAGTCCCTCGAAGAGATGCGCGCATTCCATGCCGATTGCACCAGACCCGACAATGGCGATCCGCAGCGGCAGCGACGGAAGCCGGGGAAGATCGTCGCTGGTCCAGTAAGGCGTACCCGCAAGGCCTTCGATCTCGGGAATGTGGGGAGTGGAGCCGGTGGCGATAACAAAGGTGGCGGCGGATAGCTCGGATACCTCGCCATTCTCATCCGTGAGTTCCAGAATGTGGGGCGATATGAATTTCGCTTGGGCGCGGATCAGTCGGTAGGCTCCATCTGTCATCTCTATCACGCGTGAATCCTTGAAATCTTTTAACAGCACCTGCATCCGTTGTCTCAGAGCCTCCAGATCCAGAGAGGGTGCCTCCACGCGGATGCCGAACCGCGCGGCATCGCGAATGATGCGCATGCGGTTGGCGGTTTCGATGAGCGTCTTGGATGGCATGCAGCCGCGCAGGATGCACAGCCCGC
>Ga0157373_10004873_pt1 | contig 10098 bp, 8 predicted proteins | sample C65metaG_FD_113460 | JGI IMG/M metagenome (GOLD analysis project Ga0157373, IMG submission 113460) | Corn rhizosphere microbial communities from Kellogg Biological Station, Michigan, USA - C6-5 metaG | ecosystem: Host-associated > Plants > Roots > Rhizosphere > Soil | place: USA: Michigan...
CGTTGGGCAGCGCGCCGTAATCGTGTCCCGCAGCTAACGGATTGCCGATCATCAGCAACCTGCCGCCTTGCGCGCTGGCAGCAGACGAATGCAGCAGCCGCAGCGAACTGGCATCGCTGATGGTTGCATCTTCAATCCAATAATGTAGCCGTGGTTCCGGCGCTGGCAGCGTTTCGAAATTCAAGCCATTCAAGCTCCCGTCAGGAATGACTAAAACTCTGCCATTTTTACCCAACATACTTGACGCCGGCGCAACCAGCGTCTTATACAGCCAGCTCCCGTCGGCATTCGCCGTTTCGAGCACATCCTGCGGTCCCAATAAAGCTCGTTCATAACGATGCACAGCGGCGTCAATTTCCGTTCCGGCGGGAAGCGTAAAAAGCGCCGTCTTATTTGGGTTGATCGCCCACAAATATGACTGCTTTTCCCCTAGCCAATAGAAAAGAATTGTTCCGCCCGCCCGTCGCGCCACAGCCTGCGCATCCAATGCGCTTGGGACCTGCGGAGTCCCTTTACGAAGTTGTCCCAGCCCTTCCGCTAGGGTGCGCGCGCGGGTAAAGTCGGCAACTTGTAGCGCCTCGACATGCTGTCCGCGTGCCACCAGAAAATGAATGTAGTCGTCGTAAATGCGCGACGCATTCGTGAGGAAGGGAAGGGTTGATTCCTCATGCTTCAACTCCGAGCGCGCCGTCTCAAACGTTTTCAGCGCTGCACGATACTCCTTATCAGCCTCGCCCGGCCTCTTTTGGTCTTCGTACAGATTCGCCAGCGCATGCTGCGCCTCCCACTTCAGCGAAACATCGCTTTTCGGATCGTCAGCCACTTCGTAAAAAATCTTCTCTGCACCCGCGGCATCGTGCTGCTTCGCGGCCACCCGTCCCTCCACCAGCAACGGATAAAGCTCGTCTAGCCGATTTCTATCCGCTTTCGCCATCGTGATGGCTTGCTCCGCGTATTGATTCGCCTGCTCAAGTTTTCCCGTTTGCTCGGAAACGAGAGCGAGGGACATCAGCGCGTTAACGATGTCCTCTTTACTGTCAATTTGTTCTGCCAATGAAAGTACCTTGGTGTAAGTGTGCTCGGTATTAAAATAGTCTTCTCGATCCAGGTAAATGTAGCCTGTCGTTGCCAACCACCGCAGTTGATACAGATCGTCCGCCAGCTCCGTTGCAGCTTTTCCCGCCTCATTAAAATCACCTAGGGCTTTTTCGTCGTCCCCAAGTTTGTGATAAGCCCAGCCCAGGTTCCCCAGTGCAACCTGACCAATGTCGAGCGCCCCCAATGTTTTGGCCAATCCAAGTGCAGCTTGCGACCAGTCGATTGCTTCATCGAAATGAGTCTGCAGTAGGGCGACTGCCCCTAAATTGAGAAGCGCTGTTGCCTCGAGGAAACGGTCTCCACTGCCTCGCGCAAAGGCTAGCGATTTATCCAGCCAGTACTGAGCTGGCTCGAATTGATGTTGCTCCAGAGCCAAGAGACCGCGTGCCCGCATCACCCCTCCGCACGCGTTTTCGACAGACTGGGAGCACATTTCGGTAGCCTCATTCAGTGTCTTTGCAGCTTTCCCAAAATCATGCAGCCTGGTGTGGGCTAATCCGCCTAACGTGAGAATTGAGATGGCCGAGTCGCGGTCCACGCCCTGGGGTAGGCTATTGAGCAAGTTGAGCACCTGTTGGTTCATCCCGCGCCACATCAGGCTTTCCGCCTCAAGAATTCTGAACTTTAGGGTCCATTCGAGACCAAGACTTCCGAACTGCTCATAACCGTCTGCCGCCTCAGTCTGGCTCGCTAGAAGATGGCCATGTATGAAGGTTTGATACGCATGGTCGAAAGCTTGCTGAGGAGAAGGCGAACGGCGGCAAGCATGACCAGTCAAGAACAGAATTGATAATAAGATCGCGAGATTAGGTTTACGCCTTGTCATCCGGCGGTCCCGACGACGAATACCCGTGCTGCCTGTATCAAAAATTTACCGAAGATTTCTTTGACAAAACCCTCCCTTCGAGTATATATAGGCTCGCCCAGGAGGAATTCGTATGTTAGAAGCCGCAGTTCCACTCGCCGTAGCGCTTACCAACAGCGGTGCGGTAAAAGCCAAAGTCGAATCAGCTTGCAACTCTAATGCAAACGTCGCTCACGCCAAGGACTTAACCCAACCAGCTCAAGATGGCAGCCCCTTCATAAAAATGGACGGGAGCACCGTACCGTAATTAGAACGCGAAGAGTGGGCTAGCCTCACCTCAAAAGGCTAGCCCGCCCATCCCCAGCTAGGAGAGAAAGCCGTGGTAGTGCAGCGCAGAAACGCCGCACGAGAGTTCCTCCGTCTCGGTGATCTGGATTCCGCGCGCGCAATCGCTGACCGTGAGATGGAAGCAGCGGCTACGAGAGATGGGTCCGCGCGCGATGTATGGGCCTACCGATTGGTCCTTTTGGAAATTGAGAGATTGCGGGGGCATACCGAGGAGGCTTTGAATAAACTGCACCGACTGGAGCAAATGGATCCCCCTCCGCAGGAGGACTCAGAGTCATGGATTGGCATAATAAGAATTCGTGGCTACTACTTCGGGTTACTGGGTCGGTACGAGATATCGTGCCAACTTCTCCAGGAAGCAGAGGCAATGGCGCGGGATCTAGACCTTCTTGAGCTGCGGACTGAGGTGCAGCTGTGCCAAGCGATGATTTCTTATCTCCAAGAGAAATATTCGATCTCATCAAACATATTCCACGCGGTATTGGCGCTCTCTAATCAGATCAAGGGCTGGTACTTCAATGGTGTTGCCCGATGGGGTATCGGCAAGAACCTAATGATTGAAAACCATTACCAGCCCGCTATTCCGTGGCTTGAAGACGCCGTGGCGATCTTCGAAGGCGTAGGTTCTAATTCTCTTGCGGCAGTAGCGTTCAGTGAGCTGGCAGTGTGCCATCTCGGCCTAGGGAATGACGTATTGGCTCTCGATCTATTACGAAAAGCCGAGTGCGTGCAACACAAAGCTGGATCGATCGGTAATTATCAGGTCGTCTTGGCGAATATTGGCAATGTTTACCTGTACAGGGGAGATCACCTAACGGCAATCTCCTATTATCGTCAAGCACTCTCGTTGGCCCGTCAGATCAAAGACCCAGTGTCAATCAGGAAATGGACGTACAATATCAACCTTGCATACCTGAGAATGCGCTCAGCGATTGATGGCTGAAGCAAAAACTGTGGTTACGCTATGGCCGCGTCCCTCCATTCACGATGGCATTAGAAGCCATCACGGTTCCACTGCCGATGCAGCCCATGTCCAACCTGATCATCGTCAGTTCGAAAACATCGCATTCGACCCGCAATTCGGCCAAAAAAATCCTGCCAAAGTCCGGTACTTCGATCGTGTTTCCAACCGACCTCCACGGATCGGTTTTGCCCAGCGAATCCACGAGTGAGCAATCCACGCCCGCCGTTGGCCGGATGTCCTTCCTTTTACAATAGTCGGCTTCGTTGTAAGCGTCCCATTCCTTTCGCAACGCGCCTGGGTCAGGCAGTTTACCGCTATACTTGCCGCGTACTGCATCGCTCGCTCCTGCCATCCTCTTATGCTGCTCTTCAACCCGGCTACGAAAGCCTGGATCCTCGAGATACAGTTTGTCGCCGCCCGGCTTAGGGCCGCAGAAGCCCAGGTTAAGCTTCGGCTCGATCTTGTGACCTGCAATTTGTAGATTCTCGAACCGCGTGCCCAGAAACGTCACGCTGGGGACATAGCCCGTAAGCGGATGCTCAACAGAAATCTGTGCCACCACGCGATCTGCCGTCACCACATCCAGCACATTCAGCTTCTCGACCACCGCGGTCACCAGGGTCACCCAGCCGCCGTCCGGCTTGTCGCTCACGTATCCCGCCGCTTGCGTGTAGGCCGAGCCAAACGAGATCACTCCTTCGAAGCGGAACTTCTCTGCACGCTCCGAGAAATATCCTCCATTGTCCGGCAATCTCAGGTACGCTTGCGGCCTCACCTCCGCTCGCAATGGAGTGTGCAGTGTAGCGTTAACTGCGTTCGCTTCAGCAAAATAGTAGTGCGTCCGTTTAGTGTCCATTTTCTTGCTCCAATCGCGGTTTATGACTTCGACCTGTCCGACCTGACCCGTTACAGCACTCTCAGCTCAAAAGCCGTTCGGCCAATCTCGGTTTTCTCTCCCGTGGCAGTGACGCCCTGAACAATCAACGTATATGTCCCCTCTGCACGCGAAGCGGCAGGCACATGCACCGGATAGCTGTCATCACTGCTCGCTGGAATTGCGAGCGACCAATCAACCTTCCCGCCAGGGTTGCGAAGCTCCGCTATATAAGAAGAGTAGCGAGTGTCAGGCGGAACATTGACAAACAGCAGAAAGCCCTCACCCGGACGCGTCGTGATCACCGGCGCATTCGCTCCGCGGGAGCTCACGCTTACCGATGCCCAGGGCAGAACTTGCGGCGCATTAGCCGCCGTCTTGAGTTGCGGGTACGTCACAAAATTCTGGTAAACAATCACTCCTGCCAACACCGCCAGCGCCGGTACCACCAATGCCGGTCTCAACCACGCCAGCCATCCTGACTGCCCACCCCTTTGCACCGGTATTTCCGCCGGTTTCTCCGCAGGCCGGTCTGCCAGTTCCGATCGGATCCCCTCCACCAGCACTGCACCCGCCCGCAAATCCTCCGCACACTCAGTGCACCCAAAAAAATGGGCCTCGAACTCTTCACGCGACTCCGGCGAAAGCTCGTCGAGCAGATATTTTTCCGCCAGCATCTCTTGGAGCGCCTCGTTATGGTCCATCACCCAATCTCCGCCACACTGAGTAGTGTCAAACCCTCGCTGATCGTTACAATTCCGTGTTCTTTAGTCCGCAGCACCGCCTCGTTCCTCGCCTATGTTCTTGATGTAATGGGATTTAAAGGTTTGCTTGGCGCGGTGCAGCAGGACTCTGAGGTAATTACGGTCAATCCCGAAATCTCGGCAAACGTCATCTTTATCTCTTTCATCGAGAAATACTTCCTTTAACAGCCGCCGGTCCCGTTCACCCAGATCATCGAGAATGTTGCGGACCGTATCCGCAGTCTGCCGCGTTATCACTCCGCCAAGAATGTCCACTTTCACATCCGGTATTTCCGGCGCATCTTCGTCGTCCGCCAAGGGAGCATGCCGAGCCGCCGAACGATAGTATTCGAGCAGCACGTTATTACAGACCGAGTTGACGTAAGCTCCCATCTTCTCTGCCTGCCGCAACCCATCCGGGCTTCTCAAGGCGGCAAAGAACCGCGCAAACGTTTCCTGGCGGATATCCTCGATTGCTTCCGGAGAACGCACTCGCGACCGCAATTTTAGCTGGATCAGTTTGCTGAAATAAGACACAAAATGTTCGACAGTCCGGAAGTCACCCGAACGTAGCCGCTCAAGGTAAGCGTTATCGAACGCGTAGAACTCCAAGCCAGCGCCTCGGAAACCAGCTTAAGTAGTGCTGTATTCTACACCGCTCCCCCTAGCCGCGCCGCCCGCAATTGTTCTCCGCGTGTTTTGCGGTGAAGCTTTCGATAGAGCAACGCAGCCGTGCTTCTCTTCGCGATCTCTGGCTCTTCGCGGTCACACGCTTCTTGCCTGAATCACCTCGCCCCACTTTCTTGAGATTAGAGCGGTTTTACAAAATAATTTCTCAATTGCGAAACGATTTTCGTCACTCTCGCACTATCCCTATGACATGAGCGAGCGAGGCTGGCGCTAACCCTCGACCAGTTCGCTGGCCCCATGTTTGCCTCATGCTCGATGGCGCACTCGTATCCAGCCTCGGAATGAGTGCGCTTTTTGAGAAGCGGTCGGGAGCGGGTCGAACCTGGATTCGAAGTGTTCGGAAGGGGGAAAACGAGCACTTCGGCAACGGGACAATCGTCCCGCTCCAACGCCCGCCTAAGAGATTGGATGAGCAGTGAAATAATAACCTGGGTTTTTCTGCGGAGGTCCTTAGCGCGCTCTGCATCCCCTGCGCCTAAGAGCTTTTTTTGCGCGGATGATTCCAGGCTTGGTTTTGGCTTGATACTTGAGCTGGATTTTCTTTGTCCTCCGCGGTTAAAGCCTTTTTGCGTCAACCAGCGCAGACTTCCGTGCGACCCGCCCTGGCAGGAGCCGGGGGACTTCATGCAGGGCGGGGATTTTTACTAAATCAGCTCGCGCACTTTGTCTGACAGGGCCGTTAGCGCAATCTTGCTTCGATTGGGCTCGCCTTTTGCCAGCGACTCCGCAAAATGCAACGCCTGCTCCGCTTTTACTTTTGCCGGCAGCGGAGGCTCCAACGGATCTACCACCGCTTGCAGCACCGCCGGCCCAGGCGCATTCAAAAATTCCTGCAACACTCGGCTGCAATCGTTCGGATCTTCCACCGTGAACCCGATGCCGCCGCAGGCATGCGCAAATTCCGCAAAGTCGATGGGATGCAGCTCCACTCCAAATTCCGGGTTTCCCAAAAAAACCATCTGCTCCCACTTGATCTGTCCTAACGTATTGTTCTTGATAATGACCACCTTGATCGGCAACTGATACTTCACGGCGGTTACAAAATCGGCCATCAACATCGAAAACCCTCCGTCTCCGACGAAGGCGATACACTGCCGCTCCGGATACGCTACCTGCGCCGCAATGGTATAAGGAAGTCCCGGCGCCATCGTCGCCAGATTACCCGACACCGAATACATCTGTCCCCGCTTGGCGGGAATCTGTCTCGCCCACCAAGTTGTAATTGTGCCGCTGTCGCAACTCACAATGGCGTCCTCGCGCAGCAATTTACCAAGTTCCCACGCGACCACCTGCGGTTTCATCGGTTTGTCGCGCCGAGTTCCGCGCTCTTCGATCACCTTCATCCAGTCCTTCATACCGGCTTGAGCCGCTTTTAGAAATCCTCGATCTTCTTTTCTGCGCAGCATCGGAATAAGCTCTCGCAATGTATTCCGGCTGTCGCCGATCAAACCCACCTCCACGGGATAGCGCAGCCCAATTTTCTTTGGATCAAGTTCAATCTGCACCCCCCGTGCCTGCCCCGGCTTCGGCATAAACTCGATATACGGAAACGATGTCCCCACCATCAGCAATGTGTCGCAATCCTCCATCGCCTCTTGCGAGGGTCTGGTCCCTAACAAGCCGATGCCTCCCGTCGTGTACGGACTGTCATCCGGTACCGCCGCTTTTCCCAGCAATGCCTTTATGATCGGCGCGCCCAGCAACTCGGCTGTTTGTTCCAGTTCATCGGTGGCATCCAGCGCTCCTCGTCCCGCGAGGATTGCCACCTTTTTTCCCTGATTAAGAATCTCTGCTGCACTTTCGAGTTCGCCACGGTCCGGCAAGCGCGCGCTGCGTGCATATATATCCGACGTATGGTTTGCAACGTTTCGCTTTGACCGCTGCTGCTTCTTAACTTCCTGTTCCTGGAAATCCACCGGGAATGTGATATGCGACACACCGTGATATGCCAGCGCTGTTCGGCACGCCAGGTCGGTTACGTTCTCCACATGCGTCGGACCCATGATGCGCTCGTCGTAAACCGAAACATCCATGTACAGCTTGTCGAGTGCAACGTCCTGCTGTGTGTAAGTCCCGATCAGGTCGTGAAACTGCAACCCGGTGATCGCCACCACTGGTTGGCCATCCATTTTCGCGTCATATAACCCATTCAACAGATGTATTCCGCCCGGTCCGGAAGTGGCGAGGCACACCCCTAGTTTTCCCGTGTATTTGGCATAGCCGCATGCCATAAACGCGGCTGCTTCTTCGTGCCGGACCTGCACGAATCTGATCTTGTCCTTATGTGTGCGCAATGCCTCCATGATCCCGTTGATCCCATCGCCGGGAAGTCCGAAAACGACCTCCACTCCCCAATCCATCAAACACTCCACGAGAACGTCTGCTGCTGTCATGAGCACTCCTTTATCAACATGATCTGCAGTATTAAAGATGCCTGCCAGGTGACGGCTGTTTGCGCCAGTCTCAGAGAAACTTCTGGTTCGGCTGTACCCTGTTTCGTTGAATCCCGGATGCAATCTGCTTCGCCGCCGATTTTGTGAGCTGCTAACGCATGCCGTGTGGCCAGCTCTCGTTTTTCTCCAACCTCCGGCTTCCGCAAACGCATCGTAGCCCATAACCCGCGCGGCGGGACTTCTCTCAGGAGGAATGTATGGCGCGCAGTTCAGCAGCATCCAGGCCGTTAACCGATCATCAAGAGATTCGCAGCTGGGCAGAGGAGCGCGGCGCCAAGCCGGCTTGCGTGCGCGGCACCGGCGGCAGCAACGACGTTGGCATGATCCGCCTCGACTTTCCTGGCTACAGCGGCGAAGGTTCTCTCGACGAAATTTCCTGGGACGAATGGTTCCAGCAATTTGATGACAGCGATCTGGCTCTTCTCGTCCAGAACCAAACTGCGGATGGTCAGCAGAGCAATTTCAATAAGCTCGTAAGCAAGGAAACCCCAGGCCTTGATCGAGGTAATCGTAAAAATTCATCCACTCACATCAGCGCACGTTCCTCTGGCCGTCACGCCCAGGCCACTTCAGCTTCCACCGGAGTTGCCGAAGATGAAGATGAATCTTCCGAAGATGATACGGATTTTGAAGAAGAAGGCGAGGCAAGTGTGAGCGGAGACATGGCAGAGGCCGACTACGAAGAAGCTGACCCGGACGACCTCAAGCAGAGCGGCCAGCGGAATGGCAGGGGGAAAACGAATCGTTCTCGTAGTCGCCAAACTCAGGCCGGCAGTCAGACTCGCAGCAGCTCACGTTCATCAAAATCCACCACTGGCCGCCGAACCAGCATTCGCAGCCGCAGCAAAAATCAAAGCCGTAGCACCAATCGCGGTACCCCAGCCGGGAACCGTCGTAGCCGATCTCGCAGCGCTCAAGGCCGAAGCAGCCAAAGCCAGAGCACCCGTGGCAGGTCTGAGCAAGCAGGTAAGAGAGCAAGTAGCAGCTCTCGAAGCGCCAGAAGCCATACAAATGGCAACAGTCGCAAGTCGAACCGTGCCGCCCGGGGTACATCCAATCTACAAACCAGAAACTCTCGGGGCCGCACCGCGGCAGCCCGAGGCGGGAAAAAATCGGCGGGTCGCGTTCAAGGACTCTCGAACCGCAGCTCCCGCCGACGTTCTGCGTGATCACGTTCCTGCCGCCAACTCAACACATTCGAGTTCAGAAAACTGTTGTCCACCTTTCGCGGATTTCAAATTGGTGGCCGAAGGAAGTTCTCGCTTGCTAGCAGCCTTGTGGACGAATCTGTTCACATCAAAACTAAAGGCCGCCTTTTCGGCGGCCTCTAAGCAACTGACAGTTAGCCACCTGCTAGTCGCCTGCGACTGGCTCCGCAACTTCCGGTTTAGATTCCTGAGCCGCATGGCCGTTTCCGTTGGGCTTCACCAGCGCATCCAGCGAGATGAATCCGCCTTCCGACTGCACCGGCTTCTCTTTTAGCACCACTTCGCGATAGAGAGACGCCATCCGTGCGTTGTAAGCCGCGTCATTCTTCTGCGGCCCACGCCCTTCGCTAGCCTTGATCTTCGCATCCCGCGCACGCAGCTTCTCCTCGCGCGCGTTCTTGGCGATGCCCAGCTTATCCAGGTCGTGCTGCTCCTCCTGGGTGACGATTCCGTCCCGCAGATAGAGCGAGTGCTCGTTCGACTCCATGCCCACGTTCTTGCCGCCGGCAAAGATTTCATGCCGCCCATGCTCTTCGTACCACTTGGTCAGCGTGGCGGTCATGTGCATCTTCTCGATAATGTTCCGCCAGCCCACGCCCGTGTTGTACGCGCAGAACGAAATCTCGCCCTCTTGCGTCGCGTAGGGAATAATGCACTGCTCCGTTCGCCGGAAGTCGTAATTGAACAGGTCCTGGAACCACATGCCCGCGATGAACAGGAAGTTCCAGCGGTCGTTGCGCCGCTTCATAACGTCGTCAATCGTCCGGTCCGGCCCCACTTTGCCGTAGTTCTTTCCCGTGACGTTGTAGTTCTTGTCGAACTTCGAGAGCAGGTCCATCATCTTGAAATGCGTCGGCGACTTGAACGGATCGTAATTCTTAATCAGGCACAACGCCATGCCAAATCCCGTCAAAA
>Ga0157373_10004877_pt1 | contig 10095 bp, 8 predicted proteins | sample C65metaG_FD_113460 | JGI IMG/M metagenome (GOLD analysis project Ga0157373, IMG submission 113460) | Corn rhizosphere microbial communities from Kellogg Biological Station, Michigan, USA - C6-5 metaG | ecosystem: Host-associated > Plants > Roots > Rhizosphere > Soil | place: USA: Michigan...
ATCATCGGCGCCGGTCAGGCCGGCCTTTCCGCAGGATATTTGCTTAACCAGCATCATCTCAGCTATGTAATCTTTGAACGTGGCAACATCGGGGAATCCTGGCTCAACCAGCGCTGGGATTCTTTACAACTGGATACACCCTCATGGATGAACTGTTTACCGGGAGAAATTCCTGATCCGGTAAACAGCGGCAGATTTACGGAAGCAAAAGATTTTTATCAGGGACTGGTTGAATATGTTCGGATAAATGATATTATAGTAAAGGAGCATTATCAGGTAACTGCTGTAGATAAAGATGACAGCACAGGACTGTTCGATATAGAAACCATCCATAAGGGAGAAATGAAAATCTGGCTTGCGAAGAAAGTAATTGTGGCTTCAGGAACATTGAACGAGCCTGTGATCCCTTTAATGAGTAAAGAATTACCAGCTCAGATGATGCAACTTCATTCTTCCCAATACCGAAATCCTGACCAGTTGCCTGCAGGCAATTTATTAATCGTAGGTGGTGCAAAATCAGGGGCTCAGATCGCTGAAGAACTGGCCGCAACAGTACATAAAGTTTACCTTGCAACAAGTAAGGTCGGCCGGATACCACGGCGGTACAGGGGCGAGGAAATCACGAAGTGGTTAGTTGGCTCAGGCAATTTTGACATGAAAGGTGATGATTCCGATCCTGCACTTTCTGGTAATGGAGCTCCTTTTTTAATCTCTGGCGGTGGTCCTCTGGGGCATACTTTGAGTTTACAGGGATTATATAGGGAGGGAGTAACACTTTTGGGCAGACTGCTCGGGGCAGAGGAAGGAAAGCTTCTTTTTGCGTCAGATACCGTTGATAACATCCGTTTTGGTGATGAGGTATCTGCAAAATTAAAACAGATGGTTGATGGTTATCTAGAGAAAAATGGCATTGAGGCTGTAGAGGGCGAACTGGATGAAGCTGATCTGCCGGACCCTACCGGATTAAGCGCTTCGCCTGATACCGAACTGGATATCGCAGAACATGGAATTACTGTTGTAATCTGGGCTACTGGGTTGCGAGGTAGTTTCGGATGGCTAAAACTGCCAGTGTTTGATCAGCAAAGTAAGTTGGTTCATGAGCAGGGAGTATCACCGATCAGGGGGCTTTTTTTTCTGGGATTTCCATGGCTCCGCAGCCGCAAATCAGGAGTGATCTATGGTATGAAGGAAGATGCAGCATTTATTGTTGAACAACTGCTGAAGCAGTGAGTTACTGCTGTTGCTGAATTTGCTGCATTAATTCGAGATTTCTGCGATAACTATTGCTCTGACCTACCGGAATTTCTGGTTCCGGATCATTAATTTCTGCGACAGGATCAAGGGTTTCTGTTACTCCGTCATCATAACTTACAATCACCTGGACGGTCAATTTATGACTTGAGGCACCTTTATAAACTCCTTTGACCGGTGAGCAATCTGTAAAACTTCTGCCATAGGCAAGAACAACATAGGTTTCATTGGCAATACAGTTGTTAGTGGGATCAAGTCCCAGCCATCCGTAAGAAGGTATGTATGCTTCTACCCAGGCATGGGTAGCACCTTCACCGCGCATACCGTTCTTATTGGGGCAAATATAACCACTTACATACTTTGCCGGAATATTAACCATCCTCAGCATTTGTGAAAGAATATGGGCGAAATCCTGACATACGCCGGCTTTCAGCTTCCAGATTTCGTCCAGCTGGGTTTGAACAGTTGTTACCCCCTGTATGTAATTAAATTTTTCATAGACGAAAGTACAGTAACTGAGGGCAGTCTGATAGGGGGTGCCAATTTCTGGAATGCTCTCACTGATCATCATTCGCAATTGCGTTAAGCCATCAAATGCTTCCCATTTCAAGTAATCAATATAGGGAACCTGGTAGCGTAACCTTTGGATTTCGTCCCATTCCATTGCTCCAAACATCGTCTCAGATGGTAATTCCTTCGCTGTTGTAGTTACCGTGAGTTCAGAATAAATTTCCAGTTCCCTGTGCCGCTCGCTATAGGTGAAGAATCCAACCTGATTACCATAGTAATCTACAAATGTATCTACACGGGGTTTTCCTGAAATTTTCAAATCGTGTTTCAGCACTTTCTGGTGCTCATTTTCTTTAGGATATAAGATGATATGATTCACACTGTCTTTCACCAGGGACTCATAGGTATATTTCGTAATATGTTTAATGTTAAACTCGGGCATGTTGAAAGTTTTTAAGACAATGAAAAACAAGTTTGGTTGAAAGCATTTCCTATGCCGTACAGTTCGGACTTGATTTCTGCGAGAAACAGGTGCAGGTCATCTTGTTTCAGTCCCTTGAGTGCACTGTATTTTACTTTGCTCTGCAGTCTGCCGATTAGAAACGCCAGGTCTCCCGGATTAATATGCCCGTCAACCTTTAAACGCTCAAAATACTTATTCAGCTGGTTCATGGAATAGATAACCGACCTCGGAAATTCGTTGTTCAGTACCACCTGAGCGAGTACATTTTCTGCTTCAATACCCTGGCGATAAGTTTTTAAATACAATTCATAGCCGCCTATCGATAGTAACAGATGTTTCCAGTAACTCGTGTTGGTGAGCAGGTCGGGATTGTGATCTACGGATCCAAACTTGATATCAAGGACATCAACCGATTGAATACTGCGTTCGAGGTATTTTCCTATGCGCATAAAACTACTGCATTCATTTCTGGGCATTGTAACCTCTGTAGTGCCATAAAACAAAGTTCCCTGCTTGATCAGAATATCCAGCACCGAGATCGGATCATCCTTTTTTAGCATGAGCCTGAGCTTTGGATCTTTTACCGTATGATAATACTCATTGAGACACTGCCATACATCTTTCGTAATGTGATCCTGCACACTGCGCGCGTTCTCTCTAACCTGCGTAATGATGTTGATAATAGAATTGGGGTTATTCCTGTCCGTCACCATAAACTGCAGTACAGCACGACTGTTGAACTCAATCCCTTCAGCACCCCCGGGATCGGAACCACAAAAAATGCGGATCACCGGGCGCCATGAAAATTCGGACACTGCATCCTGCGAAGCTGCATAATTTATTTTAAGCATGCGCAACATACCATCCGTTCTTTCTACATAACGGCTCATCCAATATAAACTCTCTGCAACCCTGCTTAACATATTATTCTGATCATTTAATTTATGAAAGTACCCATGTATCTTTACTGCCACCGCCCTGTGAACTGTTTACTACCAATGAGCCTTCTTTTAGGGCTACCCTTGTTAACCCGCCGGGAACGATGGTGATCCCGCTGGGTCCGCAAACGGCAAAAGGCCTGAAATCGACTCTTCTGGGCTGTAATACTCCATTCATATAACATGGTGCTGAGGACAGGCTGATCGTTGGCTGCGCGATAAACTGACGCGGATCCTTCATGATCTCCGTTTTATATGCTTCAATTTCTTCAGGACTGGCTGCGTGTCCCATCAGCATCCCGTAACCTCCGCTGCCGTTGGTTTGTTTCACCACCATATTATGAATATTATCAAAAACATGCGCACGTTCTTCTTTATTTCCCAATTGATAAGTTGGTACGTTTTTTAACAAAGGTTCTTCGTTCAGGTAGTACCTGATCATGTCGGGTACATATACATAAACCGCTTTATCATCTGCTACACCATTGCCAACTGCGTTTACGATGGTGACGTTTCCTTTGCGGTATGCATTCATCAGGCCCGCTACCCCCAGCAAACTATTGGCATTAAAAACCAGCGGATCCAGGTACTCATCATCAACCCGCCGGTAAATAACGTCTACCTGCTGCAATCCGGCAGTAGTTTTCATATAGACTTTATGATCTTCAACAATCAGATCGGGACCTTCTACCAGTTCAATTCCCATTAATCGGGCAAGGGTGGTATGTTCAAAATATGCCGAGTTGAAGCTGCCGGGACTCAGCAGTACGATCGTAGGGTTGTCAATTTGCCGCGGTGATAATTCCCGAAGATTATTGTATAATACATTTGGATATTCTGTTACACTCCTGACCTTACACTGCGGTAGCAGGTCCGGAAACAGCCTCTTGGTAATCTCGCGGTTCTCGAGCATGTAGCTTACTCCTGAAGGGGTACGCACATTATCCTCAAGAATATAGTATGTGCCGTCGTTGTCCCTGATGAGGTCAATACCTGCAATATGAATGTAAATGTCATGAGGTACTTTTACATTACACATTTCCCTCAGAAAATGAGGGCAGGAATAAATAATCTCGATGGGTACAATTCCATCTTTTATGATGAACTGATCACTATAAACGTCTTTTAGAAAAAGATTTAAGGCTGTCACCCTTTGTTTAATACCTTTTTCAATATATTCCCACTCCTTAGCATTAATGATCCTCGGAATGATATCGAAAGGGAAGATCTTTTCGATGCCCTCCCCACTGTTATAGACAGTAAAGGTGATCCCCTGACTCATAAAAAGAACTTTGGATAACTCTTCTTTTTTATTGAGTTCCTCAGTAGATTCAAGTTCAAGATAATCCATAACTATTTTGTACTCATTCCTGACCTGTTTCGAATGATCAAACATTTCATCCCAGGTATTGCCGGGCATATTATATAATTCTGTGTGTGTATTTTTAATCATATTAGCCGGATGATATAATTTCAGGTGAAATATTGAGAGTATGAGTGTTTTATTTTGTTAAAATATGAATATTTATGTGTTATAAACAAGTTTATTATAGATAACATCTGTTAATATCAAATTATTTTAGTAAAATGAACTGATTTTAGAGCTGGCAGATGTAATTAGCAATAGATTTAATGTAAAGAGATGTTATGACGTATTGTTTGGGTATAAAAGTTAAGGATGGATTGGTGGCAATCGCAGATACAAGGGTCACGTCGGGTACCGATACTACTGAGAAAAAGAAAATATATCTCTATCAGAAAGACAAATACTCGCTTTTCATCATGACCAGCGGTTTGAGGTCTGTGAGGGACAAAGCGGTACTCTATTTTAAAGAGCGGATTGATGAAGGTATAGAACACAATAAGTTGTATAAAGCAGTAAATGACTTTGGGGAGCAGGTAAAACGTGTAGCCAGGGAAGACAAAGAATCGCTGGAAGCATCAGGATTTAAATTTAACCTGAATACCATTATCGGCGGGCAGCTGAAAGACGATGAAGAACATAAGTTGTTTTTGTTGTATCCCGAAGGAAACTGGGTAGAATTGGGACAGGGAGCGCCATTTGTAATTGTAGGTAACTCAGGTCATGGTAAGGCTATTCTGAACAGGACGCTGAGTAATGAATCGAGTATGCACATGGCATTAAAAAGTGGCTTTCTCTCTTTTGATTCTACCCGGGTGAGTGCAAATGATGTTGATTTTCCGATTGATGTGGTGTTATATCAAAACAACAGTTTTGAGATGATTGAACAGCGGTATACAAAAAAAGATCTTGAGAATATTTCTGAGCAGTGGGCAGAAGAACTAAAAATGGCATTGGATAGGATCCCAACCGACTGGATGGATACAGCCTTTAATAAAATGCAGGTTTCTAATGACAATGAAATATGAAGTTTGAAGTAGCTGCAAATGTATCTTATAAAGCATTTTCAGATGCCACGCTGATTCTGAATGTGCAGCCATTCAGATCTTCAGAGCAGGTGGTGCTGGAAGAGAGTTTTACAACCAGTCCGGCATTGAAAATGAAAGAACTGAACGCGATGTCCGGTGAGAAAAGGTTCAAAATTATTGAGATCCCCGAGGCAGGTGATATTACGGTTAGCTATAAGGCAATTGTGGAGAATCGATTCAAGATTATACCTGCTGAAAAACTTGATGATGTGCCGATTAGTTTGATGCCTGCCTCTGCATTGAATTATCTAAATCCCAGCCGTTATTGCCAGTCGGATAGATTATACAGATTCGCTTACCATCAGTTTGGAAGTCATCAGCATGCGTATCAAAAAGTAATGGCTGTGCGCGATTGGATTTATAGAAATGTGCAATATGGTGGTTTTACCACCGCACAAACATCAGCATATGATACCATTACCGAACAAATAGGAGTGTGCCGTGATTTCGCTCATCTTGGAGTGGCGCTGTGCAGAGCGCTGACCATTCCGGCCAGATATTTCACAGGATATGCTTACCGCCTTACCCCACCAGATTTTCATGCCTGTTTTGAAGCCTATTTGGGTGGTCACTGGATCGTGATTGATGCTACTAAACTCGCTCCCTTAAATGGCCTGGTGAAAATTGCTACAGGGGTCGATGCTGTAGATACAGCCTTTGCGAGTATTTTTGGTAATCTCCAGTTTTTGAATATGAATGTCAATACAAAATCACTCAACGCCGTGTTTGAGGAGCTCGACTTTGATTCAACTTCACAAGGATACTCTTATATTTAACTACGCTTCCCGACGACCTCTTGGGTGATCTTTTTCTTCTATTCCAAGGTCTCTGAGACATCTGTCGTAACCATCTTCAAAACCCTGTTTCAATAATCTGCTTTTTTCATCTGAGTTGAGTTCCCGCATCTTGTTGAAGTAATCTGAAGATATAGCATGCATCGGGATCATACGCACCTTTACAAGGTGCCGGTTTCTTAGTAGTTTCATAGCTATAGGGTCTGGTCTATAAGGTATTACGTAAAATTGCTGCGTCTGGTTTAAGGTTTTTGCTACTTTTCTAAAATAATTTTATTTTCTACAAATATTTTCATTTCAGATAACTAAAGTTAGTAATAATTATTAATAAAAGAACTATTTTGTCGTTATTGTTGTCTGTTCGATTTGTAAAATGCAAAATAGTAAATTTCATTATACGTGAAAATCTAATTTTTCAAATTTTTGTAAGAACACGCTGAAAGCCTGACATTCAGGCTTTCAGCGTGTTCTTACAACTATGGAATAATGTCGTATTATTTTTTAGTCCAATCTATTCTGGCAGATAAGAACATAGTAACAGATATAATTACGAACAACCCTATGCTGCCTACGATCAATGCGAGGTCCTGGAGCTGAATGATCACATAGATAAAGCCATAAAAAAGGCTGAGTATCCCGGCAAAGACAACTGCCGGTTTTTTACTTTTTAACAGAGCAGCTATGAAAGAGCTGATCAGAACTACTGTACACAAGGAAGCAATCAGATAAGCGCTGTCAAAACCAATTTGTTCACTGAAAGAAATGAGCAAAGTATAATAGATCGTCATCGCTGCCCCGATCAGTATATATTGTAAAAAGTGAACTTTCCTTTTGAGCATGAGTTCTGAAAAGACAAGAGATATAAAGGTGAGCAGGATAATTAATGTTGAATATTTGGCGCAACGCATTGTTTTCTGGTACTGGTCAACACCTAATATAAACTTCAGGCCAAATGTGTTGTCATCTGCGGCATTTTCAGGTTTTAGGGTGTCATAGGGTAAATCTCTTTCATTTTTTTGTTTTGCAGGCCCCCTGGTGTTGAGTACCGTATTTTTTGCTATCCATTGCTGGGGTACTGTTCTGTTGAAGTGAGCCATTTTCCAGCTGGCAGTAAATTCTTTTGCAGAGATTTTTCTCCTTTCCGGAAGATAGCGGCCGGTAAAACTAGGACTGTTCCAAGCTCCTTCCACAGTAACATTCGTACTTTTACCCAGGTGCTGAAAGTTCAGTTCTGTACTTCCACGGAGGTCGAGCTCAAAATTAAAAGTCAGGGCTGTGTTCTTCTGTGTGCTTAGGTTAGGCAGGCTGACCAGGTTATTTGTAAAGAGATCCAGGGAGCCAAAGTCCGGCTCTACAGCCTGGGACAAACCATCAATTTTAATAGACGGGTTGTTTTTTAAGCCTTTCAGATCACTTAGTCCGATAATTACTTTCGCCTTGTCCCATTGGATCAGCGCCGGGTTGATTCCGGATTTGCTGATTTCCAGTTCGCTGAACTTTCCGTCTACCCTGATTTTGGTATTGTAAACCACTGCATCAAATATTCCCCTGTGTAATACTTCAGGATCCACATGACTATTAATATTCAATACTTCGGGTAAGATATAGATATTGGTGCCGGATGGAGTGTAAGGTAATACAAGCACCGGGCCTTCTATCAGTTGCTTACCTGACCATTTATCAGATATTTCTTTTACTACTTCATCCTGCCGCTCCTCTCGCTCTTTGATTAGCTCCTGAATTGCGTTGGATGGGATCAGCAAAATGAGGGTTAAAAAACCTATGAAACCTAATTTGACTAAAACTGATTCCCCGAACCAGTTCCTTGCGGCAGTTAACTGCGATGTTTGTTGAGTGTCCATGATGAGTTATGTTATAATGAAAGTACTTTGTATTTCAAAGTGTATAGATAAAAAAATTATTTCCGCTGCTGTTTGATTAAATTTTCAAGTGCCTGCAGATGCTTTTTAAAAGCATGACGGCCATTATCAGAGGCAGCATACTGCGTGTTGGGCTTTCTGCCTAAAAAGGTCTTGTTAACTGAAATATAATCCTCTTTTTCTAAAGCTTTTAAGTGGGACGCAAGGTTTCCGTCAGTTACATTTAATAACTCTTTCAGTGAATTAAAATCGTAACGGTCGTTTGCGACCAATACGCTCATAATTTGCAGGCGTATACGGTTTTCAAAGGCTTTATCAAATTCTTCTAATGATACGTTCACTGTTTGTATTTAAAATGCATGACAGAACCGTAGATGATATGAAGCAGACCAAAGCCCATCATCCAAAATAGTATACTATAAGCGGGAAAAAGCATTGCCGCAAGACCTATGATGATCTGGCAGTAGCCCAGCCATTTAACATCGGAAAAGGTAAACTGACTTCCTGCAATCAGCGAGAGTCCATAAAATATCAGTGATGCCGGAGCAATGATCCCATAACTACCCTGAAATAGTAAGATCAGCATGAACAGTCCGCCCGTAAAGAGCGGGATAGACATGTTAACTACTAAACGCTGGCTAACCGGGTTCCAGAAGTTTTCACCTCTTTTGCGTGCCTGTCTGATGGTGAGGAAAATGCATGTAAGTAACGATAACAGCAGTACGGTAACCGCTATCAGAAACAATTCTAGTAGTATCCGGGGTTCGGTGACGTATTGGTCTCTGTAGTCCAGCTCTCCAAAGTTACTATCAACCAGTTTGTAGCCAATGAATGCGCCTATCAGTGCATAAATCCCCGCCAACACACCTGAAAGTCCGCTGAGTGAGATGAACTTAGTGGAACGTTCCATTAGATTTCTGATGGAGCTGAGTTCGTTATAGATGTCTTTTTCTTGCATTATTGAAAGAACTTTGAAATACAAAGTAAAATATTAATTTTCAACAATGCAAGATTTATCTGATAAGGTTTTACCTATTTATCTTTTATTTTGAAATTTCGTAGATTTAATTAGTCTGATTGCCAGATTTAAGTGTCTTTACGTTGAATCAGCCTGAATTTTATTAATTATATTATGAAAAGAAGAGAACTTGTTAAAAGTTTAGCAGCACTGCCTCTGGCGGGAGGTATTATCGGCAGTGGATTATCTGCTTTTGCAGCAGAGAAACCAGTGGCACCGATACGTGATTTTTTTAAGGAACTGGGTGTAACACCTGTTATTAATGCAGCTGCAACGATGACATTTTTATCAGGTTCACTGATGCTTCCGGAAGTAATGGATGCGATCAACTCTACGAGCCACCACTTTGCAAACATGTATGAACTGCAAGATAAGGTAGGGGCAAAGATTGCTGAAATGCTTCATGTTGAGGCAGCGATGGTTACATCTGGGGCTGCCTGTGCAATGGTGTTGGGAACAGCAGCATGTATCACAGGATTGGATGAGCAAAAAATCAAGATGCTTCCGAATTTCACAGGTGAACGTCCGGAAGTGATCATCCAGAAATCACACCGATATTTATTTGATCAGGCAATTACCACTACTGGCGCAAAATTCGTAGAAGTGGAAAGTGCTGAAGAAATGGATAAAGCATTTAATGCAAACACTGTGATGGCACTGTTTTTCAATGCTGGCGAAGTTGGAAAAAATCCGATCAGTCATGAGAAGTTTGTAGAACTCGCTAAAAAGCATAAAGTTCCTTCATTCATCGATGCAGCTGCAGATGTGCCGCCTGTAGAAAACTTGTTTA
>Ga0157373_10004880_pt1 | contig 10093 bp, 7 predicted proteins | sample C65metaG_FD_113460 | JGI IMG/M metagenome (GOLD analysis project Ga0157373, IMG submission 113460) | Corn rhizosphere microbial communities from Kellogg Biological Station, Michigan, USA - C6-5 metaG | ecosystem: Host-associated > Plants > Roots > Rhizosphere > Soil | place: USA: Michigan...
CTGCAGCAACAGCAGGGAGGACGCCAGCAACCGCTTGGCCGCATCCTGCTGTCACAGGGCTGGCTGGACGATGAGACCCTGGCCGAGGCGATTGCGTTCCAGGGCGACCTGCCGCGCGCGGTGATCGACGTCGACTACCTGGGCAGGGGCGGGTTCCCGGTCAGCGTCGATGCCTGCGTGCAGTGGCGCATGCTGCCGTTGCCGTCCCTGCAGGAAGGCACCCTGCGGCTGGCGGTGGCCAATCCGCTGTCGGAGGCCGCGCTGGACCTGTTGAAGCAGGAAACCGGCAACACCCAGGTCGAGCAGAGCATTGCACGCGAAAGCGAGATCAACGCCGGCCTGCGGATGATCAGCGGCGCCGAGCTGTGGCGCATCGATACCGTGCCGTTGCTGGGCGACCTGCTGGTGGAAATGCGCCTGATCGACCACGCGCATTTCGAGATCGCACTGGATGAGTACAAGCCACAGCGTGATGGCCGCATCGGCGACTACCTGGTCAAGAAAGGCATTGCCACCGCAGACGCCATCGCCCAGGCAATGGAAGAACAACGCCGCCGCGCGGCGATGCTGCAGTCGCCGCCCCCCGGAGTCGTATCGGCATGAAGACCTCGCTGCTGTCCACCGTCATCGCTGTTGCCCTGGCGGCCGCTGCGCCGGCATACGCGCAGGCCGACGCGCCGTTGCCGCTGTCCGGTCCCGCCTACCGCATTGCCGAGCAGGCATTCGCCGCCTACGAGCGTGGCGACTACGCCACGGCCCTGCGGCAGGCCGGCGAAGCGTCGCGGCTGCGCCCGGACGTAGTGCGCCTGCGGCTGTTGCAGATCTATTCGCTGCAGAAACTCGGACGCAGTGATGAAGCGCGGCAGCAGGCGCGGCGTGCGCTGGATGCGGGGCTGAAGGACCCGGCGCTGGTCGGGTTGGCGACCTCCGCACCGGCAGGCGCGAGCGGTGGCGGCAGCCGCGGTGCCGCGCCCGTCGCCCGGCAGACGCCGGCCGAGCGCGCCTACCAGCAGGCTTTCGCCATCGCGACCGAAGCCTACACCGCCTACAACAACGACCAGATGGCGGTGGCCGCCAGCAAGGCCGAACACGCCTTCCGCCAGCAGCCGCAGCAGGGTGCGTGGGCGATGCTGTGGGTCGCCTCGCTGGAAGCACAGCAGCAACTGGAACAGGCCGACGCCGCTGCCGCCACCGCGCTGCAGCTTGGCGCGCCGAACGTGGCCGATCTGCGCGCCAAACGCGTGGCGCTGGGCCGCCAGCGCGCAGTGAAACCGGCGCAGGACGGCTACCAGGCGCTGATCGCCCAGGATTTCGCCGCCGCCGTCGGCTTCGCCCGTGAAGCGGTGGCGCGCGCACCCGACGTGGCATCGCACCGGTTGCTGCTGATGACCACGCAGCTGCTCGACGGGCAGCTGGCCGAGGCCGAAGTCACCGCCGACCAGGCGCTGGACAACGATGCCGACGATACCGTCGCGCTGGTGATGCGGGCCTATGTGCGCCAGCGCCAGGGCAACACCGCACAGGCCAACGCCGATTTCGACGCGGCCCTGCAGCAGGACTGGCTCGATGATCAGCAGCGCCGCAACGTGCGGCTGCTGGCAGTGGACGCCGCAGTGGCTGCCGGCGATCGCAGCCGTGCGACCGCGCTCCTGGCGCCGCTGCAGGCCGATGCCCTGGACGACATGGACGCATCCTCACGGCAGGGCATCCGCGAGGCGGTGGCCCAGCGCGAAAAGGCGATCCGTGGCGCACGTGCCGGCCAGACCCTGACCCTGCAATCCTATCCGGCACCGTTCCAGCAGTGCCGTGATACGCCGTATGGCACCCAGTGCGAACTGATGCCTGCGGACCTGCAGGGCGAAGGTGGCCCTGCCCAACGTGCCTACGCGGCCTATGGACGGCAGGACTATCAGCAGGCGATCAGTGATGCCCGCCAGGCCGTGCAGGAAACACCGGACAGCGTGCCGCTGCAGGGGCTGCTGACCACCGCGCTGGCCGCCGGCAACCGCAGCCAGCAGGACGAGGCGCGGCAACGCCTGGACACCGCGCTGGCCGCGCACCCGGAAGACGCCGGGCTGTTGATGCAGCGCGGCTACCTCAACCAGCGCGTCGGCGAGCCCGCGCAGGCGCTGGCCGACTTCCGCGCCGCCGAAGCCACCGGCAAGGCGCCGAGGACGGTGGTGATGGACCAGGCCTTTGCCAGCGCCGCCACCGGCGACCACCGGCAGGCGGTGACCCTGCTGCGCGGTGCGATCGACAGCGCCGATGCCGGCCAGTTGCCGCTGGACAAGGCGCAGCGCTTCAACACGCGCAGTGCCATCGCCAACTATTCACGCGAATGGGGCGTGACCGCCTCGGCCGGTTATCGCGGTTCGCGCCAGGCTGCAACCAACCTGGGCGGTGCATCGATCAGCACGCCCGGTGCCTCGGTGTTCGGCACCCTCGAAGCCTTCTGGCGGCCGCAGGCGACCAACAACCAGCACGGCACGCTGGAAGCCTATGCACGCATCGCCAACACGCTGTACGACGAAGGCGGCACGTTCGAATCGCTGCTGTTCACCGATCCCTGCACCGGACTGGACACACCGGACAACCGCGAACGTGCCGAACGCCTCAGCCGTTCGCGCTCCATCGCCGGCTGGCCGTCCACCATCGGTTCGTTCGGCGTGCGCTATGCCTTCGGCCAGACCGGCTTCAGCGTGGGCCTTGAGCGTCGCCAGTTCCTTGGCAGCGCGACCCGCCGTGGCGGCATCTACGCCGACTCCGCAGCCATGCGCTGCCGGATCCAGATCGAATCCGAACGGCCGCTGCAGGCCAACCTGCTCGCCCGCTACCGTTTGAACGACAGTGCCGGTGGCTGGATGACCTATGCCACCTACGGTTTCTACAACGGCACCGGTGTGCGCACCGATGTTACCCAGTGGTGGACGATCAGCGGCTACGCCCAGGCCGGCCTGAGCTGGGACGACAACCGCGCGCACTTCACCGTCGATGCGCTCGATACCAGCGGCAACCCGTCGCAGCGGGTGAGTGAGTCCGACGGGCGCCTGCGTCGCCAGCAGGCCTTCGCCGCGGCGGAACTGAGAGCCGGCCGCAACTATCGTTTCGGTGCCGACCAGACCCGCTGGCTGCTGACCCCTTACCTGGTGGTTGGCGCGGACTGGCAGGACCAGCGCTCGCGTGTGCGCGGCATCGACTATCCGGGCATCGGGCCGCAGTCGTTCGCCTTGTCCGACACCCAGCGCAGCTGGTCGCTCGGCGCCGGTCCCGGTGTCGGCCTGCGTTACTGGTTCCGCGAGGACCATTACAACGCGGCGCGTTCCTATCTGGACCTGTCGGTGTCCTACCGCTTCGCCATCGGCGGCGGTGATACCCAGCGGGCCAAGGGCCTGTTCGCAACCGCCACCCTGTACTACTGACTCCGCATGAAGGATCTGCAGATGAAGACTGTTCCGTTCTCCACTCCGTCGCGCCGCCCGCGCATGCTGCTGCTGGCCGCACTGTGTGCGCTGGTCGTGGGTGGTCCCGTGCAGGCGCAGGCACCTGCGACCAGCATCGCCGCCGCCGCGCAGGATTCGTCCATCGTGCTGACCGGCAAGGATGGCTGGCTGTTCCCGGCCTGGGGCAGCCTGACTGAAGTGGACACCGCCGCAGTGACCCGCAACACCGCCCTGATCGCCGAAGCCGAGCGCGCGCTGGCCGCTGCCGGGGTCAAGCTGCAGGTGCTGGTGCTGCCGGACAAAGCGCTTTTCTATGAAGACAGGCTGCCCGATGGCAAGCGCCTCGGCGATGCCGTACGTGGACGCTATGCGCTGGAAGTGGATGGCCTGAACAAGGTGAAGGTGCCGGCCATCGACGCACTGCAGGTGCTGCGCCAGGTCAAGCAGGGTGGCCAGGACGTGTTCTACCGCAGCGACCAGCACTGGACCCAGCCCGCCGCCGATGCGGTGGCGGTTGCGGTGGCCGCGAAGGTGAAGGAACAGGTACCGACCCTCGCCGGCCAGGCTGGCAGCGGCATGGCGCTGGGCAGCGAGATCAAGGAACGGCGTTTCGGCGACCTGGCCGAGCTGTTCCTTACCGATGAACAGCGCAAGGCGATCGGCCGTGACACCTTCACCGTGCGCCGCCAGGCCGAGCAGCAGTCGCTTCTGGATGATGCACCGGCACCGGTGCACGTCACCGGCCACAGCATGGTGCAGCCTTACTTCGGCTTCCCGCAGAAGCTGTCCAACGCATTGGATCGACCGGTGTCGGTGAACTGGAAGCCGGGCAACGTCGGCCACTGGGTCATGCTGCTGGAGTACCTGGAGTCCAACGAGTTCAAGCAGAACAAGCCGCAGGTGCTGGTCTGGCAGATGTTCGAGCCCTCCTACCCGCAGGGACCCGATGCCCGTGGCCAGTGGGACAACGCCTCGATCATGACCCCGGAACAATGGAAGGCGCGCCTGCACAAGGCGCTGGGGCAGTGATCCGATGAATGCCCGTCCGGGCGCGCCCGCGCCCCTGCCACCTGCTGCCCCGCCACGCGCCCATCGGCTGACCGCCGTGGTGGTATCGGCACTGCTGTTGATCGGTGTCTGTGCCGGTGCCTGGATGCTGGCCAACGCCAAGCTGCCGGCCGAGAAACTGCTGCCCTCGCGCTGGGCAGATGGCGAAGCCGGGCAGGCAATCAACCAGGCCCTGCGGCTGCCGATCCAAGCCCAGGGTGACCTGTTGGGGGCCGCCGTGCGCTATCGCCTGCTCGGCGATCTTGGCGAGCAGGTGGCGCTGGGGTGTCCGGACTGGCTGTTCTACCGCGACGGCCTGCGTCCGCAGCCGGGTGCCGGCGCCAAGGTATTCCATGATCGCGTGCGTCTGATGCAGCACTGGTCGCAGCAGTTGCAGGCCACCGGTGCGAAGCTGCTGGTGGTGGTGGTGCCGGACAAGTCGCGCATCGAACAGGCGCACACCTGTGGCCTGCGCTATTCCGAACCGATGCGTGCGCGCTATGGTCGATGGCAGCAGGCCTTGGCCGCTGCCAACGTACCCAGCGTGGACCTGCTGCCGGTGCTGTCCGGTCAGGACGCGCCGGTGTTCTTCCGCACCGACGTGCATATGAACCGCATCGGCGCGCAGCGCGCAGCCGATGCGGTGAGCGCGGTGGCATTGCCGCTGCTGGGCGGGCAGGGCAGCCAGGCCTTCGAGGTTGGCCCACTGGGCACTCCGAAGCCGCGCATGGGCGACCTGATCGTGCTGGCTGGCCTGGAACACGCACCGCCGTCATGGCGGCCGCCGTTGGACCTGGAGCCGGAGCAGGTCATCGCGCCGCTGCGCAGTGGTGGCCTGCTGGATGAAACCCCGCCGGTGGAGGTGCTGCTGCTGGGCAGCTCCAACGGCCGACGCAGCCTGTTTGCCGAACGCCTGGGCCATGGGCTGGGGCGCGAAGTATGGAACCAGAGCATGGACGGCGGCCAGTTTTCCGGCGCACTGCTGGCGGCACTGCCGCAGCAGTCGACGTGGCCGCCCACCGTGAAACTGGTGATCTGGGAATTTTCCGAAATGGCCCTGTCCCTGCCGCTGACTGAAGGCGAGCAGAAGGCATTGGCCGGTATCGACTGAGCGCCGACCGACCATGCTGTTCAACTCTTTCCTGTTCCTGCTGATATTCCTGCCGATCGCGCTGGGCGTGCACTACCTGCTGGGTGCGCTGCTGCCACGGCTGGCCGCGCTCTGGTTGTGCGTGGCCTCGATCGTGTTCTACGGCTGGTGGAATCCGCAGTTCGTGATCCTGCTGGCCGGCTCGATCGTCTTCAACTACCTGGTCAGCCTGGTGATCCTGGCGCTGGCCAAGCGCCCCCGGTTGCAGTTGCTGGCCACCGCGCTCGGCGTGGCGGCCGACATCCTGCTGCTGGTGCATTACAAGTACTTCGCGGCGATGGTGAACTTCGTCCACGACATCGGCTTCAACGTCGGCCCGATGGACACGCTGATCCTGCCGCTGGGCATTTCCTTCTTCACCTTCACCCAGATCGGCTACCTGCTGGACTGCCGCGCGGGCGTGGTCAATGACCGCAGCCCGCTCAGCTATGTCCTGTTCGTGACCTTCTTCCCGCACCTGATTGCCGGCCCGATCCTGCACCACAAGGAGATGATGCCGCAGTTCAGCAAGCGCGAGACCTATCGCTTCCAGGCCGAGAACCTGTCCATCGGCGGCATGCTGTTCGTCATCGGCCTGGCCAAGAAGGTCCTGATCGCCGACAGCATCGCGCCGTATGCCGATGCCGGCTTCGCTTCCACCGGTGACGTGCAGTTCTGGGGTGCGTGGGCCGCCGCGCTCAGCTACGCATTGCAGCTGTACTTCGATTTCTCCGGCTATTCGGACATGGCGCTGGGCCTGGCCCGCATGTTCGGCATCCGTTTCCCGCTGAACTTCAATTCGCCCTACAAGGCCACCAGCATCATCGACTTCTGGGCGCGCTGCCACATGACGCTCACCCGGTACATCACCGCCTACCTGTACTACCCCGTCGCGATGGCCGTGACCCGCTGGCGCACCCGCCACGGGCGTGCCACCGGCCCCACCGCAGTGGCATCGGCTGGCGGCTTCTTTTCGATGATCGTGCTGCCGACCGTGTGGGCGATGGGCCTGGCCGGCATCTGGCATGGCGCCGGCATGCAGTTCCTGATCTTCGGCCTGCTGCATGCCACCTACCTGGTCATCAACCACGCGTGGCGGGTCTTTGTCGGCGGTCGCAAGCCGGCCGCGATGCGCAGGCTCAATCCGTTCCAGCACGCCGGCTACCTGCTGCTGACCTTCGGCGCGGTGCTGGTGGCGCAGGCCTTCTTCCGTGCCGATGGCGTGCACGATGCGTGGCAGCTGGTGCAGGGCATGTTCGGCGTACGCGGATGGGAAAGCATGGAGAACCTTGGCCATGTCACCGGCATGGGCCTGGCCGATGGCGCACGACTGCTGCTGGGCCATCACCTGCAGCTGCTGTACATCCTGGTGGCACTGGCCATTGTCTGGCTGGCACCGAACGCGCACCAGATCATGGGTGTGTATTCTCCCTCGCTGGCAAAACCCAGCCCGGCACCGCGTGCGTGGATGCGCTGGCAGCCCAATGTGGCCTGGCTGCTGGTGATGCTGGTGCTGTTGTCGCTGTGCCTGCTGAACCTGCACAAAGAAACCCGTTTCCTTTACTTCCAGTTCTGACAAGGTGGATTCCAACATGGACAAGCAGACAATCCAGAACCAGCTCATCGACATCGTCGAGGCGGTGATTGGTACCCGCGTGCAGCCGGACGAGTACATGGAATCGTTCTTCGATTCGATGTCCAAGGTGCAGCTGATGGTCGAGGTCAAGGATCGCCTCGGCGTCACTCTGCCGGTGGATGAAATCGACGCCCTGGTTGATTCGGTGCAGGTGCTGGCCGACTACGTGGCCGAGCACCGCCCCAGCTGATCGCCTGCGGGCACCGGAGGTAGCGCGATGTACTTCGATTTCGACCAATGCCGTTTCGCCGACCTGGATGTCGCCACCCAGGCACCCGCCCTGCATGCGGCCGATGGCGTACTGGACTGGGCCGCGCTGCATCGCGCCACCCAGCAGTGGATCGATCGTGCGCGTGCTGCTGGGCTGGTGCACGGCGATGCGTTGGTGATCTCCGGGCACAAGGAATCGGCCTTCGTGGTGGCCATGCTCGGCTGCCTGTGCATGGGCGTGACCTACGTGCCGGTGGACAACATCAATCCACCGGCGCGCCTGCAGCGCATCACCACGCTGGTGCACGCGCGTGCGATCTACGATGCAGCCGTCGATGCGTTCCTGCCGGGTGCCGACGCGCCACGAGCGCTGGCCGTGCCGGACCTGGCCTACATCATGTTCACCTCCGGCAGCACCGGCGACCCCAAGGGCGTGCAGATCGGTCGCGACAGTGTTGCCCTGTTCACCGGCTGGATCCGTGACTGCCTGACGCTTGGCCCGGCGCCGGCGTTCATGAACCAGATGCTCTTCAGCTTCGACTTCTCATTGTTCGATCTGTGCGGAGCGCTGGGCCTGGGAGGCTGCTGCGTGCTGTGCCCGCGCGAGGTGATCGCCAGCAGCGAAAGGTTCGTCGACCATCTGCGGGATTCGCACGTGGCGGTGTGGGCATCCACGCCTTCGTTCGTGCGCCAGCAGATGCTCAATCCGCGTTTCGACGCCGCGCACCTGCCCGAGCTGAAAGTGTTCGTGTTCGGTGCCGAATCGCTCACGCCGCGCGTGGCTGAAGAACTGTGGGCGCGTTTCCCGCAGGTGCGCATCATCAATTCCTATGGGCCGACCGAAGCGACCTGTTCCACCACATGGGTGGAAATCGATCCGGCGCTGCGTGCGGCGGCCCCCAACCCGTTCCCGATCGGTATCGGCAAGCCCTATGCCGAGGTATTCCTCGATGACGGCGAGATCTGCATGGCGGGCGACCATGTCATGCGTGGTTACCTCGAGCGTCCAGACCTGGATGCTGGCGTGCTGTTCGAACACAACGGCAAACGTGCGTACCGCAGCGGTGATCTGGGTGATGTCGACGCGCAGGGCCGGTTCTACTTCCGTGGCCGCCGCGACGACCAGATCAAGCTCAACGGCTACCGCATTGAACTGGCCGAGGTCGATGTCGGCCTGGCCCGCCTGCCTGGCGTGGTCGCTGGAGCTGCCGTGGTACTGCGGCGGCCCGATGGCAGCCTGGTGCGGATGATCGGCTTTGTTGAAACCACGCAGCCACAGACCGGCCCGCTGCAGCGCCCGCCAGCGGATCTGGCCGATTGGAAGGGCCAGCTCGAACGTTACATGCCGCCCTATATGATTCCTTCCGAGCTGTTCGCCGTGGATGCCCTGCCGCAGACGATCAGCAACAAGGTGGATCGCAAGCAACTGGAGCAGCGCTACCAGATCCTGGCGCGCACGCTCCGCACGACGGAGAAACCCGCATGAATGCTGTCCTGAAATCGTTGGTCGCCACCGCGCTGCTGCTGTCGCCGTATGCAGGATTCGCCCAAGGCGCACCCGAAGGGCGCCTGGCCCAGTTGTACGCCGCGCGCCCACCGGCCGGTTCTGCCTTCGTGCGTGTGCTCAACCCGGGCAGCACGGTGCTCAAGGCCGGTATCGCCAACGGTGCCGACCAGAACGTCGGGCCGGCAACACGCGCCACCCGTTACGCGATCGTTGAAGGCGGCAAGCCGTTCAGTGTGCGCGTGGCCGGCAAGAGCCGCACGCAGCCGGCGGTGGCCGCCGGCAGCTTCACCACCCTGGTGCTGGATGCGGGCGCAGCGGCCAAACCGCTCAGCGTGCTGGAAGACGGCGGTGGCAGCAGTGACGCGCTCAAGGCCGAAATCCGCTTCTACAATCTTGCTGGCAACTGCGCACAAGGCAAGCTGGCAATGGCCGACAAGGGCGCAGTGGTGTTCCCGGCCGTCGCCGCTGGCCGCAGCGCCGCGCGTGGCATCAATCCGGTCAAGGCGCGGCTGGTGGCTGGTTGCGGCGGCAAGGACAGTGCTGCACTCGAACTTCCCGCGCTGCAGCCCGGCGATCACTACAGCCTGTTCCTGACCGGCACTGCCAACGCACCGGTGCTGCAGGGTCAGCTCAGTGGCACCGACGCGGTGGGCCGCTGATCCGATGGCAGACCGGCCGGTATTCCGCGAGGACCACGCACTGTTCCGCGAGCAGGTCCGTCGCTTCATCGACGCGCAGATCGCGCCCGGGTACGCCCAGTGGGAGCGCGATGGCATCACGCCGCGCGCGCTGTGGCGTGCGGCGGGCGAGGCCGGCCTGCTCAACTGCCAGTTGCCTGAGCCGTACGGCATGGGCGGCGACTATGGCCACGCTGCCTGCGTGATCGAAGAACTGGCACGTGCCAACCATCTCGGCATCGGCTTCTCGATCCACTCGGACATGGTCGCACCCTACCTGATGCAGTACGCCACGCCAGCCGTGCGCGATGCCTGGTTGCCGAAGATGGCGCGGGGCGAAGCGATCGGCGCGATCGCGATGACCGAGCCCAGTGCCGGCAGTGACCTGAAGACAGTCCGCACCCGCGCCGATGTGGTGGACGGCGGCTATCGATTGAACGGGCAGAA
>Ga0157373_10004883_pt1 | contig 10090 bp, 6 predicted proteins | sample C65metaG_FD_113460 | JGI IMG/M metagenome (GOLD analysis project Ga0157373, IMG submission 113460) | Corn rhizosphere microbial communities from Kellogg Biological Station, Michigan, USA - C6-5 metaG | ecosystem: Host-associated > Plants > Roots > Rhizosphere > Soil | place: USA: Michigan...
CTTATCTTACAAACTCAAATCACAATCCGGCCAGGCAGCAGTGGCAACTAACATTAATTTGAACACACAGCTCAAATTAGAAAAGCTTACCGAAGATTACATTCGGTCATTGCGGCTAAAAAACATTCACAATGCAGCAGTTATTGCCATCGATAACAAAACGCACACGGTCATCTCCTATATTGGCTCAGCACAATTTTCCGATACAACCGATGGTGGACAGGTGAATGGTGCTGCGGCCATTCGACAGCCAGGGAGCACATTAAAGCCTTTGCTGTATGGATTGTGCATTGATGAAGGCTTGTTAACGCCAAAAATGATCGTCAATGATCTTGCAGTGAATTACAGTGGTTATGCACCGGAAAATTATGATCAAAAATTCAACGGTTCCGTTACGCTTGAATATGCACTGGATCATTCACTGAATATTCCCGCAGTAAAAAGCCTCGAATTGTTAGGGAAAGACCAATTGATCCGCAAACTCATTCAATGCAATTTCAGACAAATTCAGAAAGATCAGAGAAAGTTGGGATTGTCGGTGATACTTGGCGGATGCGGCGCTACATTGGAACAGCTCACAGGATTATTTTCTGCATTTGCAAATGAAGGCGTTTATGTTCAGCCTCAGTATTTGAGAGCAGATTCTTCTTCAAAAAAAATTCAATTGCTTTCTCCGGGCGCAAGCTATATGATCACTGAAATTCTTTCCAAAGTAAACCGTCCGGATTTTCCATTGAACTGGACAGCAACAGAGCACATGCCAAAGATTGCATGGAAAACAGGAACGTCCTATGGCCGAAGAGATGCGTGGAGCATAGGCTACAACAAAAATTATACAGTTGGTGTTTGGGTGGGAAACTTTTCAGGAGTTGGAGTTCCCGAACTGAGCGGGGCCAATACAGCAACACCTTTGCTGTTTAAAATTTTCAACACAATTGATTATGACAGCAACTCCGACTGGTACACACCGCCGAAAGATTGTGAATTGAGGCAGGTTTGCAGTGAAACCGGCCTACCGCCAGGGCCTAATTGTACCAATTTGATATCCGACTATTTCATCCCTCTCATTAGTTCAACCAAAACCTGTAATCATTTGCAGGAAATAAAAATTTCACCGGACAGTTCCATCTCTTATTGTGAAAGCTGTGCGCCGGCAACCGGCTATATCAAGCGATTATATAAAGTCATTGCACCTGAAATGCAGGATTACTTCAATCGGAATGGGATTGCTTATCAAAAAATTCCTCCACACAATCCTGATTGCGAAAAAATATTCAAAGGAGATGGTCCAAGAATTACTTCGCCCTTAAATGGAAATGAATACTACATCAGTACAAAAGATCCCGAACCTTTGCAACTAACGGCAATAGCAGGAACAGACGTAAGCAAACTGTATTGGTACATCAACGATCAATTCTACAAAACAACCGGAGCAAAAGAAAAACAGTTCTTTGTTCCTAAAGAAGGCCCTGTAAAAATTTCCTGTACAGATGACAAAGGAAGAAACAGGAACATTTGGATTAGAGTTAAGTACATTAACTTATAAAAACAACAAGGAATGAAGAGCCAATCAATTCATTGTTCTTCATTCCTTGCTCCTTGTTCTTCTGTTCCTACCCTTCCTTTCTAACACTTCCCGCACCAGAAGTATTCGAATTAACAGAAGCATTCCCTTTATACCGAACATGAGAAGCACCGGATGCTTCAGCACGCAAATTTTTATTAGCCGTAATTTCTGCACTGGAAGCACCTGACAGATCGATCATGGCGTTTTCTGCAACCAGCTCGTAACAATTGCTGTGAGAAGCACCACTGGCTTCCAGATCAAAATCCGTAGCCTGTCCTTTAAGAGTCAAACTGCTGGCTCCACTCAGGTCTGAAGAAATTTTACCACCGCTTACTTCCATGGAAATATGGCTGGCGCCGGATGCACCTATATGCATATCATCTCCGGAAATAGCATTGTCCGAAATGATTTTACTTGCTCCGGAAACATCCAGATTTTTAAATTCCGGTGCAGTTATATAAATAACAATCTTTCTTGATGGCTGCAGATTGTAGCCATTCCTTGTCCGGGCAACAAGCGTATTTCCATCTGTAAAAACTTCAACGAGATCGAGAAGGTTTTGGTCTGTTTCTATCTTCACCGAGTTACCGGCGCCATTACTGATATGTGCTTCCAATGCACCACTAACATCAACGCTGTTGAAAGAGCCCACGCTGGCATCTTTGGTAGCAATATGGCCGTCACCATAAACCCTTTCACCCATAATATAATGGCAGGAACTAAAGATTACAGTTGAAACGATGGCTATTAATATCAGTCGCATAGTGAGTGTTTTGGTATATGACGCAATAGATTTGATTGAGGTTACAAGGTAGGATTTTTGACACATCCCGACCATCCCTGCTGACAGGCAAACAAAGATTTAGGCGGGCCTTTCTTATTTTTGCACCCTCATGACAGAAAAAATACTGATTCTTGATTTTGGTTCCCAATATACCCAACTAATTGCCCGTGCCGTCAGAGAGGCCAATGTTTATTGCGAGATCATTCCTTTTAATAAACCAATTGAATACAGTCTTTCACTAAAAGGAGTGATTTTATCCGGTTCTCCATTTTCAGTAAATGACTCCAACGCCCCGGATGTAAATGTGAAATGGTTAGCCAGCAACGTTCCGGTTTTAGGAGTATGCTATGGAGCACAGTTAACCGCAAAACAATTTGGCGGGAAGGTGGAAAAAAGTAACAAACGCGAATATGGCCGTGCCATCCTGCAATTGGAAAAAGGAGAAGACCCTCTTTTAAGAAATATCATCCCTTCATCGCAGGTTTGGATGAGCCATGCTGATACTATTTTAAAGCTTCCGGATGAATTTGAATTACTGGCAACAACAGAAAGCATACCAGTTGCTGCATTCCGGTATAAGGAAGACATAACACATAAACCCCTATACGGCTTGCAATTCCATCCCGAGGTATATCATTCCATTGAAGGGAAAAAAATATTACATAATTTTTTAGTCAATATCTGCGGATGCAAACAGGATTGGACACCTGCTCATTTTATTTCGGATACGGTGGAAGCATTGAAAAAACAAATTGGTGCCGGACAGGTGGTGATGGCAATCAGCGGCGGAGTGGATTCAACCGTTGCTGCCACTTTGATCAGCCATGCCATTGGAAAAAACCTTCATGGCATTTTTGTTGATAATGGTGTATTGCGCAAAGATGAATTTGAAACAGTTTTAAAAACTTACAAGCAACTTGGATTGAATGTAAAAGGCATCGATGCCAAAAAAAGATTCTATAAAAAACTTAGTGGCAGGGAAGATCCTGAAAAGAAGCGCAAGGCCATTGGAAAAACGTTTATTGAAATCTTTAACGACGAAGCAAAACACATAAAGAACGTTTCTTTCCTCGGGCAGGGCACTATTTATCCGGATGTGATAGAAAGTGTTTCGGTGCATGGTCCTTCCGTTACCATCAAATCACATCATAATGTTGGCGGATTGCCCAAAAAGATGGATATGGAATTAGTGGAACCGCTTCGTTATTTATTTAAAGATGAAGTAAGAAAAGTTGGCCTGGAATTGGGTATTCCTGAAGACATGATCAACCGTCATCCTTTTCCCGGTCCCGGATTAGCGATACGGATACTGGGAGAAGTAACAGAAGAAAAAGTGAATCTTTTGCAGCAAGCCGATGATATTTATATTAAAGCTTTGAAGAAACATAACCTGTATGCAACCGTTTGGCAGGCAGGAGCTATCTTACTTCCGGTACGCAGTGTTGGCGTGATGGGTGATGAAAGAACGTATGAATTTACGGTTGCCCTGAGAGCAGTGACCAGTGTAGATGGCATGACAGCAGATTGGGCCCATCTCCCTTATGATTTCTTAGCCAATGTATCGAACGAGATCATCAATTCTGTAAAAGGAATTAATCGTGTTGTTTACGATATCAGCAGCAAGCCGCCCGCAACAATTGAATGGGAATAAGTGTGAACCTGGATTTATAGGATTTAAAAGATTATGATGAAGAAAATCACTTCTCTTTTCATACTAAGCTTTTTCTTTGCCGGCATTCTTCATGCACAGGAAATTAAAAAGTACAAGATTGCTATTTTCACTCCTTTATATTTAGATTCTGCATTTGATGCCACAGGAAATTTCCGTTATGAAAAAACAGGTGCAAGATTTGTCAACGCCGGATTGGATTTTTATTACGGGGCGCAATTGGCATTAGACTCTTTGCAAAAAAGAGGAGCACCATTAGAAGTGTTTGTCTGCGATAGCCGTGGCAAACAAAGTATCAGCTATCAATTGGCAAAACCGGAAATGAGGGATGTGGATATGATCATTGCACAAACCAATGCGGCTGAAACAAAATTGCTGGCTGAAGCAGCACTTCGCAAAAAAATCCCATTCATCTCTGCAACTTTTCCTAATGATGCCGGTGTTGACGACAACCCTTATTTTGTGATCCTGAATACAACCTTGAAATCACATGTGGAGGGCATTTACCGCTTTTTGCAAAAATATCATAGCCTCGATAAAATTGTAATGTTCACAAGGCCTGGAACACAGGAAGACCTGCTTAAAAATTATTTTAATGAGGTTACTAAATCAACAGCCTCAACCCAATTGAACATCCAGTTTGTTAATATCGGTAATGACTATGTTCCTCAAACGCTGGTAAAACATCTGGACAGCACCAGAAGAACTGTTGTTCTTGCAGGTAGTTTAGATGAGGTTTTCGCAAATAAACTTACTCAAACCTTAGCAGCGCTAAATAGTCAATATCCTGTCCGTGTAATAGGAATGCCTACCTGGGAGAATTACAATTTCACCAAAGCAAACGATCTTGAAATCATTTATACCAGTCCATTTAACTATGACCGCAACGGCACATTGGAAACTGCCCTGACAACACAGTACACTAAAGCAATGAGCGTTAGGCCATCCGATCTTTTCTTCCGTGGTTATGAAACCACTTTGCGTTTTGGTTTGTTATTATTAGATGCAGGTAACGATGTTTCTTCCAACCTTTCACGCAAAGGCAATGCTGTATTTACTCAGTTTGATATACAGCCCGTATTTAAAGATGAAACTAAAATGGCGCTGGATTATTTTGAGAACAAGCATTTGTATTTTGTAAAAATCTTCGGTACGGTGAGGAATATTCTGTACTAATGAATGAGTAATCAGCAATGAGTTCGCAGTTACTCAATGCTAATTTCAATTATCTGTGATCGTTCTCATTTATTTGCCATAATTTTTCTTGATTAAAAAAACTCTTTACAAGAATAAACGGCCGACTCATCACTCGTTATTCATTACTCATTAACTTAGCTCATGCCCTTGATCGAATTTTCAGACAAAGGATTGTTCTGTCCTGCCGGCAATTTTTATATCGATCCGTGGAAGCCTGTTGACAAAGCCGTGATCACTCACGGACACAGCGATCATGCGAGATGGGGAAGTAAATTTTATTTGTGTCATCACGATACCAAACCCATTCTTCAGCAACGTTTAGGTAACAACAATTATCAAAGCATCGGGTGGAATGAACCTGTTTATTTGAATGGAGTAAGAGTCACCCTGTTCCCTGCCGGACATATCATTGGCTCTTCACAAATTCGTGTAGAGCATAATGGAGAGATATGGGCTATAAGTGGAGATTACAAATTAGAGAATGATGGATTAAGCGGACAGTTTGAACCGGTTAAATGCCACAACTTCATTACTGAATCCACGTTTGGATTACCGATCTACAAATGGAAGCCGCAACAGGAAATTTATTCAGACATGAAGAACTGGATAACAAAAAACAAATCAGAAGGAAAAACTTCCATCCTGATTGCATATAGCTTAGGGAAGGCTCAAAGAATTTTATTACCCATAGCAGAAGTGACCGATAAAATTTTCATGCATGGAGCAGTATACAACATGCATAATGCCCTGGTGAATGCAGGATGGAAATTGCCAATCGCCAAAAGAGTGTTTGATGTTTCTAAAGAAGAATTAAAGGGAAGTGTGGTGATCGCACCATCTGGTGCAGAAGGTTCACCATGGCTGAAAAGATTTGTTCCTTACGAAATTGGCATTTGCAGCGGATGGATGCAGGTGCGTGGAAATGTTCGAAGAAAAAATGCAGATGCCGGTTTTGCTATCAGTGATCATGCTGATTGGAATGGATTAATTAAAGCATGTAAAGAAACGCAAGCCGAATGCATTTATACAACGCATGGATTTCAATCGGTATTTACAAGGTACTTAAATGAACAAGGCATTTTTTCGAAAGAAGTTAAGACAGAATATGGCGATGACGAGAATGAAGAGGTAATTGCATTAACTGAAGAGGAAAATAATAAGAGCAATTTATCGGACAATTGATTCAAATAGTAAAATGCTCAATATTCAAATAACCAATGCTCAGAACAACTACAAACCAATCCCGATAGCTATCGGGACAAACTACAAACTATAGATGCAGCAATTTGCAGAATTAGTTTCCAAGCTTGGTTCATCTACCAAAACCAATGACAAGCTCGATGCATTGGTAAATTATTTTTCTGTCGCTAATGATAAGGATAAAGTGTGGGTGATTGCCATTTTCAGTGGAAGGAGGCCTAAAAGAGCGGTAAATACAACACAACTCGCAACTTATGCTGTAGAATTGATCAATCTTCCCTTTTGGTTGTTTGAAGAATCGTATCACACAGTCGGTGACCTTGCCGAAACCATCACTTTATTACTTCCTGAAAAAACAAGCAAGGAAGGAAATACAAAATCACTTCATTTTTATATTGAACAACTTAAAGCCATAGAAAAAGAAGCGGAGGAAGTACGAAAACAATTCATTATTGATTCCTGGATGGAAATGAATTATGCCGAACGTTTTGTTTTTAATAAACTCATTACCGGTGGTTTTCGAATTGGTGTTTCCCAAAAATTAATGGTGAATGCTTTGGCTAAAACCGTTCAGTTGGAATCATCTGTTATAGCTCACCGCATCAGCGGCAATTGGGATCCTTCAACAATTTCGTTTGATGAATTACTAAGTGAGCATGCTGCTGCAATTGACTGGTCTAAACCCTATCCATTTTACTTAGCTTATGCCATTGAGCAAAACAATGTAGAAGAATTAGGAAATCCGGCTGACTGGCAGGCAGAATGGAAATGGGATGGCATACGCGGACAAATGATCAAACGCAATGGCGAACTTTTTGTTTGGAGCCGCGGTGAAGAATTAATGACAGAAAAATTCCCGGAGTATCATTCCTTGCAAAATCTGTTACCCGATGGAATTGCTATTGACGGAGAGATCATTCCATGCGCAGATCAAAAACCTTTGCCCTTTGCTTTATTGCAAACACGTATTGGAAGAAAGAACATAACCAAAAAACAATTGCAGGAAGCGCCGATTGCTTTCTTTGCTTATGATCTTTTAGAATTTAATGGTGAGGATTTCCGTAACAAAACACTTGAAGAACGCAGAATAAAACTGGAGGAAGTTATTGCTACAGCTAATCATCCAACATTACTTATCTCCCCTGTTGTACCATTTGATTCCTGGAATCAATTAGCAGAGCTTAGAAAAAGCTCAAGAGAAATGGGAGCAGAGGGTTTCATGTTGAAAAGAAAACAATCCATTTACCAGGTTGGAAGAAAACGGGGTGATTGGTGGAAGTGGAAGATCGATCCGCTGGTAATTGACTGTGTAATGATTTATGCACAGAAAGGCGCAGGAAGAAGAAGTAATCTTTACACGGATTACACGTTTGCGGTAAAAGACGGCGATAAATTGATTGCTTTTACCAAAGCCTATTCAGGATTAACAGATAAAGAGTTTGCACAGGTAGATGCTTTTGTAAAAAGAAATTCGTTGGAAAAATTTGGCCCTGTACGGACTGTAAAGCCCGAATTGGTTTTTGAAATTGCATTTGAAGGGATTGCTGCAAGCAATCGGCATAAATCGGGAGTAGCATTACGCTTTCCTCGCATTAACCGGTGGCGAAAAGACAAAAAGCCGGATGAGATCAATACGTTGGAGGATTTGAAGAAGATGTTGGAACTGTATGGGAAGTAATTTTTTTACTTTTTTTCTTGACAAAAGAAGTAGCAAAAAAGTCAACGCGATTCGATGCGGAGAAGCCATTAATTCGAAGATTTCCTCTGCCGAACTGCCAAGTGGGAATCATTTAAATGGAAGGGCTTAAAGTTTGAGACTCCGCTTCGTGCTATTACAGGCTTCCTGCAAGCGCCTGCAGTAGCTTATCATAACATGACGAGCCAACTATCGAAATAACTTTCCAAATTATAATGTCTCTTGCCTTGTGGGCTGGCATCGCTGCATACGCGGAGCGCTTATGGCAGCGGGCATTTTCTTTGGTTCTTCCTTTGTGCAAGCAAAGAAAGAACAGAACAATACCAAAAAGTAAAAGAAGAAAAAAATATCTTTATTAAAATAACCTGCATGAAAAAGACTACTGTGATACTGATCCTGTTTGCAGCAATAAGTTCCTTCACCTTTATTACAAAATTTTCTGAAGACAAACCCGTCCCCATTCCTCCCAGTAAACAAAGAACGAACGGTGATGCGAAAGAAGGATACAGCTACCTGGTTACCGGCGATTATGTAAAAGGAGGACTGCCTTTAAATATTTTTTTGCTTGGCACATTCGGACAAAAAACTTATCTGCAAAGAGATGGATTAAATAAAAACATTGGCTTTGCCTATACCGCAATTAAATCAGATAATGGCGAAACTTTGGTTGCCCCCAATTGTCTTCAATGTCATGCGCAGGTTTTTGAAGATCAATTGATCATTGGACTTGGCAATTCTTTATCCGATTTTACTAAAGGCCAGAAATTGAATACTGCAAATATTGACATACTTGAAAAACTTTTAAAGGCCAATGCTCCTAAACAATACGAAGCATCCGCTCCTTTCATCAACATTACCAAAACCATTGCTCCGTATTTATTTGCCGAGGTAAAAGGCGTAAATATTGCCGACAAGTTGGCTGCAATATTGGTAGCACATAGAGATCCTAAGAATTTTAAATGGAGCGATAGTGCATTAATGCCGATTCCAAATGAGCTCATTCCAACAGATACACCACCTTGGTGGTTACTGAAGAAGAAAAATGCCATGTTCTATAATGGATTTGGAAGAGGCGATTTTGGAAGATTTCTCATGGCATCCAATCTTCTGACTGTTAGAGATACTGCGGAATCAAGAAGTGTTGATGAACACATGCCCGATGTTCTTGCTTACATCTATTCTTTGCAGGCACCGGAATATCCAAAAACAATTGATCAATCATTGGCAGGAAAAGGCAAAACTATTTTTGAACGAAATTGTTCCGATTGTCATGGTACCTATGGAGCAAATAGCACTTATCCTAATTTGCTCATCCCTGAATCCATTATCAAAACCGATTCCTTTTTATACAAAAGCAATTACTCAAATCCTCAATTTGTAAATTGGTTCAACAAAAGCTGGTTCACTAAAGGTGACCATCCTGCGGAATTAGTTCCTTTTAATGGATACATTGCGCCGCCACTTGATGGCATCTGGATCACTGCCCCTTATTTGCACAATGGTTCTGTGCCCACCTTAGAAGCTTTATTGAATAGCAAGCTTCGCCCGCAATTCTGGTCCCGCGATTTTGAGCATCCACAATATGATTATGATAACCCGGGTTGGAAATATAAGGCAGAAGAAAAACCTTTGAACACATCAACTTACAATACTAACCTTCCCGGTTACGGTAATTATGGACACTATTTTGGTGATGATTTAACCGATGAAGAAAGAAAAGCAGTGATTGAGTATCTGAAGACGTTGTAGAAATGTCTATCCAGTTTAACCAGTGAAAAATATTTAAGCTGATTCTTTATTCTCAAACCTTTTGTCAGGTATGAACCAAATAATGGTTACTAAAAAATATAAACCGAGGGCAATTAAAGGATGTATAAAACACAATCCAATGCCAAGCGCATAAATAATTACTGACAGCTTTCCTTTTGTATCGCTCCCTAATGCTTTTGCAAATGAAGAATTTTTCCCATGAAGACC
>Ga0157373_10004887_pt1 | contig 10087 bp, 5 predicted proteins | sample C65metaG_FD_113460 | JGI IMG/M metagenome (GOLD analysis project Ga0157373, IMG submission 113460) | Corn rhizosphere microbial communities from Kellogg Biological Station, Michigan, USA - C6-5 metaG | ecosystem: Host-associated > Plants > Roots > Rhizosphere > Soil | place: USA: Michigan...
AGCCCTATATTAGCTGCGGCAATTGTCGGGCGTGCCAAGTCGGACGTACCAACTGTTGTGAGCGACTGCAAGTCATCGGTATTCATGTTGACGGAGGCATGCAAGACCTGCTTTCGGTTCCCGTATCGCTTTTGCATAAATCTGAGAAACTGTCGCTCGAAGAACTTGCTCTCGTGGAAACACTGGGAATTGGTGCGCACGCGGTTGCAAGAAGTGGTATCAAATCAGGAGAGTCTGCCTTAATCATCGGAGCAGGGCCTATTGGCTTGGCTGTTGCTGAGTTTGCCAGAGTCGAAGGTGCCGATGTTCGCATTCTGGAAAAAAGCGAATGGCGCAAGAGCTTCGCGACAAACTTGGGGATCAATGTGGCACAGGCAAATGGGGAAAGTGCCGACGTGGTGTTTGACGCGACAGGAAGCGCTGCATCGATGTCTGACAGTCTGTTTTCCGTCGCGCCCGCAGGTCGTCTCGTGTTTGTTGGACTTACCAAGGAATCTATCGGCATAAACGATTCTCATTTTCATCGTAATGAAGTGACGATCTATGCCAGCCGCAACAGTCGCCAGCAGTTTCCCCGAATAATCGCTATGCTGGAATCGAAGTTGATCAATGTCGTGCCATGGATCACTGATCGCATGCACTTAGCGGAAGTGCCAGTGAAATTCCAGACCTTGTTTGATCGTCCAAAGCTGATCAAGGCAATTGTGGATGTCGCGGATACCGACACTTAGCTTGCTGCTCGCAAACAACCAATGAAAAACCATATTGTCATCCCGCCGCTCGATCTCTTCATTATCGTTGCCTATATCGTGGCAATTCTTGCCACCGGCATTCTTTCAACGAGAAAAGTGAAAGTAACCGGGCAAGTATTTTTTCTCGCGGGACGCTCACTTCCATGGGGGATTGTAGGAGCCGCCCTCTTTGCCTCAAACATTTCAACGATTCATCTAGTCGGGTTGACCGCCTCAGGCTACAACGAAGGTCTGGTGTGGGGAAATTTTGAGTGGATGGCCGCTTTCACCTTAGTACTGCTTTCTCTTGTGTTTGCTCCGTTCTACTTTCGCAGCCGCCTTTCCACTTTACCTGAATTCCTCGAACGACGTTACAGTCCAGCAAGCCGTTCACTGCTTGCGGTCATGGCAATCACGGCAGCATTGTTCATTCACATTGGAATGAGTATCTATGCCGGCGCAGCAGTGTTTGAGCAATTTTTCGGAATTAGCGTGACCACTTCAATCGCTGTCGTTGCAGTTGTTGTTTCCATTTACACTATCGTCGGAGGTCTTCGCGCTGTCGTTGTCACAGAGACAGTCAATACCGTATTTTTGTTGCTTGGCGCAGTGATCATTACGCTTTACGCAATGCACGCGCTACCAGCGCATGGAATCCACTCCATTGCCGAGTTTCGCGCTGCGACCCGCCCTAATCAGCTCAGCATGCTACAACGCCACAGTGCTGCAGGCTTGAATTGGTATGCAGTATTTCTTGGATATCCAGTCCTGGGAGTGTGGTATTGGTGTACGGACCAAACTATTGTGCAACGGGTCTTAGGCGCGCGCAGCGAAAGGGATGCGCAACTCGGCCCCTTGCTCGCGGGCTTCCTTAAAATCCTTCCGGTTTTCCTGTTAGTCCTTCCCGGTGTGATCGCGTACGTTCTGTTTCATGACATCATCGGCTCCAACAGCAATCAAACACTCCCCGTTCTCATCAATGAACTTGTTCCCACTGGCTTGAAGGGGTTGATCTCCGCCGCGGTTTTGGCGGCCTTGTTTAGTGCAGTGTCGGCAGCATTGAACAGTTCGGGAACGCTTGTGGCCGTGGACATTGTGAAACGAATCCGGCCTGAGACGAGCGATCGCGGGCTGGTACAAATTGGCAGAATCAGCTCCACCGTTGTGATGATTTTGGCAGTGCTATGGTCGACTCAAGGCGGCCGCTTTTCAAGCATCTTCGAGGCCATAAACGTAATCGCGGCCGACCTGGCTCCTCCTATTACCGCGGTTTTTGTCATGGGCGTCTTCTGGCGGCGCGGCACGAAAGAAGCTTCGATCATAACCATGATTACGGGATTCATTATTGGAGCCATTTCGTTCGTGCTCGACTTACCAGTCTTTGGAAGTGAAAAGCTCATCACACAAGGCTTAGGGATTTCATTCATGATGCAGGCTTGGTGGGTATTCTGCCTTTGCACCCTCTTGTTTGTTGTCGTCAGCCTGCTGACTCCTCCTCCCGCGCCCGAGCAGATTGAGGGCCTTACCTGGGAACATCCTTTCTCTGTCATTTTTGGGAAGAAGCTCGAAGGTCTGTCGGACCCTCGCGTGGTTGCGGGCCTGTTGATGGCAACTATGGTTGTTCTCTATTGCATATTTCGATAGCTTGGTTCAGCTATTACTGGAGTCTTTTTTGGAATATCGCTTACTCGGAAAAACCGGCTTGAATGTGTCGGCGTTAGGCTTTGGAGCATCACCTTTGGGCGGCGGGGTGTTCGGCCCAGTAGAGGAATCAGAGGCCATTCGCAGTGTCCATGTTGCCCTGGACTTGGGAATCAACATCATCGATGTCTCGCCTTTCTATGGATACACCCGCGCAGAAGCCGTTCTGGGCAAAGCATTGAAAGGGATTTCACGAGATCGCTATTACTTGGCTACCAAAGTCGGACGGTATGGAGACGATGAGTTTGATTTTTCCGAAAAACGCGTCTTCTCAAGTCTGCAGGAAAGTCTTTCCCGGCTTGGGATCGAGTACGTCGACATACTTCAGTCGCACGACAATGAATACGGAAATCTGGACCAAGTTATTAATGAAACCATTCCGGCTCTTTACAAACTGCAGGCAAAAGGCGTAGCTCGATTTGTTGGTATAACGGGCTACCCATTGAAAATGTTCCGCTATATTCTCGACCGGGTGAATGTCGACACCGTGCTTTCCTACAACCACTTCACTCTAAATGACAATACCCTGACTACGATTCTTCCTTTCCTCACAGGCAAGAATCTGGGGGTCATTAACGCCGCGCCCGTGTCGCAGGGTTTGCTCACAAATCAAGGTCCAGCATCATGGCATCCCGCACCAGCGAAAGTGAAGGATATCTGTGCGCGGGCTGCAGCATTCTGTAGACAACAAGGATCAGACATCGCAAAACTCGCAGTTCAGTTTGCTTTGACAGAAAAAAGAATTGCGACCACGTTAGTCGGGACATCAAGCGCCGCAATCATCACCAAGAATGCACGCTGGATCGAAGAGCCTCTCGATGAGCAACTGCTGGCACAAGTGCGAACCATTTTGCGCCCCATCCAAGATAAAACGTGGATTGTAGGAAAACCGGAAAATAATTAGCCATGCTCGGTCAATTCATCGATTCCCACCATCATTTATGGAGATATTCCGCCGATCAGTATCCATGGATGCTCGGGGGTATGGACAGCCTCCGCAAAGATTTTCTGCTCCCCGAGCTTCAGGTCGTGACGCGGCAAGCAGGTGTGACGGGAACGATCGCAGTGCAGGCCAGGCAAAGAATAGAGGAAACGGAATGGCTGCTGACACTAGCCGAGCAATCCGACCTGATCTTGGCAGTCGTCGGTTGGCTTCCTCTTGTCGAACGCAAAGTTGGATCGCATTTGGCATCCTGGGCTGGCCATCCCAAGCTGCGAGGTGTGCGTCATGTACTACATGACGAAACCGATGATTTTTACATGCTGCGCGAAGCTTTTAACCGCGGAATCTCCCTACTAAAGGACTTTGGCTTAGCGTACGACATCTTGATTTTCGAGCGACATCTTCCACAAACAATTCAATTTGTTGATCGCCATCCGAATCAGATCTTCATCATTGATCACATTGCTAAGCCGAAAATTAAAGATCACATCATGGCACCTTGGAATGCCGGCATCGCAGAGCTCGCGCGTCGCGAAAATGTGTACTGCAAGATCTCGGGCATGGCCACAGAAGCAGACTGGAAGTTCTGGACACAGGATGATTTGCGTCCGTACTTCGACACTGTTCTAGATGCCTTCGGGCCGCAAAGGCTCATGTTTGGATCAGATTGGCCGGTGATACAGGTTGCTTGTGATTACAACCGTTGGTCAAGCATCGTGAAATCGTGGATTGCCGAATTGTCTTCGGTCGAACAACGGGCAATCATGGCCGAGACTGCTAAGACTGCATACTCATTACGCTAAAGATTTGGGCGAAACTGACCCGGCTTATCCAGGACGACTTTGAAGCAGTGGGCATATTTGCCAAGAGGTTTTGCCGGCACACGGATATGCAATCCGTCCCCGCGTTGCTCAAATTGAAGAGTCCCAGCCAAGCCGAGCAGAGAGACGGAGATAATTTGTTTCTCCCCGAGTTTTCCGCTGCCCAGCGACTTGATAACAGCCTCTCCGTTCGCCGGCCAAGCCAGTTCAATGGCATACAAGGCGTCACCTTGTCGCGTGAAGCGGAAGTCGTGTTCCGTAAACGGAGTAGTTTCGGTATCGTGAAACGCGCCCTCAATAATCGCAGTCGGCCCTTCCCCGAACGACGTCCACGGCCGCGTGCCGTAAATGGCCTCGCCGTTGATCTCGAGCCACGACCCAATATCCAGAAGGACCTTCTGCACTTCCTCCGGGATCGTTCCATCCGAGCGTGGGCCAACGTTTACCAGCAAATTCCCATTCTTGCTGACGACGTCGATGAGTTCGTGCACCATAAATTCCGACGTCTTGAAGTGATCATTGTTGATATAGCCCCAAGAATCATTGCTTACGGATGTGTCAGTTTGCCAATATCGGTCTCGTATTCCGTTAAGTTGTCCGCGCTCGATATCAAGAACCGCAGAATTCTTTTCCATGGCGTGGTATTTGTAGTTAATCACGCCGGCTTGGCCCTGCTTCGCAGTCTCGTTGTAATAAAAGGCCGCAAATTTTAGGAGATGTTTCCGAACATCAGGCTGCCCCACCCACCAATCAAACCACATTAGATCAGGATGATACTTTTCGACGATCTCGGCACTTCGCGCGAGCCAATCATCAAGGTAGGCCTGGCTCACGTAAGTCCAATCTTCAATGAGCGAATCCTTTTCATCCGTAATTCGCTGCTCTGCAGGCCCATAAAAATCTGCGTAGCGGGGTTCATTCACATCAGAGTCAATCTTTCGCCCCTCTCCCAGAAAGAAAACGTGCTCAATGCGGTGAGAGGAAGCGCCCAGGTGCAATCCTGCTGCACGCACGGCCTGCGCTAGTTCTCCTCCAATGTCTTGCTGGGGCCCCATTTTCGCGGCAGTCCACTCAGAAAGATCGCTGTCGTACATTGCAAAGCCATCGTGATGCTCAAAGACTGGCACGACATATCTTGCACCAGCTTTGCGGAACAACTCGACCCATTCTTGTGGATCAAACTTTTCCGCCTTGAACATGGGTATAAAGTCCTTGTACCCGAATTGCGAGAGTGCCCCATATTCGGCGAGATGATGTTTGTATTCTTCGGAACCTTTACGGTACATGTCGCGCGGGTACCATTCACTACCAAATGCGGGAACTGAATAGATCCCCCAATGAATGAAAATCCCAAATTTCGCATCTTTGTACCATTCAGGAACCTCGTACTTGTCAAGCGATTGCCAATCCGGACGATAAGGCCCTTTTTGAGCCACCCTCTCAACCTCTTCGAGAATTTGTTTGCGCTTGCCATCGTACTTGGAAGTTGCGTGTTCCCAGATCCGATCAATGATGGCTGGATCAGTTAAGGCCGTCGGGGCTGTCGGAGATTCTTGGCCCTGGAGCGGTAGGGTCACAATCGCAATCAGGCACAACCATCGCACGAACGCTCGATGTGAAATATCTCGGCAGTACAAAAGGTAGCGCATACCGCCTCACCATTATGAAGTAAGTTGAAAAGCCTTTTTGTATCCCAACTAGCTCAACGGGCGACTCGACTATCACCCTGAAATTTGCCCGTGGTCTTTCCTTGCTTGATCCAGTCTTCTTCAAATCGAACTACTTTGATTGTTTTGCGCAAAAATGTGTATGCAACATTTATCTTCCCAGTCTGATCTTGGAGGACAGACGGATAAGAGTACTCCTGTTCGTCATCTGCCGAAGTGTGCTGTTCTGTGGTGCCGATTTCTATATCCCTCAGCCAGTTCCAGGTGTTACCGTCATCTTGCGAGAGGGCGATCGTAAGTGGCTTGCGCTGTCCTGTTCTGGGTTTACGGTCTTCTGCGTCTACATTAGTGTTGTTAAACACCAGCGCCAGCGAGTGATTTCTGAGCGCGGTGGCTTGAACTGAGGAATTATTGTTCGGCAATCGTGTCGGGACTGGAATAGACCAAGCGCAGCCGTCTTTAGAGTTGCTTCTATAAATAAAATCAGCGTATCGGCTTCGAAAAAAGGCCACAAACGTTTTATTTGCGAGCCTAACAATATCGGGCTGTACGAGTCCATGTGACTTGGGAATTGTGCACTGCTTCCAGCTCCGCCCAGCATCACTTGTAATCATCGTTACGGAGTAGTGATTTTGCGCGCCATCTGTGATGCTGCTGCTCGGCGTGTAGTACAGAGGCAGAATCCATTTGTCCTTTAGCAACAGCGGAGGGTGCCTGATAAATGAACCGGCTTTCGTAAATAACGGCCGTGGCTTGGTCCAGCTTCGTCCAAAATTGTCAGACGTCAGATAAAAAACTTGTGCATCACCTTGCCCCTGTCCTGCTGACTGCGAGGTATGCATAAGCCAGATTCTGCCGCTAGAGGTCTGGAATGCAACCGGGTTCTGAAAAGATTTTCCTTTTTGATGATCGATTTCTACGGCTTTGCCCCAGGCCCTTAAACCTTTCGGCAGCCTGGACATCACAATAGCTACGTTCGATTCTCCTTCCTCTGTTCCTGAAAACCAAAAACAGAGTAAATCTCCATTCCGTAGTTCGAGCAGGTTGGCGGCATGCGAGGACGGAAATAGCCTTCGTAGATAAGCTTCTTCTAATCCTTTCGTGGCAGATAGGCGAAACCGTCCGTCATATCTGGATTGTGCGTCCTGGATTGCGGCACTCCTCGGATTGTGAGCAACACCTAGGAGCGCAAGCATGACCGCTGCGCGGTGAACGAATTTCGCGAGAGTTGACACAGCAGTCAAGCCAAGCGCACTCGATCAAAAGTAAAATTTCAATGCAAACTGGAGCTGGCGTTCAGTGTTCGCGGTAGAAGACACTATGCCAAAATTCGGAGACTGGAAATCAGTGTCAGGACTCGCAAAGACCGGCGTATTGGTTACGTTGAAAGCTTCTGCCCGAAATTCGAAACGCTTCTTTTCTGTGATCGAAAACGAGCGGAATATCGACAAATCCAGGTTCTTGTTCCAATCTGCCCGTAAGCTATTGCGTCCCATGTTACCGAATGTAAAGGGATCCGGATTTGCGAATGCGGAAACATTTAGTGGGGCCGTCTTCGTACCATTGGCATACGGATCACCGACAATATTCACGCGCTCAGTGCCATAAAAATTATTTGTGTTGGAAATTGAAGTATCGGTCTGTACATCGTACCGTGGACCGCTATCCAGTGCGATGATTCCGTTCAGTTGCCAGTTTCCGAGGACATGATTGAGTACCGCGTTCGATGTATCAAATCGCTTTCCAGCACCCACTGGCAGCGGAAATACAAAGCTGGCAGAAAGGATATGCGTTAGATCGTGGGCCGCCGGGCCACGATCGCGGTCAAGGTGGTAGGGGTCCTGAATATCGCAATCTGCAAACAATCCGTCACAGCCGGTCACCAGAGTTTTCGACCAAGTGTAAGCCAGGGTGGCGGTGAGTCCCGAATGAGCTTTCATCTGGGATGAGATCTGCAGCGCGTTGTAATTGCTGGTCCCGATGCTCTCGGTATAGTTCATCGGCAGAATGTAAGGATAGGGGGCGCGCAATTGGGGATCGCCCGGGCCCGGTGTAGGGGCTGCGTTTGCAGTTATATTCGTAGAGATCCGCGCATTGCGCGATCCTACGTAGTTGATTGTCGCAATGACGCCTGTTGTCAGTTCTCTCTGAAAGCCGAAATTCCACTGATCGGAATATCCGGCCTTGAGATGTGGATCTGTGTAGGAATTAACGTTTAATGGAGAGAATGGATCGGAAGCTGGCTCGATCGGTCCCGCTCCGAGATTCAAGGGATCGTTCGCCAAACCAGTGGGTAATCCGAGATTGAGATTATCCGGTGCAGCTACGAACGCCACATTGGGCCATGCCTGTGTGTAGTTCGACTGGTTTTCAGTCATGCCCGCCCAGTTATCGAAGAACCTTCCATAGCCACCATGTAGCACGGTCCTTTGCGTCAACCGAAATGCAAAACCAATTCTCGGCTGGAAGTTATCGTAGTTGTCGTTGTTGATCTTTCCGTTTTTTGCAATTACCACGTGGGCTGGCAACGTTCCGCCCGGAATGCAAGGAGCCCCCTGCGAAGGTGAACAGGCTGGAGCCTGATTTTGGAGGATGTAGGTACCATTACCGAAGTCGAAGTTGCCGGTAATATTGCTGCCGTTCGACGCCTTACCCTGTCGGGGATTTACGGTTATGTCATAACGCAAGCCCCAGTTAATAGTCAGCCTGTCATTCACTCTCCACTGGTCTTGAAAGTATCCCCCCGTAATCTTGCCGCCGTGCAGCAGGGAATAGACATTATCAACCTCCGCGTAGGTGGGAACCCCAAGCATCATGGAAGCAAGTGCGTCGCCGCCATTGCCGTTACCATCCGCAGTTTGTGATGGATCAAAATCGTTTTCAGAGCCATAGAAAGGCTGCTCCCACCCGTCGGTTGCCAGACTGGCCCCTGCTCGAAGACTGTGGCGTCCTATCGTCTTCGAGTAATCGCCACGATATTCCCAAATGTTTGAATAATGCAGCTTACCCACGTAGTTTGCGCCGCCAATATATCCGTCGACGAAAGTGGAGGGAATCAACGCACCGAAGGTAAGGTGATTGTAAAAAGCAGGAGCAAAACCCGAGTTCTGGAGGAAATCCGTCGGAGCATTGGAAAAATGTGGGATGACGTTGAATTGCGCGGAAACGCGTCCAAACGTTAGCTGCAGTACGGAGGTGGGCCCGAAAGTGTGAGTCCAGTTAACGGCAATGTTGTAGTTATTACTCTGAGTACTGGAGATCAACCCAGGGAAGCCACCGGAAACCGTATCCGGTTGCCAGGCAGCAGTGTAACGGGCAAATATCCGATTGTTATCACCGATCTGTTCGTCGCCACGAATGGAAATCTGGTCCTGCCGGATAATTGAGGGAGTTGTGTCTCTTCCATTAAAGTTAGGATTTCCTGTGTCTTCGGGTGCCGGAAACAACGTGCTTGCATAATTGAGCATAGTCGTATTGAGCAAGTTCGCTGGAATTTTGTTACAAGGCGTTCCGGAACCTTGTACGCCGCTGGCGCTGGTGGGTAGAGGAGCTCCCGAAGGGTCACACATAAACGGTTGTCGGTCGAAACCGGTTGCGCTGTTTACGTCAGGAACAGAACTGTAGGGATTGAATAATTGCGTCACCTGACTGTCCAAGTTGCTGAAATCGCCGGCAAGTTGGGCGGGTGTAGGCGTCAAGAATAGGTTGTTCGAAGCGGTATGGTTTCGGAATCCCTCATAAGAAAAGTAGAAAAATGTCTTATTTCGCCCATTGTAATGCGGCAATACCACGGGTCCTCCGACCGCGCCGCCAAACTGATTTTGCTTTAGGGGCGTTTTGTCCGGATTGAAATAATTGGCGGCGTCGAAGGCGTCATTACGTATAAATTCCCACACATCGCCGTGCAGGTTATTGGTTCCTGATTTGGTCACGACGTTAACAATTCCGCCCAAAACCTGACCAAATTGTGCTTCGTCATTGTGAGACTGAAGCTTGAATTCCTCAATGTCATCTAGGGTCGGCTGTACTGCGTACGTGTCCCGAATGGAACCGTAATTGTTGATGCCATCCAACAGAAACATATTGCTGCGATTGTTCTGACCGTTCACGGCAGGAAATACAACTGTGCCCAAATAATTGCCAATTCCACCGCCGCCGGAATTGCCTGATGAGTTGGCTGGACTCACGCCTGGTCCAAGTAGCAAGAGCTCGGTGAAATTACGG
>Ga0157373_10004894_pt1 | contig 10082 bp, 7 predicted proteins | sample C65metaG_FD_113460 | JGI IMG/M metagenome (GOLD analysis project Ga0157373, IMG submission 113460) | Corn rhizosphere microbial communities from Kellogg Biological Station, Michigan, USA - C6-5 metaG | ecosystem: Host-associated > Plants > Roots > Rhizosphere > Soil | place: USA: Michigan...
ACTGTAATTCACATAAAAACCTCTATTGTTTCCAAAGTCATAAGTGAACCCAATTTTTGGTGTGAAGTGATCAAAATGATTGATAGCGTCGGGAGCGCCAGAATAGGCGCCGGGCTGTAAATGATTATCAAAATTATAATCCAAACGATCATAGCGGGCGGCCAAAACAATTCTTAATTTAGAGAAAGGATTGTACTCAATCTGAGTATAAGCAGCAGTATTTAATAGATCAACTTTATAATCAGTTAAAGTGCTGTCAGTAGTTTGATAATGATCATAAACTCCATCAGCATTTTTATGAATACTAATGAACTGCGCCAGATAAGTTGCAGGGCTATAATCAACACTAATTCCTGTTGTCCATTTTGTATGAAGTGAATTTATTTTTTTGATATGCTGAACAATAGCTCCATAACTTTTAAATGCATCATCATTAATTTGCCCGCTGGCTTTTGCAGCATTTCCTGCTACATCCGCAATTGAATAAAATGGATTTTGTCCAACAGAAGTATTGCGATAAAAAATAGTAAAATTGGTCTTGTTATTTTCGTTCCATTTTTTTGACAAAGTGCTTCTAACGCGCAGTGCGTCTGCTTTCCGGTAAGTGAAGCGATAAAAACTGTTGTAATCTTCATTGTAAAAATGCGTACTATCCAAACCTCCTTTCTGATCGGTTTTATAATTGATATAATCAGCAACAGTTACCAATTTTGTTTTATCGTTAAAGGCATAATCAGCTCTGAAAGTGAGAGCCATTTTATTAAAATTATTATGTTGAGAAACCGGTTGATTTTGATCGACGTAATATCCTCCAAAATAAACACCGAGTTTTTTATAAGTATTACTGACATTAAAATCAGTCCTTTTGTAGCCGCGTGTTCCAGCTTCTGCCTGAACCTTTCCTGTAAAGTAAGGAGATGGAGATTGTGTAATAAAATTCAGCGCGCCGCCAACTGCCTCACTTCCATATAAAGAAGACGCTGGACCTTTGATCACTTCAATTCTTTGTAAAGAAGCCTGGTTAATTTCAATCAATGCATTATGATTGAAATCGCCAACGGTTCTTATCGGGATTCCATCTTCGAGATAAAGAAATAAATTATTATAACCTAATGGTTGACGAACTGACATGCTGTGTTGTTCATTCCCCAGGTCAACCATAAAAACTCCGGGAATTTTATTTACCAACTGATCGATTCGCGTAGCTTTCGTATCATTAATCTGTGTTTTAGAAATGACATCAATTGCTACCGGCACTTCAGTTCTTTTCTGAATTTCCCTGTTCCCGGAAACAATCACTTCATTCAGATTAGAGAAAGATTGCGAAAGAGAAATCAGCATTTTTTGTTTGTTTACTACACGTTTTATTGTGTAATATCCGATAGAAGAAACCTGGATACTATCTGTTTTTTCAGGCAGGAAAAAATTGCCATTTTGATCTGTGATCCTGTTAGTATTGTTTTGTAAATCCGTAATCGTCGCGCCCTGCAAACCCTGATGCGTAGCAGCATCTATCACTTTTCCCGTAATTCCTTTCTGGCCAAATACAATGCTCAGCGACATCAAAAGAATTACAGTTAAGCCAATATGCTTAATCATCTGTAAAAAATTTAATTGAGAAATACTTTTTCCTTTTCGAGGATAAATAATTGCAATAATTATTGGAAAAATTATGCAGTGGGAGGATGAAATATAGAGCGTGGGAAAGATGAAACTATGTTTTCATCTTGTATGAGATAATGGTGTTGTAAAACGGTGTAAGTATTTTTTAATAAAAAAACGGGTGGAACAAAAAATGGTTGTACATCAAATTTTTCCGTTCTTGAAACAGGCGTTTGATCCTGTTCCTGTTGTTTTAATTTTTTGGAGAGATAACATTTTCCGTTACAATGCATCATTGGTTTGTCTTTGTTGACACAAAGGTTTTTTGCAATGTAGGATTGATTTATATAAAAATCTGCCTTGATAATAAACGTGCTGAATGTTTGAATAAAAATCGTGAACGTTAAAAATATCGTGGCAAAAATTTTCATTTCTTCTAACCGCTAAATCATTTTTGTGAGTACAAAGTTAATTCCAAAAAAACAAAACGTTTATTTGTAAGAATATGATCGTTATCAGTTATTCAGCTGATTTTAGTGAAACTCAATTGTGCATCAATATTGAAGATCCGCCTCTAACGGATAATGATCAGAATATGAAACGTGAATAACCTGGAATTGGTTTACTCTAAAACTTTTATTTGCAAGAATATAATCAATGCGGAGAGTTGGAGAAATATATCGGAACGTGCGCCCAATAAAAAAACCTTTTTTCAAAAATGCATCCTGCATATTGCCTTTAATCGTAAAATAAGTATTTGAATTAGGCACATCATTAAAATCGCCTGTGATGATGACCGGATAAGGACTTTCATTGATTTTGTCTCTTACAATTTGCGCCTGCTGGTATCGATGTTCATAGCCGGTTTTTAATTTTGAAACAATAGTTCTTGAATCATGATAACCGGGATCACGCGCATGTTTGAGGCGGCTTAAGCTTTCATAATCCGAATATTCAAACCGGACAGATTGCAAATGTGTTGTAAAAATTCTGAACACTTTTTCACCACATTTTATATCTGCAGAAATCAGATGTTCCGCCTGTGTGTGTGGTCCATAACTAAATGTGTCCGAATGAATGATTGGATATTTTGAAAAAATAATAACGCCTTTCGGATTATATCTGGCATCTTCAATAGTTTCTGCAAATAAATAATAAGGATATCCCATTCGCACTATTGTTGATGCAACCGAATTAGAATCTTTCAGATTTTTTATGTCCGAATATTCCTCAAAGCAAAGAACATCAGCATTCCTTTCCTTCAAAAGCTGCATCATTTCTGGCTTGTAGCATTTCTCATCGTCTTTTGCTTTCTCATAAAAATCGTCCCAACTTTCTACATTCCAATGCAGAACTCTTAAAGTATTCGGTTGTTTTACAGCAGAAATTTTTTGTGGCAAATGAAATGCAAACACAGAAATAATTTGTTGAGTTCCTAAAAGCATTACAATCAATGAAATCCAGAACCACCGTGATCTTGCAATTACCCAGAAAATAATAAAACATAAAAGTGCAAAAAAAATTAATGGAAAACCTAATCCGGGAAATGCGATAAACCAATATTTTCCGGTGTTGATAAACGGTACAAGGCAAACAGAAAGATAAAGCAGGATAACCGCAATATTGACCAAGATTAAAATACTTCTGAAAAGATGCCTTGTTTTTTCTAACATAATCTACTCCACACTGATTAATAAGCGTGAAAGATAAACAGCATAATTATAAAAAAACTTTAAATAAATGATTTTACAGTTGTTTGACGGAAAGCAGTTTTGTTTAAATATTTAATTAATAGCTAAGACAAATCAATATTGCAAATCCGTTTTGATGGGATAATGATCTGAATAAGGAACATGAATTATTTGAAACTGGCTGACCTTAAATTTTTTGCTTGCTAAAATATAATCGATCCTTAAAGTGGGAGAAATGATACCAAAATTTTTCCTTGTTGTTCTTCCTGTCCAAAAGCCTTTTTTCAAAAACGGATCCTGCAGATTGCCTTTGATATTGAAGTAAGTACTTGAGTTAGGAATGTCATTAAAATCGCCGCAAATCACAGCAGGATAGGGGCTTTCCGCAATTTTCCGGCCTACAAAAAGAGATTGATGATAACGAAAAGAATAGCCTCTCAATAATTTTTTAAACAGCCTTGAATAACTGGCGGATTCATCATTTTCTTCTCTTTGATTATCCCAATCTGCAAAATTAATTGCGATCAAATGTGTGGCGAATATTCTGAAAGTTTTGTCTTTCACTTTGATGTCTGTATAAATTAAATGCTGACCTCTTTTATTTCTGTTGAAATCAAATCTTGCGGTGTCTGTAATAGGATATCTGGAAAAAATAGCAATTCCTGTTTTGTAAGAAATATTATCTTTTTCTAAGGCGACAAAATAATGATACGGGAATCCCATAGCGCTGATCAAAGAAATATTTGAATGAGAAATAGCAGTGTCGTTTGATTCATAAAATTCTTCGAGGCAAAGCACATCTGCATTTTGGTCTTGTATCACATCCATCATTTGAGGACGCAAACTATGAAAGCCGTTTTCGATCATATTTTCCTCGTCAGGCTGATCAAATTCCATCACGTTCCATTGCATCACGCGAAGTGTATTTGGCTGTTTTGCTGAAGAAAATTCAGAAGGAAGATGAAATGAAAATACAGCAGCAATTTGCTGAAACCCAAGAATGGCGGCTATTACACAAACCCAAAGAAATTTTGATTTTAAAATAATCCATAAAATAATAAAGGCGAGAAGAACGAAAAAAAGAATTGGAAAAATGATTCCCGGAACAGCCGCAAACCAGTTTTCACCAGTATTTACGAAAGGCACAAGGCAAACCAACAAATAAGCAATTACAAAACAAATGTTGATAAAAATTAGAATCTTTCTGTAAACAGGTGTTCTGTAATAAGATATTTTATTTCTCCTTCTCAAGATGAAAGACAGATTTTATTACAAAGGAAAATAAGAATTTACAATATTTGTTTGCCTACTTCCATTAGCACATCTGCTTATTAGCACCGTATCACATTAATGTCCTCTTCCCCAACCAAACCAATCATTTCCATTAGCATAAATTAATAATGCGAACAAAATAACCATACCTACTATTTGCGCATACTCTAAAAATTTATCACTTGGTTTTCGCCCGGTGATCATTTCAACAATAGTAAAAACTACATGTCCACCGTCCAATGCAGGAATCGGAAGAAGGTTCATAAAAGCAAGAATAACAGAAAATAATGCAGTGATTTTCCAGAAAGCTTCCCAGTTCCAACCGGTGTCAGGAAAAATAGACGCCATTGCTTTAAATCCACCAAGTCCTTTATAGGCACCCGTTTCAGGATTTAAGATCATTTTAAATTGTTGAATATAGGAATCGAGCATTTTGCCTGTTTCTTTCACTCCGGCAGGAAAAGATGCAAGAAAACTATATTTTTTTGTTTCAAGTTTTAAAATACCAAGGCTGTCAGCCTGTGCATCATTAATTACATAAAACCCAATTTTTCCTGAAGTATCAACTGCGGTTTTTGTATGCAAAATCTCATTATTTCTTTGTATAGTAAGCCAAACGCTGTCACCTTTTTTCTTTTCAAGCAAAGGGGCTACCTGGTCAAAATATTTAACTGGTGTTGAATCTACTGCAATAATTTTATCATAAAGTTTTAAGCCGGCATTCCTTGCATTTTCTGAGAGCGAATCGTCAAGTTGTCCGACAATGACAGGTATGCGTGCTTCTAAAAATGTTCTATGCTTTCCTTTTTGTTCTACCAATTGCTCGATCACATTCACCGGCACATTCAATATTTTCTGCTTTCCATCTCTATCAACAACAATTTGTTTTCCTAATAAAATTTTTGCAGGAAGATCATCAAAATATTTTACAGGCTCACCGTTGATCGACTCAATCTTATCACCGTTTTGTAAACCAATTTTTTGTGACATCAAACTATCTGTAACCCAGATGCCATCTTTCACGCTTTGCATCGGCAATTTTGTTTGTCCCCAGGTAAAAAGGATCATCGCATAAATTAAAAATGCGAGCAAAACATTCATCGTAACTCCGGCTAACAAAATGATCAGTCTTTGCCACGCTGGTTTACTTCTGAACTCCCATGGCTGCGGTGGTTGATTCATTTGTTCTTTGTCCATGCTTTCATCCACCATACCGGAAATTTTTACATAACCTCCTAATGGAAGCCAGCCAATTCCATATTCAGTTTCGCCAATTTTCTTTTTAAAGATTGAAAACCACGGATCGAAAAATAAATAGAATTTCTCCACACGGCATTTGAACCATTTGGCGGTAATGTAATGTCCGAATTCATGCACGATCACTAAAATAGAAAGAGAAAAAACAAGATAGCCGATTTGTAAACCCACAGCCGGCCAATTAATTGCTAATAATGTCATAGAATTTTGATGTGCGATATTTGTACGATGTTTGCTTTTTAAACCTTAGTTTTCCAATTTTCACTTCTTCAATTGCTACATTTTTACCAAAGAAGCCGCTAAATTACGAGCCTCTCCATCGCTTTCAAAATAATCAGTAAGATTTGGCTTTTCTATATAATTTAATTTTTGAAGACACTTTTCTATCACTGCGGTAATGTCTAGAAAGCCTATGCGGTTATTTAAAAATGCCCAAACAGCAATTTCATTAGCGGCATTTAAAATACACGGAAAATTTCCTCCTTTTTCCAACGCCATTGTTGCAAGACTAAGATTGCGAAAGGTCTTAACATCCGGTTCTTCAAAAGAAAGAACGGGCATTCTTCTAAAATTAATTCGCGGATTTTCATTCGCAACTCTTTTCGGAAAAGTAAGTGCATATTGAATTGGCAATTTCATATCCGGCAATCCCATTTGTGCTTTAATACTTCCATCTTCAAACTGAACCATGCTGTGTATAATACTTTGCGGATGAATAACCACCTGTATCTGATCGGGGGAAAGATTGAAAAGCCATTTGGCTTCAATCATCTCAAGTCCTTTATTCATCAGTGTTGCAGAGTCGATTGTAATTTTTGCGCCCATCTTCCAGTTCGGATGTTGCAGTGCATGGTCGCGTTTTACATTCACCAAAAAATTAGGTTTTTTCCCAAGAAATGGACCTCCGCTTGCTGTAAGAATGATCTTCTCAATTTTGTTTCTGGTTTCGCCAACAAGACACTGAAAGATCGCTGAATGTTCACTATCAACTGGAATGATCGGAACTCTTTTTTCCACGGCCAGTTGCATTACAATGTCGCCGGCAACGACTAAAGTTTCTTTATTTGCCAACGCAATTGCTTTCCCTTTTTCTACTGCTTTTAATGTTGGCTTTAATCCTGCAAAGCCAACAATACCGGCGAGCATCATATCATAAGTATCAAAATCAGCTACTTCTTCCAAAGCGTTTTCACCTGCAAAAACTTTAATATCTGTCGATGCGAGCGCATTTTTTACATTCTCATATTTTCGCTCATCGCCTATTACTATTGCGTTTGGCTTATATTTAAGTGCTTGTTCAATGAGTAATTTGTCATTTGTTTGTGCAGTTAAAATTTCAACTTCAAACAAATCAGAATGTGCATCAATTACTTCCAAAGCCTGCGTGCCAATGGAACCAGTTGATCCAAAAATTGCAATTCGTTTTTTTATTGATTCTGGCATTTTTTCCTTCTTTAAAATATTGAATTATAGAAAATTTTCTATTAAAGAAGCTGGCAATTTACTGTAATAATTGCTGCAAAGCATCATTCACTTCTTTAAAATTAAAGCGCTGCAAAACTTTGTCCATCATCGCTTTGATCTTTTCATTTTGAAGATTGCCAATAGAGCCCTCATGAGTATGATTCAATTTCATATCAGTTTTGAAAGAATTATTTTCTACTTGCGCACCAATTTTTTTATAAGCATCGCGCAAAGGCATTCCTTTCAAAACCAGTTTATTCATTTCTTCAACAGTGAATAAATATTTATATTTTTCATCATTGAGAATGTCTTTTTTCACTTCAATGTTTTCAAACATTAAAGTTGCCATTTTGATACAATCTTTCAGGTTTTTTATAGCCGGAAAAAGATGTTCTTTTAATAATTGAAAATCGCGATGATAGCCTGAAGGGAGATTCGTGGACATCATCATGATTTCGTTGGGAAGCGCTGCAATGCGATTGCAATGCCCCCGGATCAATTCAAAAACATCAGGATTTTTTTTATGAGGCATGATGCTGCTTCCTGTTGTCAGTTCATCAGGAAAAGAAATAAATCCAAAATTCTGATTGAGAAAAATGCAGCAATCCATGCTCATACGGGCAAGCGTACACGAAATATTTGCAAGCGCTTCTGATAAAATTCTTTCTGTTTTTCCACGACTCATTTGCGCATAAACAACATTATAATTCAGCTCTTCAAAACCTAATAATTTTGTCGTTAGTTTTCTGTCAATCGGAAATGAAGAGCCAAAGCCTGCAGCGGAACCTAAAGGATTTTTATTGGTTACTTCCCATGCAGCATGAAGTGTAATTAAATCATCAACGAGACTTTCTGCGTACGCGCCGAACCAAAGTCCAAAAGAAGATGGCATCGCAAGCTGAAAGTGAGTATAGCCGGGCAACAAAGCATTTTTGAACTTTTCACTTTGGTTGATGAGAAGATTAAAAAAATCATTTACCTCATGAACCAGCTCTTCTATTTCATTTCGTAAAAAAAGTTTCAGGTCAAGAATCACCTGATCGTTTCTTGAACGGGCAGAATGAATTTTTTTTCCGGCATCACCCAGTTTCCCTGTAAGAATAAATTCGACCTGCGAATGGATATCTTGCACACCTTCTTCCAAAGAAAAATTTCCTTCAATGATGTCTGTATAAATTTCTTTTAATGCTTTTTCCAATTCATGCAATTCCTCACTTGACAGTAAACCAACTTTTTCAAGCATTTTTATATGAGCCAAAGAACCGAGTATATCATAACGTGCTAAAAACAGATCAAGTTCGCGATCTTTTCCGACTGTGAATGTTTCTACTTCTTTTAATGATTCAGTATTTTTTTGCCAAAGCTTCATGTTCAATTAAAAATTAAAAATTACGAATTACGATTTTCATTTCAATGAAATTTTAATTCTTCAGTTCCTGCTTTTTGCAGTGATCTGAATTTTACCCAAAATTTTACAAATCTCTTCTGCGTCTTTTAACACGCTTTTTGCCTGTTCTTCCGATAGAAAAGAAGCAGCCTGTAATAATTTTAGCCAATAGATGGTTTCCCTTGCTTCTTTATAAGCTATGCTTAATTTAAAAATAAAATCTTTTCCGGAATGACCTCCAATTGCTTCCTCAACATTTGCTCCTATTGAAGTACCACTCCTTAAAAGTTGTTTTGAAAGGACAAACTCCCTTTTCTCATCACATAAATACTTATATAATTTTACGAGCCGTACCGCAAACGCAAAGCTTTTCTCTTGTATGATATTGTCTTGTTTCAATCGTAATTTTTAATTCGTAATTCGTAATTTTCTAACAATTGAATATACCTTTTTATTCCTTCTTTGATCTCATCTAAAAAAATAAATTCATCAGCAGTATGGCTTCTTGCAGAATCTCCGGGGCCGATTTTTAAAGAAGGAAAATCCATCAAAGCCTTGTCAGAACAGGTTGGAGAGCCATAAGATGAAATTCCCATTTTATTACCTGCCTTTACCAAAGGATGATCAGGAGAAATGAATGAGGATTTTAACCTGGTAGATCTCGGATGAACTTCACTTTGAATATTTTCTGTGATGACAGAAATAATTTCCTCAAAAGAATACAATTCATTGACTCTTATATCCACCAAAAAACTGCATTCGGATGGAACAATATTATGCGTTTTATTTTCTGTGTTGACAGCAGTAACAGCAATGTGAACAGGTCCTAAAAGAGAAGATACTTTTGGAAATCGAAAAGTGCTTAACCAATCGATATCTTTCATGGCAATATAAATAGCATTTACACCTTCATTTCTTGCTGCATGACCTGCTTTTCCATGAGCAACGCAATCCAAAACAAGTAAGCCTTTTTCAGCAACAGCCATGTTTAATAAAGTTGGTTCACCGACAATGGCGCAGTCGATTTTTGGTAATTCTTTCAATAAAATTTCTACTCCATTCTTTCCGGAAATTTCTTCTTCTGCAGTACCTGCAAAAATGATATTGAAAGGAAGATCGGTATTATAAAAATGTACAAATGCAGCAAGCAAAGAAACCAAAGGCCCGCCGGCATCATTAGAACCTAAACCAAATAATTTTCCATCTTTTTCAATTGGTTCAAAAGGGTTCAAAGTGTAGCCCTTATTGGGTTTCACGGTGTCGTGATGGGAATTTAAAAGCAGTGTATTTTTATTTTCATCAAAATATTTATTCGTTGCCCAAACATTGTTGAGAAAACGATTTGTTGGAATATTTTTTTGTTGAAGAAAAGCTTCCAAACAATCAGCAGTTTTATCTTCTTCTTTGCT
>Ga0157373_10004897_pt1 | contig 10081 bp, 7 predicted proteins | sample C65metaG_FD_113460 | JGI IMG/M metagenome (GOLD analysis project Ga0157373, IMG submission 113460) | Corn rhizosphere microbial communities from Kellogg Biological Station, Michigan, USA - C6-5 metaG | ecosystem: Host-associated > Plants > Roots > Rhizosphere > Soil | place: USA: Michigan...
AAGCCCAGCCCCGGAGCCATTCGGACCGAGCCGCGAATCACGTGTGAGTTTTCATCGCCACCTTCGACGAGCATGGTTTCGCTCATGACCGCAGCGCCCGCACTCGTGCCGGCGATCACGCCACCATCGTCATAGATCTCGCGAATACGTTCGAAGATGGGCGTGTCACCTATCTGGCTCGTGATCTTTATTTGATCGCCGCCGGTGAAGAACACGCCGCCGGCATCGTCGAGTATTTTCACTTTACTCGGAAGCGTAGCTTCTCCACGCTCGTTTATCTCCAGGTTGTACAGGTGTTTGACTCCCAGCGAGCGAAATGCTTTTTCATACTGCTCAAACAGTTCCTCAGTGTCATTCGCCATCGCCACAGTCGTCACTACGAGCTTGCCCGAGCCGACTCGGCGCGCGACTTCACTCAGGATGAGCTTGTCGTTCGATCGATCCTCCTTGCCCCCGATGATGATTAACGTCCGATCACTTCTCTCCATTTTTCTTTCTCAACAACTTCTCTGATGATCTAATCGTTATGCAGGCGGCGTCGCGGTGACGAGTCTCTTGCCTGGTCGTCGCGGACGATTGACGGCATTCAAACGTTTTTTCGTGTTCTCCTGCTTGACGGGCGGCGGCAACGCAACTACCGGCTGCGCCGCTAACTCCTGCAATGCGGTCTGGACCGGTTCGAGCTTTTCATAGAACACGACGATCACTTCATTCTTCACCATGCGACTGACCGCCTGCCGCAACGCCTCGATCTCGTCCAGGATCACTTCACACTCAGTCGCGGGCGAAGTCTCAGTGATTGCCCGACGAAGAATGTTCGCCACGTCGCCCCGCTTGCGCCCCCGTAAGTCGCGGTCTTCGCGAATGATGATCTTGTTAAATCCCTTCGCCGCCGCACGCGCCGCACGATCGATGATCGAATCGTCGCGATCTCCCGGCACGGTTATGATCCCGGTCACCTGCCTGTCGTTCCACTTCGAGGTCATGCGACAAATCGCATCGAACGCCTCGGTGTTGTGGCCGTAATCGACCATCACATGCCCGCCGTTCAGACGGTAAAGATTCGCGCGCCCCGGATTGTTGGCCCAACTCGAAAAATTGATCAGGCTCTTCAACAACACGTCGTGCTCGATTCCAAACGCGCGACACGCTGCAAACGTCGCCAGCAGATTCCGCACCTGAAAATCGGCGGCGCCATTCATCATCACCGGCAACATCGAAACGTCGGCGAGCGTGTGTTGAGTCTCGCCCGTCGCCTCAATCAAACGTTTATTCTTCGCGAAGTACGCGGTGCCACCCGCCTCCAAATGACTCCTCACCACCTGATTGTTTCCGTCGAGCGAAAAATAAACCACTTTCCTCGGCACTCGATTGACGCGCTCACACTCCATCAACTTCGCGAGGTGCTCGTCATCCGCGTTCAGAATCAACGTGCCGCCTTCCTTCACCCGCTCAGCTACCAGCGACTTGATATACAAAACATCCTCGACCGATTTGATCCCGTCCTGTCCGACATGATCGTCGCTGATGTTCGTCATCACGCCGATATCAGACCAGTCGTAACCAAGACCGCGTCGCAGAATTCCGCCGCGCGCAGTCTCCAGCACCGCCGCTTCAACAGCCGGATCCGCCAACACGACCTGCGCAGATTGCGGTCCAGTCGTATCGCCATGCACCACACGCTCGCCGTCGATATAAATGCCGTCGGTCGTCGTCATGCCGACACGCAATCCAGTCGCGTTGAGTACGTGACCGATCATTCGCGTCACTGTAGTCTTTCCGTTCGTGCCGGTGATGGAAATGATCGGAATTCGACTCGGCGCGCCCTCCGGAAAAATCGCATCGACAACCGCCTGTCCCACGTCACGCGGCATGCCTGCGGACGGGAAGTGGTGCATCCTCAACCCCGGCGACGCATTCAGCTCGATGACGCCGCCGCTCGTAATCGGCGTAGCAATGTCGGGGATCACCAGATCGACTCCACACACATCAAGACCGATGAGTCGCGCCGCACGTTCGCACATGCGCGCGATACTCGGATTAACCTGGTCTGTAACGTCCTGCGCCGTTGCCCCGGTGGATAGATTTGATCGATTGGAAAGCGTGACGTGTTCGCCGCGGTTCGGAATGCTGTCGAGCGTCATGCCGTTGTGCTGCAAGTGTGTGGTCACGTCGGAGTCGACTTTGATCTTCGTCAGAGGTTTTTCATGACCATCGCCGCGCAACGGATTTCGGTTCTCAGTTGCGATCAGGTCGCGTATCGTGCTGGCGCCGTCGCCGATAACGTGTGGCAGCATGCGTTCACTCGCCGCCACCATTCGACCACCGACGATCACGACGCGATAGTTTCGACCCGCAAGCATCTCTTCAATCAAGATTGCCGACGAGAATTCTTTTGCCGCCTGAAAAGCAACTTTCATTTCTTGTGCGGTCTCGACTTCGAGAGAGACGGCGTAACCCTGACGGCCATTCACAGGTTTGACGACGACTGGCCTGCCAATCTCATCCGCGGCCTTGTTTGCTTCCTTGAGCGTGTAGACGACCTTGCCTTTCGGCACCGGAATGCCGTTGCGCTCGAGCCGGTCTTTGGTTTCGTCTTTGTCCTGCGCCAACTCGACGGCGATCGCGCTCGTGTGACTCGTGACCGCTGCCTGCACGTAACGCAAGTGTTTTCCGTATCCGAGCTGGATGCGATTCCCTGTGCCGTCTCGACGACATGGAATCCCGCGCCGTGCGGCAGCTTCAGTGATGGCGCGCGTCGTTGGCCCAACGTCGGCATCGAGCACGAGTCGCTTCGCTTCATCCAACACCGGCTGAAGCTGGAACTTCTTTCGACGCACGAGCGCTTCAACGAGCTTCACTGCTTGTTGCAACAAGTAAGTGCTCGCCTTCTCGGAACGAAACTCGATCGCGACGTTGTAGATGCTGCCCGTGTCGTGACGCGTCTTGCCATGCGATTTGCCGATGCCCGTAAGCTCGGTCAACTCGAGCGCGACGTGCTCGACGACGTGTCCGAAGTAAGTTCCTTCTTCGAGTCGCGTCACAAAGCCGCCCGGACGCCCGAGGCTGCAATGATGATTGTGAATTCCGGGAAGTAGCGTGAGGAGTCTGTCGTTGAAGCCGTTGAACTCACGGCTTTCGCGTTCGACAAGCTCGCCAAGGTCCAGGCTCATCAAGAGCACTGGACGGTAACTATAGACATTCGGACCGTGGAGTGTGCGAATGCTTTCCACTTTCATGACGGACTTGCCTTTCAACTTCATGCGCCGCTGCAGCGTCAATTTGCATGCCGCACACATTGATCGAAAGCTGTGTCATGGAAATGTTTAGATCGTTGCAATGTGAAGTCGAATTAATGCAAATAACCACGGATGACACGGATAAAACCGAGTACTTTAAACTGGTTCAAGCATCCAGATGTCGACGCTGACCTCTTCAGAGTAATGAAGGATTGGTTGGGTCTTAGGTTCGGGTAAGCCGCACGCCTGGATCATCGTCGATCCCAGCGTTGACAACTCCGCTTTGTATAACTCATACGGTTCGTGAAAAACACGCGCGCGAAAGAGCTCGCCCTTAAACTCGGTATAAAGCACGTAACGCTCCGTGAGGAAAAACTCCCGTGTGCCCGGTTGCGCTTTCGGCAGCGCGTCGCCAACACTCCAGTCTGCTTTGAACTGCGCCGGCGGATCGTCTTTACGCTTGAGCCTGTATTTGATCTTGCGCTTACCTTTCAAATCGATGTCAGCGGAGTAATACGGCAAGTGATAAACGGTGCGCGCCGCCAGCACCGCGGCGCTACTGTTCGCATCGAGCGAGAAGAACCACACACCCGGCACGCCGTTGTGATGAACGTAAGTGCGGACGTTCAACGCATGCATCTCGTCGAGCCCGGGAAGCGGCGGCATGTAGGGCGGCAGGCCACGGATGTCCCACATCGTGAATGGTACGATACCGATCCAGGCGTTACCGCCGTACGTGTCGATCTCGAGTGAACGAGGAATGTGCGGGCGCAGTATGTCCGCGTTGATGCGCCAGTGGATGAATAGTAGTTTGCCCCAGTCCTGATGCATCACCGGCTGGCCCTCCGGTCGATGCCGAACGGCGAGCCGGTCTACGTCAAGTGGCTTACGCATTCAGTTTCCTTATCAACTAAGCTGCCGCTTTGCGTCGCGTGTCGCGCGCGTCGTGCGTCAGCGAATTCGGTGCATTCAGGTTCGCGTCTGGCGTAACGCCCACGCCGAGACGTTCAACCAACTCACCACCAAGCCAACCACCGAGCAACGCTCCCACAACGCCGACGAACGAAAGCACGAACGCAGGCGTCGATGGCACGTCCGGAGAGTAGTATCTCAGCAACCAACTGGCGATGAACAGGATCATCACACACAGGTTCGTGAGCCCGTGCAGCAGGCCGATACGGCTCGCGCGTGTTCCAGACGGAATGTATAGATAGTCAATCAGTCCAAACACTGCAGCCAGCAGGCCGCCGATGATACCCGAGGCGATCATCCAGAATGAAACCGTCGTCCACGTCGGATTACCGGTTGCAAGATAGATGATGTCGAAGATCACCGCGACTGATAACAGGCCCAGTGGATAGACAATCAGAATCGGATGAATCGCGTGTCCGAACAGTTTTGCTTTGCTTTCCATATTGATATAGCCCTCCTTGAGTACCGGAAGAAATACTCAATTCGTGGGCCATACTTTGCCAGGATTACAGGATTGTCAGGATTGACAGAAATTTGTTAACCGAGTTTTCTGAACATTTCCTCGTGGATAGCAGCGATCGCTTCCGGGGCGACCTTCGGCTTGCGATCGTAGGTCAGCAAGCCATTGATCTCCTGCTCGATATCGGTCAACTGGGTGTAGCAAAAACCGGCAAGGAATTCGAGCGAAGCAATGCCGTTCATGAGGTCTCGATACTTCTCGAGCAGTTCTTCATTGTTCTCGAACGAAGCGTAAAACCGATACAGCAGATCGCGTTTCTCGGGTGGAATGTCTTTGGGTATCGTGAGGAAACCGCCGACTTCTGAAAGCACGATCGGCTGTCCACGATATCTCGAGCCCCGCGCGAAGAGGGGTTTGTCGATCCAGACTCTTGATGGCAGTTGACCACCCTGCACCGTTTCTTTGTAACGAATGGAGAGCTTCTCGGCTGTCGGAGTGTAGTCGTGAATCGCGCAGATGTCGGTGATGTCGGTGTGTTCCCAACCGTCGTTATCGATCACGGGCCGCGTCGAATCAAGTCTTCGTGTGACACGAACCATACGCTCGATGAAGGCATACTGCCCGAAGTGCTCAGAGCTCAAACCGGGAAAGCCCATACTTTCATTCACCGGCACCCAGGCCACGATGCTCGGGTGGTTGAAGTCGCGCCGCACCGCGTCCTGCCATTCCGCCGATAATAGGTTTTCAGCTTTCGGCGACCACTCGCGCGCATTCGGCATTTCTTCCCAGACCAGCAAGCCGAGACGATCGCACCAGTAAATCCAACGTGGATCTTCGATCTTCTGGTGCTTGCGGACACCGTTAAAGCCAAACATCTTGATCCAGCCGATGTCCGTCTGAAGTGCTTCGTCGGAGGGCGCGGTGAGATAACCGTCGGGCCAGTATCCCTGGTCCAAGACCATCTTGAGATACGTTGGTTTGCCGTTAATTAGAACTCTGCCGTTGCGCAGCTCGATGCCGCGCAGGCCGATGTACGAGCCGACTTCGTCGAGCAAGTTGTTGCCGTCGTAAAGTCTGACTTGCAGGTCGTAGAGATGCGGCGACTCGGGCGACCACAGTTTCGCGTACGGGATCGTGATGACCATTCGTCCCGTTGCCACCGCGGTTTGATCTTCGGCGATCGCGACGCGCTTGCCTTCTTCCAGGACCTCGACTTCGATGCGCCACGCCGATGAAGGCGCGTGCAGGAACACTGCCAACTCGACGATATTTCGTTTCGCGTGGGTGATCACGCGCAACTCTTCGATGCGGATCGGCGGTACGGGTTCAAGCCATACCGTTTGCCAGATTCCGGTGGTGCAGTAGTAGTCGATACCTTCAGGCAGGCCGGTGAACGACTGCTTACCACGCGGTTGCTCCGGATCCTGTCGATCCTCGACGCGCAGCGTCAGCCGATTCGTGCCTGACTTCAGATACGGCGCGATGTCGAATTGAAAAGGGACGTGACCGCCGCGATTGTGTCCGACCTCCTGACCGTTGACCCAAACAGTGCAGGCGTAATCGACCGCTCCGAAGTTGAGTAGCAGATCGCGCTTGTAAAACTCGTCGGGGAGTTCGAAGGAGCGCGCATACCACACGACTTCATGGATGCGTTTGTCGTTGATACCTGACAGCTCTGTCTGGTAGCCAAACGGAACATTGATTCGCAGCGGCAACGTGCGACCGTCATGCCAGCCTTGATTCAATCCCTCATCGGCGTCGTCGAAAGCGAATTCCCATTCGCCGTTGAGATTGAACCAGATGCTGCGAACAAATTGTGGACGCGGATACTCGGGGCGGGGGACCTCTTTTTGTCTAAAAATCATGCGAAACAGTTAATAGCCACAAGGAGTCACGATGGTACTAAGACCCGATTGAAATCGCTCGTGTTTTCCTGTGGTGCAGAGCGCTCAACTCCGACAGAACGCCCTGTGTCTTTCAGATTTGAAACATCCCACGCGGTTAGTTTGCCTTCGCAAATCAACCGGCCTTCGTCGCTGATCTCATACTGGTTGGTACGACCCGAGAGCCGGTACGACACCATACCATTTTGACGTTTGCACAACACAATAAGTTCGCGCCCGTTGGGCAGGCAGTAAATTCCTCCAACCCTGAGATCCATCTATCCCCCCTTGTTCGTTCTTTGGCCACAAAGAAGCACAAAAAGCTCAAGACCTTTTTTGTGGATTCTTTGTGGCCTGAAATTATCTGTTCACGGCCGTGATCACGCGCTCCGGCAGGACGATGCGATCTGTCCTCACACCGTAGCCATTGCTCTTTCCGTTACCGTTGCCGTTACCGTGAGTGTGAACCATCGCTTCAACTCGCTTCATACCCGCGATCTTGCCGTAGGTCGTGAGAGCCTGAGCGACTATCTGATCCATGTTGTAGTACTTATAAGTCGCTAAGCGTCCGACAAAATGAACTTCGGGTGTCGCATCCGCCAACTCCTTGTAGCGTGCGTACAACTCCGCGTTCTCTTTGCGCGGCACCGGATAATAAGGATCACCCTGCGACTTCGGAAACTCGTAAACAATGCTCGTCTTCGTATGCTCCTGCCCGGTGAGATACTTGAACTCCGTCACCCGAGTGTAAAGCTGCTCGTTCGGATAATTCACGACCGGCGCAGGCTGATAAACCGCTACGTCGTGCGTTTCGTGCTTGAATTCAAGCGATCGGTAAGGCAGTTTTCCGTAACAATAATCGAAATAAGAATCGACGGGACCAGTATAGATCATCTGCCGGAAAGGAATATCTTTCTCGATTTCGCGGTAATCGCAATTCAACATGATCTTGATATTGGGGTGATCAAGCATGTTCTCGAACATGCGCGTAAAGCCGTGCAACGGCATCGCCTGGTATGTATCAGTGAAGTAACGATCGTCACGGTTGGTGCGCGTCGGCACTCGCGACGTCACACTCGCGTCGAGCTCGGACGGATCGAGTCCCCATTGCTTGCGCGTATAATTGCGGAAGAATTTCTCGTACAGCTCTCTTCCCACTTTGCTGACCACAACGTCCTCAGACGTCTGTACGCGTTCGACCGGCTCAGCAACTTTCTTGAAAAACTCCTCGACTTCAAACGACGTCAGGTTCAAGCCGTACAGCGCATTGATCGTGTCGAGATTAATCGGAATGGGAACGATCTGGCCGTCAACACTCGCGCGTACGCGATGTTGATACGACCGCCATTCGGTAAAGCGCGAGAGATATTCAAAGACTTCGCGCGAATTAGTGTGGAAGATATGCGGCCCGTATTTATGAACTAAAATGCCTGCGTCGTTGTAATGATCATAAGCGTTGCCGCCTATGTGTGGACGCTTGTCACAAATTAAAACCTTCTTATTGGAACCCGCCGCGAGTCGTTCCGCGAGTACACTGCCGGCGAAGCCGGCTCCTACAATTAAATAATCAAACATTACATGAAACCCTCCCTTGTACGTGCTATTTGTTATCTCGTAGTAGCGGCTGCGCCGGCTCGTTGACTAACGCCATTGAGCGGCAGCGAAGCTGATTTTGCAGGACGTCTTCTGTCTATCACCTCCTCGATTAAGTCCGACATCTGTGCCCATGTTTTGTCCCACGAAATGTTCTCGAGAAAGGCATCCACCTTTTTCAGCCACTCGGAACGATTCTCGAGTGACAAGACCTTTTCTGCCGCGCGGATTAAGTCGTCGGCCGTATCGGCGATCTCGACCAGATTCAGCTGGCCGTAAGGCCGCACGACATCTCTGATCGAAGTAGAAATCACTGGCTTGCCGGCGGCGAGGTACTCGGGTGTTTTCGTCGGACTGATGAACCGTGTCGATTCGTTGCGAGCAAACAACAACAGCGCGATGTCCCAGCCCGCCAGGTATTCCGGCAGCTCGCTGTATTTCTTCGCGCCGAGATAATGAATATTCGCGTGCTTTGGCAGCGTGTTCGGATCGATCTTCACGATCGGCCCGATGATCATGAAATGCCAATCGGGACGTTTCGCGGCGACTTCGTCGAGCAGTTCGACGTCAAAGCGCTCATCAATCACACCGAAAAAGCCCAGACGCGGATGCGGAATGTGTGCCTGGTCTTCAGGATCGTTAACAATCGTTCTCGCTTTGCCGAAGTGTGACACGTCAATGCTGCTCGGGAACGCGTAGACAGCCGGATGCTGATTGCGCTTCACCTCGTACAGACTCTGTCCGCCCGTAAAAACCAGATCGACATGCTGGAAGAGTTCTTTTTCAAGTGCCGGTAATTGCGAGTGCGCGTCTTTGAACGCTGAGAGCTCGTCCATGCAATCGTACACAGCAGCGACCGGTTTGAACTTGTCGGTAAAGCGCAGCGCCATCGGCGTGTAATACCAAAAGACATATTCCTTGATGTCGTGGGTCAGGAAGAGTTGGCGCGTCAGATCTCTCATCACCGCGTTGATGGCGACTTCGCTTCTGAGTCCTTCCGGCAAATGCGGCACCACGACGTGAACTCCCGGATCCGCCTCCCGCACTTCGAGGCGCATCGAGCAGTTCCCGAACACTGGTTCTTCTACAAAGAAGACGCGACGCTTTTTCGCACAACGAGACAAGAGATGTTGTGGGCGTTGATACACGAAATCCCAGCGCAAGTGAGAGAAGACGACCAGGTCGGTCTCGCCTGTGTTGCCGGGTGGTATGACTGTTGATGTGAATGCGTTAGTGTTGTTAGTCATCGTTGTCCTCCATCACTTTTATAAACTGAGACCGCGACCGCAGCGCGCGCACTACAACGCGCGGAGAGCGAGTTCGCAACTTGCGACTGTTTTAAAGGCCGGCTCGCATTGAGATTGTTGTTGCACCGGCCGATACGGGTTTGATACTGGTGCGGATTGAGTTGGGGACGCTTGCCTTAATTCAATACAACAAACTCGCGCGCTGTTTGCTTGTCAACCGACCTAAACCCTCTTTCGTCACGTTCGGCTCTCATGGCAAAACCAATGCCGCGGTACGAAGGAGTGTAGTGGTTGTGAGGGTAGGTTATCGTACGTCTGCGTACGTTTTTGGTTACGACTTAGTAGAATTTCTCTCGTATCTGTTCCGATGAAATTTTCGACAGAAGCTGCCTTTGCCCGAAGGGTCCCGACTGAACTTCTTCTCTGTGCAACCTCTGTGTCCTCTGCGCCTCTGTGGTTGTTTTTACGAACAATTCTTAACCACAGAGACGCAGAGGACACAGAGGTTGCACAGAGAAGACAGGCTTTTCGGGCGCAAGGCCAAAGAAGCTTGAATCGTTAAAACGAAAAGGCGTCACCTACCGCACTCGGTGACGCCCTTCGAACGGGTGTTATCAGCACTCCCTACTCTTGATTGTTCATTCTACGTCGCGCGTAACCACCAAGCCCGACTAACGCGCTGCCCAG
>Ga0157373_10004899_pt1 | contig 10080 bp, 6 predicted proteins | sample C65metaG_FD_113460 | JGI IMG/M metagenome (GOLD analysis project Ga0157373, IMG submission 113460) | Corn rhizosphere microbial communities from Kellogg Biological Station, Michigan, USA - C6-5 metaG | ecosystem: Host-associated > Plants > Roots > Rhizosphere > Soil | place: USA: Michigan...
ATTGCATATACCATCGGCTTTTTTAAACCCATACCTGCTGCAAACAGCTGGTCCGGAAATTCAGTATCAGCAGAAAGAAAAACATCAAAGGGAGCACCATTCATCATCTGTGCCGTCAGCTTCCCAGAAGCGCCAATGATGGCTTCTGATTCTATTCCTGTGCGTTTCTTAAAATCTGCCTGTAATTTTTTGATCAAACCCTGTGCATTGGCAGCCACAGCAATCCTGAGTGCCTGCGCAGATCCACTTTCCATATTGACCACAGTCAAAAAAAGCACCATCGACGATATCCTGCGCCAGTTAAATCTTTTGCCTCTCAGCATTGGTCCGGAGGAGGCTTCCTGCAGCGGGGAGCAGCTATCATCTCCCTGATGGGCAAGAATTACCTGCCGATCATTAAGGTCCGGATCCAGCTTGGCGAAGGCAAAAATATTGTGGTCCCTATAGGTAGCCTCTCGCATGAACTTGGTCAGGCTATCTCTATAAACGTTCTTTCCCAATGTGACTGCAGCCTTCGACAACAACGGGGAACGGCCCAGCACCGAACGGCTCGCAATGCGGGCACACCATTTCAGAGCTAACAGCAAAGGTTCTTTCATATCATTTTAGTTTCTCGTCGTCAGAAAAGGATTAGAGAATTCTGGGTTACTGGTGAATGATGTATCCGTAAAGGTATGCAGAAAAGCAATCAGTTCCTTCTTTTCCTGCATTCCTGTCTGAACTTACCCCATCAGTTTGGGAAAAACGATCCTGATGACGGTACCCTGCTCAGAGTAGATGCTGAACCGGCCCTGAATCTGTGAGCTTAAGCCCACCATAAGATTAATGCCCAAAGAGCTGCAGCCGTCAACATCAAAGCCCTCCGGTAGTCCTTTGCCATTGTCCCTGATGGTAAGTTCGTACTGATGGTCATCTGTCTCCACCATGGCAATCATGATGCGAGGCAAATCCGTGTCTCCAAAAGCATATTTTATGCTGTTGGTGATGGCTTCGTTCAACATCAATCCGATCGGTACGGTAGCTGTTGTATTCAGGTGTGCTTCCACCAGGTTAAATTCAAACTGAATCCCTTTATCAGAATGGAAGGATTCACAAATGCTGCGCACCAGATCTTCAATGTAGGACTGAAAATTAACAGTCGAAAGGTCGTTGGACTGATACAGTTTATGGTGTACGATGGAGATTGCCTGCATCCTATTCTGACTGTCCCTGATGGCAGTTCTGGCTTCACTGGTATGGAGATAGGCGGACTGGGTATTCAGCAAGCTGGATATGATCTGGAGGTTGTTTTTTACGCGGTGGTGAATCTCCTTGATCAGCCATTCTTTTTCAGCCAGCAACACGTTCAACTGGTGATTCTGATCGTTGATTTCATCCTGCTGCTTTTGCAGGTTGTTGTTGCTACGCTGTTTCGCACGATACAGGTACAACATCAGTCCGATGATCAGCACCGAGGCTACCAGTCCCGTGCCAATAAGCTTTTTCTGCAGCAATTCCTTTTCCAGATCGCTTCGCTGAAGTGTGTTCCTATTCCTGAGTACCAGGTTCTCCTTATCCTTTTCGGCAGTTTTAAACTGAATCTGCAACTCTTCTGTTTGCTTTAACCTCAGGTGGTTGAAGACTGAATCGGTAATTGCCTTTGAGGCCTGAAAATGTCTGATGGCTTCCAGGTAGTTACCGCTGGCAGAGTCGGTTTTGAACTTAAACTGGTGTGCGGAGGCCAGGGCGGTGGTGGATATCATCTCCCTGGGTGCAGCGAGTACTTTCGACAGGTAATAATCAGCTTTCTTATATTCCTTTTGCTGAATAAAAAATGCGGCTACAGATTGGTAGATCCAATAACTCCCGAAGTCTTCCTGTCCGTTGGGCTTCGTGAGTTCTACCATTTCCATATAATTCTTTTCTGCCAGTTCAGGCCGCTTCAGCGCAGCGTAGCAGTCTCCCCTCAACATCAGTACAAACAGATAGTTGGAGACGTCCGGGGGATGGATTTTAGTCATTGCCTCCAGCTTTTTCAATACCAGTGCTGCTTTTCCCGAATCAATCAGCTCACGGGATACCGTTCTGTATATGCCATAGGGATAATGCGGCTCATGTTCAGAGTTCTCCAGACATTTACGGTACCAAAGCAAACTTTCTTCTTTCTGACCCATTGAGGCGCACAACTGCGCCAGGCTGTACTGCATGAAGTTGAGGCTGACATCCGTGCCACTGGATTCCGCATGGGCTACTGCCGCAATACCGTACTGCATGGCCTTTTCGAACCTTGCCTGATGCGTTAAAACTGCCGAGAGGAGATTATAAGTATACTGCAGATTCTTATATCCTGCTCTTTTGTAGTCCTGTATTACCTGCATTAACTGCGCTTCTGCCAGCGCAAACTTAGCCTGCCGCAGATTGTAATCTGCGATTTCCTTTTTTACCCAGATGACCGTCGCAGTATCTTTGCCCGCTGCTGCCAGTACCACGGCCCTCTGAAAATAGGTTGCCCCCTCCTTATTGCCAGGTCCTGCCGCAGCAGCCCTTGCAATCCAGAGTCTTGCCTCAATTGCAGGTTGATGATTGGCCTTGCAAAGACCGGCCAGCTGCATAAAAAACTGGTCGCAGCTGCGGGCATCTGCCCCTCTTTCCGTGAGGACACGATAAAGCTGAAGGCCGCTGCTTAGAAACAATACCGGCATGCGATAGCGCCGCGCGTAAGACTGTGCTGCTGTCAGGCAGGAATCCGCGTAATCCAGATCCGTTTTTTCTCCACCGTCCTTTTCCAGATAATATTTACCGATCAGCAGGTAGAGCCGGCAATAGAGTGCGCCTGACGCGCCTGACGCCATTTCCTTTACAAGGTCAATCTTGTTTTGAAACAACAGTGCAGCGGCCTTTAACACCCGGGCATCCTCAGTCCCACGCTGATAACCGATCATTTTACTTACATTTTCTGCAGCGCGGGAATAATACAAAGAGGAGTCGGTATAACGGTTGAAGCTCTTATTGTACAGATAGAAGTTACTGATTGCCAATGACAGGCGCACGCCGGCAACGTCACTTTCAGCCCTGCCATACCTGTGTAAAAGATCGGGCAATGCGTTTTTATAATCCATTTGCGTCTTACCAGCCAATCCGCAGGCCATCAACAATACGGTGAAGCAGAGTTTTAACGTGACAATTCTAAGTCGGGTCATGATCAAGAGGTCATTTGCATGGTGTGCTGCTTTGATCAGTGTTCGACTGATGGAGCACATCAATTTCCGCAAAATCCGCCCCAAACACATCACCCTGAATTACAATAAATTATAAAACTTTCCAACCAAGCTATTGACGAAATATCGTGAAATCATGATCTTACTGATCTTACTGGAACGTGAATAAAAAACCTGGAACCTTTGCCCGACTGGCTTTCGAAGCCAATCCTTCCCCCCTGTCGCTCAATATACTCCTTACACAACACCAGGCCAAGGCCAACGCCTCTTTCGTTGTTGGTACCAAAAGCGGGTTCGGCCTTGATGGAGAAAATTTTATCCATCTTTTCCTGGGGGATGCCATTTCCATTGTCGATCACCATAATCTTGCATTCATCCGCCACCATCTGCGCATCAACATGGATCTGTCCGCATTGGGGCGTAAATTTGACAGCGTTGGAGATCAGGTTCCGCACCACCAGCTGGAGCATGTCCACATCAGCGATTACCATGAGGTCGGCAGCTACGTTATAACTTAAGGTAATATCCTTTTTTAGCGCATGTGTCCGTTCCATATCCAGTGTACTACCCAGCACTGACAGGAGGTTAACGCGGGCAAGATGTACTGTAGGTCCTTCCATCTGCGACTTTGACCAATGCAATAAATTGGAAAGCATTTCAACGGCATTGTCTGTAGATTTCAGCAGCTCCTTTTCGAGAAAAGGGCGGTCTGCACTATCCAGGACATTGTCATTGAGCAGCTCCAGATAACCTTTAATGTTCATCAAAGGTGTGCGCAGATCATGAGAGATGATGGACATCAGTTTATTTTTTTCAGTATTGCTTTGTTCCAGCAGATCCTTCTGCAGCGTAATCTCTTCTTTGCTGACCTCTACCGCCAATGTTTTCTCCTCAGCAGCTTTACGTTCTATGTCGTAGCTTCTGCGGATGTATCTGATGATGATAAACAGCGCAACAACAGGGATTGGGAATGCGGTAACACGATCGATAAACTGCCCCCGTCCTACACTAAAAGGGTATTGTACCAGACCGGGATAGTAATATTCCAGGAAGTGTAACACCAGGAAGAATCCGACATAAATCATCAGCCACCTGAGGTGCTGGTGGTACGGGGAAATGGCCAGCACTAACAGCAGATAGATGGGCCAGATGAGGTCAGTAGACCCATGGATCCCTGAATTGGTGAAGTAATTCACACCGAAGATCAGCATCCCCGCTAATGCAAAGATGGTGCTGCTATGCGCTCTCCCCTGAAACCTGGAGTGATAATACTGATAGGAAAAAACGATACATAAGATCAATGCAGAGACACTTCCCACATACAATCCGGCATATAAGTTATAGGGAATGTAAATGCTGGTCAAAAAGATCAAAGCAATGGTAATGGAATGGAATATCCTGCTTTCCAAAGAGAAGATCGAAGCGTCCCCAATCAGGTCAGGCCAAAACGCAATCCTCCTTTTTAGAGAATTAAAGCTAATGCTGCTAAAGTCTAATTTTGGCATGAATTGATGAATAAGTCCCCCGGTATTCACAAAGAAATAGATAAATTAACAAAAAGTAGTATACATGTTATAAAAAATATCATAAAATCATGAAGGCCAGGCATAGTGCCCGGCCTTCATGATCAGATCTTGCCTTGCGGGTTACCTGACTGCTGTTGCTTCGAGTTCTATCTTCAAAGTTTCAAAAAGACTGGTTACTTCGCTGACGGTACTTGCCTGCTGGATGCCATGGCTGGCCACCCATTCCTGAAGGAGGTCAAAACAGCCGAAAAATTCAGTTGAGGAGGTGGTCAGGATATTTAAACGGACAATATTTCTGCATTCGTACCCAGCCTCGTTGATCACCTGCTCCAGATTCTTTATGGCGAGCTGTAACTGACTGCGCATGTCTCCTGTACTGGATGTTCCATCCGCCTCCACTGCTGCCTGGCCGGCACAGTAAAGCGTGCTTTCGACTTGTCTGACCTCAACGGCCTGCACATAGCTGCGTTGATCCTGCCACTGCCAGGGATTGATGATTCTTTTTTCCATGTTCTTTCTCTTTTTGCTGGTGCAGGTGTCATCCAGGGTTACCTTAGCTACCACTTTCCGACTGCACCAAATTACTGTTAATGTTCAGTAGCAAAGTTGCTGGCTGCAAATGGATTTCCGTTGTGAAGAAACTCACGTTTTCAAAGTGATAAATGTCACAGCCACAAGGAGCATTTACTGTGCATTGGAAGGTTACCAACGCATATGGAATACACAACCGGGGCTATCAAGAAGAAAGTCTGCTCAGCGTCTCCCGGGACACGCCGAGGTAAGCGGCGAGGTGGGTCTTGGGCACACGCTGGATCAGTGCAGGAGAGGACTTCAGTAACTGGTCGTAGCGCTCTTTGGCACTTGTGGTCAACAAGGACATGATGCGCCGCTGTGCTCCGATATTGCCAAAGTGTGCATTTTTGAGGAAGAAATGTTCCATCTTCTGCAAGCCAGAACAGAGTTTTTCATAGTTATCCAAGGTTAAGCAGAGCACTTCTGTATCTTCAATACATTCCAGCGACATCGTCGCCTTACCCCGGGTCAGATAAGCAAGAAAATCACTCTCCCACCAATCTTCCATCGCAAAAGAAACAATGTGTTGCTTTCCGGACTCCTGAGTATAAACCAGTTTCAGCAGTCCGGAAACCACATAATAAGAATATTTAACACCTTCACCCTCCTGGATCAGGTACTGGTATTTTTTGAACTTTTTTATCGCAAAATGACTGCTCACAAAGTCAAACTCCTCATCGCTGAGGGGAACCAGGTGTTCGATATGTGCTCTTAGCTTTTGAAACATAACTGTTGATGGACCGGCAAAGATAAGAGAATCTCAATCTACAATTTTCCTGATTTCATTACCCGGTTCACTTTTTTTAACGCACTGATATCCTGTTGTGGATTCTCATCCAACACCAGGAGGTTTGCATCTTTGCCGACTTTCAGTTCGTATCATTTTGATACCTCAAAAGAAAAGGTGTCCATAATTTCTGGACACCTTTCCCTACATAAGAATAAAAAATATAAAGTTAAAGCGCTCCTGTAAAGCTAAAATCAGGATGTTCAACACTTGTCATCTGAGCCAATGTTGCGCCTGTAGTGGGGTGTATAAAATAGTCAAATGTAAATTTATCGGAGTTGATACGGTCGGCCAGCAGTAGTGCAAGATCACCTGCGATGGCACCTTCGTTACCGCCCAAAGCGCCCAACGTAAACTTGAACACACCCGTTTCACTTTTTGTGTAAGTATAATTAAAGGTTAGAAAAAAAGCATTGGTACCATCAGGAGTATTCACAACCAGAACCATCTTTTTCGTTACATCATTAAAGCTGAACGTCAAATCCTGCAACAACAATGGCCCTGCGCCGATGCTCCACCTCGTTAATGAATTGGCGGCGACGGCCCTTCGGGAGATAAAATCTGTACTCCAGCCAGGATAGGTTGTCGCATTCGGGACAACTACATTTCTGTAACCAGAGCCGATCAGTAGGTGAAGCGGCAACAGCGGGCTGGGATTGGACCGGACAATATATTCTTTATCTGCAGAATCGTAAAAGGCCAGGGTAGTTTCATCCTTCCAACGCAGGCTGACGAATTGAATGCCTTCAAACACCAATCCCTCTCCAAGCAAATCTGCTCCATCAAGTTTAAAGGCAAACTTTGATGCCGCGCTTCCGATGGTTTTATTGTCTGACAATAAACCCGTAAAACTGATTCTCTTACCAGCATTGATTTCGTTGGAAGCATTGATGGTGATACCCGCGTTAATAGTTGCTGCACCGGTTCCGATTTCAATGTAAGGGTTTTTTGTTGTTGCGAAAAAAACCTTCAGCCTATCAATAGCCGTTTTGTACCCTTTCGCTTCGTAAAGGGCTCTTTCGTTAGCGGTGGCCTTGACAAGGATCAGCGACTGCCGATATTTCTTTCCGGTAAAGACCATACTATCTGCTACTGAGCGCTCAAAAATAAACTCAACATCACTTCTCAGTCCGGCACCCGTTACCCCTCCGAAAGCAGATGGGTCAGGATCTTGCAGAAGTGAGATATAATTGTAGGTATCAAAGATCAATTCAGCACCTGCATTCGCTTTCACACGGAAAGTAGACTTTCGGAGCGTTGTTGCAGAAGGGTCGGTCATGTCTCCATACATATTTACTTCCTGCGTCGCAGCATCAAATTTCATGTAAAATCCGTAACCGCCGCCTGCCTGGGTGGGCAGCGTCGCAATCCAGCCCTCGGTGGCAGTAGTAAGTTGTGTGTTTACTTCAGAGATGGCATTTCCAATCCTGATCTCCGGGAGCTCGTCAAATTTTGATTCAAAAGATGATTTCTTACATCCTGCAAAGATGAACAGGGCTGTAAACAGATATATAATTTTTTTCATTTATTATTGTCCTAGAAGTCCATAAAAGTTATTTTCAGGCGAATCCTTCACATAAAATCCACCATAGTTATTGTAATCGTTAGGGCCGGCGTTTGCAGGCAGCCAATCCGCAACAAAGACATTATTAAGCAGATAGTTTAGCATGGGTTGCACTGCAGGTTTAATAAGGTTTGCATTGCCATCCCAGGAGGCATCCGTTCCACCCGCAACGCCTGTACTGAAAGTAGTTTCACCAGTTACCTGATTGAGGGATACATTAAATGGATACCTCGCTAAAAACCTACCTGTGCCCTGACTAAAATTGATTTCCAGATACATTTTATCAGCTGCAGTAAAGTTCAGCGACATGAAATTAAAGGTAAGCCCATATGGAAGTGCCTTCAGTCCTGATGCGACGTTATCATTTACCTGTCTGAATTGTGGTGACATCCCTGCGGTGTTGTATATTGGGTGTGTAGCCACATCAATGGTGATGGTTTTATATAAATTCTGTCCCATCCAAAAAGCAAAAGTGGCATTAGGATAGGTGTATGTTTTACGAATCACTTCCTGGATTTCCCGCTGAAGCGTCCTGAAATCAATTCCCAGGTTGCTGTTAAAATACTGCACTATACTGGCTTCCTTCGCCTTCAAGGCAATTTTACCTTCTGGTGTTGAGCCGTTTGCCCAGTTATCATACCAGGCCTGTCCCATGACCAGCAATGACGTGGTCGCCTCGGCAAAGTCTTCACCCGGCTGGCTGGAGGCATAGGGAGTAACATATCCATCAGCGCGCGCTTCAGCATCTGACTTGGTTGTCCATGTGGCGCGGTAAGTTGATTTGGTGATCAGCTGAAAGTCTGCGGGCATCGGCACAATCTGATTGAGAATGTGTGTAAACTCATGGTGTATGGTCCTCAGCTTTCCCACGATGGTACCTTTATCACTAAGGTTAAAATTGTTAAGATCGTAGATGGTGATGTTCCTTCCCGCAGCAGCCGTAGCCAGTGTATAAGAACCGTCCGCATTAAATGAGCCTGAGCCAAACAGCACAAATTGCTTCGGTGCATATTTTTTGATAAATGTAGTGCCTGCTACTTTACGATAAGGCAGGAGGAACCCCTCAAGAACAGTCTGCATCTGGGGTTCAACTTTGTCTACCTGTACCGCAGCAACGTCCTTATCATCTCCATGATAGAACCTGTTGTAACGGTAGATCACATCTATGTTGTACTCATCAAGGAATGTCCGGGTTAACCACTTGTCCAGATCTGTATTTGCCACGGGCGCATCGACATTCAGCTTACTAAAATCCACATTTAAAGCTTCTTCTTTGCGGCAGGACACAATGGTGACGGCAAAGAAAAGCATGGTCGCGATTAGGTATATATATTTTTTCATCATTTTAATTATCTAGGGTTTAACTGGACACCAGAAAGAAGTGCTTCCTGAGGGATCTGGAAAATCCGGCGTGGATCTTCAGGCTGCAGTTCTACAAATGTCTCCACGCCGAAGCTATCATAGACATTGTGTACTACAGTTAGACGACACCTGACGATGTCAAGCCACCTGATTCCCTCCTGAAGGAATTCGGCTTTTTTGCTGTCCAGGATCAACCTGATGATGGCTTCTTTCGGATCTGCGATTTTGTAGTAATCAGAAATTCTGGATACTGTGGCTGCATCGGTTGTTGCGTTATATCCTGATATTTTAGTACTTAAAAATGTATTGACATCTCTCAATGCATTATCAAATTGTCCGAGACGAGCATAGGCCTCTGCCCTGTTCATCAGTGATTCATCAACGGTAAGCAATGGTGCCATCAGATAAGGAAATCCAGTATCTGCCCCCTGACTGGTTTGAAAGAAATACTCTTTAAACTTATAGGTAGTATAGTCTGAAGCACTGTAGGATAGAATTTTATCTGCTCGTGATTTCCCAGTGAAGTTACCTGTACGCCCAAACATGCCTACGAGTACCGGACCATAACCATACCTTGGTGAGTTCTGCCTTTGCCAGCCAGAGTATTGCTCCGTCAGCAACAATGTTGATTTCTGGTCCGAACGTGTAAAGGCCAGTCGGAATTCTTCATTGCCCAATTGACTATAGATAGTATTTAGGGGTCTTAAATTGTTCACAAAATCTCCTGCAGGAACAGTAGCTGTCGAATGGTCCAATACTTTTTGCCATTCCCCTTTAAATAGATAAAAACGCGATGCAAACGCATGGCCTGCAGCAGGTGTGAAATGGAATTTAGGCACCTTATATGCTGAGGATGACAATAAGGCCAATCCTTCCGTTAAGTCCTTCTCAATCTTTTCATAGGTCGATGCTACCGTTCCCCGTTCGTATTGCTGAATAACCTTTTTTTCCGGGGAGGTCACATAAGGAATACCCGGCGATTCATTGCTGCCATTAATTTCGTAGGGTTTAGAGAAAAATGTAACCAGCATAAAATGTGCGTAAGCCCTGGCTACAAGAGCTTCTCCCTTA
>Ga0157373_10004902_pt1 | contig 10077 bp, 6 predicted proteins | sample C65metaG_FD_113460 | JGI IMG/M metagenome (GOLD analysis project Ga0157373, IMG submission 113460) | Corn rhizosphere microbial communities from Kellogg Biological Station, Michigan, USA - C6-5 metaG | ecosystem: Host-associated > Plants > Roots > Rhizosphere > Soil | place: USA: Michigan...
AATATATCCGATTGGCATGGCAATAACTCCCGCGATCAATAACAAGCTGATGAAGCCCTGTGATAGTTTTTGGATCAATTGTTTTTTGCCGGCCCCAATCACTTTTCGAATACTGATTTCTTTTCGTTTCACTTCTACGGTATATACCACCAATCCCAATAAGCCTAATGAAGCCACTGCAATTGCAATAAATACCAAAAAACCCAGCAGAGAGATTGTAGCTATTTGTGAATTGCCTTTCTCCAGTTCCTCATTCAGCCATGAAAAGCGAAAGGGCTGAGGAGGTTGTAATTCTTTCCAGGCTTGTTCTATGGCGGACGCTAATGCTTCTTTGTCTCTTGTATCAACAGTAAGATATAAATAGTTGTAAGCATTCTGTTTGTTTCGCAATGCCAATGGATCGAGAGGCCTTCCTGCACCTTCGTATTGGAAATCTTTGACTACGCCGGTAATCTCTAATTGTGTGCTGTCATTGATCCATAATTTCTGACCCACAGCTTTTTCGGGCGAACCCAAGGCCAAAGCCTGAACGGCTTTTTCATTCAGAATGATGAATTGCTCTTTGTTCTCTGCTCCTGCAGGGAAATTCGTTCCTGCAACTAAAGTAAGCTCCATTGAAGGAATGAAGTTCTTATCCGTGTAATAATATTTTATCGGTAAAGCTTCTTTGGCATTGCTGATCCAAACCGGTGCAGATAAGCCACTGAAACGTTTGGTAAAATCTGCCGTGGTGGCAGCAACCGAACGAACACCTGCAATACCGGAGAACTTTTGTGCAGCAATCCTTTCATCAATACCATCGATGGGAATGATCATTACATTTTCTCTTTTGAAACCCGGATCAACTTTCGACAGAAATGAAAACTGCTTGTAGAAAGCAAATAGAAAAATAATAAGCGTAAGTGATAACGTGTACTGAAAAACGATCAGTGATTTTTGCAAGCTTACTTTTCCGAGAATTTTCGCTGTAGATAAATTTTTCAATACTCTTAATGGTTTGAATGCGGAGAGTATCCACGCCGGTGAAACGCCTGCAAAAATTCCTGTCAGTAAAGCATAAGCCACTGACCAGTAAACAAGACTGCTATTGTACCGGAATGAGGAAGGTATAAATTCATAATCATCGTTAAAGGGTGCATAGCGAATAATAAAAGCCAAAATAATCCAGGCAAAGCCTAACGCAAGAAGTGCTAAGAGTGCAGACTCTACCACATACTGAACAAAGATCTGGTAACGCTTAGCGCCAACGATCTTACGCATACCTACTTCTTTAGCTCTCGTTAACGCTCTTGCTATGGTAAGGTTGGTGTAATTAAAACAGGCAGCCAATAAGATCAACAAAGCAACTCCCAGTTCAAAATAAATTTTTGTCCACGAACTTCCGTTGCTGATCTCATTGGCAAGTGCATCATGACCGGGAGTTATTTTGTCAAGTCTTTGTATATCGAACTTGCTGATACCATCCTTGTTCATCCGGTTTAGATCTGCTGCGATGGATTGCAATTGATTCATTAAAGCAGCAGGTGCTGTTTTATTCCTGAGCAATACATAAGTATATCCTGAATTAAATGCAAACCACATGTTCAGTTTCTGAGGCAGAACATTTGATTTTTCTAGTTGCGCAATACTTGAATAAGAGGCGTAAGCATCAAAATCAAGATGCGACTTTCCCGGAATATCTTTCATTACGCCGGTAACGATAAAGCTTCCTTTTTTTTCCAGGCTAATGATTTTACCAATAGCATTTTGACTGTCAAAAAATTTTTCAGCAACTGCTTTAGTGATAACAGTTGTATTGGGCTGTTGTAAAGCCGTTGACGCATTTCCGGATAGCAGTGAAAAACCAAATACCCTGAAAAAAGAAGGATCAGTAAAAGCGCCATGGATATTCATTTCCTTTCCGGCAGCAGTAGCTTTTCCATTGAAAGCAGGATAAACCGATGTGCAGGCTTCAATAAAATTTTGATTTGTGTTTAGAGCATCCTTTAGCGGCAAAGGAGTGCTTGCCATTTTCCAACCCGCACTATTTTTTTGTTGATAATGGCTGAGGATGCGAAACGTTCTTTCAGGAGCTGGATGAAACCTGTCGTAGCTGAGCTGGTCCTGCAGGCGAATGATGATCATAAGTCCAACCGACATGCTTAGTCCCAATCCAAAAATATTGATGAAGGAAGTAAGGCGGTTTCTTAATAAACTCCTGATGGCGATTTTAATATAACTTCTAAGCATGTATGGGTTTGTAATGGAAGCAAGTCTTTTCCTCACCTTAAATCTGTATCACAATTTGCAACCTTATTCTGTGGCTGCGCAGGCATTGTCAGTAAAAATATGCCAATAAACAAACTGCTGAAAATGTACTATTTGCAAAACCCTGTTGATAAACAGTGTCCGTTTTTGATACAGTCATTGTATGCTTTTGCATCCCTACATAAGGCAAGGCGGCAATAGTAGTAAAAAAATGAGTGAATTTATTTAAACAAAAAACTTTCTGATTTGTTATATGATCTATGTACAAAAGAATTTTGATTTTGCTGGCCTTGTTTTCGTTCAGGTATAGCTTTGCACAAACAGGCAGGGTAATTCTTCAAATAGAAAATATTCAAACCAGGAAAGGAGGAGAGGTTGCTGCTGCCGTTTTCAATTCTAAAAACTTTCTGAAAACAGGCAAACAATTGTCGGGTAATTTTAAAGAGGTTTCATCAGCCAAAATGATTTTTATTTTTGAAAGTCTTTCTCCGGGTGAATATGCTTTTGTTGCCTACCAGGATGTTGACCGCAACAAAAGCATGAAAACAAACTTTATAGGTTATCCAAAAGAACCATGGGGAATTTCTAATAATCCACGCATTCTTTTCGGCCCTCCTTCATTCGACGAATCAAAAGTAAAGGTGAGAGCCAACCAAACTACAACCGTCAACATCAGGTTGAATTAATTAGCTGCACTATTTTCGGTGATGTTGTTTATGTTTTTACTTAGGTTCGCCTGTGCATTTTGAAAAACTAATCTTATCTAAACAATGAAAGATCCACAGCTTTTCCCATCATTTGATAACCCAACTCGTTTGGATGCAAATAATCCGACTGTGCTTCGGCAAGAATTGTTGCCGGATCGTTCGGGTCCCTGATGGCTTTATCAAAATCAATCACTGCATCAAAATGGCCGCTGGTACGTATCCAGTCATTGATCAAATTCCGGGCTGCATCACGGTAAGGCCTGTAATAGGAAGCCTTATTAAAAGGAGTGATGGTAGCTCCATACACTTTAAGGCCGCAGGCATGTGCTTTTGTTATCATTGAATCGTAAGCTGCAATTAAACCCTTTGCCACATTGAAAGCTGCAGCACTGTCTCTTGTGGAACCGAGATCATTTACGCCTTCGTATATGATCACCCATTTCACTCCTTCCTGTTGTAAAACGTCGCGGTCAAAACGGGTAAGCGCAGTAGGACCAAGTCCTCCTCTTAATACTGCATTACCACCAATGCCCATATTTAAAACTCCAATTTGTCTGGTAGCATTATTATCCAAAAGCCTCATTGCTAAAATATCCGGCCATCGGTTTTGCTTATTGGTACCTGAGCCTCTTCCATCGGTTATGGAATCGCCAATGATGGCAACAGCAGCGGCGGACTTCGACTCCACATCAATACCGGTGATGATGTACCAGTGATCTGTTTTAACTGAGCTGGTAAAATCAGTGTTGGAAGAAGTTTGTTCCCCGGATAGAATGTAAGAAGTGGTGCGTGAACCGGGATGACCGGTAAGGGTAGGAGATACTTCACCAAATGAGATGGTGATCGCTACTTCCATTCTTGGTTTCAGATCGAACGACACTGCATCCGAAGTGATCTCTTCACCAGGCTGCATGGTTACTTCCTGCTCACCCTTAAATTTTAATTTCTTGCTGGTCGATTCATTAATCGTGCTGCCGCCGGTAGATACAGCGATTTGTACCGCTTTCATGGTGACAGGATTCTTGCCGAATTTATTAGAGAATTTTAATTGCAATTTCTTTCCGCCAATCGAAACACAAACTACCTGTCGTAAAGTATTGTTGCTTAAACCGGGAGCAGGCGGCATGTTGTTCGGCTCAACCAGTTGAGGCGCTGTTCCCCAGGTACCTACCCATTTTTTTGGTTTTACCGGTGATTCTTTTGAGTAGAGATTTGAAAATGCAAGGAGTAAAATTGCACAAAAAAATACGTGGTAAACAAATAAAAATTTCTTTGCGGTTTTGCGAATTGATGATTGATGATTCATTGATGAAGAATAAGGTTCCGCAAAATAAGATTTTATGAGTTTCTTCTAACGAGGAATGTATTCATAAATCCGTGAAGATATTTCCGTCTTTATCTTAATGTTTATCATTCTTATAATGCTCCAGCAGTTGGTCCCCGCCAAAATCGTTTTTTAAATCCCTTACTACAGTGTGAATATGATTGGCATTGTTCTGTGTATTGTCGTATTCAATAATAGTGGTTGGGCCCTGTATCCGGTAATAGTGCGGATGACCGATACCGCGTTGTTCATCGCCTGCCCATGCAAACCGAAGATTGTTAAGTCCCGCCTCCTCTATCTCTTTCATCATTTGCTCAGCAAACAACCGTGTGTATCGATGGATATAAAGGCTTAGCAACTGGATCAACAATTTTTGCTGGTCATTATTCAACTCACTGTATAAAATGCCCTGAGGGTTTTCAATCATGGCTTTCCGGTTAGATGCAGTGATGATATCACCAGGCGCTCTTTTATTGATGACAGCTTTTCCTTTTTGATTTGTATCAAAGGAGTGTAACAGGTTAAATCCTAATTCTGTTTCGTCTTTTAAAATCTCAAGACCTTTTTCCGGGCCGGATAAAACAACCGCAGGATTGGAACCAATGAAACCCGGAGTAGCTGAAACAAGTTGATTATCCTCTGAACAAAAATTGAAAGAAATATGATGGCCTTCCAATCTCCATCCCCATATTTTATCTGAAGACGGATTCCCAAAAACAGAAAAATAATAGTTGCCCGGATCACGGTAAGTATCATTATCAGGACGGCCTTCTGCTTCTCTCAAAACAGTTTCCAGCTTTATAACAGCAGTTGTTTTTTTATACGCGGTATCGCTTAGCGCTGTTCGCAATAAATCCATAGCTGCTTTATATTGTGTAGCATTTAACTCCTTTAAAGCAATGCCTTTTCTTTCTCTTGGAATATAGTGCCAGTTGTAACGTTCCTCTTCATCGAATTTAAATTGTGCTTTTTGTTTTTGGGCAGTAGATAGGGATTGAAGAAAAAAGCTTGCGGCAGCAGTTGAATTGGTATTGTTACCGGTATTAGTGCTGGTTTGTGTTTGACAGGAGGCATAGCCGGCAGTCATCAATGTAAAAAGCAGCAAAGTTGGTTTCATATTTTAAATTACGAAAACTTTGTCAGCTCTTGTTCGTGTGTGTTTTTTGTTGGTAATTAATTGGAATCTTCCATTGGAATAGTTGAGCTATTGTAAGTTATTGAAGGAACTATTATTTTTATCGCAACTAATCCTATCCCCTTGAATACAAAATTTTCCGCAAGGTCTTACGATTCGAAGCTTCAAAAGAAAAGCAGCTCAGCTTATGTCCTGGATTCTGCTTTACCTCAAAGTATTTCATTAATTGGTAGTATTAACCAGTTGATCCATGCAATTAATACGCAGCATCATCCTTGCATTGAGTTCATTCACTGCGGATTTGAAAATGAAAATTGTTTGAAGGATCAGGACCGTGTCGCTATCTATCTTATTGTTAAGGCACAAATAAAAAATATTTTAAAGAATACCAGGGTTACTTCTGCTGTGATACATCTCGCAAAAAATCAGGAGAAGGTTGCAATTGTTATAGAAGATAATGGTGCTGATATTGATACAACTAAAATCAAAAACAGCAGAGCCATCAGAACGATACAAAATCTGGTTAAATACCATAAAGGACAATGCAATATTATTTTTGAGCAGAACAAAGGAACTGTTTTGGAAGTATTAATTAATGTAACCGGGTTATCGCAATAGATTTCTGTTACAGCGTATCATCAATGTTAGAGGTTCCCATTCTTTAATTCCTTTACTGCGTAATCAGCCGCTCTTGCTGTCAATGCCATGTAAGTGAGTGAAGGGTTTTGACAGGCAGAAGATACCATGCAGGCACCATCGGTTACAAATACATTCTTTGCATCCCAAACCTGGTTCCATTGATTGAGCACAGAAGTTTTTGGATCAAGACCCATGCGTGCGGTGCCCATTTCATGAATGCCATGTCCAATGGCGTGACCATCATCCCAGGTATCAATCTCTTTAATCCCTGCGGCCTCAAGCATTGCTTTTGCTTCTGCCACAATATCTTTTCGCATAGCCAATTCATTCTCTTTTAGCTCTGCGTCCATAGTTAAAACAGGCAGGCCCCATTTATCTTTTTTCGTTTTATCTAAATAAATTTTGTTTTCATGATTGGGTAAGATCTCTCCAAAGCCGGTCATGCCGATTGTCCATTCACCTGGTTCAGACAAAGCTTCCTTAAATTCTTTTCCAATATTTAATTCTGCAACGTCTCTTGCCCAACCCCTGCGGCTGGCGCTGCCCTGGTAACCGAACCCCCTTAAATAATTTCGTTTATCACCAAACAAATTGGCAAAGCGTACAATGTAAAAACCATTGGCTCTTTTTCCGTAATAATATTGATCTTCGAAGCCCTTCACTTTACCTGAGGCGCCAAGATTATAATGATGGTCCATTACATTGTGCCCGAGTTCTCCGCTGCTGCTTCCTAAACCATCAGGCCAAACATCAGTGGCGGAATTCATCAACACCCATGCACTATTTAATGCAGATGCATTCAGAAAAACTATTTTCGAATAATACTCATAAGTTTTATTGTTTTCTGCATCCAGCACTTCAACGCCTTTTGCTTTTTTGGTGTCTTTATCATAAAGAATTTTAGTAACAATGGAGTAGGGGCGAACGGTTAGCTTACCTGTAGCCATTGCCGCAGGTAAGGTAGAAGATTGTGTACTGAAGTATCCGCCATAGGGACAACCTTCCCAGCAACGGTTTCTGAACTGGCATTTTCCTCTTCCGGCAATTGCTGCAGTTAAATTGGCGGTACGGCCAATGATCATGCTTCGTTTCATTTTCTCTTTGATCCTTGCCGCCACATCTTTTTCAACGCAATTCAAGTCCATAGGAGGAAGAAAATTTCCATCAGGTAATTGCGGCAATCCTTCTTTAGATCCGCTGATGCCTGCAAATCCTTCCACATAATCATACCATGTTGCTAAATCCTTATAACGAATTGGCCAGTCAATGGCAATACCTTCTTTTGCGTTGGCCTCAAAATCAAAATCACTCCAGCGATAGCTTTGGCGTCCCCACAAAATGGAACGGCCACCTAACTGGTAACTGCGCCACCACGTGAATGGCTTTATTTCCGTGTACGGACAATCCTGTTCATTTGCCCAAAAACTTAAATCGGGATGATCGATAGCCCAGCCACGGGCAAGAACGGGATGTGTCTTTTTATCTGCTTGTGCAGGTACACCTCTGTGATCGTATTGCCACAAGTTCTGTTCAGCCGTTTTGTAGTCTTTGATGTGCTCAAGGTTTCTGCCTCTTTCCAGCATTAATACGGTCAGTCCTTTTTCGGTGAGTTCTTTGGCAGCCCAGCCGCCGCTGATACCGGAGCCAATAACAATTGCATCAAAAGTATTATTTGCCATGATGGGAGAGGTTTAAAAAATTTGATTTTGGATTTGAAGAAAAGATTGGAAATAATAAGCAAACCATTCAGTCAGTTTATAGCAAGGTGAAAAAATAAATTTAGAGAAAAAATTTTTAACGCGGCAGCAATAAAATCCGGTTCAACTAAAAACGGTGACAGTTTTCCTATCTATTCTATTTTAGCAAATAAAAAAGGCAATTCGTTTTTGAATTGCCTTTTTGCCAGGTGTCGCGACTGCTGCTATCAGCCTGCGATTAACTGTTAGTATCCATTGGTCCCAAATTCATCTGCATTATTGATCTGATTCAGGAAGTTGAATGGAATTGGGCGGTTATAGTGTTTAGCGGGAACGAAATTTTGAGAAGCTGTCCTATTGTAAGTCTGTAACCTGCTTTCAAATGCTTTTTCACGTTTCAAAAGAGCCCAACGGTTATACTCACCGCAAAGTTCACGGGCATATTCATCAAATACATCGTTCATGCTGGCTGTAACTAACTGCATTCCTGTAACAGGATTGAAATCTGCAATATTGCGGCAGGCACGCCTGCGTAATACATTCAGATATTGTGCAGCAGCAGCTCCATCACCCGTTGCATGAAGGGTAGCTTCGGCAGCAATCAAATACACTTCTGCCATGCGCATGATCATGATATTACCCAGCTTTTGCTGAAAATTACCACCCAGCCATCCACCGTCAAAGTTGTGATTGAACTTCATCATGGCAGGGAACAGGCTGGCAAGGTTCGGAGGAGTCAATCCGTTGGTTGTTGTTACTGTTTTGTAAGTGCTGCCGGTGGGGTCAGAAGGATCGAACAGGTCATCAATATTTACCGTAACATATCTGCGAAGCTTTTTCTCTGCTGCTGTAAGAGGATCTTTACTTAAATAGGCGAAAAACCGGTCTTCGTCAGCAGCTAACGGATATGGGTGAACGTTGGCATTTGGCACGGTTATCAAATTTGCAATATTGCCTGAATGATCTCCCTTTGGCCATACCTTGGGAATGTACTGCCACGTAGCAAAAGTTCCTGAATTAACGGCATTCACATCTATGTATGGATAAATTTTTTCTCCCACATGCGAAGCATCAATGCCATATTTGGTGCACATCGCAGCGGTAAGTGTGACGGTTGCAGCACTATAAGTTACATTCGCTGGTGAGGGAGCGCCGGTTCCAAGACTTGCTCTGGCCTGCTCTCCCGAGTAGTTGGTAAATGCTGTAACGAATGTATTCTCCCAACGCTTGTCATAATTTGCATTAAAGCAATTGATCAAATATTTTGTTGGTGCGATGAATTGCTGGTTTAAACGTCCATAATAAGCATTACGGGTATTTGAGTTCACCGTTATTTTGAAAAGGTCTGAAGTTCCGAATGCATCATCCAGCTTGGGATAATAGTGCAGGTAAAGATTGGGCTTGGTGTTGCCTGTGAAAATATTATAGGATGGATCATAAGGATTAAGTCCGTAAGCTGTAAATAAAACCTCGGCATTATTTCGATTATTATCTGCAGCAAACACTTTTGCGGAATCATCATACATAGCAGCACCGTATGCGGCCATATTATTAATTAAGCTGTCAGCCACTTCTTTAGCACGTACCCAATACGTTTTTCCTCCTTCACTTAATCCTTCACCAGCCCCCTGCGCATATACACGGGCAAGAAGGCCCAACGCAGCTTTTTTAGTAACTCGCTGAGGATTGTTATCATAGGGTGTTACCTGAAGATTGTTGAAGGCTGATCTTAAGTCTGAGATAATTTGAGCATAGATCTTAGCAACGCTATCGCGTTTAGGACTTAAGGTTTTTGAAGGGTCGTCAGTTAATATTAACGGAACAGAGCCAAACTGGGCTACCAATACAGAATAATAATAACCTCTCAGCAACTGGGCTTCCGCTGTAAGAATTTTAATATCACTTGCGTTACCATCTTTTAATTTGGTTGAGAGTTGAATTGTTTTATTGCAATCCTTGATCGGCCCCCAGGCAAAATCCCATGTGTTTCTTACAACTCCGGAACTCGTTGTGAATTCTTCATACGCCATCACGTCCTTGTATTGATTGTGATTGTTGTAAGGAAAGGTCCACAGGTCAGTTCCAACTTCTGAAACGATGCCATACGGCATGCCGATAAGTGATCCCCAAAGGCCGGTATAACAGTTGGACTGATAGGCTTTCCAACCTTCAAAATTGCTCAGTACATTTTCCTCCGATAGGGAAGCAGGATTGTACTCATCTAATTTGCGGCACGATGATATGCACGATGCAATAAACAAGCTTAATGCACTTATGTAGAATACTTTTTTTATGATGTTCGTTCTCATTTGTAATGCTGTTTTAATA
>Ga0157373_10004906_pt1 | contig 10074 bp, 8 predicted proteins | sample C65metaG_FD_113460 | JGI IMG/M metagenome (GOLD analysis project Ga0157373, IMG submission 113460) | Corn rhizosphere microbial communities from Kellogg Biological Station, Michigan, USA - C6-5 metaG | ecosystem: Host-associated > Plants > Roots > Rhizosphere > Soil | place: USA: Michigan...
CAACACTTAATCTGCGCACAGGTGACTATATCTGCGTACGTGTGCCAGAGTTGCTTCATTATCAAATCATCAACCTAGAGCGCTTTTTTTAAATAGTAAATCGTTAAATTGCTGATTCCTTAAAATCATACAGCAATGCGAATTACTGAAATTTGTAAAAAAGTGAGCCTATACATTGGCATGATAACAATTCTGACAACAATCGCCCTTTACAGTAGCGCCCAGGAATCCAATAAAATAGCCAAGCTGAACGTAGCATTGTCGGGCTTAAGCCATGATCACGTCAATCTAATCATGGACAGCTATGTAAAAGGTGAGGTCAACATCATCGGCATTGCTGAGACAGATCAGAATCTGGTAAAGCGATTTAAAAAACGGGCAAATCTACCCGACTCAATTTTCTACGATCAGTTGAACACATTGCTGGCGCACAAAAAACCGGACATCGTACTCGCTTTTAACTCGATAGAGGATCACCTCGCAGTGGTAGAAACCGCAGCTCCGCTAGGTATATCCGTTATGGTAGAAAAACCCCTGGCAGTTTCTGTTGAACATGCGGAACGTATGGGAAAACTGGCAAGACAATACAAAATCCAGCTGCTGACAAATTACGAAACGACATGGTACGCAAGCAACCAGGAAGCTTACACCAAGGTGAAAAATGAAAAATCTATCGGGGCACTGCGAAAAATGATTGTGCATGACGGCCATAACGGTCCTAAAGAAATCGGTTGCAGCAAAGAATTTGTAAGCTGGTTAACTGACCCCGTGAAAAATGGTGGCGGGGCGGTTATCGATTTCGGCTGTTACGGCGCCAACCTGATGACCTGGCTGATGGATGGAAAAGCCCCTCTATCGGTTACCGCCGTCACCAAACAGATCAAAAAAGAGATGTACCCAAATGTAGATGATGATGCCACTATTGTCTTGGAATATCCTGATGCTACAGGGATTATCGAAGCCTCCTGGAACTGGCCTTTTAACATTAAGGATATGGAACTTTTTGGCCAGACCGGATATGTTCAGGCTGTCGACGCCAACACACTACGCATCAAGGAGAAAGGACAAAGTGAATACCAACTGAAGACGGCGAAACCGCTGGAGCAGTCTTTCCGCAGCTACCTGGATTACCTGTCTGCAGTATTGAAGAATGAAATCAAGCCTGGCAATGACCTTTCGTCGCTTGAGAACAATCTCATCGTCGTTCGCATACTGGAAGCAGCAAAACGCTCTGCAAAAGAAGGAAAAAAAATAATGCTCTGAGCGGGCTACTTCCATCTGTATGTACTTACTCAAAATTCCTTATACAAAATGAGAAAATGTCTACTTCTGCTGATAGTAGTATGCATGATGGCGTCATTTAAACCAGCAAAGATAACCTGGCTGGCCATTGGCGATTCCATCACATACCTCAATGACCATCCTTCCGAAACGGGCAACCGTGTTTCAAAAGGCTATCTCACGAGAGTGACCGATCAACTGTCAGGTATTACTTACATTAACAAGGGATATAATGGATGGACATCTGGCGGTATCGCTGCGGAAATAGACAACCTAGGGCTGGTTAGCGCCGATGTGTACACCATATTTCTTGGCACCAACGACTGGTGGCAGGGACGCCCATTAGGAAGCCTGCAGGACTATAAAGCAAATAAAGGCAACGAAACCGTCTTTGGTTCCTTTCGCATCATCATCAACAAAATCCGCAGCCTGAACCCACAGGCAAAGATCCTGCTGGTTACCCCACTGCAACGGGCAGATTTTGTATATATTTCCGATTCCCGCAACCTCGCTCATGGTTCTTACAAACCTAATAAGGGACAGCATCTTGAAGACTTCGCCAAGGCAGTAATTGCCATCGCCGGTTATGAACACATTCCCGTTGCAGACCTCTACCACCTCCATGCTTTGCAGGCCGGACGTATGGTCAAATTTAAACGACTCAAAGATCCGCAGACAGGCAAATACAAGAACTATAGCTTCAGAGAAGCCATAAACATCCCATTTAACCCGGAAACAGATGAATATCCCTATCCTCTCAAGGCCATCAACACTACTTATGATGGTCTGCACCCATCTGACAAAGGAAATGCCATCATTGCCTCAACCTTGGTCAGGCTATTTAAAAAGCACTTTATTGCCGATTGAATATCCTTTCACACCATATTTACCACACTGCACTGTTTTATCATTAATGATATTGTTTTGATCAAATAAGATAAGAAAGGCAGTTTTTTGCAGACCTATATTTGATTTGGGCCTTAAAAAGCAACATGAGGCATGAAAACAATTATGAGTAGTCAAAAAGAGAATAAACCTGCCACCGGTGATCATCAGCTTAAAATCGGACTTTTTGGTATAGGACTTGACACCTACTGGAACCAGTTCAAAGGACTAAAACCGAGGCTGGAAGGCTACCTTGATATGGTAGAATCGAAGATTAAAGCCATCAACGGATCGGTACTGAACCTTGGGCTGATCGATACGGTAAGCAAAGCTTTTGAGGCAGGACATCAATTCCGCAGTGCAGATGTAGACCTCATTTTTCTTTATGTTACGACCTACTCACTTTCTGCAACGGTGCTTCCGGTTATACAAAGGGCGGGTGTTCCTGTAATTGTGCTAAACCTTTCCCCGGAAGCCTCCATTGATTATAAAAACTTCAATGCCATGAACGACCGGACACTGATGACTGGTGAATGGCTTGCACACTGTTCTTCCTGCGCAGTTCCGGAAATTTCCAATGTTTTCAGAAGAGCAGGTATCCCCTTTTATGAAGTCACAGGTATGCTGCATCAGGACCCGGAATGCTGGAATGAAATCGAGGAATGGATCGCGGCGGCAAACGTTGCAAACATCATGTTTCATAACAGAATGGGCTGTATTGGTCATTACTACAGTGGTATGCTGGATATTTATACTGACCTGACGCAGCAGCTGGCAACATTTGGCGGACATATGGAGATGATTGAGGTGGATGAACTTTCCTGCTTACGAAAAGACATCACAATGCCGGCGATAGCCCAGCGTGTAAAATATATTCGCGAACAATTTGATGTTGCTCCGGATAGCAGCGGGCAACATCTGGAATCTGCGGCCCGCACGTCCCTTGCATTGGACATGCTGACGGAAAAATACAATTTAGGCTCAATAGCCTACTACTATAAAGGTACCGGAAATCCAGATCATGAGGAGACCATCAGCTCGATCATCATTGGCAGCTCCATGCTCACAGCCCGGGGAATTCCCGTTGCCGGAGAATATGAGATCAAGAATGCACAAGCCATGAAGATCATGGATAGCTTTGGCGCGGGAGGATCCTTCACTGAATATTATGCCATGGACTTTAAAGATGATGTGGTACTGATGGGCCATGATGGCCCGGGGCATATCCGCATTGCGGAGGGAAAAACCAAGGTCAAACCTTTAAAGGAATACCATGGCAAAGTCGGCAGCGGTTTGTCCGTAGAGATGTCTGTTAAAAATGGAGCAGTTACCCTGTTATCAGTTGTGCAAAAAGCTGATGGACAGCTGATGCTCCTGATTGCCGAAGGCCATTCTGTACCAGGACCGATTCTTGAAATCGGCAATACCAACAGCCGCTATCAGTTCAGCACCGGTGCCCGGAAGTTCGTAAATGTATGGAACAGCCATGGGCCCGCACACCATTGTGCCATAGGCATAGGACACATCGCCTCAAAGATTGAAAAACTAGGCCGCCTATTGGGTATTCAAACGATTCAGGTTTGCTAGATGCCTTAATCCTAACATTTTTATCTATATTATGTCCTCTTTCCAGTTGTATTTAGTTTAACCAGCTACTTGATTGTTATGGAGCCCTATCGTAAATATTTCAGTTCGGACCAGCTTGCCTATTTGGAGGAATCACAGCCCAATTTCGGCGTGAACATCTTGAATGTGGGCCATAATATTCATCCTGGACAATCAAAATATCCGGATCCTAATCATCCCAATTTATACTGCTTTGACTGGTCGAAGGGACGTATATTGGAGGAATACCAGCTGATCTATATCGCCAAGGGCAGCGGCACATTCGAAAGCGAACAGGTCGGCAGTGTTGTCGTCCATCCGGGCACAGTACTCCTCCTCTTTCCCAATATATGGCACCGGTACAAACCGCATGACGATGAAGGCTGGGAGGAATACTGGGTAGGGTTTAATGGCAGTTATGCCAGCTACCTGATGCAGCAGGACTGCTTCGATCCTCATGCTCCCCTGATCCATATGGGTTTTAATTCAGAGTTCATCAACGTATTTATCAGGCTCATCGACACACTTAAGTTTGAAGGTGTCGCTTTTGCGCAATTATCGTCCAGCCTGACCACTCAGCTACTTGGCCTAGTCTATGCTTCTGCCCTTCAAAAGGAAAAAGTAATAGACAGAAAAGAGCAGGTGATCAACAACATCAGGTATAAGATTCATGAGAACCTGTCCAACTGCGCCACCCTGGAAGAACTGGCATCGCAGCACAATGTAAGTTATGCCTGGTTCAGAAAGACTTTCAAGGAAGTTGTGGGGATCTCTCCAGGTCAATATCAGCTTAACCTTAAGCTGGAAAAGGCTGCCCGCATGATCCGCGAAACACAAATGTCCATTTCTGAGATTGCCTTTGTCAATGGCTTTGTTTCTGAGCATCATTTCTCAAAAATTTTCAAGAAGAAGATGGGAGTTTCGCCATCAGCATACAAACACCAGAATCAAGGCAGTCAGAACAGTAACCCAAAGGTATAAAATAAAAGACACTCCCTGGGATGCTGTGCCATTAAGATGACTAGTCATTCGTGTTCTTCCCTTTAATCGTAGTAAAGAATTTTAAGGTCCTGTTTTTTTCTGTTATAAAACTCAATCCCTTATCGATACTCACCGCTGTGCCGGAAGGCACATTTTTGGAATCGTCTTTATACAAGATCCCATAATTACCAACCCTGGATTCTGTTTTAATTACAAACGCATATCTCTGCCCCGCGACAACCTTGATATTCGGATTTATCTCGAGATTTGCCGGCGACCAGCTGATGTTATCCGCAGCAATCTCATAAATACTCAACGCTTCGCCAATAGGTTTCAACGCTGCGTCAGCTTTGTAAAGCTCAATCTTCAGCGCCGCATCAGGATAATGATTTTTGAAGGCCGTGACGGAGATGCCATTTAATATGCCTGCCCTTTTCACCACAAAACCCTGACTGCGCTGTAGTGAATCTGTAATGTCTTCTTTCCATTTAAAATCTTTGATACCCGAAGTATAGTCAAGGTCTTTAATCGTCTCTTGTTTTCCTGCTGATCCCCTTGCAAGAGCAAGTTCAAAATTATTCTGACAAACCATTGGCTGTATGGAACCATCCTCTCCGAAGACCAGCGGTGCCCAGTAATAGTTAGCCAGCGACTCATTCTTTGCAGCATTGTTCCAGAGATCACTACCATAAAGAAAGATGGTACCTGAGCTCAGCGCTATTGGCGATACAAATGAAGGCTGACCTCCGCAGGAATTATTGCTGATGTGGGTACCCTCCGACCATGGCCCTAAAGGAGATTTTGCAGTACGATACGAAGTGCCCGTACCAGAACAATATCCACAGTTCGGATCAGAGTAGGTCAGGTAATAGATGCCTTTACGAAGAAAAAGAGAGGGCGCTTCCGTACTTCCCGGGGTAATAGACTTCACACATTCTCCTGTACCCGTCAGGTAATCATCACTCAGCTTCTCAATGACAATCGTGCCCTTAGTGCGCCAGTCAGTAAATGCCAGGTATCCCGTACCATCCTGATCCACAAAAGTATCATGGTCGCCATTATTCAGTCCAGCCACCGGTGCATCTGCATTCACGGCGAGCTTAGGCTCTGCAACTTCTGCAAAAGGTCCTAATGGACTTTTACTCGTAAACACCCTGAATCCGGAAACATTGTCATATACATTGATCCACAACACATATAAACCAGTTTTCTTATTGAAAATTACGTGTGGACGAAAACATCCGTAAGTGTTGCCATTACACCTCGATTGCCATACCGGGGTTTTTGCATCAAACAAAAACCCTTTATCTGTCCAGTGTACCATGTCTGTGGAGCTATAAACTTTAAACCCACAAAAAGGTGCATCCTTCCGTCCCCATTGAAAACCGCATCCGTAGCTCGTTCCATATAAGTAGTACACACCATTAAATTCCGCAATTTCCCCATCATGTGCGTCAATTGCTTCTCCGAGGGTGCTGAATCGGGTCACCTGCTCTCCTGCAGCATTAAAATTCGTCAGCCTGGAAGTGTATCCTGTTTTGATTTTGCCCTTTGCTCCCGACTTTTTAGACTGACTGTAGGCTTCAGGCGTCGATAATAAGATGATTAGGCTACTCAGCAATAAAAAAAAGAGGTTCGAAAGTTTTCTTTTGATGATCATGATGGAATCAGAATTATGGTTTGTCAGGTTAAAAATCAAATTTACCGGAATAAGCATTTCAGGAACCACATATTATGATAGAAGATTTATCTTTTTTGATAGGAAAGAAAAAGATTACTGGATGAACCTTTAGGAGATCTGCGAGACTCAGAAAGAAAGAAAAAAAGTGGGGAGAGAAGGATTCGAACCTTCGAAGTCTTGCGACAACAGAGTTACAGTCTGTCCCATTTGGCCACTCTGGTATCTCCCCATCTTCAATATTTTAAGCTTTGTTCAGACGCTGTCCGAAAAATGACGAAAATGAATCCCGTCTGCTTGCGGGCAAACATAATAAAAAGTATCCCTGTAACATAACATTAAAAACTAACTGGCTACTTTTCAACAAGATTAAATTTTAAAGGCCCAAAATTACACTAACAGTGTGCCACTAGGACCCTTGAGGTATTTTAACCTTAATCGTGTTCAATGTAAGGTTCAACATGGATCAGTGCATCCTTGACTTTCAGCCCCGAAGCAATCAGCTCATCTTTCACCTGATGGGCAATGCGGTGTGCTTCGAAGACAATGGTGTTGGGATCTACCTCTATGTGCATATCCACATAATATTCAAGTCCCATTTTCCGTACATAACATTTCTCCGCACGCTTCACTTCTTCATGCAAGGAGGCAATGTTACAGATCGCATCGATCAGTTCATCGGATGGCGCGCTGTCCATGATCTCCGAAAAGGCGGGTTTGATAATCTGAAAGGCATTGTAGACGATAAAAAGACATGCAAATAAAGCTGCCCAGTCGTCAGCTCCTTCATAACCTTTTCCCAATGACAAGGCGATGGCGATCCCTATTAACGCTGCAACAGAAGTAATCGCGTCACTACGGTGGTGATAAGCATCTGCCTTTACGGCATTGCTGTTCAGCCGTTTTCCTACTTTCATCACATGGCGAAAAAGCAGTTCCTTAACCAATACGACGGCAAGCAGCACAAAGAGGGTAAATTTCCCTGGAAGCTCGTGTGGCGTATTGATATAACCTATCGCATGATAGGCAATCCATCCTGCAGCGCCCAGCAGGAACAGGCCGATGACCACAGCCGCTACAGGCTCGGCCTTTCCGTGACCATAAGGGTGCCCTTTGTCGGGAGGGCGTTGAGCGTATAGCAGTGCCAGCCAAAGCAGACCTGAACTGATCACATCCGCACCAGATTCAGTTGCATCAGCAATCAGGGCGTAAGAATGGCCGAGATATCCGGATATGCCTTTTACAAAAATCAAAGCAATGCTGATGAGAATACCCAGCTGGGTGGTACGTATCGCCTGCGTTGCCGCCGGCATTTTAGATAATTTCATTGATATTTTTTAATATGATCCCTGAACAGTTCGGGGAAACCAAAACTCAGTGCAACATCACCTGCCTTGTATCGACAGTGATGACATTGCATTTTTTAAAATAAACTAACAGCAGAGGAGTTGTGGAGGCCGGTCTATCGTACCACAATATGGCGACGGAGTATACTCATTAGAATACCGACACATGAAATCAGCGATAAGGGCAGCTTTTAGTGTTTGGTGCGTGACTTCCTGATTGGTAAATAAAAGCGTATGAACATGCGGACTGATCTTTTTGAAAGGCAGCTCCATGTCCTGCTGCTGATCATGATCCTGAATGTCATTTCCCAGGTAATGCATATCAATAAATCTCAAAAAAGTAACCGCAGGATCCTGCTTCCGGTGTGTCACGTAGTGACTAATAAGGAATGGAAATTTAGCCAGTTCTCCAAATACAGAATTGCTTCCCAAAACGATCAGGATTAATAAATACAGGCCAATTATTCTCACAGGACAAAGTTAACAATTTATACGATTTGGAAGATGAGCTCACAAATGCCTATCCCGTTAAACATCGTAAATAAGCAGGAGATATTGGCTAACTTTATCTATCACAAAAACTTAGCCTGCAGTTTATGAAAGTTTATCGGCTTTTCATCCCATCCCTTCTCATTACATTAATTACCATCTCTTTTGTAAAAGGACCAACTTCCTTTGCTGCTTCAGCAGATGGATACCTGATTGATACTGTGGCAGAGAACTTAAGGGTGCCGTGGCAGCTGGTTTTCCTTCCGGACAAAAGCATTCTATTTACAGAAAGAGAAGGCCGCGTCCGGATGATCAGAAACAATAAATTGGTGGCCAAGCCAATATTTAACCTCAATGACGTGGTGTTGAGAAATAAATCTGGGGCACTAGGGCTTTGTCTGCATCCCGACTTCAGTAAAAACAAACTCATCTACCTGGCAAGCAACTATCTGCTGAACGACCGTATGAAGTTGCGGATAGTCAGATATCAACTGGAGAACGACACCCTATCAGATCCTCTGGTCATCCTAAAAGACATCCCGGCTAATCAAAACCACACAGGCTGCAGACTGGTATTTGGCCCCGATAAAAAGCTGTACATCACCACCGGGGATGCAGATCAGCCAATGCTGGCACAAGACCTCAAAGCTTACAATGGCAAGATCCTGCGGGTAAATGATAATGGTACGTCACCCGCAGACAATCCTTTTATAGGCAACGATACCGCCCGTAGGGAAATCTGGTCTTATGGACATAGAAATCCGCAAGGCTTGTCCTTTCAGGCAGGCACAGGCACGCTCTATGAATCAGAACATGGTCCTACTGGCGGTGATGAAATCAATCTGATAAAAAAAGGAGCTAATTACGGCTGGCCTGGAGTGCACCACGATGAGCGCAGGACAGGAATGGAATCCCCACTGTTCCAATATACCCCATCTATCGGCCCTGGTGAAGCAATGTTCTACAATGGAAATCAATTCCCCCAGCTAAAAGGGAAACTGCTGGTTGCCTGCCTGAGAGGAGAATCTGTTCTGTGTCTAACCCTCACAAATAATCAAATCACTGATCAATCCATGTTTTTCAAAAATCAATATGGACGGATACGTTCAGTTGTCACAGGGCCAGATGGGTATATCTATTTTTCCACCTCCATGCACGACCCTGGCGAAGGGCATCCCCGGGATGAACACGATGACATGATCTTGAGGATGCGTCCTTCTGCAACCTCAAAACTGCTGCTCAACACGAGTACTGAAACAGTTAAAGTACCAGCAGCTACTCAGAAGCGTAATGAGCAAAAGATAGCCAGCGGTAGTAAGCTACAATCAGGCAGCAGAATGACGAGTACAAAAACGGCCGCAGGTATTTTTCAGCAACTTTGCGCCTCCTGTCATGGCGACAAACTTCAGGGTACCACTACAGCGAAAGGGTTTAGGAAGGGAAAGTTCCTTCATGGTTCAGATAAGAAATCCATCATTGTCAATATCACCAATGGTATAGTAGAAAAGGGAATGCCATCCTGGGATGGGGCAATCAGCAGCCATGACATCGGTAAACTGGCAGATTATATCCTTGCAAGTTCAATAAAATAGCCCATTGTCTCTGCCCGATGACCTAAAAATGATTTATAGTTTTTATTTGAAAACATGTGCTTTCCTGATTCCAAGTTTTTTCATTCTGGAAACCAACGTTGAATAAGGGAGATTGAGCAGTTCGGCTGCGCCACCGGGACCTGATAATTTACCTTTACAGACTTCGAGCACCCCTATAATATGATCGATTTCATTCTGTTCCATTGTTTTAACCACA
>Ga0157373_10004908_pt1 | contig 10070 bp, 7 predicted proteins | sample C65metaG_FD_113460 | JGI IMG/M metagenome (GOLD analysis project Ga0157373, IMG submission 113460) | Corn rhizosphere microbial communities from Kellogg Biological Station, Michigan, USA - C6-5 metaG | ecosystem: Host-associated > Plants > Roots > Rhizosphere > Soil | place: USA: Michigan...
AGCCCGGTTTTGAATTAATCAAAGGCGCCACACTGTAAAACAAATCTGGATGGTGTTGCTTTTGAAGAACGATAAAACTATCGGCAACCGTTTGTAAAGGCTCCAGGTATTTTTCGTTCAGATGATATAACTGGTATTGATTTGTTTTGAATTCATTCCAATACAATAAAAACGAATCGGGACAATTAAATCCAACATGAATTAAGGTTGGTTTTGAAATGACAAAATTATCCGAGGTAATGGAAGCCAATGAAGGAAGATTCATTCTTAAAAAAGCAGTGGTAATTGTATCCGGTACATCCCATTTAAAATATTTTGTTGCCAGGTTTACTGATGAAGCAATAGTTTGCCATTGCGTTCCATTGGTTGAAAAATCAATAGAACCAGTACCTGCCATATTGGTTTGCCACCGGACGATGTTATTGCTTGATGCTGTCAATACTTCTGTTGTATTTGGATAAGTCCATCTAAAACTATTTACAGTATCAAATTGATAAGCGATAGCAAATGGCTGAGGAATTGATGTTTGAATTTTTGTTCCTTTGATCTGCAACAAATAATTTCCGGGCTGCGGATTATCCAAAGTGATCTGCTCAATAGTATTTAAACTGTCTGTTTTCCTTACAGCAGGAAGCAATAATGAATCTTTATTGGGATAAGAGCTTAAAACCCATGGCTGCCAGCTTTCACCCGCTGAAGGCAATTGCAATAAGGCATCTAAATCATTTATCAATGCTTTTGATGCGTTGGGAATGGCTGCAGTATCCATCCATGCAATTGTGATCTTTACCTGGGCAAGGTTTGCAGGAACCATTATCGGAAATGTTTTTATTTCACCTTGCGTAATGCTGCTTTCAAATAACCGGTTTTCTTTAATGGTATTCACTGCGGCAAAAGCATTCAGGCTTCCATAACCCGAAATAAAATCCACATGCTTCTCACCAATATCATCTGCACTGTTTAAAAGAACAGCTTTCACCAATGCAGCAACTGGCAAATTATTATGGCTGATCCTATATGCCTGTTGAACTAATGCCGCCGTGCCTGAAGTTAATGCTGCAGCACCGGAACTTCCATCCTCTCCAAATGCCACCAGGTCAGGCTTTACTCTTCCATCAAATGCAGGACCTTTAGAACTTAGTGCTGCCACTACATTAAACGAATCGGTTGCGCCGACTGTAATCACATTCTTTGCCATTTTAAAACTTCCGGTAAGATTGGCAAAGCCTGTAATGCCTGAATATGATCCTGAAGAAGGGCTGCTTGCTCCGGAATTACCTGAAGAAAAAACATGAACCAACGTTGGATTGTTCCAAACACTCATATCATAAGAGGCTGCATCTGCGCCATAATAATTTTCGATGCCGGTTCCATAGGAATGATTTTGAACCGAGATCTTGTATTGGCGATATACATTATCTGCGTCGGGTAAAAGTGTCGCATAATCTGACGAAGTAAGATTCGCTCCCCATGCAGTACCTGTTGCAAACTGCGAAGTATTACCTGCTCCTGCAAGAATAGTAGTCATTACTGCCGCATGAGAAGATTGTAGATTGGCTGCGACACCGCTCTCAAAAAATCTTCCTTTAATGTCAATATCGGTTGTATCAAGCCGTTGCTCTTTAAGTGACACATTAATAGAATCACCATTAATAGTTGAAAAAACACTGTGTTCAAAACTGATCTTATTCAAATTGATATCCAATGAACCGGTGGTTACTTCTTCTTTCGGAGTACGATAAGCATCGGCGAAAACAATTTCGTTTTTATCAAGTAAAGAAGAAAGCCTGTCAACTTTAATCTTTACTAAAGCGGTATTGGTGCTTTTATATTCAGCAAGCATCTGAATATCCTTCTCATCATGCAAAATAGAAAGTTCTTTTACAGTAATGATTATTTGAACAATGTCAGTGCTGTTCTTTTTTAAAAGAATACTTTTAAGCGAAGGCGTAACATTTTCTTTGTTCCTTATCTGTCCAATAGCTGCAGCAGACAATAACATAGTCCAAAAAAGAAAGAAGAAATAAATTTCCGTTGCCTTCATAGATTGACCGGCAATATACCCTGAAAAATATTGGAGAAAGCGTTTGAGGAAAATTCACTATGGAGAAAATGTAGGCTAAACTTGTTTGCAACGAGGTTGCCTATATTTTTTGTTAAGATATTTTAACACTCTGTAAATTGATAATGCTTAACCCATTCTGACCTAAAAACACTAAAACCCTACACACATGAAAAAGAGCTGGATTCCGGCAGCAGTGGTTTGTTTCACTGCTTTCACCTTCGTTGCATGTAAAAAGAATGCAAGCACAACAACACAAAATGAAGAAATCTCCCAGGCAACCTTAGCACAAATCAAAGACCTTGGTTTTGCAACAAGCAATGTTGTAAAAGTCGACGACGGCTACCTGGTTGAAGGGGACATTGTCCTATCGGATGAATTATTGAATTCAACTCCTGACCAAAGCTTGTTGCGAATTGCTGATAACGAACAGTACCGCACAACGAATCTTGTAAAAAGTTTACCAAGAACTATAACGATCAGCGTAACAGGTTTGGGTTCTGCTTATATACAAGGTGCTGACCTTGCAATTAGCAGGTACAATGCCTTAGGCTTGCAAATTCAATTTCAAAGAATAACATCAGGCAAAGCCGATATTAATATTGCAGGCTTTAATCAACCTCCGTCCGGTGGTTATATTACTTTGGGAAGCTCAGGATTTCCAACGAGAAGCGGCGACCCATATAGCAGAATCAAAATGAACACAAACCAATATGCTTATGGCACTAATCCCGACGTAAAATATGTAGGTTCTGTTATTCAGCACGAGTTAGGCCACTGTATTGGTTTCCGTCATACCGATTATATGGACCGGAGCTATAGCTGTGGTGGCAGCGCCGTAAATGAAGGGGCGAGTAATATTGGTGCCATTCATATCCCGGGTACTCCTACGGGTCCGGATGCTAATTCATGGATGTTGGCTTGTTCCAATGGAGGTGATCGCAGCTTTAATAACAATGATAAATCAGCATTGAACTATTTATATTAATCCCTGAAAAGCTCCAGTCACGTGCCTTTTTTCTTTCGTTTTTTAAACCCTAAACAATAAATTACACACATGAAAAAAGTTGTATTGCCCTTTGCAGTGGTATGTATCACTGCTACGAGTTTTGTGGCCTGTAAGAAAAATGCTGCTACGTCTTCGCAAGATGAAGTTTCCCAACAAACCTTAAATCAAATTGATGCCCTTGGCTTTAGTACTCAAAATGTACAAAAAGTTGATGAGGGTTTTTTAGTAGAAGGTGACATTGTACTAACTCCTGAGCTACTCAGCAGCAAACCGGATGGAAAAACTCTAAGAGTCGCGGAAGTTGAGCAGTATCGAACCACTAATCTTGTAACGGCATTGCCGCGGATAATAAAGATTCTGGTTTCTAACCTTGGCACTGCCTATGTCCAGGGAACTGACCTTGCCATCTCGCGTTACAATGCTTTGAATGGACAGTTAACATTTCAAAGAATTACCAGTGGAACTCCGGATATCACAATCATAGGTTTTAACGAAGGGCCAAGAGGAGGATATATTACTTTGGGCTCTTCTGGCTTCCCCACATCATCGGGAAACCCATATTCTCAAATCAAAATGAATACAAACCAATATGCTTATGGCACTAATCCCAACGTAGACTATGTTGGTTCTGTCATTCAGCATGAATTAGGTCATTGTATTGGTTTCCGTCATACCGATTATATGGACCGGAGCTATAGCTGTGGTGGTCGCAAAGTGAATGAAGAAAGACCACCAAGCGGTTATGGCGCTATTTTAATTCCAGGCACCCCTTCAGGGCCCGATGCCGAATCCTGGATGCTTGCATGCTCCAACGGCGGCAATCGCACATTCAACGCCAATGATGTAAAAGCAATGAATTATTTGTATTAAAACATTCAATACGCACACTCAAAACCGTCACATTTTTGTGGCGGTTTTTATTTGGGGATTTTAAAACACTGGCGTTTTAATTTCCCTGCAAAATCGAAAGGGGTAGTTTGCTTAGTGATGTCTTTTACGTCCGGGGCATTCAGCTTTTCACTCTCAATTTGAAATTTAGTGAAGTTGGTACTGAAAAAAAGAATCCCGCCTTCACTTAAAATTTTCATGCAATCATTGATCAATTCCACATGATCTTTTTGAATGTCCAGGAAATCTTCCATGCGCTTGCTGTTGCTGAATGTTGGAGGGTCCATAACAATCAAATCAAAACTATTTGCTTCAACTCCCTTCAAATATTGTTTGACATCAGCATGAACAGTTTCATGATTGTAACCAGGAAAATTCAATTGCATATTTCTTTCCGCCCAGTGCAGATAGGTTTTGGAAAGATCAACTGAAACAATACCGGATGCTTTACCGGCAGCAGCATACACTGAAAAAGAACCAGTATAACAAAATAAATTCAGCACTCTTTTCCCGAATGATAATTCCCCGACCATTTGCCTTGTTATGCGGTGATCGAGAAATAAACCTGTGTCCAGATAATCGCTGAGGTTAACAATGAATTTCAAACCGTTTTCATTAACAACGAACTCGCTTTTGGATTCATCGACTTTCTGATACTGCCCGGCTCTCCCCTCCTTTCTTTGCCGCATTTTCAGAAAAATGCTTTCTGCAGATACACCTGCCACTTCAGCCATAACTTTCCTGCATTCGTTCAGCCAATTCCAGTGCTCATCATCATTCATTGCATGCTTACGCTTGTATTCAGAAACATAGAGCTTGTTTTCATAAATCTCAATGATAAATGGAAATTCAGAAAGATCATGATCATAAATTCTAAAGCAGGTAACGTTCCGGCGTTTGGCCTGTTTGCTCAAATGTTTATACACTTTTTCAAGCCGGTTTTGAAACATTAAATATTTGCCAAAAGGTTGTTGCATTACTATTTTTTTTAGAACTTCGATGCCCTTCTATCCCTCAAAAATAGTTTAGTGTGACGTATGCAATTGTAGACATTGAAACTACAGGTGGTTACGCCTCAGCCAATGGCATTATTGAGATCTCTATCAAAATTTTTGATGGAGAAAGGATTGTTGAAGAATTTGAAACACTGGTTAATCCCAACCAAAACATTCCAAGATACATCCAGGCATTTACCGGTATCAACAATGAAATGGTGCAGGATGCTCCTGTGTTTGAAGAAATTGCCGAAAAAGTGTACACTTATCTGCAGGGAAATGTTTTTGTTGCGCACAATGTCAACTTTGATTATTCTTTTATCAAAAGCCATCTGGAATGTTACGGGTATAGCTTCAATGCAAAAAAACTGTGTACCGTTCGCTTGTCAAGACAAATTTTTTCGGGACTGCCTTCTTACAGTTTAGGTAATCTCTGTAATTCGCTTCAGATTGATTTGAATAATCGTCACAGAGCTGGCGGAGATGCCGACGCAACGGTTACTCTTTTTAAAAAACTCTTGACCAATGATACAAAGGGTGTGATAACCGCAAGCCTGAACCGCAATTCAAAAGAAGCCGTATTACCTCCCAATGTCCCTAAGGTACATTTTGACGTTCTGCCAAAAACTCCCGGTGTTTATTATTTCCATGACCAGAAAGGCAAAGTAATTTATGTTGGCAAGGCAAAGAATATCCGCTCAAGAGTCAACAGCCATTTCAGCAATAATTCGGACAGCAGGCAAAAACAAAATTTTGTTCGGAATGTTCATGCTATTAGTTTTCAATCTACTGCAACTGAACTGATGGCTGCCATTTTGGAATCAACAGAGATCAAAAGGCTTTGGCCCATATTCAATACTTCTCAAAAAAGACAGGAAGAAATATTCGGCATTTTTGTTTATGAAGATCAGAATGGTTACATGCGCCTGGCAATTGAAAAGAAAAGAAAATATTCCAATCCTGTTTATACTTTTCATTACAAGGTTGATGGTTACGGAGTATTGAAAAAGCTAATGAAAGAATTTTTCCTTTGCCCTAAACTTTGTTTTATTCAAACCGACAACGAAAAATGCATCGGCATAACTGAAGAACATTGTCATGGCGCCTGTGAGAAAAGCGAAGCACCAAAATCTTACAACGAAAGAGCTTTAAAAGCCATTGCTTCATTAACACAACGTCCATCCTATGTTGTGCTCGATAAAGGACTATCTGAAAATGAAATCTCCTGCATCATGGTTGACCAGGGAAGTTTTTTTGGAATGGGTTATCTGCCGAAGAATCTCGAAAAAATTTCAAAACAAACCATACAGGAATACATCAAACCATATAAAGAAAACAGTTACATCAGGACATTGCTTCTTTCTCATGCAAGCAATTTCCCATCGCAGATAAAGGCCCTGAATGAATAAGCGGCCTCATTATCGCAATGCTCCATTAATTTTAAGTATTCAGTCCTTTTCTCTCTCTTTCGAAGATTATAACTTTGCTCCTGATGAACGGTCTTACCGACATAAAGAAAAAAGAATTTACCGAGGTGCTTGAAGACATTGATGAACCTTTCCATCTTATTGTATGGAATGATGATGTCAACACATTTGAATGGGTAATTGAAACATTAATGGAAATTTGCAAACATAGCTATGAACAGGCGGAACAGTGTGCTTACATTATTCACTTCAAAGGGAAATATGCCGTAAAGCATGGAAGCTATGATGATTTAAAACCGATGTGTGAAGCCATCACAGAACGTGGCATCGGAGCCACTTTGGAAACAGTCCCTGTATAGTTCTATCCTCAATTTTTTTGATTAATAACAGATAAGCGCCAATGGACACATCTGCCCGCTAACCCATCCATTCGGCCCGCTTCTTGTTTTTATTTGAGTAATTCCCGGTTTGTGGAAGTCATGAAAACGTGTGAAAGATGGGGACGCTTATCCGTATTGATGGAATTATATTGTTATTATCTCTATCTGCAAGTATAAACAGCTTTGCATTTGATAAAGATACTCTCCGAAGGGATGGAATGAATCATCCTGCCAATGGCCAATATGAAAAATTACAAAATGCTTTAGGCCGTTTGTACGAAATTCAGAGGAAAGGCGGATGGCCGAAAATAAATGCGACACAAAAATTTTATCTTAAAACACAAAATGCTCCCGCCATCAAACAAATCAAAGAGCGGTTGCGTATAACCGGCGAATTCAACTCGAAGGATACATCGTCTATTTTCACAGAAGAATTAGTAACTGCAGTACAAAGAGTGCAAAAACGTTTTGGCTATAAACAAAATGGCGTTGTAGATGCATTGCTCATCAAACAACTTAATGTTCCTGTTGAGGACCGCATACAACAGGTCTTATTAAATATGCAACGTTTCAAAAACAATTCTGCAGCCAATACCGGCACCTTACTTATCGTAAACATTCCTGAATATAAGCTGCATGTGTATGAAGGCACGGACCATGTTTTTGATATGGACATCGTTGTCGGTTCGGAAAAGAACCAAACCGTTACGTTCAATGATGAAATGACCGATATTGTTTTCAGCCCTTATTGGAATGTACCACCGAGCATTGTTACTAATGAAATATTGCCTGCAATGAAACGAAACAAAAATTATTTGCGCAATAATGGCTATGAGATCACGGGTTATGAAAATGGATTACCGGTGATCCGGCAAAAACCGGGAAAGCAAAATTCATTGGGACAGGTAAAATTCATATTTCCGAATGAGTATGGAATTTATTTACATGATACTCCTGCCAAAGGATTATTTGAATATCCGAAACGAACATTCAGTCATGGCTGCATTCGTTTAGCTGAACCGGAAAAGCTTGCTCGGTATCTCTTGCGTAATATACCGGGATGGACAAACGACAAAATTAAAAAAGCGATGAATTCAGGCAGGGAACAATGGGTAAAATTGCTCCACCCGGTTTCTGTATCTCTTTCTTATTATACGGCATGGGTTGACGAAGAGAACCTGCTGCAGCTAAGACGTGATATTTATGGCCTGGACAAGAAATTAATAAATAACGTTGCAAGCCGGTAGTCATGCAAAAGCATAAGAAGCTTTCGATTTACCGGGCAGGCAGGAAGACGGAAGAGAAAAGCTTACATTGAATTTAACGGCTTACTGTACTAGGGCCCTATTTAAACTGATGCACCATCAGAGAATAGTACCTACGGGCAGAAAAGAGTATAATTTGCACTCGTGAAAATCTATAAATGGCTTTTTATTATTCTTACCATAGCTCAACTGGTATTTACGGTAACATGGTTTTTCTTTCTCCGAAAGTTTGACCGGGTTATACTTATCAGTTCAATGATCTATGCGGCAGGGATGTTTATTGCCTATATTACTTATGAGGTAGAAAAATATCGCCGTAAGAGAAAGGAGCTAATCGACAATTTACCCAATAGATAGAAAACATTAAGATTCCGGCGTAAATGTTTCAGAAGTTTGATCCATGGGAATAACTAAAGCACTTAATTGCTTTTCCATCATATAATCGTTCATGAAAAATCCGTTGCCGATATCCGCATCTTCAGTACCCATAACAACAAAGCCCATTTTTTCATAGAAGTCCTTAGCTGTATTTTCCCGGTTCACATTCAGCCGGAGTAGAAGGCCTCCTTTTTCCCTGATATCATTCATGATCTGCTCAATAACAAATTTACCAGTGCCTTTCCCCTGTTGCGAATACAATACATAAATCTTATGAAGCTTGTAAATGGAAGGCTCGACCTGGCTATAGGCCGCATAACCAACCGGCAAACCTGAGTTATACGCAATGATGAATTGATGGCCTGACTCCATCTGTTTCTTTACCATTGTTTCGCTGTACATCATGTTCATCATGTAGTCAATTTGTTTTTTTGAAATAATGTTTGCATAAGCCTCCGGCCAGATCTGTTGCGCCAATGACCGGATCAGCGGGATATCTTTTAAAGAAGCATATTTAATGGTTAAAACAGGCTTTAAATCATGATACTGTTGGGAAGTAAGCCGGTGAAATCGTATCAGTCGCAAACTCAAAACTACCGCAGTCATCAGCGATGCCAGCGCACCAAGTACAAGTAGTAAACTTGAAACCGTTTCGGGTAAAATTTTTGTAAGAAATAAACAGGAATCATACGCTCCATGAAAAAATGTTGCCAGCAAAATTCCCTTCAGCAACAAAGCCTTCCTGTTCACAAAATCAAATTTTGCCTTGCCTGCATAGTAACCCATAATGACAGCAAAAGTTGCGTGGCCGGGCACACTGGTAAACATGCGAAGCATACCCACCTGCAATCCATCTGGTGCTGTCAACACATATCCAATATTTTCGAGTGTGGCAAAGCCCATCCCAATCATAACGGAATGAACAATCCCATCAAGTGGCTCATCAAAGCTTTTTCGCGAAAATGCATAATAACGTAACGGCAAAAACTTACAGAACTCCTCTACCAATCCCACGAAAAAGAAAGAAGAAATGATTATACCTGTTACCGTTTCAGAAGCAAGAGCATCTGCTCCCATTTCTATCACCACTGCCGGAAGAGTAACTAATAATCCCCACACAAAACTCATAAGCAGGGTGAATGCAGGCTCACGGTTGTATTTATCGCGATAAAAAATGTAAAGGCAAATTGCAAGACCGGGAGCAACAGCTAAGCCAAGCAGCAGCATAGAGAGACCATTTTTCGTGAAGATAAAGCAAGATTTCAGAGATCAAAATGAGAATAACGCCAAAATAAAAACACGACTGGCCTGCAAAATCTTTGGTTCGTATTTATATTTACAAGTACCATTCTCAAATGAAACAAATTACATTCATCACCAGCCTTGTTTTTTTTGCTTTATCTCAATTAAATGCACAACAGTTCAGTGGTTTTCCGCCTTCTGTAAAATGGCGGCAGATCAACACCAATACGGCGCGGATCATTTTCCCTTCGCCTGCGGATTCACTGGCACAGGACATTGCAGCCATCATTCATAAGATTGCAATAACACGTCCCAATTCTTTAGGAAATGACAATCGAAAAATCAATATCATTCTTCACAACAATACAACGCTTGCCAATGGTTATGTGGCTTTAGGCCCATTCAGAAGTGAATACTATTTAAT
>Ga0157373_10004914_pt1 | contig 10063 bp, 11 predicted proteins | sample C65metaG_FD_113460 | JGI IMG/M metagenome (GOLD analysis project Ga0157373, IMG submission 113460) | Corn rhizosphere microbial communities from Kellogg Biological Station, Michigan, USA - C6-5 metaG | ecosystem: Host-associated > Plants > Roots > Rhizosphere > Soil | place: USA: Michigan...
AGGGCGGTCTGCCTGTCTTTAGCGTTGGCCAAAGCGGCCTGATGCAGTTTCGACACCTTGGCTTGCGGGCTGAACAGGTAGGTGGTGCCCAGTTGTACGGCCGAGGCGCCGAGCATGAACGCTGCAGCGATGCCTCGGCTGTCGGCAATGCCCCCTGCGGCGATCACCGGAATGGTCACTGCGTCGACGATCTGCGGGACCAGCGCCATGGTGCCCACCTGGGTAGAGAGCTGGTCGCTAAGGAACATGCCGCGATGGCCACCCGCTTCATAACCCATGGCAATGATCGCGTCGCAGCCATGCTGTTCCAGCCAGATGGCTTCTTCAACGGTGGTGGCCGAGGAAATGACCTTGGCGCCCGTGGCTTTGACACGCTGCACGAACTCAGCGCCAGGCAGGCCGAAGTGAAAGCTGACCACTTCGGGTTCCAATTCCTCGACCAGCGCGCAGCTGGCTTCATCGAAAGGCGCGCGGTTGGAGGTGGGTGTTGGCGCATCGAAGTCCGCGCCCAGTTCCTCGTAATAAGGTTTGAGCAGCTCTTTCCAGGCCTTGTCGGCAACCGGGTTGGCGTCGGGGTTCTGGTGGCTGAAGAAGTTCAGGTTCAATGGCGCGCGGGTGCCGGCACGAATCAGCGCGACCTCTTCGCGAATCTGCTCGTGGCTGAGCATGGCGCAGGGCAGGGAAGGCAGCCCGCCGGCCTTGCCCACGGCGATGGCCAGGGCAGAGCCTGCGGCGCCAGCCATGGGCGCGAGGAGGATCGGGACTTCGATGCCGAACAGCTTGAGGATGCGGGTGTCGGGCCAGGCGATCATGGGCAGATTCTCCAGAGGCAAAAGTCGCAGTGTGCTGAGGGTGCGAGACCTTCAATGAGGTCGTCTTGTCCGAATGTGTGTATGCGAAGGTTTCAAAAGTGCGGTTGATTTAATAGACGATCAGTCTAATATGCAACCCCATGACTGAGATCACTGCAAAACCGAGGCGCCCCGGGCGTCCTCCTAAAATCGCCCGTCCCGATGACTTCGACACCCGCGAAGCGCTCATCCGCTGCGGCGTTGAAGTGCTGACCGAGCAGGGCTTCATGGCCACCGGCATCGACGGCATCCTCAAGCGCGTCGGCGTGCCCAAGGGCTCGTTCTATCACTATTTCGCCAGCAAAGAAGCATTCGGTCTCGATGTCCTGGCCAGTTACGCCGGGTATTTCGCCCGCCGGCTTGACCGCTGGCTGCTTGATGAGTCGCTGACGCCACTGGAGCGTCTGGCCGGTTTCGTTCAGCACTCCAAGGCGAGCATGGCCCGGTATGGTTACCGCCGTGGTTGCATGGTCGGCAACATGGGCCAGGAAGTCAGCGTGCTGCCTGAAGGTTTTCGCGACGCGCTCGAAGCCATTTTTCTCGATTGGCAAAAGCGTCTGCGAGCCTGTTTCGAGGCCGCCAAGCGCGCGGGTGAGTTGCCTGTTCATACCGACAGCGCCGAGCTGGCGGCGTATTTCTGGATCGGCTGGGAAGGCGCAGTGCTGCGTGCCCGGCTCGTACAAAGCGACGCACCCCTCAATACATTCATCGCCGGATTTCTCCGTGGCTTGCCACGGTGACTTCCCGGCTTTATTTATAGACGATCGGTCTATATCGGAGGCAAGGCATGTTCAACGGCATCTTGATCGACAAAGACGACAGCGGTTACCACGTCAAACTCACGGCGATCGACGAGGCGCAATTGCCCGCCGGTGACGTCACGGTGCGGGTTTCTCACAGCACGCTGAACTACAAGGATGCGCTGGCGATCACCAACAAGGGCCCGATCGTGCGCAGCTTTCCGATGGTGCCCGGTGTTGACCTGGCGGGCACGGTGCAGGACAGCAGCGACCCGGATTTCAAACCCGGTGATCAGGTGTTGCTCAATGGCTGGGGTGTCGGCGAAGGCCATTGGGGCGGGCTGGCGCAGATGGCGCGGCTGCAAGGCAAATGGCTGATCCCGCTGCCAGAGGCGTTCACGCCGGTACAAGCGATGGCCATTGGCACCGCAGGCTACACGGCGATGCTCGCCGTCATGGCGCTGGAGAAGAACGGCGTCACCCCGGACAAGGGCGAGGTGTTAGTCACCGGGGCCAACGGCGGCGTCGGCAGTTTTGCGATTGCGATTCTGGCCAGGCTGGGTTATCGGGTGGTGGCATCCACCGGGCGAGTGTCACAAAGCGATTACCTCAAGCAACTGGGCGCGACAGACATCATTGATCGCGCCACGCTGTCCGAGCCCGGCCGCCCGCTGGCCAAGGAACGCTGGGCCGGGGCCATCGATTCGGTGGGCAGCCACACCTTGGCAAACATCTGTGCGAGCACACGCTATTGGGGCACCGTCGCCGCCTGCGGTCTGGCGCAAGGCATGGATTTCCCGGCCTCGGTGGCGCCGTTCATCCTGCGCGGCGTGACGTTGGCCGGCATCGACAGCGTGATGCGCCCCCGGCAGGACCGCATCGACGCCTGGGCCCGGCTGGCGACCGATCTCGACCCGGCTGCACTGGCGCTGATCACCCATGAAATCGGCCTGAGCGAGGTCGTTGAAACGGCCCATCGCTTGATGGATGGGCAGGTTCGCGGCCGCGTGGTGGTCGATACCCATCGCTAAGGCGGCAGGTGGCTGGCAGGGCGGCCTAAGGCAAAATCCGTGATGTGCAGCACTTCGATCTGAAGGCTGGCCGGGTGTTGCGGGTTGATCATCAGGCAGCACGTCTGGTCGATGGCCAGCGACGGCAGGACCAGCCCCAGTTGTTCGCCCCGCATCAGCCAGTCGCTGCCGAACGCCATGCTGGGGCGGTCGGCTGGCAGCGCGTTCCAGCCTTCGGGCAACTCCGTCAACCGTGGTTGCAGATAGAGGGCCGGGTCAGCGGGCAGCCGAAGGTGCAGCAGTTTCAGCGGCAGGCGGGGCAGGTGTCCGACGATGACCGTGGCCTCCAGCGCACAGCCTGCCGGGCTCAGTCCCAGATACAGCGCAGGCTGGTCAGGAAGGTTCCAGCGGCCGCCGTACAGCGCTGCGCTGCGTCCGGAAAGATCCCCGATTTCATCGGGGCTGGCAATTCTGAACGCCAGCATCAGATGACTCCGCCGTGTTGCAGCGCCGCCAGCACCCGCCGCACCTGGCTGGCGCCGATTTCGGTTTCGCAGAGGGTCAAAGGCGTCTGATCGTCCAGTGCGCGGTTGGCGGTCATCATCCAGTGGCGGGCTGTGTCTTGATCGTCGAACACTTCGGCAGCGCGAATGGCCAGTGAGGCGACCCGGTCCAGCCTTTCCGAACCCACCATGTCGAGCGGGCGGTGCTGTTTCAAGCGACGTTCCAGCGTCGAAATGGAAGTGTTGAGCAGGGTTTCCAGCTGACTGTTGTTGAGGTGGAAAGCCGTGCGCACGGCCTTGACCCATCCTGGCGGAAAGCCTGTGCGGATATAGGCCAGACGTTCGCTTTCGCTGCGGCTGTTGAGCTGATCGGCGATCAGCCAGAAGGCGGGGTCGGTGGTGCTCGACGGTTTAAAAATGGCAGGCACGTCCATGCTCCTTGGGTCAGGTGTCCGGGACGAAAACTACGCCACTGTCCGGGTTTCTCAAGGGTCAAGCTGTTACACCGGTTTGCCGCCGTGCCCGGATCACGAGCGTTGAGCCAGCGCTTCGTGTTCCAGCAGCTGACGCTTGCGTTCGACACCCCAGCGATAGCCCGAAAGCCCGCCGTCGCTGCGCACCACCCGATGGCACGGAATGGCCACGGCCAGCGAGTTGGCGCCGCAGGCCTGTGCAACGGCGCGAAACGATGTTGGTGCGCCGATGCGCTGAGCGATCTCGGCGTAGCTGACCGTCGAGCCCGGCGGGATGCTGCGCAGCGCCTGCCAGACCCGCTGCTGAAAGGCGGTGCCCTGCAGGTCCAGCGGCAGATCGAGGCCCAGTCCCGGCGCTTCGATGAACCCCACCACCTGAGCGATCAACTGCTCGAACTGCGCATCGCCGCCGATCAGCGTGGCGGTGTGAAACTGGTCCTGCAGGTCCTGCACCAGTTGGTTAGGATCGTCCCCCAGCAGAATCGCGCAGATACCGCGCTGACTCTGTGCCACCAGAATCGAGCCCAGGAAGCATTCACCGACGGCAAAGCGGATGTCGCTGTTGGCACCGCCCTTGCGGTAGTCCGAGGGGGTCATGCCCAGCACTCTGTCGCTGGACTCATAGAAGCGGCTGTTGGAGTTGAAGCCCGCGTCATACATGGCTTCAGTGATGGTGCAGGCGTCTCCCAGGCGGGTGCGAATGCGGCTCGCGCGCTGCTCGTCAGCCCAGGCTTTCGGGGTCAGGCCGGTCACGGTCTTGAACACGCGATGAAAATGCCAGGGGCTCATACCTGCGCGCGCAGCCAGCTCGTTGAGCGCCAATGGCTGCTCGGCCTCGGCGATATGGCGGCAGGCGCGTTCGACCACACTGGTGTAGTGCTCGGCGAGTTGAGTCTGGTCGGCGCAGGCGCGCTTGCTGGCGCGGAACCCGGCCGCTTCGGCCTGTTCGGCGGTGTCGAAAAACACCACGTTTTCCGGACGTGGCAGGCGCGAAATACTGCTGGGGCGGCAGTAGATGCCGGTGGTGCGCACCGCGTAGACGAATTGGCTGTCTGCCGCTGGGTCGCGAGCCTGCACGGCGGCCCAGCGCGGGTCGTCTTCGGTGAGGCGTGCAGCCTGTTGCGGTTTACGCGGGGCCATGGTCGGTTCTCTCTGCAAATACCGTGATGGGCCACAGACTAACTGGTGCGCCCGAGGCTGAAACCCCGGGTCTTGTGTTCAAATTCAGGCCAGCATCGGCGGCAGCGTACCCAGCAGGGAAACCGCTGCCAGAGCCGCGGCGCCGAACAGGCATTCGAACAGCACGCTGACGCGCAACACCGCCAGATTCAACGTCGGCGCGCGCGCCAGGCTGCGATTCACCCCGGCCAGCGCCAGCATGCACAGCACCATCACAACCTTGACCGCGAGCACTTGGCCGAAGCCCGCCAACGCCGGTTCAGGCCAGATGCCGCCGCTCAGCGCCCGCACATTGATCATGCCCGTGACGATGATCAACGCCACCAGCCCATAGCCGATGCCGCTGAAACGCAGCAGCACGGCGCGCAGATCAACGGTGTGTGTACTCAGCAGCAGCACTGCGAGCATCAGCAGCCCACCGAGCCACAGGCCGACACCCGTCAGGTGCAGCATCTGATTCAGAATCAGCAGCGCGCCCTGAGTGCCGTCGAACATCGCGCCGTGCCCCGCCGGCGCCAGGGTCAGCAACAGCAGGGTGTTGATCAGCAGCAACGGGCGCGGCGAAAGACGCGGCGCGCACAACAGCGCGAGCAGGTTCAGCAGCAGATGAAGGATCCAGACATGGCCGAAAAACGTGTGGCCCAGCACCAGGGCGTTGGTCGAAAGGTCGAACCCGTCGCGCCAGTCATCGGCCATGTTGGCGGCGGTCGCCATGAGCCAGCCCAGGGCGCTGAACATGGCGACGGCGGTCAGCCACAGCAGCGCCCGATCGAGGCGCTGGCGGGTCGTTGTGGTTTCAAAACCCGGCAGGGAGGCCGTGAACAGCACGTAACGGAACAGTCCTGCGCCGAACAGCAGCAGAACGGCGCCGAAATGCACGAATCGGCACAGGATCAATCCATCCTGCATGGCGTTATGGCGTGACCTTGAAGCGGTAGACGCCTTCGCTCTTGTGGGTGTCGACCGACACGGCGTGCCATTCGATCTTGTACTTGCCTGGCGCCAGCGGCACGGCCGGCACGACGATCAGCACCTTCTTGTCGGCAGGGTCGGTGGTGACGCTCTGGGTCTGGATGACCTCGGTGCTTTCGCCCGGGCCGTCGAGGCTGATGGCGACCTTGGTGAACTTCTCTTCAACGCCCTCGGAGAAATTCAGGCGCAGCTCCTTGGGGCTGGTCACTTCGCTGTCGGCGGCCGGCAGCTGGCTTTCCAGGTGGGCATGGGCGAAGGCCGGGGGGGCGGTCAGGCAGGCCAGCAGCGGCAGGCAGGAGAGGGCAAGCTTCAGGCGATGGGCAGACATCAAGGGCACCTTGTTTGTACGGCAACGGTGGCGCGGCAGCGTTGCAGCAACGTTCGAGACAGAAACCGATACGTGTCGATTTCGATAAATTCGAGCGCTACTAGACCAGAAAGTCAGCTGCGACTCCAGTCAATAACCGCATCGCAGCCTTACGCCGGCAAGCCTCTCTGTGCGCTACGGGCCATGATTTCCAGGTCCTCGAAGGGGTTTTTGCCAATCAGCATGAAGGCGTGGGTCGGGTTGGCCCAATACACCACGTTCAGGCCCAAGCGCTGTTCGCTGGCGAGTTTTTCAGTGCCTTCGCGCGCGGCGGTGATGCACAGCGCCAGAGGGCCGTGGCGAGCGTCCAGATAGGTCAGTTGGCCGATGAGTACCCCCTCATAGTCGAGGATCTGCGCGCGGCGGAACTCGGCACCCGGCAGGGTAACGGCCGCTGGCGACAGGGGCAGGCCCAGCTGTTTGCCCACCGAGTTCAGCTGCGCGGTGTGGGAGGCGACGTCGTCGGTGAGGTTGTCCAGGGTCTGCGGGGTGTACAAGACCATGTATTCGGCCACCGATCCGCGCCAGCCGTCGTCGCTTTCGGCACTCTGCCAGTTCATGAACAACCGGTCGGCGGCGATGCCTGCAATCACGAAACTGGCCGCCGTGGCGAGGAAGCCCCGCCTGCTCATGGTCGCCCGGTGAGGCGCAACGGCCGGTGGCAAGGCATCGAGCATGGCTTGCAGGCGTTGAGTAGGCGCCTCGTCCAGCACCGAATCGAAGGCTGCCTTGAATGGCAGTTCGCCGCGCTTGAGCTGGTCCAGACGCGCCGCCACCGGTGCCTCGGTGCGCAGCAGATGGTCGATCTGCTGGCGCTGCTCGCGGTCCAGTTCGTCGTCCAGATAGGCCACCAGCAGTTCGTCTGACGGTGGCGATTGCGCGTTGCTGTAAGTCATCGCCGTTCTCCTGTCGATTTATCCGACATGGCGTGTGGTGGTGCGGTTTCGGCCAGTTTCAAGCGTGCGGCGGCCAGTCGGCTCATCACCGTGCCGACCGGTATATGCAGGATCTCGGCAGTTTCCTTGTACGAAAGCCCTTCGACGTACGTCAGAAAGACTGTTTCTCGCTGGGCCTCGGGCAGGGCGTTGACCCGCTTGATGACCTGGGCGGCCAGCACCTGATCCTGCGCGATGGTCTCGCCGTCGAAGGACAATTCCTGCTCGGCATCGACGAAGCCCTGGCCCTGACGCACGCGCTGCGCGCGGATTTCATTGAGCCAGATCGAATGCATGATCGACAGCAGCCAGCGATCGAGCCGGGTGCCGGAGATGAATTGATCGGCGCGTTCGAGCGCGCGCACGCAAGTGGCCTGAACCAGATCGTCCGCCAAGTGCTTTTGTCTGGACAACACCAGCCCGTAGCGCCACAGGCGTGGCAACAATTGGCCCAGTTCGCTACGAAACTCAGCGTCTCTGGCTATAACCGCCTCCCGATCTCTCGCTCATCGCCAGTCGCTTTGCACTCAGGTCTGGGGCGCCGCGGCAATCGCGTCGGCCAGATCCTCGTATTCTTCGCACGTCGTGCTGCACAGCGACTTGATCTTCACCAGTTGTTCCTGAGCCAGATCCAGACGGCCCTTGATCACATAAGCCTCGCCCAGGTACTCGCGCACTTGCGCGTAGTTGGGGTCCAGCGCCACCGATTTGAGGTAATAACCGATGCCTTCGTCAGTGCGGCCCAATTTGCGCGTCGCATATCCACGATAGTTCAGCGCCTTGGCCGTGTTCGGATTTTTCAGCGTGTCGAGCAGCGACAGCGCCTCTTCATAGCGACCGTCCTTGGCCAGGCGATACGCGTAGTCGGTGCGGTCTTCGTCGGACGTCGCCTTGCTGGTCTGCATCGTGCACTTGCGCGTCTTGCTGTCCCAGACCTGGCCCTTGGGGCAGTTGGGTTTGGGCGGCGCCGATTCATCGCCCGACGCGCGGGCCTGTCCGGCGAGCAGGGCCAGGGCCATGCAGGCGCCCAGCAGCAGGGGTTTACGCAATGAGGCGGCAGATTCGTGGCGTTTGTTCATTGTTATCAGGCTCCGTTACGACACTTCGAAAAAGGGTGGCAGCTTTTAATAAACACCTGACCGGGCCGGTTTATTCCCGGCCCCTGGCCTTTTAACCATGAAGATCACGTTGAGGCTTGGGCATCATGCTGCGCAGGGTGTTGTCGCCATTGATGTAGTGGTGCCACAGCGCCGCGCCGGCATGGAGCCCGGCGAGCAGAATGATCGCCCAGGCGACGTTGTCGTGCAGCCCGCCAAAGGTGCCGCGCAGGTCGTGGTCGATGGCCAGCGGAGCAGGAATGGGGAACAGGCCGAAGAACATGAACGGCTCGCCCTGGGCCCAGCGAAACAGAAAACCCAGCGCTACCTGGGCGATCAGCAACAGGTAAAGCAACCCGTGACCGGCCTTGGCCAGCAGGTGCAGCATCGGGTGGCTAACGTTTTTCGGTCGATTGCCGCCGAACAGGCGCCAGGCAATTCGCGCGACGATCAGCGCGGCCAAAGCAATACCCAAGGAGATGTGCACCGATTGCAAGCCCTTGCGCAGCGGCGTGCCCTTGGCGAGGTTTTCCCAGATGTGCGCGCTGGCAAACAGGAAGATCACCAAGGCGGCGGTCAGCCAGTGGAAGGTGCGCGTCAGACGGTCATAGCGTTGCGTCGAGGCGTTTTGCAGCCCTGAAATCGTGCTGTTCATGAAAGATCCCTGAGAGTGTCGAGGGATGAACACCCCAGTGGGCCGATATATTCGGTAGGGGGCGAAGTATTTTCGGCGGGCTGATGGCGCGCCCAGGGTTTGGTAGTTTAGCGATCGGTCAGATTTAACTATGTTGCCTGTTCATCGGTTTTCCCACGCTGTGTTGACATCCGCCGCCCGGGATCACCGGCATCCCCTCACGAGGCTCTTGCATGCGTTTTTCTCCTTTTGTCGAGCGAATTTCCGGTCAGGGTGTAGCGGCCTGGGACATCCACCATGCAGCGTTCGAGGCCCAGCGCGCGGGTGAGGATGTGATCATCCTGAGCATTGGCGATCCGGACTTTCCGACACCTGAATTCATTACCGACGCCGCCGTTGAGGCGTTGCGGACGGGCGACACCCACTACACCGACATCGCCGGGCGCCCCGGTTTGCGCAAGGCCATTGCCGACCGCCATGCCCAGCGTTTTGGCTGGCCGGTGCAGCCAGAGAACGTCATCACCGTGGCGGGTGCGCAGAACGCACTGTTCATGGCGTCGATGTGCCTGTTGCAAGCGGGGGACGAGGTCATCGTGCTCGACCCGATGTACGTCACCTATGAGGCAACGCTCAAGGCCTCGGGCGCTACGCTGGTGCGGGCGGTCTGCGAGGCGAGCAACGGGTTTCGCCTGCGGGACGAGGCATTCAAGCGCGTTGTCACGCCGCGCACCCGGGCAATCTTCCTGTCCAACCCGAACAACCCCACCGGCGTGGTGCTCAACCGCGAAGAGCTGCAAATCATCGCAGACGTCGCCATCGAGCACGATCTGTGGGTGGTGGTCGATGAGGTGTACGAGAGCCTGTGCTACGAGCGCCCGCATCAGAGCCTGGCGAGTCTGCCCGGCATGGAGCAGCGTTGTGTGGTGATTGGTAGCCTCTCGAAATCCCACGCCATGACCGGCTGGCGCATCGGCTGGATGGTGGCCGACGCTGAATTGATCAGCCACGCGGAAACCCTGGCGCTGAGCATGTTGTATGGCTTGCCGGGTTTCGTCATGGAGGGCGCGCTGGCTGCGGTGCAGGCCCATGATCAAGTGACGCAGGGCATGCGCGAGACCTATCGGCGGCGTCGGGATCTGGTGGTTGCGCGGTTGAGCGATTGCCCAGGGCTGTCGGTGCTGGCGCCCGATGCGGGAATGTTCGTGCTGGTGGATGTGCGCGGGACCGGGCTTGGTTCGCTGGAATTCGCCTGGCGTTTGTATCGGGAGGCGGGGGTTTCAGTGCTCGATGCGGCTGCGTTTG
>Ga0157373_10004925_pt1 | contig 10054 bp, 10 predicted proteins | sample C65metaG_FD_113460 | JGI IMG/M metagenome (GOLD analysis project Ga0157373, IMG submission 113460) | Corn rhizosphere microbial communities from Kellogg Biological Station, Michigan, USA - C6-5 metaG | ecosystem: Host-associated > Plants > Roots > Rhizosphere > Soil | place: USA: Michigan...
AACGACGTATGCCGTCGCGCGTTCGCGTCGAACGGGCTCTTGCGCACCAGCCGGTGCACGCCGGTCTCGGTGCGCAGATAGCCATAGGCGTAGTCGCCGTCGACCTTGATCGATGCACTCTTGATCCCGGCGATTTCGCCCGCCGACTCCTCGAGCACGTCGACCTTGTAGCCCTTGCGCTCGCAATAGCGCAGGTACATCCGCAGCAGCATGGCCGCCCAGTCCTGCGCCTCGGTGCCGCCGCTGCCGGCCTGGATGTCGACGAACGCGTTGCCGGGGTCGAGCGGATTGTGGAACATCCGGCGGAACTCGAGATCGGCGACACCGCGCTCGAGCTTGCCGGCATCGGCCTCGACCGCGAGCAGCGTATCGTCGTCGGATTCGGTGCGCGCGAGCGCGTAGAGCTCGCTGCTGTCGTCGATCTGCTTTTGCAGCTCACTCAGCGTGTGCACCACGCCGTCGAGCAGCTTCTTCTCTCTGCCGAGCTCCTGCGCGCGCGCCGGGTTGTCCCAGATCTTCGGATCCTCGAGCTCGCGGTCTAGCGTGGCAAGCCGTGTCGCCTTGACGTCGAAGTCAAAGATACCTCCGAAGCTCGCGCGTGCGCGACTTCAACCCTTCGAGGGCGTTGCCGATCGCATTGACGTGTTCGGGTTCCATGTTCCTTGCCTTCCGCGGTGGTGAACTGCGCATTATAGCGGCCGGTGTGCCGACAACCGGGCGCGGCGTCGAGCGCTTGTCGCACGCGACGGCTGCGCCGTCCGCCGCACGCTCTACCATTGCGGGCATGCGTCCCCTGACCGCGCGCGCCGCCTGCCAATGATGATGCATACACCCGAAGGCTTCACGCCATCGCATGTCGCGCCGTCGCTCGTCCCCGGCACGTCGATGGTCTTCGCGTTCGCCGGCGCCAAGCTGCTGATCATCGGCGACGAGCGGAACCCGGCCATCCCGCTCGCGGATGACCTCGAGCGCATCGGCATCGACGGTGCGCGCCACTACCTCGGCCGGCTCGACGGCGTCCACTGCGTGGCGTTGCTGTTGCCCGACGACGCGTCCGCACCGACCGGGTACGCGCTGATGGGCCTGCGCGCGCTTTTCCTGCGGCTGCCCGAGCCGCTGCTCGCCATCGCGGCGCGCGCATTCCAGGTGATCGAGTGGGATCGCACGCACCGCTACTGCGGACGCTGCGGGGCGCCGATGCACGACAAGGCGGGCGAGCGGGCGAAGCACTGCGACGCCTGCGGTTACGTCGCCTACCCGCGCATCTCGCCGGCGATGATGGTGCTCGTCACGCGCGAACGCGAGGTCCTGCTTGCACGCGCGAACCGCTTCCCGGGCGCCATGTACAGCGCGCTGGCCGGCTTCGTCGAGGCGGGCGAGTCGATCGAGGACTGCATCCACCGCGAAGTGCACGAGGAAGTCGGGATCGACGTCACCGACCTGCATTACTTCGCGAGCCAGTCGTGGTCGTTCCCGCACTCGTTGATGATCGCGTACACGGCACACTACGCCGGCGGCGAGCTGATGCCCGACGCGTCGGAAATCGCCGATGCGCGCTGGTTCGGGCTCGACGCACTGCCCGACCTGCCCAGCCCGGTGTCGATCGCGCGGCGGCTCATCGACAGCACCGTGGCCCGGTTGCGCGCGGGCTCGGGCATCACCCCGGTGGGTTAGAATTCACGCACGCGAAACGGCACTCGCCGCGCGCACCCCATGTCCACGTCAACCACTCGCCGCTTCGCCGCGCTGGTCCTGCTCGCATCGCTTGCGACGGGCGCGCTTGGGCAGTCACCGCCCGCGATCCAGGACCCGCGCGAGATGGACGAGACGCAGCGCAGGGTCTACACGCAATCGTTGCACGAAGCGAAGAGCCTGCTCGAGCGCAAGCAGTACGCCGATGCCACGGCGACGCTCGACCGGCTGATCGCCGAGCGGCCGCGCGAGCCGCAGGCGCGGTTCCTGAAGGGCATTGCGCTCACCGACGAAGGCAGGACCGAAGACGCGATCGCGGTGTTCCGCGGCCTCCTCGCCGATTTCCCCGAATTGCCCGAACCTCGCAACAATCTTGCGGTCCTGTACGCGCAAAAGGGCGAGTACGCGCAGGCGCGCGACGAGCTCGAGCTTGCGGTGCGCACCGCTCCCGATTACGCCGTGGCGCACGAGAACCTCGGCGACGTCTACGCGCGCCTGGCGCAGGTCGAATACGAGAAGACGGTTGCGCTCGACAAGCGCAACCGCACCGCGGCCGCCAAGCTCAAGCTGATCCGCGAGACACCCACCGCCGCCAAATGACAAGGAGTCGCTCGATGCTTCGCAGATTTTTGTTCGTCCTCGCGCTTTCGTTGTCCGCGGGGTCCGCGCTTGCCGCCAATCCCGAGGTCGAGCTCGACACGACGGCCGGCAAGATCAAGCTCGAGCTCTATCCCGATGCAGCCCCGAAGACGGTCGACAACTTCCTTCATTACGTCAAGGACGGCCATTACGACGGCACGCAGTTTCATCGCGTCATCGACGGCTTCATGATCCAGGGCGGCGCTTATACGGCTGATTTCAGTCCGCGGCCCACGCGGCCGCCGATCGTCAACGAGGCGCAGTCGAGCAGCAAGGCCGGACTGCACAACGTGCCGGGCACGATCGCGATGGCGCGCACGTCCAATCCCGATTCGGCGACCGACCAGTTCTTCATCAACGTCGCCAACAACAAGCCGCTCGATTTCCGCTCGCCCGATCCGGCCGGCATCGGCTATACCGTTTTCGGCAAGGTCGTGTCCGGCATGGAGGTCGTCGACAAGATCGCCAAAATGAGCAAGGGCGGGCGCAAGGTGACGGGCGGCGCGCCGGTCGATCCCCGCTCGCTAACCACCGAGCCGGTGCTGATCACGTCGGCGAAGATCGTATCCCCCAGCCAGTAGGACGGCCCGCGAGGGCCAGGAGGCAAGGTCATGACTGAAGTGGTGCTGCATACGAGCGAAGGCGACATCGCGCTCGCGCTCGACGAGGAAAACTCGCCGGCGACGGTCGCGAACTTCGTGCAATACGTCCGCGACCGCCATTACGACAACACGCTCTTCCACCGCGTGATTCCCGGCTTCATGATCCAGGGCGGCGGCTTTGCGCCGGGGATGCAACAGAAGGCGACGCGCGCGCCGGTGGCCAACGAGGCCGCCAACGGCGTGCGCAACCTGCGCTACTCGGTTGCAATGGCGCGCACATCGGATCCGCATTCGGCCTCGGCGCAGTTCTTCATCAACCTCGCCGACAACGCCTTCCTCGACTACAAGGGGCCGAGTCCGCAGGGTTACGGCTATTGCGTGTTCGGCAAGGTCGTGCGCGGAAGCGACGTCGTCGACCGGATCGCGGGCGTTGCCACCGGCCGCTCCGGCTTTCACGAGAACGTCCCGACACAGGACGTCGTGATCACGCGCGCCGAAGTCGCCGGCTGACCCACGCTCGCACCCGGGCGAGCGGGCGCGCGCACCTCGTTCCCGTGCTCCGATGAAGCCGACGCTCCTGCTGTCGGACCTCCATCTCGCGCCCGATCGGCCTGCGGCCACCGCGGCGTTCGAAGCGTTCGCGCAGGGACCCGCGCGCGCGGCCGCGGCCGTTTACGTGATGGGCGACCTGTTCGATTCGTGGATCGGCGACGACCAGTGCCGCGAACCGTTCGCGCGCTCGATCGTCGCCACGCTGCGCGGCATCAGCGATGCGGGCGTCGCGCTTTATGTTGCGCGCGGCAACCGCGACTTCCTGCTCGGCGATGCGTTCGCCCGTGAATCCGGCGCGACGCTGCTCGCCGAGCAGACAATCGTCGACCTCGGCGGCACGCCTACGCTCCTCACCCATGGCGACGAGCTTTGCACCGACGACGCGGCCTACCAGCGCTATCGTGCGTTCACGCGCAACCCGGTGACGCAGCGGCGCCTGCGGCGTCTCCCCTATCGTTTGCGACGCTGGATTGCGGCGTGGCTGCGCCGCGGCAGCCGCGCCGCAACCGCGCGCAAGCCGGAGTCGATCCTCGACGTCAACGCCGCGGCCGTCGAGCGCGCGTTTCGCATGCACGCCGTGGCGCGGATGATCCACGGCCATACGCACCGTCCGGCCCGTCATTCGACACGCGTCGACGGACAGCCGTGCGAGCGCATCGTGCTCGCCGACTGGGACGAGCAGGGTCATTACGTCGCCGTCGACGCGGATGGCATCCATACAAGGCACGTCGTCGGATGAATCCCGAACTGTTTTCCGCGGCCTGGTTCTCGGCGCTCGCCTCGATCATCGTGATCGACCTGATCCTCGCCGGGGACAACGCGCTCGTGATCGGGCTCGCCGCGCGCAACGTTCCGCCGCACGCGCAGCGCAAGGTGATCCTGTGGGGCACCGCGGGCGCCATCGCGATCCGGGCGCTGCTGACGGCAGGGGTCGTCTGGCTCCTGAAAATCCCCGGCTTCCTGCTGGTCGGCGGGCTTGCGCTCGTTTATATCGGCTGGAAGCTCACACACGACGGCGCGAAGAACGAGCCGGACGTCAAGGCGCAGACGTCGGTACGCAGCGCCGTGCAGACCATCGTCGTCGCCGACGCCGTCATGGGTGTCGACAACGTGCTCGCCGTTGCGGGGGCCGCACACGGCTCGATGCTGCTCGTCGTGATCGGCCTCGGCGTGTCGGTGCCGATCGTCATCTGGGGCTCGACGCTCGTGCTGAAGTGGGTCGAGCGCTATCCGGCCATCCTGTGGCTGGGCGCCGCCGTGCTCGGCTGGACCGGTGCGAAGATGATTGCGAGCGAGCCGCTCGTCGCCGCCGTGCTTTCGGACCAGCGCGGGCTGCGCGCACTGCTTTACGCGGTGATCGTCGGCGGTCTCGTCGCGGTTCCGATATCGCGGCAACTGCATGCGCAGCAGCGCTTCGAGATCGCGCTGCTGCTCGGCATCATCGTCTGGCTGACCGGCTTCGGCTGGCTCGATGATGCGATTTCTGCTCGCCTCGATCCGGCCGGCGCCTGGACCTGGGACGAAAGCATCGTCGATTTCGTCCGCTGGCTCGGCTGGATTCCGTTCGTGATCTGGATACTGCGGCGCGCCGAGTCGAGGGCGCGCAACACCGCGCCGCGCTGAGCGGGAGCGCGGAGCCGCCGTTTCCCCTCGCCGCGGGGTCAGGTCTTCGGCGCGGGCTTCTTCGGCTGCTTGGGTTTCTTCGGTTCCTTGCGCTGCTTGTCGCGATTGGCCATTTCCGTCCTCCGTGACGCGAGCGTGCAGTATGCACGATTTGCCGCGCCTCAACCCAGCGCGCGGCGGAAGTCGTCGATGAGATCGTCGCGATCCTCGATGCCGACCGACACCCGCACCAGCGAATCGGCGATGCCCATTTCGGCCCGGCGTGCCGCACCCATCTCCCAGAAGATCGTCTGCGCGACGGGAATGGCCAGCGTGCGGTTGTCGCCGAGGTTCGACGACAGCACGACGACACGCAACCGATTGAGACACGCGAGCACGTCCTCCCCCGGTGCAAGATCGAACGCGAGCAGCGCGCCCGGTGCGCGGAAGAGCGAGCGAGCGCGCTCGTGCTCGGGATGCGACGGCAGGCCCGGGAAATACACCGCCTCGATCTTCGGATGCGCCGCGAGGAACTCGGCGAGCGCCTGGGCGTTCGCGCATTGGCGGTCCATTCGCAGCGCAAGCGTCTCGGCGCCAACCGCCAGGTGATGCGCCTGCTCGGGCGACAGCGTCGCCCCGCCGTCGCGCAGGCCCTTCTTGCGGATCTGCGTGATTCCCCATAGCGGCGGCTTCTGCGTCCTGTACGGCTCGGCAATATTCGGAAACCGCGTCCAGTCGTAGAGGCCCGTGTCGGTCACGGCGCCGCCGAGCGCGTTGCCGTGACCGCCGATGTACTTGGTGAGCGCATTGACGACGAGGCTTGCGCCGACGTCGACCGGGCGAAAGAGCCAAGGCGAGCTCATCGTGTTGTCGACGACGTAGATGAGGCCGCGCGCGCGGCACAGTTCGCCGATGCGCGCGAGATCGGCGACCTGCGTCCGCGGATTGGCAATCGTCTCGACGAACACGAGCTTCGTCGCCGGGGTCACGGCGCGTGCGACGTTCCCGACGTCGGTTGCGTCGACGAACGTGACCGGCGTCCCGTGGTCGCCGAGCGTGTTGAGAAGGCTGTTGGTGTTGCCGAAGACGAACGAGCTTGCGACGATGTGATCGCCGCCGCGCAGCAGCGCCAACAGCGTGGCCTCGATCGCGGCCATGCCGGTCGAGAAGCAGACCGTCGCGATGCCCTTCTCCATGGCGGTGACCTTCGCCTCGAGCGCGGCCGTCGTCGGATTGCCCTGGCGGCCGTACGCGTAGCCCGCTTGCCGACCCTGGAACACGGCCACGAGATCGGCGGCGTCCTTGTAGCCGTACGCGACCGAGACGTGCAGCGGCTTGTGCAGTGCGCCGTGCTCGATCGCCGCATCGCGGTCGCTGTGCAGAATCGCGGTGGTGAAGCCGCGCTCGTGATGGTTCTCGCTCATGGCAGCGTCCTTGTGGCCTTTGCGCAGCAACGCAAAAACAAAAAACCCGTCGGGCTTCCGCCAAACGGGTTTTGTGTGCCCCGCCCGATATCTTCGGGCTGGAGCGAACCTCGCTTTAGCGGAATTTTTTAAGCGCCCGCAAGCTGAAGCTCAAATCGGCGCACTACAACTATAGCACATCGGGCTCAGTGCTGTCAGCGGGACGGCGCCGCGCAAGCAGCACGTACACCGCTGACCGCGATGCGTTATCCCGCGCTCGCATCCTCGGCCACGTCGGCGTCGGCTTCACCGCGCGACTGGTCGCGCTCGAGCGCCAGCTCGCGCAGGTAGTCGGACGTGATGTCGCCGGTGATGTAGTTGCCGTCGAAGCACGACGCCTCGAAATCGGTGAGCCGCGGGTTGCCGAAGCGCACGGCGTCCTTGAGCGCCTCCAGATCCTGATACACGAGGAGGTCGGCGCCGATCTCGCGCGCGATCTCGGCTTCGGTGCGTCCGGTGGCGACCAGCTCATCCTGGTTCGGCATGTCGATGCCGTAGACGTTCGGGAAGCGCACGGGCGGGCTTGCCGACGCGAAGTACACCTTGCGTGCGCCGGCATCGCGGGCCATCTGCACGATCTCGCGCGACGTCGTGCCGCGCACGATCGAATCGTCGACGAGCAGCACGACCTTGTCCTTGAACTCCATGCCGATCGGGTTCAGCTTCTGGCGCACGCTCTTCCGGCGCAACGCCTGTCCCGGCATGATGAACGTGCGCCCGACGTAGCGGTTCTTGACGAAGCCCTCGCGATACGTCTTGCCGAGCCGGTTCGCAAGCTCCAGCGCATACGGGCGGCTCGAGTCGGGGATCGGAATCACGACTTCGATGTCCTGCGCCTGCGGGATGTCGCGGATCTTGGTTGCGAGTGCCGCACCCATCCGAAGCCGGGCCTCGTACACCGACGTGCCGTCCATGACCGAATCGGGCCGCGCGAGATACACGTACTCGAAGATGCAGGGGTTGAGCGACGAATGCGCCGCGCACTGGCGTGCGTGGAAGTGGCCTGTCTGGTCGACGAAGATCGCCTCGCCGGGCTCGACGTCGCGCAACACGGAGAAGCCGAGCGGCTCGAGGGCCACCGACTCGGAAGCGACCAGGTATTCGGGCCCGCCCATCGCCTGGTTGACGCCGATGATCAACGGACGGATGCCGAACGGGTCGCGAAACGCGAGCATGCCGTAGCCGGCGATCATCGCGACGACCGCGTACGCGCCACGGCAGCGCCGGTGCACGCCGGCCACCGCGCGAAAGATCGCTTCGGGATCGAGGCGATGATGCTGCGCGGCGCGCTCGAGCTCGAGCGCGAGCACGTTCAGCAGCACTTCGCTGTCGGAATTGGTGTTGACGTGGCGAAAGTCGAGCTCCCACAGCTCGCGCTTCAGCGCCTCGCTGTTGGTGAGGTTGCCGTTGTGGCCGAGCGTCAGCCCGAAGGGTGAATTGACGTAGAACGGCTGCGATTCGAGGTCGGAGAACGCCGAGCCCGCGGTCGGATAGCGGCAGTGCGCGATGCCCGTCGTGCCCGACAGCTCGCGCATGTTGCGCGTGCGGAACACGTCGCGCACATAGCCGGGGCCCTTGTACGTATGGAAGACCGGGCCTTCGCTCGTCACGATGCCGGCCGCATCCTGGCCACGATGCTGCAACAGCAGGAGCCCGTCGTAGAGAAGCTGGTTGACCGGGGTATGCGCCACGGCGCCGAGGATGCCGCACATTTCAGGTCACGCCTTCCGTTCGGCGGGTGCGGCCTTCGGCGCGATGCCGTGAGGCGAGTAATCGAGCCGCCCGGCGATCTGCGCCGGCAGATGCGGACGCAGCGCATACACGCAGGCCACGAGCGGGGGAACGAGTGCCGCACTTTGCCACCACGGCATGCGCGGCAGTGGCGTCAGCCCCGCGACGAACACGAACGCGACCATGAGCAGCACGCCGCGCACCAGGCCGAAAATCGAGCCCAGGAAGCGATCGACGAAACCGAGACCCGCCGCACGGACCGCCTTCGACAACGGCCACGCGACCAGTGCGCCGAGCAGCAGCGCCGCAACGAGGATCAGCGTGAATGCGAGCACGTACCTGATGGCCGGGTGGCCGAAGACGTCGGGCAGCATCGCCCCGACGATCGGGGTGAAGACGATCGCGCACACGAGGCCGGCAACCCAGGCGACGAGCGCGACCAGCTCGCGGATCACGCCGCGAAAGAAGGCGAAGAGCGTCGACAGCCCCACGATGCATACCGCGATCCAGTCGAACGTCGTCATGAACGGGGGCCGCCGACTTGCCGCGAGACGGCCACCGTTCGGCGACGCTATTTGATGGCGGCGACAATGCCGCTTTGACCTTCGGTCTTCAATTTGTCGCGCGCGGCGATGGCGGCGTCGCGTGACGGATAGGGACCCACGCGCACGCGCCAGAGCGTGCCCTTGCTGGTCTTCAGAGGCTCGGTATATGCGGCGTATCCGGACTTCTTCAAGCGGCCGGCAAGCGAGTTCGCGCCACGGTCGTCGGCGAATGCCGCGAGCTGCACGGCGTAGCCGTCGTGCGGCGATGCGCCGCCCTCGCCATGCGCGCTCCGGGGCGGCTCGGGCGCACGATGCGACGCAGCGGCAGCCGTCCTGGGATTTTCCGCAGCCGCCGGCTTCTGCGCCGGTGCCTGCGTCGGCGGCGCGGTCGATTTATCCGTGATGATCACCGGCGGGTTGCTCGCGGTGGACGCGCTGGTCGCAGGCTCCGGTGCGACCGTGGCTGCAGCCGAAGGCGGCGTCGCCGACGACGCCGGCGCGCCGTCGGGCAGGCGCGTGTCGTACTTCTGCTGCCTCTCGGGCGCGGCTTCGGCCGCCACCGACGCCGCGGGCTTCGACGCATCGTCCGCGGCCTTCGCGTTCGCGTCCGGGTTGGCGGTGCCGTCGTTGAGGCGATTCACGAACTTGCCGCTGTCGACCGGCGGAATCTTCACCGAGACGTCGTCGCCGAGCGGCTTCTGCTCGGTCTCGAGCAGCATCGGCACGACGACCGCGACACCGAGCGCAAGAACGACAGCCCCCACGAGGCGCCGGCGCGCGCGCCTGCGCAATTCGTCCACGTTCACATCCGCCGGTTCTGCCATCGCTATGCCGGTGCGCTTCACCGTTTTCGCTGCGCGGCGGCGAGTGCCGCGCCAACGGTGAGAAACGAACCAAAGGCCGCGATTCTATCAGTCTCTCCCGCGGCGTTGCGCGCAGCTTCGAACGCTTGCGCGATGTCGTCGTGCGCGTGCACCGCCGCCGCGTCGACGCCGGCGTGCGCCAGCGCGCTTGCAACGCGTGCCGACGACGCGCCGCGCGGACCGGGGAGCGGCGCGATGTACCAGCAATCGATGCGCGCGGCGATCGCTCGCACGACGGCATCGATGTCCTTGTCGGCAAGCATGCCGAAGACCGCGAGCGTGCGCGGGAAGAAGCCCATCGTCGAAAGCGTTTCGCTCAGCACCGCGGCGGCCTGCGGATTGTGCGCGACGTCGAGCACCACCGC
>Ga0157373_10004928_pt1 | contig 10049 bp, 13 predicted proteins | sample C65metaG_FD_113460 | JGI IMG/M metagenome (GOLD analysis project Ga0157373, IMG submission 113460) | Corn rhizosphere microbial communities from Kellogg Biological Station, Michigan, USA - C6-5 metaG | ecosystem: Host-associated > Plants > Roots > Rhizosphere > Soil | place: USA: Michigan...
GGCAAGTGTGCACGACGCCGGGCGAGATCGGCTCCTGGGTGAGCAGCGCCCACACCTACTCCGGCTCCGCCTCGAACATGACCATGCCCCTGAACGTCGGCGCCTGTTTCTGCGAGGCTCTGCCCGGCGGCGGCGTCGAGCACGGGCGGGTGATCGCGGTTTTGCCGGAGCAAAAGCTGCTGCGCGTGCAGGCCGCGCTCGGCCCGCTGCAGGACAAGGGCGTGGCGGCCGTGCTGACGTTCCAGGTGAAACCCACCGCGGGCGGCGCTGAGATCATCGAAAGCTACAACGTCGGCGGCGCCACCCCTGACGTGATCCAGATGGCGCCCGTGGTGGATAAGGTGCTCGCGGCCCAGCTTGCCGGGCTGAAAGCCTACGTCGACCCACACATGCCCTAGAGGGCGGCCACCTCCGCCGCGACGACGCGGCTGACGGCGTTCATCACCGAGGCGATCCGCAGCGCGGCCTGGATGGCCGTGTTGGCGACGCCACGCTTCTTCAGCTCTTCCTCGTGGGAATCCAGACAGCCGCCGCAGCCGTTGATGGCCGAGACCGCCGTGCACCAAAGCTCGAAGTCGGTCTTGTCGACGCCGGGGTTGGCGATGACGTTCATCCGCAGGCGCGCCGGCAGGGTCCGGTACTCGTGGTTATGGAGCAGGTGCAGCGCGCGATAATAGACGTTGTTCATCCCCATGATCGCGGCGGCGGCCTTGGCGGCGTTCTTCGCCTCTTCGGAGAGGCCGGCCGCGTCCGCCGCGGCGTTGACCGCCTTCACCACCGCGGGCGTTCCCACCGCATAGGCGCACGCGACGAAGCAGCCCCACTTCTGCTGGTCGTTCAGCAGCGTTTCCCCAGCCAGCGACGAAAGGTTGAGGCTCAGGTCCCTGGCATAGGCGGGCAGGGTCTCGCGGAGCTGGTCCAGCGACATGGCGGTCTCGATTGGCTGGGGAAAGAGGTCTCCGGGAGCGCGCCCAATCAATGGGGGGAGAGCGGGCGCACTCCCGGAGCAGCGGCGTAGAAAGGGGGGCTGACTACGCCGCGGTCTTGAGGGTCTCGCCGCCGACCGGACGGTTGCAAGCGCAAAGCTCGTCCGTCTGCAGGGCGTCGAGGACCCGAAGGGTGTCCGCCGGCGCGCGGCCGACGTTCAGGTTCGTTACGTACACGTGTTGCACAACATTGTGGGGATCGACCACGAAGGTGGCGCGTAGTGCAACGCCTTCTTCTTCGTCGAGAACCCCCAAAGCACGCGCGAACTTACCTGAGTTATCCGCAAAGTTCCAGATTGGAAGATTCGCAAGGTCCGGATGCTCTCGGCGCCAGCCCAGTTTCGAATGTTCGTTATCCGTGGAGCCGCCGAGCACGACGGTATCGCGCTCCTCGAATTGCGGGTTCAGCTTGGCGAATTCGACGATCTCAGTCGGGCAAATGAAGGTGAAGTCCTTCGGGTAGAAGAAGATGACCTTCCACTTGCCCGGGAAGCTGTCCTGGGTGACGGCTTCGAAGGCGCTTTCGCCGTTCTCCTCGTGCTTCATGAACTTGGGCTTCACGCCCACAACCTTGAAGTCCGGAAGCTTCTCGCCAACGCCCAGCATCGCACATCTCCTGTCAGTCAATCGGGGAGCCGCCTTGTGACCGGCGGCTGGAGTGGGGTGGATAAAGGGTCCGCTCGCCAAAATCCAATCGATTGTTTTTGGCTTCCCGATAGAGCGAGCCTATATCAGGCGGATGCTCCCCACCCTTCGCCAGCTGCAATACCTGAAGCTCCTCGCCGAGCACGGCTCCTTCAGCCGCGCGGCGCAGGCGGCGCACGTCACCCAGCCCACGCTGTCGGCGGGCATTCAGGAGTTGGAGAAGGTTCTGGGCGCGCCGCTCGTCGACCGGGCGCGCTCGGGCGTGATCCTGACCGCGGCAGGCGAGGAGACGGTGCGCCGCGCTGAAGCCATCCTCACCCAGGCCGACGACCTCGTGCAGGCCGCGCGCGGGGCGGGGGAGCCGCTGGCCGGACGGTTCAGGCTGGGCGTCATCCCGACGATAGCGCCCTTCCTGTTGCCCAAGGCGTTGCCGGCGCTACGCACCCGCTTTCCGAAGTTGCGGCTGTTCCTGCGCGAAGACCTGACCCAACGGCTGGTGGCCGCCCTGAAGTCCGGCGCGCTGGACGCCGCGCTGATCGCTCTGCCGTACGATATGACCGGCCTGTCCTGGGAGCACGTCGAGGACGATGAGCTCCTGGCCGCCTTCCCTGCCAATCACCCTGCCGCTGCGCACAAGCGGGTGCGGCCGGAAGAACTCGACGGCGACCACCTGATCCTGCTGGAAGACGGCCACTGCCTGCGCGAACACGCGCTGGCGGCCTGCGGCCTCACCCCGCCCCGAGCGTCCGAGGAAGAAGCCTTCGCCGCCACTTCCCTGCCGACGCTGGTGCAGATGGTAGGCTCGGGGCTGGGCGTCTCCTTCCTGCCGGCCATGGCGGTGGAAGCGGGCCTGACCGACCACGCACCCGTCACCGTCCGCCCCCTACTGGCCGACCACCCCAGCCGCGAGATCGTCGTCGCCTGGCGGGCGGGGTCTAGCCGCGCGCGTGAGGCGCGATTGCTGGCCGAGGTGATCCGAGAAGCCTAGGCCGAGCAGTTGGCCCCGCCGAGGACGCAGAACTTGGCGCAGTGGGGGTGGTTGAGCGGCACTTCGCCCAAGGCCTCGGCGAGCGTCGCGCCGAGCTCGAATTGCGGGTCGTAGGGGGTCAGCGTGCAGGCGACCACCGCCGGCCGCGCGGCGCCACGGTGCTTCACGACCATGCGGCTGGAGGCGCACATCAGGTCGTCGGGGTTCTTGTGCAGGATGCCCCAGCAGGCGGTTGTGATCTCCGGCACGTCCTGGGCGGCGTCCATCTCGGGGAAAAGCACCAGCCGCCCCGGGTTGAAGGCGTCGATTGGCACGCCGAGCTTTTCAAACAGCGCGGCATAGCCCGCCCGCGCGTCCGATTCGTTCTCCTGCGTCAGCCGCCGTCCGGCGACCGCGATCGAGAAGCGCTCGAGCGCCAACCATTGCAGGCCCTCGATGGTCTTCTCCCACGTCCCCACGCCACGCTCAGCCTCGTGGATGGCGGCCGTGTGGTGGTCGAGGCTGATGCGGATGGTCAGCCGCTCGTTCTTCAGCGCCAGCAGTCCCGCCTTCCGATGCTCCATCGGCTTCATGGCGTTGGTCAGGACCAGCACCTCGAAGCCGCGCCCCAGCGCCTCGCCGATCATGTCCAGAATGTCGGGGTTCATGAACGGCTCGCCGCCGGTGAAGCCAATTTCCCGCACCGGCAATCCGAGCGCCACGATCTCGTCGAGATAGGCCCGCGCCTCGGCCGCGCTCAGATAAATGAGCGCGTCGTTCGTCGGGCTGCTTTCGATGTAGCAATTGAGGCAGGTGAGGTTGCACAGCGTGCCGGTGTTGAACCACACCGTCGTGAGCGCCTTGATCCCGACCTTCGCCCGCGTCTCGCCCTTGGCGGTGACCAGAGGATCGCGGAACTTGGCCGGGTCGAGGCGAGGCGCCTCGGGCATGACGAATGGGGATGGCCGGACAGGCTGGTTCATCGTCTGAACAGATACGCAGCAAATCTGACGAAGGCGAGGTTTTCGCCTATATAGCCCCCCGCCATGAGCCGTCCGTTCCTGAAGATGAACGGGCTCGGCAACGACTTTGTCGTCGTCGAGGCCCGCGAAGCGCCGTTCCATCCGGACCGGGCGCGAGCGCGCGCCATCGCCGATCGCGCGAGCGGGGTCGGCTGCGATCAGCTCATCGCCATCGAGCCCTCGCAAAAGGCCGACGCCTTCATGCGCATCTGGAACGCCGACGGCGGCGAGGTCGATGCCTGCGGCAACGCCACCCGCTGTGTCGGCTGGCTCCTGATGGAAGCCTCCGGCAAGGACGAGGCGATCATCGAGACCGAGGCCGGCCTGCTGCGCGCGACCCGCTCCGGCGACAAGGCCATCAGCGTCGACATGGGTGAGCCGGGCCTGGCCTGGAACGAAATACCGCTGGCCCGCGAGATGGACACCGTCACGCTCGACTACGGCATCGACGGCCTGCGCGATCCGGGCGCGGTCAGCATGGGCAATCCGCACGTGGTGTTCTTCGTGGATGACGTGGAGGCCGCGCCGGTGCGGATTCTCGGGCCGGTGGTCGAACACGACCCGCTGTTCCCCGAACAGGTCAACGTCGGCTTCGCGCAGGTGAAGGCCGAGGACCGCATCTGCCTGCGCGTCTGGGAACGCGGCGCGGGCCTCACCAAGGCGTGCGGCACCGGCGCCTGCGCGGCTCTGGTGGCAGCGAACCGCCGGGGCCTGACCGGTCGCAAGGCGACGCTGGAACTGGACGGCGGCGAACTCATCATCGAATGGCGGGACGACAACCACGTGATCATGACCGGCCCCGTCGCCGTCGAGTTCGAAGGGACGCTGCCGTGAACGCGCCGGTGAAGTCTCCGGTCGACGTGGTGACCTTCGGATGCCGCCTGAACGCCTATGAGTCCGAGGCTATCCGTGCCCAGGCGGCGGCGGACGGTGTGACGAACGCCGTCGTCTTCAATACCTGCGCGGTGACCGGCGAGGCCGTGCGGCAGGCGCGGCAGGCGATCCGCAAGGCGCGGCGCGAGCGGCCCGGCGCGCGGCTGATCGTGACCGGCTGCGCGGCGCAGATCGACCCCGACGCGTTCGCGGCCATGCCCGAGGTCGACCTCGTGCTCGGCAACGCGGAGAAGGCGGCGCCTGGCGCGCTCACTGAAACCGCACGGGTGCGCGTCAACGACATCATGAGCGTGCGCGAGACGGCCGGGCATCTGGTCGACGGGCTGAAGGATCGCGCGCGGGCCTATGTCGAGGTCCAGAACGGCTGCGACCACCGCTGCACCTTCTGCATCATCCCTTATGGGCGCGGTAATTCGCGCTCAGCGCCGGCGGGCGAGGTGGTCGAGCAGGTGCGGCGTCTGACGGCCGAGGGCTACCGCGAGGTGGTGCTGACGGGCGTGGACATCACCGGCTGGGGCGCCGATCTGCCCGGTGAGCCGACGCTGGGCCAGCTCGTCGCGCGCATCCTGAAGCTTGTGCCCGAACTGCCGCGCCTGCGCCTGTCGTCCATCGACGCCGCCGAAATCGATCCGGACCTGATGCGGTGTCTGGCCGAGGAGCCGAGGCTCGCGCCCTACCTGCACCTGTCGCTGCAGCACGGCGATGACCTGATCCTCAAGCGCATGAAGCGCCGCCACCTGCGGGCGGACGCGCTTAAGCTGATCGCCGACGTACGCGCGGTGCGGCCGGACGTGGCCTTCGGCGCGGACCTGATTGCGGGATTCCCCACCGAGACGGACGAGGCGTTCGAGAACACCGTGCGGCTTGTGGAGGAAACCGATCTCGCTTTCCTGCACGTCTTCCCCTTCAGCCCCCGCTCCGGCACGCCCGCCGCGCGCATGCCTCAGCTGCCGCGCGGGGTGATCAAGGAGCGCGCCCGGCGGCTGCGCGAGGCCGGAGACGCCGCGCTGATCCGGCATCTCGAGCGGCAGGTCGGGCGCACGCTTTTGGCGCTCGTGGAGCGAGACGGCGTCGCCCGCGCCGAGGACTTCACCGAGATCGCCCTCGAGGGCGCAGCCCCCGTCGGCGAGCTCGCGGCCTTCACCGTAACCGGCCACGACGGCAAGCGGGCCCTCGCGCGCGTCGCGGCGGTGGGCTAGACGCACCCCATGGCTGAACAGAAGAAGGGCTGGTTCGCACGGCTGACCGAGGGTCTGTCGCGATCGTCCCAGCAGATGACCGAACAGGTCACGGCGGTTCTGACCAAGAAGCCGCTCGACCAGGAACAGCTCGATGCGCTCGAGGAGATGTTGATCGAGGCAGACCTCGGCCCGGCCGCTGCCGCGCGCATCACCGAACGCTTTGCCGAGCTGCGCTTCGGCAAGAGCTCCGACGAGACTGAGGTGAAGGAAGCGCTCGCCGAGGCGGTGGCCAGGGAGCTTACCCCGCGCGAAGGGACCTTCGACCCGCTCTCCGGCCCCAAGCCCTACGTCGTGCTGTTCATCGGCGTGAACGGCTCAGGCAAGACAACGACGCTGGGCAAGATCGCCGCCGACCTGACCTCGCGCGGCGCGAAGGTGCTGATCGCGGCCGGTGACACCTTCCGCGCCGCCGCCGTCGAGCAGCTCAAGATCTGGGCCGACCGGGCAAAGGCGGAATTTATGTCGGCGCCGACGGGGTCGGACTCCGCCAGCCTCGCCTTCGATGCGGTGGAACGAGCCAAACGCGAAGATTTCGACGTTGTGCTGATCGACACCGCCGGGCGGCTTCAGAACAAGCAGGATCTGATGAACGAACTTCTCAAGGTCATCCGGGTCGTGAAAAAGGTCGATCCCGAGGCGCCGCACGAGACCCTGCTGGTGCTCGACGCCACCGTGGGCCGCAACGCGCTGGCGCAGGAGAAGATCTTCGGCAACCAGATCGGTGTCACCGGCATCGTGATGACCAAGCTGGACGGCACCGCGCGCGGCGGGGTGCTGGTGCCGGTGGCGCAGGCCTCCGACAGCCCGATCAAGCTGATCGGCGTCGGCGAAGGGATCGAGGATTTGCAGCCGTTCGACGCGCGGGCGTTCTCTCGCTCGCTGGTGGGTCTGGAGGCCTGAGATGACCACGTCCAACACCCACAAGACCATCCGCGCCGTCGTCGACTACGGCGGTCTGGCCGTCTTCGCGGTCGGCTTCCTCGTCACGCACGACCTGGTAAAGGCGACCTGGTGGCTGGTGGCCGGCTCGGCTGTCTCACTGGCGTTGGGCTTTGCGACCGAAAAGCGGGTCGCGCCCATGCCGCTGATCGCGGGCGGAGCGGCGCTGGTGTTCGGCGCGCTGACGCTGATCTTCCACAACCCGGCCTTCATCAAGGCCAAGCCGACGGTGGTGAACCTGCTGTTCGCGAGCGCTCTCCTGGGCGGCGCAGCGCTACGCAAGAACCCGCTGAAGATGCTGCTGGGCGAAAGCCTTTCGCTGCCGGACGCCGCCTGGCGCACGCTGACCGTCCGCTATGGTCTCTTCTTCGCGGCCATGGCGGTGCTCAACCTTTTCGTCTGGTGGAAATTCTCGGACACGGTCTGGGTCTTCTTCCGCTTCCCGGGCCTGTTGATCCTGGCGGTGCTGTTCTCGCTGACGCAGGTGCCCTTCATGGCGAAGTACATGAAGGAAGACGCCGAGGCGCCGCCGCCTCCGGTCGACTAGCGGGCCTTGTCGAGCAGGGTCTCGGCGGTCTCGGCGGTAAGCGGGCCGGTATATTTGGCGATGATCCTGCCGTCGGCGCCCACGAGGTAGGTCTCCGGCACGCCGGTGGTCCCGAACTCCACGCCCGCGCGGCCGTCACGATCGATCAGCTTCACCGCGAAGGGGTCGCCCATGCGGCCGATGAAGGCGCGGCTGTTCTCGGGCGCATCCTTGTAGGCGACGCCGACGATGCGCACGCCCTCGGCCTTCAGCGCCATCAGCTGCGGATGCTCCAGCTCGCAGGGCACGCACCAGGAGGCGAAGAAGTTGATCAGGGTCGGGCCCTTCGCCGTGGCGCGGATGGCGGTCGGTTCACCCGTGTCCAGCGCGGGCAGGGTCACGTCCGGCGCCGGTTTGCCGACGAGCGCCTGCGGCTCGATGTGCGGGTTGCGGTGCAGGGCGTAGCCGGCGAACAGTACGCCGAGCAGCACGATGGCGATCAGCGGCAACAGGGCCAGCCAGCGCTTCACGTCTCTTCGGCCTTGCGTTTCCAGCGGCGGGCGCGGGCGAGACTGTCGGCGACCATCCAGGCGAACACCACCGCGACCACGGCGTAGGCGGGCCATACGTACGGCGCATACTTGCCCATGTCGAAGTCCATGGCTCAGCCCTCCGCCCGCTTGAGCGCCAGCACGGTCGCTCGCCTGCGCCAGACTTCCGAGCGGATGCGCACCAGCCAAAGCGAGCCGAACAGGGCGAGGTACCCGAGCCCCATCAGCAGCAGCGGCTGGAGATAGACGGCAGGCAGTTCATCGCCGGGCCTCGCCCCAAATACCGATGAGCCTTGATGGAGGCTGTTCCACCACTGCACCGAGAAGTGGACGACCGGCAGGTTGATGACGCCGACCAGCGCCAAGATCGCCGCCGCGCGGCCACCCTTGACCTCATCGTCGATGGCGGCGCGCAGCGCCATGTAGCCGAGGTAGAACAGGAACAGCACCAGCACCGAGGTCAGGCGCGCGTCCCACACCCACCAGGTTCCCCACATCGGCCGCCCCCAGAGCGAGCCCGTCACCAGCGCCAGTCCCGTGAACGCTGCGCCGAGCGGCGCCGCCGACTTCGCCGCCGCATCTGCCAGCGCGTGGCGGAACACCAGCGTCAGGAAGCTCGCGACGCCAAGGCACAGGTAGGCGAACATGCCGAGCCAGGCGGCGGGCACGTGGATGAACATGATCCGGACGGTGTCGCCCTGCTGGTAGTCCTCCGGCGCGGTGAACCCCAGCGCCAGCCCCGCCAGCAGCAAAAGGGCCGCGGCGACCCCTAGGATCGGCGCGGCCCATCTGGAGAAGGCCATGAAGCGGTCGGGGTTGGCCAGGAAGGCGAACATGCCCGCTTCTTAAGTGTCCGCGGGCACGGCGGGCAAGCGCCGCGACCGCTCAAGCGTCACTGCGCGACAGGCGGCGGCGCCATCATACCGGGGCCCATGCCCCAATGGTCGCCGTCCTTGTCCTTGTGGCCCCACATGCCGTGGCCCTTGCCGCCGTGCATGCCGTGGCCGCCCATCATGCCCTCATGCATGGCGTCGAACGCCTTCTGCTGAGCGGGAGTCAGCGCGGCATAGAAGCGCTTAACGGCGTCGGCGTGGCGGGCGAACATCTGCTGATGCTGCGCCATCATCGCCTGCATCTGGTCGAGGCGTTGCGGCGTGGTGAGGTTTTTCCACTGGTCGCGCTCGCCCTGCATATGCTCGCGCATTTCGCCGGTCGGCTGCATGGCGGCGATGAAGGCCTGCAGGGCGGGCTCCTGGGCGGGGGTGAGCTGAAGGGTGGTGCGAAGCCGCTCGGCCATCTTGGCCGGGTCGTGCTGCTCGTGGTGCATCATCATGCCGGCGTGGGACGCCTGGGGCGCACCCGGAGCCGGCGCCTGGGCGAACGTGGCGGTGACGGCTGCAAGCGACAGCGCGGCGCCGGCGATCAGCCCGGTGCGGATAAGGGGGAATTTCATAAGCAAAGTCTCCGTGGTCGTCCCGAGCAGGCACCCTGGACGGTTACGGTTGCGACGATATTTCAGTGAGATGGCGGAATGTTGCCGCTTTAAGTCAGTCGATCGCATTGCGGCAGGCCGCCGCCATGGCCAGCGGCGACAGCGCCACCGCGGCGGCGGCGTAAGCGCAGAGGAGCAGCAGGCCGGGCGCCGGGTCGAGCCCGCCCGCCAGCGACGACAGCGCGCCACCTCCGAAGATCACCGGCGGCGCGAACAGCGGGAGCACGATCACGGCGATGAGCAAACCCCCTCGCCGCGACCCCAACGCCAGCGCCGCGCCGAGACCACCGACGAAGGCGAAGGCGAGCGCGCCTACCAATGCGACGAAGAACAGCAGCGGCGCGATGGTTGGCGAGGCGCCCAGAGCAATGGCCGCGACCGGCGCAGCGAGCGCGAGCGGCGCTCCGGTCGCAAGCCACTGCGCGAGGCATTTGACCGCCGCCACGGCCTCCAGCGGCGCCGGGCCGAGCGCGAGCAGATCCAGCGCGCCGTCGTCGAAGTCGCGCTCGAACAGCCGCTCCAGCGACAGCAGGCTCGAGAGCGCCAGCGACAGCCAGGCTACCCCCACCGCGAGCGCCGACAGCACCTTTGGATCGGGGCTGGAGGCCAGCGGCAGCAGGCTGGTCACGCAGGCATAGAAGGCAAGCGCCAGCAGCACGCCGCCGCCCCGGCCCCAGGCCAGCGAGAGCTCGCGCCGGAAGAGGACGGCCAGCGCCTTCATCCGCCGACCTCCACGCCGCGCGCCGGGATCGGCAGCGGGTCGTGCACGGCGGCGACGATGATCCC
>Ga0157373_10004930_pt1 | contig 10045 bp, 10 predicted proteins | sample C65metaG_FD_113460 | JGI IMG/M metagenome (GOLD analysis project Ga0157373, IMG submission 113460) | Corn rhizosphere microbial communities from Kellogg Biological Station, Michigan, USA - C6-5 metaG | ecosystem: Host-associated > Plants > Roots > Rhizosphere > Soil | place: USA: Michigan...
CGCCCACCGAGCCATGGCCCAGGGCGAAATGGTCGCCGAACTGATCGCCGGCAAGGCACGCGAATTCGCCCCGGCGGCCATCGCGGCGGTGTGCTTCACCGATCCGGAGCTGGTGGTGGTGGGCAAGACGCCGGACGAAGCCAAGGCAGCCGGTCTGGACTGTATCGTTTCCAGCTTCCCGTTCGCCGCCAACGGCCGGGCGATGACGCTGGAGTCGAAGAGTGGTTTCGTGCGGGTGGTGGCGCGTCGGGACAACCATGTGATCGTCGGCTGGCAAGCAGTCGGCGTCGGTGTCTCGGAACTGTCCACCGCGTTTGGTCAGTCCCTGGAAATGGGCGCACGGCTGGAAGACAGTGCCGGCACCATCCACGCCCATCCGACCCTGGGCGAGGCGGTGCAGGAAGCCGCGTTGCGGGCATTGGGGCATGCGTTGCATCTGTGAGATAGCGACCTGAGGATCGTTCCCACGCTCCGCGTGGGAACGCAGCCAGGGACGCTCCGCGTCCCAAAGCCGAACGCGGAGCGTCCGTTGAAGTATTGCCGAGCGGAGCATGGGAACAATCATGCGAGTGAGGCTGCGAAACACCCCTGGAATGAAGTATTGTTGTCCCCATCCAAAAAAACGTCAGAAGCCTTGACCGTTTCGACGGTTATGAAGATATAGAGGGTGTCATGGGTAACGAGAGCATCAATTGGGACAAACTGGGCTTTGACTACATCAAGACCGACAAGCGCTACCTGTCGCACTGGCGCAATGGTGCCTGGGACACCGGCACCCTGACCGAAGACAACATGCTGCACATCAGCGAGGGCTCCACCGCCCTGCACTATGGCCAGCAGTGCTTCGAAGGCCTCAAGGCCTACCGTTGCAAGGACGGCTCGATCAACCTGTTCCGCCCGGACCAGAACGCCGCCCGCATGCAGCGCAGCTGCGCCCGCCTGCTGATGCCACACGTCGACACCGAGCAGTTCATCGACGCCTGCAAGCAAGTGGTTCGCGCCAACGAGCGCTTCATCCCGCCTTACGGCACCGGCGGCGCGCTGTACCTGCGTCCCTTCGTGATCGGCGTGGGTGACAACATCGGCGTGCGCACCGCGCCCGAGTTCATTTTCTCGGTCTTCTGCATTCCGGTCGGCGCCTACTTCAAGGGCGGCCTGACCCCGCACAACTTCCTGATCTCCAGCTTCGACCGCGCCGCCCCACAAGGCACCGGCGCCGCCAAGGTCGGTGGCAACTATGCCGCCAGCCTGATGCCCGGCTCCCAGGCCAAGAAAGCCAGCTTCGCCGACTGCATCTACCTCGACCCGCTGACCCATTCGAAAATCGAGGAGGTCGGCTCGGCCAACTTCTTCGGCATCACCCATGACAACAAATTCGTCACGCCCAACTCCCCTTCGGTCCTGCCGGGCATCACCCGTCTGTCGCTGATCGAACTGGCCAAGACCCGTCTGGGCCTGGAAGTGGTTGAAGGTGATGTGTTCATCGACAAGCTGGCGGATTTCAAGGAAGCCGGTGCCTGCGGTACGGCGGCGGTGATCAGCCCGATTGGTGGCATCAGCTACAAGGACAAGCTGCACGTGTTCTACAGCGAAACCGAAGTCGGCCCGATCACTCAGAAGCTCTATAAAGAGTTGACTGGCGTACAGACCGGCGACGTGGAAGCGCCAGCGGGCTGGATCGTCAAGGTCTGATCCGATAGTACCGGGGGGCTTGCTCCCCCGCGTGGCGGTGCTGCTGATGACGCCATCGCGAGCAGGCTCGCTCCCACGGGGCTTCTCAGTGTTCATGGGGCTGGCGTTCAACGCAATTCCACTGTGGGAGCGAGCCTGCTCGCGATGGCGCCAGCGGGTTCAACATCCCTTTCTGCGCTGCCACCCAATCGCCCAACCATCTCCCGACGCCCCTTGGTCGTCACCGCCAATGCCCGGCTGTCCAGATCCTGGGTCACCCACTGGCGCTTGATCGCCAACTGCAGCAACGCCGCCCCCAACGCACCGCCCAGATGCGGCCGACGCATGCTCCAGTCCAGGCAGGGGCAGGCAAATCGGCGTCGCTCACTGGCCAGGGCCTGGACGTCAATGCCCAGCGCCTCGAATAACGTCTGGCCGGACTCACTCAGCCGATAATCCTGCCCTTCCATCTCTACCAGCCATCCGGCTTCGATCATGCGGTCATGCAGCCGCACCGCCAGGGTACCAGCCATGTGGTCATAGCAGGTGCGGGCGAATTGCAGGCGATCCGGGGTGCGCGACACAAAAGCCGGTGCGGGTTTCTGACCAATCACCATCAACGCTTCCAGCGCCTGGGCGACGCGCTTGTCCGCCAGGCTGTAATAGCGATGGCGGCCCTGGACGTACAGCCGCACCAAGGCCAGGTCCTTGAGCTTCGCCAAGTGCGCGCTGGCAGTGGAGGCACTGACCTCGGCAATGCTCGCCAATTCCGTACTGGTGCGGGCATGACCGTCCATCAACGAACAGAGCATCCGGGTACGCGCAGGTTCCGCAATCGCCGCAGCCACCCGGGACACACCGAGATCAGCGTGTTCTGCATTCATATTTCGCTCCCGGACGAATCAAGTCGTGCATCAACTGGAGATAGTAGCAACACTTTCGTCATCACGAACAAGGCAGCGCTGCATGGACCCGATCACCGCCGCGACCCATCCCGACCCCTACCCTTACTACGCCAGCCTGCGAGCCCAGGGCGGGTTGACCTTCGATCCGCGGCTGAAGCTGTGGATCGCCAGCAGCGCCGAGGCGGTGTGCGCCGTGCTGCGCCACGCCGATTGCCATGTGCGTCCGGCCCACGAACCCGTGCCGAAAGCCATTGCCGATGGTCCTGCCGGTCGGGTATTCGGGCGCCTGATGCGCATGACCGAAGGCGAGCGCCAACACTGCCCCCGATCGGCCATTGCACCGGGGCTGCAGGACATCGGTCCGCAACAGGTGGAGGCACTGGTCAGGACAGGTGTCATCACCGATGGCGGCGCAGACCTGCACTCTCGGCAGTTCATCGGACCGGCCAGCGTGGTAGCGGCGCTGCTGGGCTTCAGTCCGACGCAAAGCCGCCTGGTCAGTGAATTGACGGGAGATTTTGTCGCCTGCCTGTCGCCCTTGAGTCGAGCCGCGCAGTTGGACGCGGCACACCGGGCCACCGAGCGATTGGAAACGCTATTGCGGGAGCGCATCGAGGCGCCGGACAGCCCTCTGCTGACGCGCATCTGCCAGGGCATGGCAACCGACCCGGACAGCCTGGTTGCCAACCTGATCGGCCTGCTTTCGCAGACCTATGAAGCCACGGCGGGCTTGATCGGCAACGCCTGCCTGGTGCTGATCCGCGATCCGACGTTACGCCGGGCAATCATGGCCGATCCCAGGCAGATCAGCCCGTTGCTGGCCGAAGTCCAGCGCTTCGACCCAGGCGTGCAAAACACCCGCCGCTTCGTCGCCGCTCCCTGCGAAATCCTCGGCACGACGCTGAACAGCGGCGACGTGATCCTGGTGCTGCTGGCCTCGGCCAACCGTGACCCTCTGCTCAATCCGCAGCCGGACGACTTCTTGCTGGATCGGCCGAACCGTCGCAGCTTCAGCTTCGGAACCGGGCGTCATGCATGTCCCGGGCAAACCCTGGCGCTGGGCATCGCCCAGCCCACACTGGCGCTGATACTTGAACGCGAACCGCGATGGGATAGCCTGACCTGGAGCTACCGACCTTCGGTCAACGGACGCATCCCGACATTCAGCTCGCAAGCATCCTGACCTGCCCCGGCGCCCGTCAATCGTCCCGGGTCAGCACTTCCAGCAGTTCGATTTCAAAGATGAGGTTGGCGTTGGGTTTGATGTGGGCGCCCATGGATCGCTCGCCGTAAGCCAGGTGGGACGGCACCAGGAGCTTGCGCTTGCCGCCGACCTTCATGCCCATCAGGCCCTGGTCCCAACCCTTGATGACGCGACCGGTACCGATCACGCACTGGAAGGGCTTGCCACGGCTGTAGGACGAATCGAACTCGGTGCCATCTTCGAGGGTGCCGCGGTATTGAGTGGTAATCAGCGCGCCTTTGACTACGCTTTTACCGTCGCCCTGTTCCAGGTCGATGATTTGCAGTGCTTCGTTCATGGGCATTCCCGTGTGATTCCAGGCGCGGTTTTTCGCAGAAATCAGCGCGCCTGGCAACCCTTGCTGCGTAGCGCACAGCGTGCTGCTGACAGTTGAATCCCGGAAGCAGGAGGGAACCGCAGCGCCCGCGTCGGTTCACATGGGTATCGACCCCGTTATTCAGATAAGGATGTTCTGATGATCGACTCTCGCCCTCTCCACGGCTTCATTCCCCCCTATATCCTCAACCGCATCATCGCCCACGGCTCCGAACAACAACGCTCCAGTGCCCTCGGCACCCTGACCCATGTGCGCAGCCTGCGGCACAACCCGGGTCCGCCCAGCAACCCTCCCGCCGCCGCTGTGCTGCCCAAGCCGGGCAAGGCCGGACACCCACAGCGCAGCGTGCACGACGCCCAGAACGGCATGGAACTGCCCGGCCAGCCGGTGCGCATCGAGGGCCAGGCAGCCAGCGGCGATGCGGCCGTGGACGAGGCCTACGACGCCCTGGGCGCCACCTATGATTTCTTCTGGAAGGTGCTGGGTCGCGACTCCATCGACAACAAAGGCTTCGCCCTGGTGGGCAGTGTGCATTACGGCGAGGGCTACGAAAATGCCTTCTGGAACGGCGCGCAGATGGTCTTTGGCGACGGCGATGGGGAAATTTTCCAGCGCTTTACCCGCTCCCTGGATGTCGTGGCCCATGAGCTGGCCCATGGCGTCACTGAAAGCGAAGCCGGGTTGATCTATGCCAATCAATCCGGTGCCTTGAACGAGTCCATCTCGGACGTGTTCGGTGTGCTGGTCAAGCAGTTCGTCCTCGAACAGACCGCCGACCAGGCCGATTGGCTGATCGGTGCCGACCTGCTCACCGACAAGATCAACGGCGACGGCCTGCGCAGCATGGCCAATCCCGGCACCGCCTACGATGACCCGCTGCTGGGCAAGGACCCGCAACCCGCCCACATGCGCCAATTCGTCATCACCCGTGAGGACAACGGCGGCGTGCACATCAACTCCGGCATTCCCAACCGAGCCTTTTATCTGATAGCCACCGCACTGGGCGGATTTGCCTGGGAAAAGGCCGGCCGGATCTGGTATGAAACCTTGTGCGACAGGAACCTGGCCAACGACGCGACCTTCAGTGCCTTCGCCCACCTGACCGTCGAGCATGCCCGCCGGCGCTTCGGCGAGCGGGAGGTACGCGCGGTACAGGACGGTTGGGCCCAGGTCGGCGTCAACCTGACCGAGGAAAGCTGATGAAAACCCTTCCAGACCTTGACGACAACGCGGTGGTGCGCCTGTCGCGCCAGGGCGGCGTGGCAGCGATCCATGCCTTGACCCGTCCGCGGGAAATCGAGTTCGCCCAATGCGACCTCGACCAGCGCACGCGCATCTGTTCGGTTCTGGAGGGTTGCCTGCCGCTGACCTCCTCCACCTCGGGCCGAGGGGATCCACGCTTCTTCCAGATCGAAGTACGCTATCGCGCCAACGACCAGGACGATGAAATGGTGTTGCAGGTGCCCGAGGATCGGGCACCCGGCGAGCTGGTTCACTTGTGGGACAAAGGAGAAGTGCTCTGAAGGCCTAACGCGTGGCCGGAACGATCTTGACGATCGCACCGGACACGGTTTCGATCAGCAAGTACTTATCGTCGATATGCACCCATTGCTGGTCGTTTGTCGGCTGTTCGAGCTTCTTCTGTTTCCAGTCTTTCACGGCCCTGTCCGCGCGCTGGTAATCCGCGGGTACCCGGTCGTTCTCCACCAGCCTGCGGCCATTGCTCGGCGAATGCTCCAAGGCATCCCCGGTTTTCTCGACCGCTTGTGCAACAGGCCCAAGGGCTCCAAGGCCGACAATCAGGGCCAGGCTGGCGATCAGGGTTGGTTTGCGCATAGAAAGACTCCAGTTATCAAGGTACTGAATCTCCGACTTCAACGGCGGCGAATCATTCCTTTTACTGTCGCGACCAGCGTCCAACCGGATGCACAAAACCTGTGGGAGCGAGCTTGCTCGCGATGGTGGCGCATCTGTCACAGAGTGTTGGATGGACTGTCGCCTTCGCGGGCAAGCCCGGCTCCCACAGGGACCTGTGGTGTACACAAATCCAGTGTGGGAATGGCAGTGGATAGGGGACGCTGTTTCAGACCACCGCCAAGCGTGGCACCTGGCGGATATTCTACAGGAAGCGATCGGCCGGCATTGGATGGCCCAGCAGGTAGCCTTGCAGCGAATCACAGCCCAGTTGGGTCAGGAAGTCCTGTTGCACATCGGTCTCCACCCCTTCGGCGACGATCCGCAGGCCAAGGGCCTGGCCGAGGGCGACGATGGCCGAGACGATGGCAGCGTCGTCGCTGTCGTGCTCAAGGTCACGCACGAAGCCGCGATCGATCTTCAGCTCGTTGGCCGGCAGTCGCTTGAGATACATCAGGCTCGAATAACCCGTGCCGAAGTCGTCAATGGACAGATCCACGCCCATGTCCGAAAGCTGCTGGAGCACCGTCATGCTGGCATCCGCGTCGCTCATGGCGGTGGTTTCAGTGATTTCCAGGGTCAGGCTGTTGGGCTGCAGATGATGAACCTCCAGCGCCTTGGCCACGCTCTGCACCAGCCCGGCGTGACAGAACTGCAAGGCCGAGAGGTTCACGGCGATACGCCAATCGGTATAACCGAGCACGTACCATTCACGCATCGGACGACAGGCCTCGTTCAGTACCCATTCGCCGATGGGGATGATCAGCCCGGTTTTTTCCGCCAGGTCGATGAAGGTGTCGGGCATCAACAGGCCCTGGGTCGGATGGTGCCAGCGCAGCAACGCCTCGGCGCCGACCGGACGACCGTTGGCGGCGTCGAACTTGGGTTGATAATGCAGGCTGAACTGCCGCTGTTCGACGGCGATGCGCAAGTCTTGCAGCAACTGCAATTGCTTGCGGGCGTTGCTGTTCATCGAGGCATCGAAAAAGCTGTAGCCGTTCTTGCCGGCGCCTTTGGCGTGGTACATCGCCGCGTCGGCGTTCATCAGCAGCTCTTCGGCGCTCAGGCCGTTACCGGGGAACAGCGCGATACCGACGCTGGCGGAAATCTGCAGATCATGCTCAGTGACCCGGAACGTGCGGCCGATCAAACCGACCTGGCGCGCCGCCAGCCGCAGGGCATCGTCGGGCTCGGCCAGTTGCACCAGCAGCACGAATTCATCACCGCCGATCCGCGCCAGGGTGTCCTGGCTGCGCAAGTCTTCGCGCAGGCGCAAAGCCACATCCCGGAGCAGCAAATCCCCCATGTGATGGCCAAAGGCGTCGTTGACCGGCTTGAAGCCGTCCAGGTCGATGAACATCAAGGCGAAGCAGCCACCCTGCTCCTGCACCCGGTGCATGGCCTGGTCGATGCGATCCGCCAGCAACACCCGGTTGGGCAATCCGGTGAGGGGGTCGTGCAGGGCCAGTTGAGTCAGTTCCCGGTTCGCCAAGGTCAACGATTGGGCCAATTCCGCAGTGCGGGCTTCCAGACGCGCGTCGAGAATCGACGTCAGCAAGGCGATGGCCAGCACCGCCAGCGTCGTAATCAGCACCACGTTGTCCAGGCCCTTGCCGCTCAAGCCGTCGAGGGAACCACAGAAGCTGCCCTCCCTGAACTGCGCCCCGGCCATGCCGGTGTAATGCATGCCGACAATGGCCACGCCCATGATCACCGCGGCACCGGCACGGGCCAGTCGTACATGGGGACTGTTGTGGCGCAGGCGAAAGGCAATCCACAACGCCGCGGCGGAGGCCCCTACCGCGATCACCAGCGAAGCGCCGAACAGCGTCGGATCGTAGTCGATGCCCGGCTGCATACGCAGGGCCGCCATGCCGGTGTAATGCTTGGTGCTGATGCCAGCGCCCATGATCAGAGCACCGAAAGCCAACTGCCAGGCCGGCAAACGTGGCTGGCTGACCAGCCACAAGGCAAAACCACTGGAAAGGATGGCGATCAGCAACGACAGCGCGGTGATCGACAGGTCGTAGCCAAGCTCCACTGGCAAGGTGAATGCCAGCATGCCGATGAAGTGCATCGACCAGATGCCCACCCCCATCGCAAACGCACCCCCGGCCATCCAGAGGTGGGCAGCGCGGCCACGGGCGGTGGCGATACGCCCGGCCAGATCCAGCGCGGTGTAGGACGCCAGTACTGCAACCATTAGGGAAATCAAAACAAGGGCGGGGGAATAACTGCCGATGAGCATGGGGAGTTTTCTCGTAGCTGAAACGCCGAACTGCCTCCATGCCCGGTTGAGGCCGGGATTGTACCCAATCCCTTTGGAAGAAGTATCAAAAAGCCATCAAGGTTGGAATATTTGCGACGAAAGACATCTTGGTCTGTATGGAGATTGCCACCGGATGTGCCGCCGCTTCGCAAGCAGGCCCTGTGAGGATACTGGATCCGATCCGGTTCGGCTAAGCTTGCACACGACTTCAAGGAGAACGCAGCAATGACCCGCGCCACCACCGCTGCATTATTGGTGATAGACGTACAGAACGACTTCATCCCGGGTGGGCCGCTGGCCGTGCCAGGAGGCGACGAGATCGTGCCGCTGATCAACCGCTTGGGCCATTCATTCAACCAGGTCGTCCTCGCCCAGGACTGGCACCCGGCCGGGCATGCTTCGTTTGCGTCCAGCCATCCCGGCAAGCAACCGTTCGACACCACCCAATTGCCCTACGGCGAACAAACCCTGTGGCCCGACCACTGCATACAAGGCAGCCAAGGCGCGGCGTTGCACCTGGCACTAGACCTGCCCCACGCCCAACTGATCATCCGCAAGGGCTGCAACCCGGATATCGACAGTTATTCGGCGTTCATGGAGGCCGACCGCCAGACGCCCACCGGGTTGGCGGGCTACCTCAAGGAGCGTGGCGTCGACACCGTCTATGTGGTGGGGCTGGCCCTGGATTTCTGCGTGATGTTCACCGCCCTGGATGCCCGGATCGCAGGGTTCAACGCCGTCGTGGTGCTCGACGCCTGCCGGGGAGTCGATATTGAGGGTTCGCTAGACGCGGCGCTCCGACGGATGCAACAAGCGGGTGTGCAATTGATTCAGTCCACCGACATGACGAACTAACCTGTGCCCTTCCTCGCTCGCACCCACCCACGCCTTTCCGGCGCGACGGCCCTTGGCCTGATCGCGGGACTCCTGGTTCCCGCGGATTCGGTCATCGGCAAAATCCTCATCGGCTGGAATGTCGGAGTCTGGACGTACCTGGCGCTGATGGTCTGGCTGACCGTGCGAGCCAAAGCGCCCGACGTCAGGCGCATCGCCGAGATCGAAGACGAAAATGCCGGGCTGGTCCTGCTCGTGGTCTGCATCGCGGCGCTGGCCAGCCTGGCGACCATCACCTTCGAGCTGGCCGGCAGCCGCGACCTGCAAACCGCAAGCAAGCTGATGCACTACGGTTTCACCGCGCTCACGGTGATCGGTTCATGGCTGTTGATCGGGGTAATCTTCAGCGTTCATTACGCGCGCTTGTATTACACCTGGGACGGCAAGGAGCCGGCCCTGCGGTTTGCCGAAGGGCTGACCACGCCCAATTATTGGGACTTCCTGTATTTCTCGTTCACCATCGGCGTGGCCGTCCAGACGTCGGACGTCGGCGTTGCCACGCGGCAGCTACGCAAGATCGTGCTGGCGCAATCGTTGATCGGGTTTGTGTTCAACACGGCGATTCTCGGGTTCTCGATCAATATTGCGGCGGGGTTGGTTGGGTGATGTTGAGGGGGCCGCTTTGCGGCCCGGCGGGAGCAAGCTCCCTCGCCACGGGCACCGTGGCGGTCAGGGCTGTCGCGTTGGCAGCCACAGCCTGAAGCGTGCGCCGCCCAGCGGTGAGACATCAGCCATCAAGGTGCCGCCCTGGGCTTCCAGGGCGCGGCGGCTGATGGCCAGGCCCAGGCCGAAGCCGCCCGTGGCGCGATCGC
>Ga0157373_10004931_pt1 | contig 10043 bp, 8 predicted proteins | sample C65metaG_FD_113460 | JGI IMG/M metagenome (GOLD analysis project Ga0157373, IMG submission 113460) | Corn rhizosphere microbial communities from Kellogg Biological Station, Michigan, USA - C6-5 metaG | ecosystem: Host-associated > Plants > Roots > Rhizosphere > Soil | place: USA: Michigan...
ATGCTCACGGGCGGCCATCGCGGCGAACGGGTGGGCGCCTGCACCGACTGCCGGCGCTATCGGGGCAAGTACCGCGCCGGCGAGATCGATGCGGAGGAAATCGCCGACGTGAACAACCAGCTGGTCGCGAGCGTGGGCACCTGCTCGGTGATGGGAACGGCCAGCACCATGGCGTGCATTGCCGAGGCGCTGGGCATGACCGTGCCGGGCGGTGCATCGCCGCCCGCCGTGACGGCGGACCGCATCCGCATCGCCGAGCAGACCGGCGCCCAGGCGGTACAGATGGCGCGCACCGGCCTGACGATCGACAAGGTGTTGACGCCCGAGGCCTTCGAGAACGCGATGCGGGTGCTGTTGGCGATCGGGGGCTCGACCAACGGCATCGTGCACCTCGCGGCGATCGCCGGGCGCATGGGGCTGGAGATCGATCTGGCCGCGCTCGACCGCATGGGGCGGGAAACGCCGGTGCTGCTCGACCTGAAGCCATCGGGCCAGTGGTACATGGAGGATTTCCATCATGCGGGCGGGATGGCGACCCTGCTGCGCGAACTGAAGCCGCTGCTGCACCTTGGCGCCATGACCGTCAGCGGCCGCACGCTCGGCGAGGAGATGGAGCGGGCGGGCCCGGGCTTTCAGCAGACGGTGGTGCGGTCGATCGGCAACCCGATCTATCCCCAAGGCGGCATTGCCGTGCTGCGAGGCAATCTCGCCCCGGGCGGCGCCATCATCAAGCAGTCCGCCGCGGACCCGAAGCTCATGGAACACGAAGGACGGGTCGTGGTGTTCGAGAACATCGAGGACCTGGTCCACCGCATCGACAGCGAGGAGCTCGATGTCACGGCGCAGGACGTGCTCGTGCTCAAGAACATCGGCCCCAAGGGCGCGCCGGGCATGCCCGAGGCCGGCTACATTCCGATCCCGCGCAAGCTGGCCCGCGCCGGCGTCAAGGACATCGTGCGGATCTCCGACGGCCGCATGAGCGGTACGGCGTTCGGCACCATCGTGCTTCATGTCACGCCCGAATCCGCGGCCGGCGGTCCACTGGCCCATGTCCGCAATGGCGACCGCATCCGCTTGAGCGTCGAGCGCCGCGAGATCGCATTGCTGGTCTCCGCGGAAGAACTCGCCCGGCGCGCGCAGGAGTCCCCGGTCGCCGTACCGACCGCCGAGCGCGGCTACCGCAAGCTGTTCCTGCAGACGGTGACGCAGGCCGACCTGGGCGTGGACTTCGATTTTCTGCGAGCGGCCCGGATGGTCGGCAAGGTGCCGCGCTAGCATGGACCGCCGGCCTGCCGATGCGGTGAGGTGGTCCGAAGGCGCGGAGCCGCCGAACACGCGCGTTCCAGCCGATGCCTGCGACTGCCATCACCACATCTACGATGCACGCTACCCGTTCGCGCGGGGCGCGGCACTGCGGCCTGGCGATGCATCGATCGCCGACTACCAGGCCTTGCAGAAGCGCATCGGCACGACGCGCAATGTGATCGTCCAGCCGTCGAGCTACGGGACCGACAACCGCCTGCTGCTCGAGTCGATCGCGCAGTTCGGCGAAAAAGCGCGCGGCGTGGCCGTGGTGGACACCGACGTGACGGATGCCCAGCTGCGCGAACTGCACAGCGCGGGCGTTTGCGGCATCCGGTTCAATCTCGCACCGCCGGGTGCGACCACGTTGGCCATGGTGAAGCCGCTGGCCGCGCGGATCGCGCCGATGGGCTGGCATGTCCAGGTCAACGCGCCCGCGGCCTTTCTGCTGGAGGCGCGTGCGATCTGGGCGGACCTGCCGGTCCCCGTGGTGTTCGACCACCTGGCGCGCGTGCCTCAACCGAACGCGACACAGCACCCGGCCTTCCTGATGGTTCGCGGCCTGCTCCAGCAGGGCAGGGCCTGTGTCAAGCTGTCCGGGTTCTACAACGAATCGGCGGTGGGCGCGCCGGGCTATGCGGATGCCGTGGCGGTGGCCGCCGCCTACGCGCGCGAAGCGCCGGAGCATGTGCTCTGGGGAAGCGATTGGCCGCATCCGACGGAGCAGCCGCACAAGATCCCGAACGATGCGGCCTTGCTCGATGCTTTTGCCGATGCGGTGCCGAGCGAGGCCGCGCGCAAGTCGATCCTGGTCGACAACCCGGCCAGGCTGTATCAGTTTTCCTGAGCGTACATGGCCTGCGCTTCGTGCAGCAGCGCCTGCGACAAGGCAGCGCGTGGGCCGTGCGTGGCCCACACCAGGCCCACGCGCCGCACGGGCGCGCGCGAGGGCAGCGGGACCGGCACGATGCCGTAGCCGACGTGCCACATGGGCGACCAGTCCGGCAGCAGCGCCACGCCCAGGCCCTGCCCGACGAGGGCGGCGATCGCCATCAGGTTGTCGATCTCGAGCCGCTGCTTCACGACCAGGCCGTTGTCGCGAAGATAGCGATCGGCAAGCTGGCCACCCAGCACGGAGCGGTCGTAGCGAATGAAGGGTTCGGTCTCCAGCAACTGGTGGGCAGTGCGGTCCGCCAGGCCTGCGGGCGCCACCACCACGAGCCCTTCCTCCAGCAGCGCGTGCCATGCGCAGCCTTTCCCCACGGCGAACTGGGGCTCGACGACGATGGCGGCATCCAGCGCGCCGAGGGTCACCTGGCGGCAGAGCTCGACGGAATTCCCGGGAGCGACGAACACCGACAGGTCCGGGTACCGATCGTAGAGGCGCTTGAGCAGGGGCGGCAGCACGCCCGTCAGCGCCGAGCCGAACACGCCGAGCTTCAATTCGCCGAGCGCGAAGCCGTCGCCGGCGGCGGCCCGCAGGTCGCGGATTTCCCTCAGCACGGTGCGCGCCCGGTCGAGCATCTTCAGGCCGGCTGCGGTGGGGCGAACGGAGCGCCCCGCCCGCTGCACCAGGGAGAGCCCCATCTCTTCCTCCAGCGCCTTGACGCGCGCCGCAATGGCCGCAGGCGTCAGGTCCAGATGGCGTGCCGCTTCGGCCATCGATCCCAGCTCGACGACGGCAACAAAGCTCTGCAGGTAGCGGGTGTCCATGCGAAGGAATGTAACTTTGCGGATGAACCGGAACAAAAAATTATTTTGCTCTGACGGTGCCGCCATCGCTTCTTCCGAAGGGCCCGCGCTTTCAAACTCGGCCCGCACAAGCAATAAGGGCCCGCTTCGAATCCGTCGATCGGTGCCACCTTCGGAAGACATCACAGCATGACCACCAGACTACGCGGCGTGATTGCGCCCGTCCTGACACCCTTCACCGGCAGCCTGGCGCCCGATGTCGAACGCTTCATCGCGCACTGCGAATGGCTCGTCGGCAACAACGCGGGCCTGGCCATCTTCGGCACCAACTCCGAGGCCGCCTCGATCAGCGTGGCCGAGCGCAAGTCGTTGACCGAAGCACTGGTGGAAGCGGGCATTCCCGCGGCGAAGCTGATGCCGGGGACCGGCGCCTGCGCGCTCCCCGACGCGGTCGAGCTTTCGCGGCATGCGTCCGAACTCGGCGCAGCCGGCCTGCTGACGCTGCCGCCGTTCTTCTTCAAGGGCGTGTCCGACGACGGCGTGTTCGCCTACTACGCCGAGATCATCGAACGAGTGGGGCCCGGCTGTGCGCCGATCTACCTGTATCACATCCCGCAGTTCAGCCACGTTCCGATCACCCTGGGCCTGATCGAGCGGCTTCGCAAGCGCTATCCGACGGTGATCGCCGGCGCGAAGGACTCCTCGGGGGACTGGGCGAACACCAAGGCCATGATCGACAACTTCGCCGCCGATGGCTTCGACGTGTTTCCCGCCAGCGAGTCGCTGCTCTCAATGGCGATGCCGCTCGGTGGCGCCGGCTGCATCAGCGCAACGGTGAACATGAATCCCGCGGGAATCCACCGGGTCTATGCGGGATGGCAGGGTGCAGACGCTCCCGAACTGCAGGCCAGGGCCGATGCGGTCCGCAAGGTGTTCCAGGGCGGCTACATGATCCCCGCCATGAAGCATGCGCTGGCCACGTACGCCAACGATGCGCCATGGCGCATGGTGCGCCCGCCGCTCGCGCCCCTGGACAGCTCGACGCGCGATGCAATCGACGCGCAGCTTCAGGCCATCGACTTCAGCATGCCGGGCTATCCGCGCGCCTGAGTCCACTGCGGCGGCGAAGACCGCCTCGATGCCCGATTCGGATTCATACAAAAAAGGAGACACACATGACGCATTTTTCTCTTCCCGCGGCCTGGCCAGGCCTTTGCAGCGCCCGACGAAGCGCGGCAGCGCTGGCCCTGGCCGGCACCGTGCTCGCATTGATCGGCGCGCCTGCCATGGCGCAGCAGCAGCAGACGCTCACGATGTGGAGCCACTGGCCCGACGAGGTTTCGAAGCGCAGCTTCATCGAAGAGCGGGTGAAGCAGTTCGAGGCGGCTACGCCGCAGTGCAAGGTCAATCTGCAGTTCGTTCAGAAGGCGGACCTCTACACGTCCGTGAAAACCTCCGTGCGCACCGGCCAGGCACCGGACATCTTCTGGCTGGAGCCCGACGAGATCGCATTCGCCAAGAGCGGCTACCTCGAGCCGCTCGACAAGTACATCGACCTGGCCAACCTCGAGGACTGGGCCAAGCGCGCATGGACCTGGAATGGCAAGGTCTACGCCATGCCGCAGGAGGCCTACTCGGTCGAGCTTTACTACAACCGCGACCTGATGAAGAAGATCGGCGTGACGCCGCCGGCCGGCATGCAGATGACGCAGGCCCAGTTCGCCGACATGGTCAAGCGCTCGGTCGCCGCCGGCATCACGCCGACAGCCACGGGCGTGGGCGACCGGCCCTACCCGGGTGCCTACTTCCTGCAGGAGATCCTGTTGCGCAAGCTGGGCACCGAAGACTACGAGAAGCTCCTGACCGGCAAGCTGCCGTTCCAGGACCCGCGCGTGATCGAGGCCATGACCTGGGTCAAGCAGCTGGTCGATGCCGGCATGTTCCCCAGGAGCATGGCCACGATGAAGCTGGGCGAGTCGCACTACTACTTCCACACCAACCCGGGCGCGCTGATGTTCCCGATCGCAAGCTGGTACACCGGGCGCGCCTTCGTGGCACCGGAGAAGGGCGGGCAGCCCAAGGACTTTGCGCTCGGCCTGATGAAGTACCCGGCGATGGACGGCAGCAAGTGCCCCGAATGCAAGACGCTGGCGGTCGGCGGCAGCTACGTGATGTATTCGCGGAGCAAGAACAAGGAATGCGCGGGCAAGATGCTCTCGTCGCTCGCCACCGTGGAGAACGGCAACAAGTGGATGGAGAGCGTGCTGCTGCAGACGGGCGTCAGGACCGACCCGTCCCGCATCACCAGCATCTATGCACCGTACTTCAAGGAACTGCAGGAGCGCGGGGCCGGCGCCAGGTACTTCATCGGGACGCCGCTGCACTACATGAGCGGCAAGTGCGGCGACACCTTCGCGCAGGTGCTCAACCGGGCCTTCCCCGGTGGCCTGGTGAGCGTGAACGACGCCGCCGCGCAGATGGATGCGGCATGCAAGGCCTCGGGCTGATCCGGCAGGCTCGGAGCGATTCGACATGACAGATCCTTCTTCCGGCGTCGCAGCGGCGATGCGCCGCACGCTCGCCTCCTGGCTTTCGGCGCCGGAGGCCGACTCCCGGCGCGCTTCGCTGCCCACCGTGATGCTGTTCCTCGCGCCGGCATTGCTCGTGTATGCGGCCTTGACGGCCTATCCGGTGCTGCGCACCTTCTACAACAGCTTCTTCAACGTGGCCGACCTGGCCTCGTCGGAGTTCGTCGGCTGGGCCCACTATGCCGAGGTCTTCAAGGACAGGACTTTCTGGGCGGCGGTGCGCAACACCGCCGCCTGGTCGGTCATCGGACCCATCCTCGACGTGGTGGTCGGGCTGCTGCTTGCGCTGTGCCTGTACGCCGGCGTGCCGTTCTCGCGCTTCCTGCGCGTGGCGTGGTTCACGCCCGTGCTGCTGTCCTATGTGGTGGTGGGGATCATGTGGGTCTGGATCTACAACTACGACTGGGGCGTCGTGAACGGCATGCTGCGCGCCATGGGGCTCGAGAGCTGGGCGCAGGCCTGGCTGGGCGACCCGCGGTTCGCGCTAGGCTCGCTGATCGTGACCCATGCCTGGAAGTGGGCAGGCTTCAACATGGTCGTTTGCCTGGCCGCGCTGCATTCGCTGCCGTCGGAGGTGCTCGAGGCCGCCGAGCTCGACAACTGCGGCTGGTGGCACAAGCTCACCGACATCATCGTGCCCATGCTCTGGCCGACCTTGCTCAACCTCTACATCCTTGCCTTCATCGGCAAGATGAAAGTCTTCGACCTGGTCTGGATCATGACCGAGGGCGGCCCGGTGTGGTCAACCGAAACGGTGTCGACCTATGTGTACAAGCGGGCCTTCAACTGGAACACCTTCGACCTCGGCTATCCCTCGGCGATTGCCGTGGTGTGGTTCTTCGTGGTGGTCGGCTTCGTCGTCTTCTTCAACCTGCTGTTCCGTCGCCGCGAGCGCATGGAGTACTGATTTCATGACCTCGGCTTCCACCACCCTGAAACCACCCGCCGCGGTGGATCATCGCGAACCGCTGACGGCCGCGCTTTCGCGCATGCTGCGCAACGGCGGGCTCATGGCCGCCGTGGTGCTGTACACGCTCTACTCCGCGCTGCCTTTTCTGTGGATCGGGACGATGTCGGTGCGCACGACCTCCGAGATCAGCGCCAACCACTTCGCATGGCCCGAAACCTTTCATTGGGAGAAGTTCCGCATCGCATGGGTGGATTCGAACTTTGCGCAGTACTTCTGGAACAGCTCGCTCATCGTCGTTTCCGCGGTAGCCATCGTCACGCTGCTGGGCGCGGCGGCGGCGCATTGCCTGGCGCGCTACAACTTCCGCGGCAACCGGCTGGTCTACTTCATCCTGTTCAGCTCGATCGTCTTCCCGCCGCAGATCATCCTGATCTCGCTGTTCCAGGTGCTGGTGGAGTACGAGCTCTACAACTCGCGGCTCGGCCTGATGATCGTGTACGTGAGCCTGCAGTTGCCGTTGACGGTGTACCTGCTCGAAGGCTTCTTCGCCCGCATTCCGCAGGACCTCTTCGACGCCGCCAAGATGGACGGGTATTCCGACTTCGAGATCTTCTGGCGCATCGTGCTGCCGGTGGGAATGCCGGCCATCGCGACCACCATCATCCTGAACTTCATCCAGCTCTGGAACGAGTTCCTGTTCGCGGTGGTGCTGCTGAGCGACCAAGGCTCGCGCACGCTCCCCATCGGCATCCGTGCGTACATGGGGGACTACTTCCAGGACATCGGGATGATCGCCACCGGCATGATGATCGCGGTCATTCCGGTGGTGGTGCTGTACGCCTTCTTCTCCGAGAAGCTCATTCAGGGCATGACGGCCGGCGCCGTCAAGTGAGCGCCGGGCCTTTCTTCTTCTCTTCCCAATTCCAACGACCGGGGCACAAACCGTGGCAGCAGTCCATCTCGAAAACATCTTCAAGCGCTACAAGGGCACGGCGCAGCCCGCCGTCGACGACGTGTCGCTGTCCGTGCAGGACGGCGAATTCATGGTCCTGCTCGGCCCCTCGGGCTGCGGGAAGTCGACCACGCTGCGCATGATCGCGGGGCTGGAGGCGATCAGCGAAGGCTCGCTGGCCATCGACACGCGCAAGGTCAACGAGGTGCCCGCCAAGGACCGCGACATTGCCATGGTGTTCCAGTCCTATGCGCTCTATCCGCACATGACGGTGGCCGACAACCTGTCGTTCGGACTTCGAAGGCGCAGGGTCGACAGCCAGCAGATCGCCGCGCGCGTGAAGTCGGCCGCCGGCATCCTGGGCCTGAACGAGCTGCTGGCGCGCAAGCCCGCGGCGCTGTCGGGTGGGCAGCGGCAGCGCGTGGCGCTGGGCCGCGCGATCGTGCGCGAACCCAAGGTCTTCCTGTTCGACGAGCCGCTGTCGAACCTCGACGCGGCGCTGCGGGTGAACACCCGCAACGAGCTGGTGCGGCTGCACCGCCGGCTGGGCGCGACCATGATCTATGTGACGCATGACCAGGTCGAGGCCATGACCATGGGCCAGCGGATCTGCGTCATGAACAAGGGCAAGGTGGCCCAGGTCGGCAAGCCGCTGGAGGTCTACCGCGCGCCGGCCGATGCCTTCGTCGCGCGTTTTCTCGGCAACCCGCCGATGAACATCCTCAAGGCGTGCATCGTGCAGGGCCCGTCCTCTGCTGTCGCGGCACTGGGCGGGAGCGAACTTCCGCTGGCCCGCTGGGCCCGCGCCGCGCTGCCTCCGGCGGGTGAACTGCTGGTGGGCGTGCGGCCCGAGGAACTGCAATTGCACGAGGTCCGCGAGGGCGGCGGCACGCTGCGGGGCGTGGTCTCGGCCATCGAGCCGCTGGGTGCGGAGACGCTCCTCATGGTCTCGCTGGAGGGCGATGCCGGCGATGTCATGGCCCGCCTGCACCGCGACGTGAAAAGCAGCATCGGCGATCGCGTGGGCCTGACCATTCCGGACGAGGCGCTTTATCTGTTCGATGCCTTCACGGAGAAGGCGATCCCCGCCGCCGACGTGGGCGCGCCATGACGAAGCCCTTGCGCGTGGGCCTGGTCGGCGCAGGTTGGGTCAGCTCGCACCATCTTGCGGGTTGGCGGGCGCTCGAAGGGCAGGCCGTGGTCGTGGCCATCGCCGACCCGAACATCGCCAACGCCGAGGCGCGTGCACGCGAGTTCGGCATCGCCCGGGTCTTTGCGAGCGCGCAGGAGATGCTTGACGCAATGCCGCTTGATGCGGTCGACGTGGCGGCGCCGCGCGAATTCCATGCGGCCATCGTGCGCGCCGCGGCAGAGCGTGGCCTGGCCGTGCTGTGCCAGAAGCCCCTGGCTCCCACGCTCGCCGAAGCCCGTGCACTGGCCGACGAAGTGGCGCCCAGGTGCCGGCTCATGGTCCACGAGAACTGGCGCTTCCGTCGCTGCTACCGCGACCTCGCGGGATGGCTCGCGGAGGGCCGCATCGGCGACGTGGTCCAGGCGAGCATGACCTTGATGACCTCCGGCCTGCTGCCCGGCGAGGCCGGCAGGCTGCCTGCGCTCGAGCGCCAGCCCTTCATCGCGGGTCTGGAGCGCGCACTGGTGATGGAGATACTGATCCACCACATCGACACGTTGCGCTTTCTGCTGGGCGAACTGACGCTGGTGCATGCGCGGCTCGGGCGCGCGAGCCCGGTGATGCGCGGCGAGGACCGGGCCTTCCTGTCCTTCGAGACCACGTTGCAGGCCCCGGTGGCGCTGCTGGCCAACCTGTCGGTGCACGGCCGCGCGCCGGCCCAGGCCGACCGGCTGACCCTGGTCGGCACCAAGGGGACCATCGAGCTCGAGGACGACACGCTGCGCTGCCTGGGTGCGCAGCCTGCTGAGCTGCGCTACGACCTGCCCGCGTGCTATCTCGCCTCCTACGCGGCAACGATCGCGCATTTTGTCGACAGCGTACGCAATGGCCGCGCCTTCGAGACCGAGCCGGCCGACCACCTGCGCACGCTGGCGCTGGTCGAGGCGGTGTATCGGCAAGGGGAAACTGCGAGCGAAGCCTTCCTGGAACGGACGCCGCGGATCGGGGCCTGAATCGGCACCCGGCCGCGCGCCCGCAATTGAAATTTATTGTTGGCGCACACGGCCCAGATACAGAGGGATACGCAAGCCGGCCGCCGGGCTGCCGGTGCGCCGAACAATGGCTCCATCACTTCGCAACCATGGAGCCCCCGATGACCGCTTTTCCCCTGCTGCCCCGCCGTTCCTTCCTTGCCAAGGCGGCGCTCGGCATGGCCGCCGCCCAGCTGGCCCCGATCGTTCCCGCCTTCGCCCAGTCCGCGGGCACGCCGAGCCTCCGGCGCCTCGAGCCGCTCAAGAGCATCGACGCGGGCTCGCTCAACATCGGCTACTACGAGGCCGGCCCGGCCGACGGCGCCCCGGTGATTCTTCTTCACGGCTGGCCCTACGACATCCACATGTTCGTAGACGTCGCTCCGCAGCTTGCGGCCGCGGGCTTTCGCGTGATCGTGCCGTACCTGCGCGGCTA
>Ga0157373_10004932_pt1 | contig 10042 bp, 15 predicted proteins | sample C65metaG_FD_113460 | JGI IMG/M metagenome (GOLD analysis project Ga0157373, IMG submission 113460) | Corn rhizosphere microbial communities from Kellogg Biological Station, Michigan, USA - C6-5 metaG | ecosystem: Host-associated > Plants > Roots > Rhizosphere > Soil | place: USA: Michigan...
ACAGATTTTCTGGAACCTTATTCGCAATGCCAGCAAGTTCAGCGAGCGGCATGCCACCATCTACATCGACTCCCTCAATACAGAGAGTGACAAGATTGAAGTCGGCGTGCGGGACGAAGGCGTCGGTATCGATCCCACCATCCTGCCCTCTCTGTTTTCTCCCTTTGAGCAGGGCGGAGAGGAAGTTACCCGCCGTTTTGGAGGCTTGGGCCTCGGTCTCTCCATCAGCCGCTCAATAGCCGAGCTACACAAGGGTGGAAAAATCCATGCAGCCAGCGCGGGAAAAGGCCGCAGTGCGCGCTTCATTCTCTCCATGGATGTCATTCCCCAGGATGCCTCCCTATCACAATCCAGCCCACCTTGTAAGGGGCAGGTCCGCACTGCAGACTCTATCAAAAGCGGCATGGATATGGCACAGCGCTACAAGTTTGACTGCGTTATCAGTGATTTGGAACTTGGCGACGGCACCGGCCATGAATTGATGCGGAAATTGCAGAAAAAATTCAATCTCCCAGGTATCGCCATCAGTGGATACGGCATGGCGGAGGATGTGAAACGGAGCAAGGATGCAGGCTTCAGCTTCCACCTTACAAAACCGATCACTCTGGCAAATATCGAAGAGGCAATCCTCCAGATCATCCCTGCCTGACAGGCAGTTTTTCACCTCTTGTTAAACTTCTCATAATCCCGCACCCATTTCGGAGCAAAGAGCATCTTGATCCGTTTCTGCCAACGACGGATCAAATCAGGGCGCGCACGCACTTTTACCCGCGTTGTTTGATCTTTGGGATGCTCGGTTTCCATCTGGAATAAGCTACACAGCAAGGAACGTGCAAATTACAATATTTACCTGCAGAATCTTGTGACCTTTTTGTAGCAGCCGGGTCTATATCTTACGACAAAGCCATAACCTTCCTACGATGAACTTCGTAGAAACCAACCAAACGCAAGAACCAGGAAAAAATCCTCCTACAGGGTGATTCCCAGCATCTCTGGCAAAGCCTCGCGAGGACGCGCGGTTAGAATCTCCGGTTCACCTTCCGTCACCAGAACCGTGTGTTCAAAATGAGCGGATGGCTTGCGATCCTCGGTAATTACCGTCCATCCGTCCTCCAGAATGCGGACGCCCGGCACCCCGGCATTGATCATCGGCTCGATGGCTAGTGTCATTCCCGGCAAAAGCGTGGGAGTTTTTCCCTGCGGCCGGTAATTGGGAATCTGGGGCTCCTCGTGCAACTTTCTGCCCACCCCGTGGCCCACAAATTCCCGAACGACAGTGAAACCGAAAGGCTTGGCATATGCCTCCACTGCCCCACAGAGATCCGCCAGCTTGGTCCCGGCACGGGCAAAGCGGATCGCTTCATAAAGCGATTGCTCCGTCACCGCCAGCAGTCGCTTCGTTTCAGCGGGTATATCACCGGCAGCGATGGTCGTCGCATTATCACCAATGAAGCCACTTTTGGTGATCCCCACGTCGATTTTTACGATATCGCCCGGCTTGATCTTTCTTGCACCGCCGATGCCATGCACCACTTCTTCATTGATCGAGAGGCAGGTGTAGCCGGGAAAGCCCCGGTATCCCAGAAAGGCGCTCTGGCAATCATGCTGCCGCATCAATTCCGCAGCCAGTTGATCGATCTCCCCTGTGGTCCGCCCAGGCTCCACCGCCTTTGCCAATTCCTGGAGGATCGTGGAAGCGATGGCTCCTGCCACACGCATGCGATCGATTTCACGGGCGGACTTGATGGGGATGCTGTTGCGGCGGGACACGGATCGGAAAAAGTGAAGGATGGATCTCACAAGGAAGGGACGGCATCGAAATGGCTGGCCAGGCGCGCCGCCACCTCGTCCTGCGGAGCAATTGCCTCACAGTTGAACAGAATGCCTTCCCCTGCGTAATACCTGATGGTCGGTAATGTCAAATTTTCGAATTCGGCATAACGGCGGCGGAAATTCTCCTCATCATCATCTGCCCGACGTTGAGCCAGCGCACCGCATTGAGGGCACTGGACGGATTCCAACAGTTGGGAAACATTTCCCGTCCAGCGGCACTGCGGACACTCCACCCGCTGCCTCATCCGGGAAATCAATTCATCGAAAGGAACTTCCAGAGAGACGGCGGCATCCAGGAAAAGCGAATGCTCCTTCAGCCACCCATCCAAAAATTCCGCCTGCGGGCGGCTGCGTGGGAAACCATCCAGCACCCAACCGCCAGTCTGAGCTGCCAGCCAGTCTGCCAGTATGGAGCACATCAACTCATCCGGCAGATACTCCCCCTTCGCCAGGAGAGGAGCGGCGGCACGGCCAAGCGCCGTATTGTTCTCCACATTCTCCCGCAGCAGCGCACCTGTGCTGAGATAGCCCAGTCCCAGATGCTCTGCCAAGCGCCGCCCCTGCGTCCCTTTGCCTGAGGCAGGAGGGCCCAGCAAAACGATCCGGAACGGCTTGGAATCCGCAGAACTCAATGCTTGATATTGTAAATGTATGCCGTGATGCCCACCACGATCAGCACTGCAATGATAGTCCAGAGGTAAACAATCGCTGTCTTGGGGGCAGCGCCACTGTTCTGGCTCAGGCGGTCATAGCGGCTTTTCAACTTACCTTTGCGCAGGAAGCCATCGTAATGCTTCTGCAGCAGTTGCGTTTCCACCTGGCGCATCACGTCCAGCACCACACCCACCATGATCAGGAGGGAGGTGCCGCCGAAGAAGTGCAACACCAGCGAGCTGGGAGGGAGACCCACCAGAGCTCCCGTAAGCACGGGCAGAACAAAAAGAATCGTCAGGAAAATCGCACCGGCAAAGGTCAGGCGCGTCATTGTAAAGTCCAGGAAATCAGCCGTCGGCTTGCCAGGGCGCACTCCCGGGATATAACCACCGTTCCGCTTCAGATCCTCTGCGATTTGCGAAGGCTGGAACATCATCGCCACCCAGAAATAGGAGAAAAGGAAGATGCCGATACCACCCAGAACGTAATAGGCCACACCGCCACCGGTCAACTGGCTGTAAAGCTTGGTCGCCCACGGTTGGCCGCTGAAAAACCACATCAGCATGATCGGCGGCAGGGAAAGTACAGCGGAGGCGAAAATGATCGGCATCACACCGGCATAGTTCACCTTCAGTGGCAGGTATTGCGTCTGCCCTCCGAATTGTTTGCGCCCCACTACCCGCTTCGCATATTGAACGGCGATGCGGCGCTGGGCCTGTGTAATGGCGATCGTGGAAGCAATCACCAGTAGCAACAGCGCGATCAGCACCACCATGTTAATGGCCTGCCACGCATTTTCAGAACCGGTAAAGTACTTCCACGCTTGGATCAAAGCACCAGGAAGACCTGAGATGATGTTCACCGTGATGATGATGGAAGTGCCATTGCCGATGCCCTTTTCCGTCATCTGATCTGCAATCCACAGCAGCAGAACCGTGCCGGCCACGATCGTCGTCACGATCAGGAAATACCAGGTCGCAGAAGGATCCGGAACCAACACGCCGAATTTCTCGATTCCGTGCATGTAGGGGATGCTTTCCGGGGAAGTGAGTGACTTCGCCACGAAGATGCCCTGCACGATCGCGATACCGATAGTGATGTAGCGCGTGTATTGGGTGATCTTTTCACGCCCACCATCCTCGCGGGCAAGGCGGGAAAGCTTTGGCACCACCGCTGTCATCAACTGCACCATGATGGATGCAGAAATGTATGGCATGATTCCCAGGGCGAAAATGCCCGCCTGTTGGAGCCCGCCGCCGGAAAATACCTGCAGCAGCGCAGTCACGCCACCACTCGGATTGGTAGGGTCCTGGTTTTTCATCGAATCCAGCCATTGCTGGATGACGCCGGAGTCCACTCCGGGAAGCGTGATGTGCACGCCCAACCGGATGATCACGATCAGAGCAAGGGTGAAAAGAATACGGTCCCGAAGCTCGGGGATACGCCAGGTGTTCGCAAACGCGGAAATCATGGTGGATGAAAGGAAATGACGCGGGGGTTATAAACACGATGAGGAAGCGCACAAGCGCTTCCTCACCGGAAATCAGGATATCAGGGGTAACAGATCAAGCATTACGCTTTGATCGTGCCACCAGCCTTTTCGATCTTCTCGCGGGCGGAGGCACTGACGCTGCTCACCTCGATGGTGAACGCTTTTTCTACCTCGCCATCGGCCAGGAGCTTCACACGGTCGCAGCGGCCATTGAGGAGTCCGGACTTGCGGAGGGACTCTTCGTTGATCACTGCGCCTGCTTCAAAGCTGCCGTCCAGATCGCCAACATTCACAACACCCGTGACATCACGGAAATCGTAATTGTTGAAGCCACGCTTCGGAAGGCGGCGGTGAAGGGGCATCTGGCCACCTTCGAAACCAACGCGGGTTCCGCTGCCCGAACGGGCTTTCTGACCTTTGTTGCCTTTGCACGCAGTCTTGCCGTGGCCGGAGCTTTCGCCGCAACCGAGACGCTTTACGCGATGCTTGGCACCCGGATTCGGGTTATAGGAATGGAGATTCATAGCTGAATAAGTCGTTTGTAATTAAAACGGGAGGGCCTTCTGAAGATCAGATGGCTTTCTCACGCTTTTGCTTGCCGCGGGAAGTCAGGATCTGATCGCGGGTGCGGAGTTGGGTAAGAGCCTTGATGGTTGCCTTCACCACGTTTGCGTGGTTGGAGGAGCCCATGGACTTGGCCAGCACGTCACGGATGCCGACTGCTTCGCAAACGGCGCGGACACCACCACCAGCGATGATTCCCGTTCCCGGAGATGCTGGCTTGAGGAGAACCTTGCCGCCGCCGAATTCTGCATAGATTTCGTGAGGGATGGTGCCGTTTACAAGACTCACCGGCTTCAGGAACTTGCGGGCTCCTTCGCTGGCCTTCTTGATGGCATCCGCCACTTCGTTCGCCTTGCCGAAACCAAGACCGACCTTGCCGATCTTGTCACCGGTCACGACCAGTGCGGAGAAGCTGAAGCGACGACCGCCCTTGACGACCTTGGCGCATCGGTTGATGAAAACGACCTTTTCGGAAAGCTCGTTGCCATCGGCATCGGTAGGAGCCTGGCGCTCTTCACGGCGTGGGCCGCGATTGCCACGGCCACCTTGACCGCCGCCACCTTGATATCCGCCGCCTTGGCCACGGTTGCCTTGATAGCCGGATTGTTGCGGTGCGGAGCCTGCGACAGGACCCAGAGGAGCTGCCGGAGCTTGATTTTCAGGAGTAGTTGCCATGTGGGATGATGGTCAGAGCGTTAGAATTGAAGTCCACCGTCACGCGCAGCATCGGCGAGGGCTTTGATTTTACCGTGGTAAAGGTGACCGCCGCGGTCGAATACCACAGCGCTGATGTTCGAGCCCTTGGCGCGCTCTGCGAGGAGTTGGCCGACCTTCTGGGCGCTCTCGATGTTCGAGGAAGCGTTTTCGAAGGACTTGTCGAGGGTGGAAGCGGAGATCAGAGTCTTGCCTGCCACGTCGTCGATGACCTGGGCGTAGATGTGTTGGTTCGAGTAATGAACTGCCAGACGTGGGCGCTCCGCGGTTCCGGAAACCTTGCGGCGGATGCGGTTGTGAATGCGTCGGCGGATCGACTTGCGATTGATAGTGCTCATGTAGCCGTAAATGGGATGAAGTTAATGTCGGCTGGATTGGATTATTTACCGACGCTCTTGCCTTCCTTGCGGCGGACTTTTTCACCGGCGTAACGGACACCCTTGCCCTTGTAAGGCTCAGGCTTGTAGTAAGCGCGGACTTCGGCAGCGAACTGACCGACGAGTTGCTTGTCGATGCCTTCCACCTTGATCTTGGTGTTTTCATTCACCGTGACGGTCAGACCGGCAGGGATCGGGTGAAGGAGCGGATGGGAACGGCCAAGGGAAAGATCCAGATCGCTGCCCTTGACGGCGGCGCGGAGACCCACACCGTGGATTTCCAGTTCCTTGATGAAACCTTGGGAAACGCCCAGAATCATATTCTGGACAAGGCTGCGGGCAGTGCCGTGCAGCGCCTTGTGCTGGCGGTGTTCCGTGGCGCGGGCCACAATGACATTGGAATCCTCGGACTTGAGGGAAATGCCTTCTGGAAGAGTGAAGTCGAGCTTGCCCTTAGGGCCTTCGACGACGACGGTGCGACCGTCCAGCTTGACGGCGACCTTTTCAGGAAGAGTGATTGGTTTGAGACCGACTCGTGACATGGTAGTGTTTTCCTTTCGCGAGTTAGGGGTTTACCAGACGATGGCGAGCAATTCGCCACCGACGTTTTGACGCTTGGCGGAGCCACCGGATAGCACGCCCTTCGGAGTCGAAAGGATCGAGATACCGAGGCCGGACAGCACGCGTGGAACTTCACCGGCACCGACGTATTGGCGGCGGCCTGGCTTGGAGACGCGCTTCACATCCGTGACGACCGGGCGGCCATCGACGAACTTCGGCTTCACCTTGAGCTCAGTGCGCTCACCGGTGACGACTTCGTAGTTCCAGATGTAGCCTTCTTCCTTGAGGATCTTGGCGATGTCAGCCTTGATACGGGAATAAGGTGCGGAGAATTCCTCGTTGCCAGCGCGGGCAGCGTTTTTGAAACGCGTGAGGAAGTCGGAAATTGGATCAGAGAGAACTGCCATAATAGGGGATTCCTTTTTCTAGTGGGCCTGGGGTTTATTATTGGGCAGCTGCGGCCTCTTCGGTTTCAGCTTCGTTGGCTTTCTTCATGTCGCGGAACGGCAGGCCGAGCGCATACAGAAGTTCGCGGCCTTCCGCATCCGTAGGAGCGGAGGTGACGAAAATCAGGTCGAAGCCGATGGTGCGCTTGATCTGATCCAGTTCGATTTCAGGGAAGATGGATTGATCGCTGATGCCGCAGGCGTAGTTGCCGCGTCCGTCGAAGGACTTGGAAGAAATACCGCGGAAGTCGCGGATGTTCGGTGCGGTCACGTTGATGAAGCGATAAAGGAACTCCCACATGCGCTCACCACGGAGGGTGACGCGGGCTCCGAGGGCTTCACCCTCACGGAGCTTGAAGTTCGCCACAGCCTTCTTCGAGAAGGTGATGGATGGCTTCTGGCCGGTGATCTTTTGAATCTCGTTCACGGCGTCATCCACTGCGACCTTGCGGTCCGGGGCCTTGCCCATGCAGGATGTGACAACGATCTTCTCGAGACGAGGAACTTGATGGACGTTGGCGTAGCCAAGCTTCTTGGTGAGGCTTGGCACTACCTTCTCCTTGTAGTGTTTCTGTAGTACTGGTGTGCTCATTTTTTCAGCGGGTCAGCGCTTTTGGTTTACGCTTAAGCGCGGGCGGAAGCGGGATGCTTCAGCCCAATTTCTTAACATTGGAGATATGGACAGGACCATCGATCGGCTTGAGGCCGCCGTTTGGTTCTGCTTCGGTCGGCTTGGTAGCCTTGATGACCTGGCGGCCGCCTTCAACGACGACCTGGTTCTTGGAGGCATTCACCGCAAGCACGGTGCCGCGCTTGCCCTTGTGATTGCCTGCGATGATTTCGACTTGGTCGCCTTTTTTGACGTGAGTCTTGATGCGGCTCATTGGTTTGAGAGAGATATGAGAATTGAGGGGCGGGCGAAATAGGCTCAGAGAACCTCGGGCGCAAGAGAAACAATCTTCATGAATTGCTTTTCACGAAGTTCACGGGCAACAGGTCCGAAGATCCGGGTGCCGCGTGGGTTGTTGTCCTTGTCGATGATGACGATCGCGTTGGAGTCAAAGCGAAGGATCGAACCATCGGCGCGGCGGACCGGATAAGCGGAGCGAACCACGACGGCCTTCACGACGCTGCCCTTTTTCACGGAGGCTGTCGGAATGGAATCGCGGATGTGCGCGGTGATGATATCACCCACGCGTGCGGTGCGGGTGCGCTTTCCGAGCACGCCGATCATTTTTGCGCTGCGTGCACCGGTGTTGTCGGCGACGTCGAGCTGAGTTTCCATCTGGATCATGGCAGTAGAATAGTAGAGTGATTGAATGACCGGCGGACCGGCAAAGACTTAGTGGGAGAGGACTTCTGCGATGGCCCAACGCTTCAGCTTGGAAATCGGACGGGTCTCGACGATGCGGACACGGTCACCGATTTGGGCAGTGCTGTTTTCGTCATGCACGTAGTACTTCTTGGAGCGCTTGACGATCTTGTTGAACTTCGGGTGGGGAACGCGTGCCACGTGCTCAACGACGATGGTTTTTTCCATTTTATTGGAAACAACCACGCCAACGCGTGTCTTACGAAGGTGAGGTGCGGTATCCTGAGTTTCGCTCATAAGATAAAGGTGTGGGTCGTTGGCGGTGGATTAGACGCTGGCCTTCGCGTTGAGCGCCGTAAGGATACGGGCCGTTTCGCGGCGGACCTGGCGGATGCGGGCTGGATTCTCAAGCTGGCCGGTGGCGCGCTGGAGGCGGAGGTTGAGGCCTTCCTGCTTGAGCTCGCGGATTTGCGCTTGAAGCTCTTCAACAGAAAGTTCGCGGATGTCTTTGGCTTTGGCCATGATTCAGACGGATGTGAAGGTTGGTGAAATCTGACGGATCAGACGTGCGGATTGCGGGTGACGAGACGGGTGCGGATGCCGAGCTTGTAGGAAGCAAGGCGCATCGCCTCACGGGCTTGGGATTCCGGCACACCGCCGACTTCGAAAAGGATGTTGCCCGGGCGCACAACGGCCACCCAGCCATCCACAGCACCCTTACCCTTACCCATCCGGGTTTCCGGTGGACGTGCGGTGATGGACTTCTGTGGGAAGATGCGGATCCAGACCTTGCCCTTACGCTTGAGGTAACGGTTGATCGCGATACGGCAGGCCTCAATCTGGCGGTTGGTCATCCAGCCGCGGTCGAGGGTTTGAAGGCCGAAGTCACCGAAGGCGACAGTGGTTCCACGCTGGGCATTACCAGCACGGCTTCCGCGGTGGATCTTGCGGAACTTGGTTCGTTTGGGCATCAAAGGCATGGCTCAGTCCTCCTTGAAATTTTAAAAGTTAGCTAAATTGGGAAATGACGGAATCAGTTGTTCCGGTTGTTGTTTTGGCGACGATCGCCACCACGGTCACCGCCACGGCGGTCACCACGGTCGCCACGCTCACCGCGTTCACGGCCTTGTGGTTGCTTGCCATCGTCTTCCTTCTTGTTCACCCAGCACTTCACGCCAATGATGCCGTAAACGGTGCGGGCTTCGGCAAAGCCGTAGTCCAGGGGAACACGGAGGGTCTGGAGAGGCACCTTGCCTTCACGATATCCTTCTGCACGGGCGATATCGGCACCACCAAGACGACCGGCGCAACGAAGGCGGATGCCTTCCGCACCGAAGTCCATGGCGGTCTGAATGGAACGCTTCATCGCACGGCGGAAGCTGATGCGGCGCTCAAGCTGAACGGCGATCTGCTCGGCAATGAGTTGGGCGTCCAGCTCAGGCTTGCGGATTTCAATGATGTCGATCTTCACCTGGGCACCCTTGCAGAGGCCGGTGATGTCCTTGGTCATCACTTCGATTTCCTTGCCTTGGCGGCCGATGATCAGGCCAGGGCGGGAAGTGTGAAGCGTCACACGAACACTGTTCCAAGCGCGCTCGATGACCACGCGGGCAAGACCTGCGTTTTGAAGCTTATTCTTGAGGTAAGCGCGGATCGACAGGTCTTCGTGAAGCTTGTCGGTGTAGTCTTTGCCGCTGGCATACCACTTGGAGCGCCAGTCTTTGTTGACGGCGAGGCGGAACGCGATCGGATTTACTTTTTGGCCCATGTTCGGTGAGGGATGAGATTAAAGGAGAGGTTATCAGGCTTGTTCTTCAGCAGGGGCTGCTGGAGCTTCTTCGACTTTTTTGGCAGCGGCCTTGCGGGTCACTTTCTTTTTCTTCTCAGGAGCGGAGCCAACAAGCGTGATGGAGATGTGGCTGGTGCGCTTGAGAATCGGACCTGCGGAGCCTTTAGCACGTGGCTTGAAGCGGCGGAGGGTAGGACCGGCACCAATGACAGCCTCTTTGATGATGAGGGTATTGGTGTCGAGAGAGAAATTGTTCTCGGCGTCCGCGATAGCGGTCTTGAGCGTCTTCCCGATCAGCTG
>Ga0157373_10004933_pt1 | contig 10041 bp, 8 predicted proteins | sample C65metaG_FD_113460 | JGI IMG/M metagenome (GOLD analysis project Ga0157373, IMG submission 113460) | Corn rhizosphere microbial communities from Kellogg Biological Station, Michigan, USA - C6-5 metaG | ecosystem: Host-associated > Plants > Roots > Rhizosphere > Soil | place: USA: Michigan...
AGAATGAGAAAGATTCTTTTGTTGGCAATGATTGTTCTTGCTTTGTCAGCGATGGCCCAGGACAGGGAAAAGGTACCGGCAGCAAAAGGGGTGGTTTACGGAAAAGTTTCAGAAGAAAAATCTCCTGTTGCTGCAGATGACCTGCATAACAAACTTGTCGATAATGCCTTCGCCGGGCAAATAAAAGGAAAGGTGGCTGAAGTATGCAAAGCAGAAGGTTGCTGGATACGTTTGAAAAAGGACGATGGAACTAGCATGATGGTTCGTGCAAAAGACCATGCTTTTTTAATGCCCGAAAATATTGTTGGAAAAACCGTGCTGGTTGAAGGCAGCGCCACCGTAAAGGAAACTTCTGAAGAAATGCGTAAACACTACGCCGAGGATGCAGGTAAATCAAAAGAAGAAATTGCAAAAATCAAAGGCTCCGAAAAAAGTGTTGAGTTTGCTGCAACAGGAGTGAAAGTTCTGGATTAGAAAGTTGTTTTTACTCAGGGTTCTTATTGGCACAGGATTTTTACCAATGCTGTAATGCGTAAATTGTTTTTTCTTTTATTAGTTTTTTACACAGCCTGCACTCTTCCCGAAAAAAAGAAAGAGAATCAGCTTTCTAAAAAAACGGATACTACAATTATTGAAACCAATAAAGCTTACACTGCTGCAACAGATACACCAATCACGATTCCATTACCCGTAGTACGCAAAATAAAATCACCTACTGGAATTTACCGGACAATCCTACCGCTGAATAATAAGATAGAGCAAACCATTTTATTTAATAGCGACCTCACTTACCGGTTGCAGGAAGAATACATTACAGGCAAGAAAGACAGTGCGGTGATCACGGAAGGTACCTGGACTCCCTCCGATGGTTTTATATGGCTATATAAAGACCAGGTTGCAAGAGGCCGTTATAAATGGAAGGGCGATACGCTCCAGTATTATAGCCCCCTGGTAAAAAAAAGTTTTTCCATGAATCATTTACAGGAGGTTGCACAAAACAAGGCGTGGCGTAACAAAGGGAAAGAGGGAATTGTTGTCTTTGGCATAGGTAACGAACCTTTCTGGAATATTGAGCTGAATAATAAGGATTCAATCTCGTTTTTACTTTCAGAATGGAATCATCCCCTGCGAATGAAAATTGATTCTTCGTTTAACGATAACGATGGTATTGCCTACACGGCACACCGCGATTCTGTGCAAATACGTGTTACCGTTTTTCCTCATTTTTGCAGCGATGGAATGAGCGATTTCATTTATCGCAACAAAGTAAAAGTGCAATACAACCAACAGGTATATAATGGTTGCGGGATGGTATACAAACAATGATCATTATCTCCTTCCGTCATTGCTTACTTTCTTCATATAGAAAAAGAAGCGCCAAACGAATTCATAAACGTTTTTTAACATGGCAACCCTTAACAGCGGTTTCAACGTTTCCATATTCATCTTATCTTTCATCTCCAAAAAATTAAGACCCCACTGTTATGAAAAAAGTTTTAGTACCATCACTTTTTCTTGCTACGCTTGTCGTTTTTCAATTTTGTTCTTCTTCCAAAAAGGCTCAAAAATCTGCTCCACAGGTTACTTATTCCAACAAAGTTCAGTCGGTCATTGCCGGCAATTGCTCTCCCTGTCATGTAGGAAATGCAAGATCAGGACACCTGGATTCCTACGACTCTGCCAGGGCGCATATTAACGAGATTGTAAGACGTATTCAATTAAATCCCGGCGATAAAGGTTTTATGCCGTCAAGGCATCCCAAGCTTCCTGATTCCACCATTCAATTTTTTATTGCATGGAAAGATGCAGGCACACCGCAATAAATATCTGTTTCATTTAATGTTAAGAGATGGTAGAATTCACTTCCCGATTCTACCATCTTTCTTTTTATCTTGCCCCGAAGATGAAACTTCTCAGTCCCGCAATTTCGAGGCTTGCCCGTCTTCGTATCTGGTCCATCGAACAATGGTTAAATGATCCGGTGAGCACACAGTTTACCGTTTGGCAGGATTTAATCAACGCGGGACAATACACCGAATTCGGAAGAACTTTTCATTTTTCAGAAATACAGTCGCTGCAGGATTATAAAGAAAGAGTGCCCATTCAGGATTATGATTCGCTGAAGCTTTATATTGAGCGAATGATGCGGGGAGAAGAAAATGTTTTATGGAATACTCCCATTAACTGGTTTGCCAAGAGCAGCGGCACTACCTCCGATAAAAGCAAATTCATTCCTGTTAGTGATGAAAGCCTTAAGGATAATCACTACAAAGCTTCCAAAGACGTTCTTGCATTTTATTATGTCTCTCATCCCGAAAGTGATCTGTTAACCGGTAAAGGCCTTGTTATCGGCGGCAGCCATCAGATCAATAGCCTAAACGAGGAGGTTCACTATGGAGATTTGAGCGCAGTGGTATTGCAGAACTCTCCTTTCTGGAGCAACTGGATTAGAATACCGGATCTTACTATTGCATTAATGGACGAATGGGAAAGCAAGATTGAAAAATTGGCACAGGCAACTATTCATGAAAATGTTACATCAATGGCCGGCGTGCCTACATGGCTGATCGTATTGTTGAGAAGGATTTTGGAGATGACGGGAAAATCAACCATTAGTGAAGTCTGGCCCAGCCTTGAATTGTATTTGCATGGCGGTGTTTCTTTCGTTCCATATAAACAGCAGTTTGAAAAATTGATTGGAAGGCCGATCAATTACCTGGAAATGTACAATGCTTCGGAAGGATTTTTTGCAGCACAGGACGATATCAATAAAGAAGGAATGTTGCTGATGTGCGATCATGGCATCTTTTACGAATTCATGCCGGTAAGTGAGTACGAAAATGAGAAACCGAAAACCATTCAATTGGATGGAGTAGAGATCGGAAAGAACTATGCACCGGTCATTACTACCAACGGCGGATTGTGGAGATATCTTTTAGGAGATACGATACAGTTCACCTCTCTTCATCCCTTTCGCATTAAAGTTTCAGGAAGATTAAAACACTATATCAATGCTTTTGGAGAAGAAATGATTGTTGACAATTCTGACAAGGCCATCGCTATTGCAGGGCAAAAAACTCATGCAATTGTAAATGATTATACCGCTGCACCGGTTTATTTTTCGGAAGGCGGCAATGGTGCACATGAATGGCTGATTGAATTTGATAAAGAGCCGGAAAATTTATCGGAATTTGTTTTCGAATTAGATGCTGCATTAAAAACTATTAACAGCGATTACGAAGCAAAACGGCATAAGGATATTGCTTTGAGAATGCCCGTTGTAAAAACTGTTCCCAAAAACACTTTCAAAAATTGGCTGAGCAGTAAAGGAAAATTAGGTGGCCAGCACAAAGTGCCCCGTTTAAGTAATGACCGGAAGCTGGTAGAAGAAATAACGGCTTTTATTTCATAAGCTTACTATTGGCAAATTCATTTTATTTGCACCGTAATCAAACCAACTCATTAGAATGAAACTTTTAGAAAACAAAGTGGCAGTTGTTACAGGAGCAGCAAGAGGCATTGGCGAAGGAATAGCATTGAAGCTTGCGGAGCACGGAGCACATATTGCATTTACTTATGTGAGCGAAAGCAGTGCGGAAAAAGCAAAAGCGCTGGAAGAAAAATTAGTTGCAGCAGGCGTTAAGGCAAAAGCATACAGAAGCAATGCAGGTAATTTCAGCGAGTGTGAAAGTTTTATCAATGAAGTAGTAAAAGAATTTGGAACGGTAGATATCTGTGTGAACAATGCCGGCATCTCAAAAGACAATCTTTTACTGCGCATGACTCCTGAGCAATGGGAGGACGTCATTAAGGTGAATTTGAACAGTGTGTTCTATATGACCAAGCAGGTTATTCGCCCCATGATGAAAGCCAAAAGCGGCAGCATCATCAATATGAGCTCTGTAATTGGGCTGATGGGAAATGCGGGACAAGGAAGTTATGCCGCATCTAAAGCGGGCATCGTTGGATTTACCAAATCGGTAGCAAAAGAATTAGGGAGCCGTAATGTTCGCTGCAATGCCATTGCCCCCGGCTTTGTAGAAACGGATATGACCAGTTATTTAAAAGAAGGAGAACAAGCCGATAAATACAAAGCAGGAATTCCTCTTGGTAAATTTGGAACTGCAGAAGATATTGCCAATGTTACTTTATTTCTTGCATCTGAATTAAGCAGCTATGTAACCGGGCAGGTAATTAGTGTTGATGGCGGTTTGTATATGTAAACAGATTCAATCAATTAACAGAAGGCATTCAGTCTTGAGTGCCTTTGTTTTTTATCAGATTGAAAGAGTAGTTTAATTCATCGTCCGGATTCTCATTTGCCCGTTCGGCATATTTTTTCTCATTTCCTCCATCACCTTGTCCCTTTCTTTCTCAAATTCTGCCGCAGTGATTTTCTTTCCGTCCTTTGGTTCTTTAATTTTCGAAGCACTCACTTTGGGAGACACTTCAACAGCTTTGAAAAAAATTCTTCCATTATTTTCATCCAGTTCTAAAATCAAACCCGGTAATTGTCCCTGGTAAGTTGTTGGACCAACTGCCACCGGCACATCAGTAGTAAACCAGGCTATAATCGAAACGGTATCGGGCACCTGTTCACGTTTCATTTCGCCATTTTCCATGGTCATTTGCATGCGGCTGCCGATGCGCCGGGAAATGGCTTTTCGGACAGTAAAATTTAAGATCTGTTTTGTTTCATCCGTGAGTTTCCAGTCAAGTTTGCGAATGCTATCTGTAACCAAATAATTTTTATCGGCAATTTCTTTTTGATCCGCACGGATGCCTTTATCAAGATTACAGTAAGAGATATCGTTGCTGCCGCCGGCAAAGCGTAAAACCATTGCTCCTCCATTGGCGGTAAAAGTATTCGGATCACCCTCCCCGTTGGCATCAGGTAAATATTGCCAGAGCGATTGATTGTTACCAAAAAGCAATTCGTACTGATCGGTCTGTGATTTTGGAAGCTGCGCTGCCATGTCAGGATTGCCTGCGAAGATCCGCGCAGGTAATTGAAAAGTGCGTTCATAAATAACACGTCCTTCCTTCATTTGAGAATAAGCCACAAAGGAGTATAATACAGCCATAATTACAGCTAATTTTTTCATCTTAAAAAGCTTTTTATCAAAGTAAACGATAAGTTTCGTAGCGTCAGTTAAGACAGGTTACAAAATAGGTTAATAATGGTTAAATCAGTTATAAGCGGTAAGTAAAAAGCTATTTTTGTCGGGATGCGTAATTTAAAAACAATAAGGCTTCTGCCGGTCTTAATGATCCTTTCTATCGTAGCAATTGCTGCGTTCCAGTTTTACTGGCTGCAGCAGGCATATGAACGCGAGGAAAGGACTTTGGAAATGCGCACCAACTTTACTTTTCGTGAAGCAGTCCGTTCCGTACAAATCTCCAAATTAAGACTTGACCGTTTCTCAGATACTACAAGGGTTCCGCCGGTTATACTTCAACAAAACAGAGGTGGGGAAGTAAAGATCATAACACCGCATCAAAAAATAGAAGGCATGGTCGATGTGGTCATGAACAAAGTGAGAGATACCACAGGCAAAACCGTCATCTTCACTCAAAAATTATCCGACTCACTGGCTAAAATTTTTCCGGGCAGAAGAGATCGCAGGGACCGCATGTTGCAATTCCTTTTTGACATCGATTCCTTGCAGGATTCCATCAAAATGATAGAGCTGGACAGCGCTTATCAAAGACGTTTAGCTGATCAAAACCTTGATGTTGCTTTTACAATTGACCAGGTTGAAACAAGAGAAACAAAAGAGCCTGTTTTTAACGAGGTAACCCTGGGTTTTCGAAATCCTGTTACCTACAGATTACTCGTTCACAATAAAAATGCGTTTATTTTTAAACGCATTTCCGGGGCAATTTTGCTTTCTCTTTTTCTTGTAGCTTTTACCGCTCTTTCGTTTTCTCTTTTGTACCGCAACCTTTTGCGACAAAACAGGCTGGCCGATATCAAGAACGATTTCATCAGCAATATTACCCACGAGCTAAAAACTCCTATTGCGACCGTTAGTGTAGCCATTGAAGCCTTGCGCAATTTTAATGCAAACCTTGATGCGCAACGCACCAAAGAGTATCTCGATATTTCTTCGAACGAATTGCAACGTCTTACCCTTCTTGTTGATAAAGTGCTGAAGCTTTCCATGTTCGAAAAGAAAGAAATTGAGCTGCAGTACGAAGTACTCGACATGAAAGATATTATAGAGGAGGTCAGTTCTTCCTTGCGTCTTCAATTTGAAAAATATCATGCACAGGTCAATATTTGTTCTGAAGGAGATACGATCCTCGAAGGTGACAGGCTTCACCTTGTAAGCGTCGTCTTTAACTTGTTGGACAATGCAATAAAATACAGCAGTGATGCTCCGAAGATTGATGTGAAAATGAAAGGAAATAATAACAAAGTTGATCTTATCATAAAAGATTCAGGTATTGGTATTCCCGACGAATACAAGGGAAAGATCTTCGAAAAATTCTTTAGAGTACCTACGGGTAACCTGCATAATGCAAAAGGTTATGGCCTGGGATTAAGCTATGTTGCACATGTAGTCAATAAACACAACGGAACCATTCATGTGGAATCAATTCCCGGCGACGGCAGTAAGTTTGTTATTAGTTTGCCGAAACATAAATCCTGAAGCCACACGTTTCCATATTAATTTTGTTTCATGAAAAAGACAAAGGTTCTTTACGTTGAAGACGAGCTTTTCCTCGCAAAAATTGTAAGCGAAACTTTACAAGGCCGCGGCTATGATGTGATACTGGAAAGCGACGGCGGTAAAGCCCTTTCCCAGTTCACCAGGGAAAAACCTGATGTTTGTGTGCTCGATATCATGCTTCCCAATAAAGACGGATTTGCCATTGCTGATGAAATAAGAGACAAAGACCTTCAGGTGCCAATCATTTTTCTCAGTGCCAAATCGCAAACCAATGATGTGGTCAATGGTTTTAAGACCGGTGCTAACGACTATATCCGCAAACCTTTCAGCATTGAAGAATTGATCGTACGTATTGAAAATGTCTTGAAACATAAAAACGTTACTGCAACTGAAGAAACGGAAGAAGTAAAAATTGGTAAATACACCTTCAATACAAGGCGCCAGACCTTGAATCATCCCGAAGAGCAGCGCAAGCTTTCTTACCGTGAAAGTGAACTTCTGAAGCTTTTATATGAGAACCGCGATAAAATAGTAGAGAGGAGTGAAATACTGACACTGCTTTGGGGAAGCGATTCTTTTTTCAACAGCCGCAACCTTGATGTTTATATTACAAAGCTCCGCGGCTATTTAAAACACGATCCTTATATCGAAATCATCACCATTAAAGGTATCGGCTATCGTTTTGTAATGGCATAGGTTTTTTTACTTTCCTTTAATGATAAGGAGAGTGATCATCCGTTATAAAAAAATGTTGACCATTGCCGGGGTCATTCTGTTTACCCTTTTTATTATTCTGCTCGTTTTTGTTAATCGTTTTATTGAACCCGTTTTAAAAGACAGGCTTCACACTTTGATTATTCAGGGTTCCGACAGTTTATACACTTATACGTTGGGAAAATTGAATGCTAATTTTTACGGTGGCAATGTTGAGGTGGAAAATCTACAGTTAAGCATTGACAGTAACCGCTATCAATATCTAAAAGCGAGAAATGCTTTACCCTCGCTTACTATGCAGTTGAGTCTGCAAAGAGGCCACATTAGAGGCGTGGGTATTATTGACCTGTTATTTGGCAGAAAGATCAGAGTCGAAGAGATCATGTCAAAGCAGGCAGACATCAGGCTTACCCGGCATGTTCATCGCCGTAATAATATCGCTGAAGAAAAACTTCCGGTATGGAAGGCAATTCAGCCAAAGATCCTGAGCATTTTTGTCGGAAAGATCAAACTGGACGGAATTAAAATGCTGTATAGAAATTCAGATACCTCCGAATCAGTCAAGCTTCAGTTTGACCGATGTGATGCTTTGTTTGAAAATATTCTGATCGATAGTGCCGCAGCTTCCGACACTACAAGGATAGGGTTTACAAAAGAGATCTCCATGAAGTTTAATGATCTGAAATTCCGCACCTCCGATTCTACCTATAAAATGAAAGCCGAGTGGATCAGATATTCTTCAAAAGACAGAACGCTGGAAGTAGATAGTTTTAAACTTCAGCCTACATTGGAGAAAGAAGATTTCTATGGAGCGGCCAACCGGCAAACGGCTCTATACCACATTGAGTTTGCAAAAGTGCGGTTTGTCAATACAAGGCTCGATCATTTTATTCATAACAATATTATTGATGCCGATAGTGTGATATTTGAAAAGCTTCAAACAAAAATTTATAATGACAAAACACTGCCTCCTGATTTTGAAAGCAAAATTGGAAAGTTCCCGCATCAGCGTTTGCTGCAAGCCGATCCTGTCATAATCGTAAAACACATTTCTTTTAAAGATGCAAGTCTTGATTTAACTGAAAAAGACGCGAAGACCGGCAAAGAGGGAACGATTGCGTTCTCGCATCTCAATTTTAGTGCAAACAATGTGACCAATGACAGCGCTGTGATCAGGAAAAATCCATTATGCCTTGCCAATTTTAATGGAACAATCTTCAATAGCAGCCCGGTGTCTCTTTCATTAAAACTGCATCTTGATTCAGCCAATGGCCGTTTCGATGCTTCAGGATATGTAAAGAATATTACGGCCGCTCAGTTGAACGAGGTGGCTGTTCCTTTGGCAAATGTGCAGATCAACTCCTGCACTATTCACGATTTGGAGTTCAATGTTAGCGGAGAAGATTACAGTGCTTCGGGTAATGTACGTATGCGCTATAACGATCTTGCTTTGACGATCCGCAAAATGGATGAAGAAACAGGCGAGATCAAAACAAAAAAGTTCATAACTAAAATTCTTAACCGGTTCGTGATATGGCCGGATAACCCGGCACCGGATGGAATTGAAAGAGTTTCTCAAAATAAAAGAGTAGCAAGACTTACCACACAATCTTTTTTTGGCCTGCTTTGGAAAACCATCTTCGCCGGAATGCAGGATGTTATGATGAAGTCGGGAAGATATCAATAAGCGAATTAGTTTTACAGCATGCAAATGATTTCAGCAGAAAAAACTTTTACAGGAAAGGAATGGTTAACTGATCATGCAATCATAATCGGAGAGAACGGTAAAATAGATAGTATTGAACCCAAAACAGAAATTGGATACGCCGGAGCGCTAAAGCATTTTGATAATTGCCTGATCGTTCCCGCTTTCATAGACATTCAGGTATATGGCGCAGCAAAAAAATTGCTTGCCATCTATCCTGAAGCAGAAACCCTGCAATTGATGTATGAAGAATTCTTTCGGGAAGGCACCTGCTTATTTCTTCCTACGTTAGCTACTAACACCATCGAAGTATTTAAAAAAGGAATTGATGCAGTAAGAGAATATTGGAAGCAACAGGGGAAAGCTGTTTATGGTTTGCATTTGGAAGGCTCCTGGCTTAATGAAGTAAAAAGAGGAGCTCATGTAAAAGAATGGATCCATTCGCCAACAGTCGAAGAGGTAAAAGACCTGTTAGAATATGGAAAAGATGTAATCAAAATGATCACCATTGCTCCCGAGGTTTGCAGTGATGATGTAATTGAACTTCTTCTTTCAAACAACATCATTCTTTCCGCAGGACATAGCAATGCAACCTACAATGAAGCAGTCAATGGATTCAACAAAGGAATTTCTGCAGTCACGCATTTATACAATGCCATGAGCCCATTGCAGCATCGCCAACCCGGATTGGTTGGAGCAGCTTTCAATCATTTAAAAGTAAAAGCGAGTATTATTCCCGATGGTCATCATGTTGATTTCGCTGCTATTTCTATTGCCAAAAAAATAATGGGAGACCGTTTATTTGCGATCACGGATGCAGTAACGGAAACCAACAGCGGTCCTTACCAGCATCAGTTGGCAGGCGATAAATATGAATGCAATGGAGTATTGAGTGGTTCCGCACTAAGTATGCACAAGGCATTTAGAAACCTGGTGGAGCATGCA
>Ga0157373_10004934_pt1 | contig 10039 bp, 7 predicted proteins | sample C65metaG_FD_113460 | JGI IMG/M metagenome (GOLD analysis project Ga0157373, IMG submission 113460) | Corn rhizosphere microbial communities from Kellogg Biological Station, Michigan, USA - C6-5 metaG | ecosystem: Host-associated > Plants > Roots > Rhizosphere > Soil | place: USA: Michigan...
CAGGATCCCGCGGCTCGGGTCAGTGCAGCGGCAGGATCCTCCGGCCACGCAGCAAGGAGACCCGAGATGACCAAAAGCAGTACGTCCCGCAAGACGAAGTCAGGAGCCGTCAGGCTCCTCCTCCGCCGGGACCGCGGCGCGACAATCGATGAGATCATGCAGGCCACCGGCTGGAAGCCGCATAGCTGCAGGGCGTTCCTGACCGGCGTTCGCAAGTCCGACGGCGACCTGACCAGGCAGGAACGATCCGATGGCAAGACGGCTTATCGGATTGAGTCGGACGGGGTTGCTTCGTCATGACCAGCCTCACGCTGGAGCACCTCAAGACCATGTCGGCCGCGCAATTGCGGGCGACATGGCGTGAGCAATATCGTTCCCCCGCACCGGACATCGCACCTGACCTGCTGCGCCGCGGTGTCGCATACAAGATGCAGGAGCGCCAGTTCGGCAATGCGCACGTATTCGATGCCGATCTGAGCGACGAGGAGTTTGCCCAAATTCAGCAGGTCGACTGGGAATTGCTTCCCCCCGGGTCTGCTGACCGGGTGCTTGCCCGTCTCGCAAGTCGAAGTGTCATTGACGAAGAACGTCTCGGGGTCGCGTCCGAACGGCTTCGCGTACTCGACCGCCTTAATCACGACGGCTTCATCGTCGGCACCGGCAGGTTCGCGCGATACTTCGGGGCCAGGTTCGGTGACAGGGTCGTGGCGCTGGAGAACCTCGAATACGGCAACGCCCTCTATGTTTTCGAAAAGGACTGGGACCGGCTGACACAGCTCAGTCGCACCGACTTGATCAGGCGCCGTGATCCCACGGTTCATCGGGTGCCGCACTTGCCAGGATGGCAGTCAGCCGTTCGCAAGCTGGTTCGGCCCCGATGACCACTTAGCACCAACAGCTGTCGTTAGTTCCATTTTTCGCGGTTCCCGAAAGCGGTCGGCTTTAGGTGTCACCCATCTAGCAGAGAAACCCCAAGACGGGGCTCAACGCGCCACAAAATGGCGATCCAAGGCGCGGGCGCGCATTCGCTAACCAAGGGTTGAAAACCAATCACGCGTTTGCTACTGCATTTCCTTAGATAGAATGCCATTCCGTTCAGTGGAATTATGAGTCGCGATTTAGTGGTGCGCAGCGACAGAGCATTGGGCCTGTATGACGGTCTGCGGCTCAGCATGTGGCTCGAACTGAAATCAGAAATAACTGATATTTGGAGGAGAGGTTATGGCTGTTCGGTTGAATGGATCGGTATCCGCGATCGCTATGATGTTGGCGGCCTCGTGTCTCTGGGTCGCGCCCGCATTCGCGGCCGAACAAGAAGGCGAGAAGAGCCAGGAAGCTGAACAGGCCCCCGCGAAGCCTGAACAGAAGGCCGGAGAAGATCAGGCGCCTGAAAATGAAATCGTAGTGACGGGCACGGCCCTTCGCGGCGTCGCTCCAATTGGTTCGAACCTTGTTTCGCTTGATCAGGAACTCATCGAGAAAACGGCCGCAACCAACTTGAGCGAATTGGTTAACACCTTGCCAGCAATAACCACGGCGGGCTCGGAAGGGATAGGCGAGAACTCATTCTCCTATTACTCGCCGCAAATTCACAGTCTGGCGGGAAGCGCCAGCAACTCGACGCTGGTACTGATCGACGGTTTGCGGATCCCAGGCGGCGGAATACGATATGGTCAAACGGATCCGAACATCATCCCGGACAGTGCGATCCAACGAGTGGAGGTGCTCGCGGACGGGGCGTCGTCCATCTATGGCTCGGATGCTGTGGCTGGTGTCGTGAACTACATCACTCGACCATCATACAGCGGGGCGAAAATAACCAGCAGAGTCAAGCTCGCGGACAACTGGCACAGCGTAGACGTCAACGGCATAGTGGGGACGAAATGGTCAACCGGCGGCATCTATGTCGCCGCTCAATATGCGTATAACAGCCCGCTAGCAAAGAAGGACCGGGAAATCCTGAGCTTGGGCGACTACCGTTCGATCGGCGGCGAAAACACCAACACCTTTAACTGCTCTCCGGCCACAATTCGCACAACTTCCTCCGGAACCACCAAAGCCTATCTGTCGCCCTCGGCGACGACGACGACAGCCTTGGTTACGGACAACGCCCCTTGCAATAATTCGATCTATGCGGATGCGCTTGGAAGCAACGCGCGCACAAATGTGCTGATGCGCATCAGCAACTCGTTTGGCGATCGGTTGTCGGTAACTGGCACCGCCAATTACAACCGTCTGAAGGGCGTCTACCGCTTCGGCCCCGCGAACGTGAACAACGTCACCGTCTTCGGTCCCGGCTCGAGCCGCGTATCCCAGATTAATCCTTTCTATATGGCGCCGGCGGGAGAACCCACGGTGACGCAAGAGATTGTCACCTTCGCCGCAGTAAAGCCCGACAATTACTACGGAACGCAGGTGACCGGGAACGAGACGCTTTATCTCTACGGTAATGCCGAATATAAGTTGTCCGATAGCTGGTCCGTGACGCTCAGCAACGCCTTTGGGGACAGCCGCAGCTACCAGAACGATATTGACACGATCTGCACCACTTGCGTGCGGCGAGCGCTGAACGGCTCCACGGCAGCGAACGGAAGTGTCAGCGCCGCTAATCCAGCGATCCCGTTGACGACGGCGAACGCGCTGGACGTCTGGCAGCCCAATGGTGGCAGGACATCGCCTGAGGTCCTGGCGGGACTTTATAACAACCGAGCCTACCTCACGCACGTCAACAAATTCAACCAGACAAAGTTGGAGGCTCAGGGAACTTTGTTCGAACTGCCGGCCGGTCCGGTGCGCTTGGCGTTCGGCGGCGAATACTATTGGGTTCAACAGGATGTCAAAGATGTCGACGCGAGCGGCGAAATTCACTTCACGCTCAGCCGGAATGCCCGCTCGGGTTATGTTGAGCTCGCGGTTCCGGTCGTCTCGGAAGACATGGGCGTACCGCTGGTGCGGCAGTTTGATCTGAGCCTCTCGGGTCGATATGACTATTACAGCGATGTGGGCGGCACCACCAATCCCAAGATCGCGGCCACATGGGAGGTTGTTCGAGGGCTGAAGTTGCGCGGCAATTATGCGACCGCGTTTGTCGCGCCGCCCATGGCGTCGATCGGCATTCCGGAGCTCGGCTATCGGCGCACCGCTACTGGAGTGACGACCTCCGGGAGCTTCAACGTTCCGGTTGACATTTATCCGGAGGTCAAGTTGTTGCCCGGCTGCGCCAATGCGGTCAACGTATGCCAGATCGGCACTTCCGCGGCTCCGGGCCTAACCCGCAGTTATGGTGTCGGGCCTGACGCCAAGCCGCAAACGGGTAACAGTTGGTCCATCGGCGTCGACTTCGCGCCGCCGCAGGTTCCCGGTCTTCGGACATCGCTGACATTCTGGAGCAACAAGTTCATTGGCGCCGTAAACCGACTTGAGGTCACACAGCAGCTCTATTCCACTGCGCTACATGACCAACTGACGATCTGTCCAACTGGCTGCACGCTGGCCCAGATAAACGAGTTCGGGAATGTAGCCAACGGTGGCTCGATCGACGTTTCGCTCCCGAACGTAGTCTACTTCATGAACAAAAACGATCAGGGAAATTTCCTCAACTTGTTCGTCCAGGGCATCGACGCGAGCCTCAATTATCGGCTTCGTACCGATGATTTCGGCACATTCACATTCGCGGCCCTGGGCACATACTATACCCGCTTCGACCAGAATTTCGGCGGGGAATCATTCAGCACGCTCAACACCTCTGGCTATAATTCCAGCTTCCCCTCAATCCAGAAGCGGTTCCGGTTCCAGCTTGGCTGGGATTTTGGCAATTTCTCGATCGACGGGTTCATGAATTATACCGGGGCATACAGGAACTGGGACAACGATGCTGTTGAGCCGCTGATCCTGGACGCGAACAATCGGCCCATCGGCGGAGGTGACTTGGTCGAGGCGGACAGGAGGGTGGATCTGAACGTCGCATATCGGCTTAAATTCGGTAAGACTGCTGACGCCAGGCTGTTCCTGAATGTCAACAACGTGTTCGACCGGGATCCGCCGTTCTACAGCGGCACCATGGGCCGGACCTATGGTATTAACCGCTATGTGTCGAACCCATATGGACGCACCGTGTCCCTGGGCTTCAGCGCGGAATTATAAGCGGAGCCATAGCCGTGTCGGCGACACGTTGCTGGCAAGCTCCCTTCTGAACACTCGGCGCTGCACTTGTCGGCACATGCGAGAGGATTACGCATGAATTGGTTCGGATACCTGTCGAGCCGCGTACGCACGGGCCTGACGCTGGCCGCCTTGACCTTTGGCACGCCGCTGGCTGCAAATGTCAACGTCAGTGCGCACAATGCCGGTGGGATCTACGACCCTGTTACACTTGACGTGGAAGGACCTGAGCTCGATGAGGCAACGGGCCCAAATCCGTTTGCCGACTACCGGCTTGACGTCACTTTCAGGCGGTCGGGTCGCGAATATACGGTGCCGGGTTATTTCGCGGCTTGCGCCGACGCAGCTGATCGCAAATGCACGAGCGGGACGCTGTGGCGCGCCCATTTTGTGCCCATGGAAGCGGGCGAGTGGACCTATCGTGTAAGCTTCCGGACCGGCGCCGATGTGGTGGCAAGCGGCGACGCTGGCGAAGCGGTGGTCGGAGTTGATGGCGCAACCGGCAGTTTCAACGTGTCCGCCGCGCCCAGAAACGATGTCCGCGCGCGCGGGCTGCTGCAGTATCGCGGAGAGCAATATTACCGCTGGTCCGGCAACGGGCGCCCTTTCTTCAAGTTCGGGGTGGACTCGCCGGAGAACACTCTGGCTTATAGCGACTTTGACCATACGCCGAACGCGAAGGGCTTCCGGCACGATTGGCAGCCACACATCACGGATTTTGACGCGCAGGCAAAATCATTCACGTGGAGCGGCGGACACGGCAAGGGCCTGTTGGGCCGCTTCGCCTATTTGCACGGGGCCGGTGTAAACAGCGTCAGCATGTTATTGTTCAACGTCGGTGGCGACGATCAGAACGTCATCCCCCAGATCATGCGCGTGTCCGCGGATAGCTATGCAAAACTCTCGCCCGCCGATCAGTGGTCACGGGGCGTGGAACATGATCGATACGACGTTGTGAAGCTGGCGCAGTGGCAGCGCGCACTGTCCTATGCCGATGACCTCGGTCTCCAGGTACATTTCAAGATGCAGGAGGTGGAGAACAATCTGTTCATGGACGGCGGCAGTCTGGGCCGTGAACGGAAGATCTACATCAGGGAAATGCTCGCGCGCTTCAACTACTTCCTCGCCGTTTCCTGGAACATGGGCGAGGAGAACACGCAGCAACCGGAAGTCGTCCGTGCGCAAGCACATTATATCGCTTCTCTCGATCCCTATGACCACCCGCTCGTGATGCAGACCTATCCGCGACAGAAGGAGCGTTTCCGGCCACATCTCGCGAACGGATCGGCCCTTAACGGCTTGGCGATGCAGGGGGCCACGATCGATTTTTCCGACATGCGTCCCGATATCTTGAAGTGGATCTACGCCTCCATTTTGGCCGGTCGCCGCGTCGTGATCGGGTATGACGAGCTTGGTAGTGCGGGGCCGGGCGCGCCGATCGACGCTGGGTTCGACCTGACAACCCTGCCCAAGAAGACCATCTTGTCATTGAGCGAGGGCGATATCCCGGCCGGCACGGCCGCCGGCGAACCGGCAAGGGGCCTTGCGCGCGGCGCGGCGACCATCGCAGCATCGAAGGAGCCGTCATCCACCGTTCAACCCGAGGTTGCACCTACGCGGGAAACTTACCGCCGCCACGCACTTTGGAATGCCTTGCTCGCTGGGGCATCGGGGATCGAGGTCTACTACGGGTGGGAGAACCCGTGCAACGACCTCTCGTGCGAAAATGACCGCACGCGTGCCCAGAAGTTCAGCGACGGCAGGAACGCCATTACGTTCTTCAACGAATATGTTGCTGACCGTGCCTTCGGCATGGTTGCTGATGACGACCTGACACTGGCCAGGACGGAATATGTATTTGCCGATTACGGCAAGACCTATGTCGTCTATACCATCGCCGGAACACCCGCCACGCTATCGCTGATCGGCCAAAGCGGACGCTACAGTGTCGATTGGTATGACGCCGTGGCCGGAGGTCCGTTGCGCAAGGGAAGCGTTCTGGAGATCGCGGGGGGCGAAGCCCCGCTGGAAGCTGGCTCCAACCGTTCCATTCGCAATTCGCGTTTTGCCTCGCTTGGGACGCCGCCGTCGGGCGGCTCGGCCGATTGGGTCGCACTGGTTCGCCGGATTGCGGACTAAGGCCTGTGGTCAAACAAGTTTGCGGTCATCGAGGCGTTGAGCGCGAAGAGCGGGGCGTGGGGCTGGGTCGCGATTAATTCGGCTAGAATCAAGATTTACCGTTCGGCATCCGGCGCAAGGAGGGGGCCTTCGCGCAAGGCATCGTCACTTCGCGTGGCGGGCGAACCCGCAAGTTCTAAGGACCGCTTAACACCGTCGGACGCCCGCGCGTCCTGCAAATCTTGCCGGGCAATATATCCAACATGCCGATGGCAAACGCGCTAATCGAAGTTGCTCGCGGTCGCTTCGATAGGCTGCTTGCTGACAGGGCTGCGACAGCAACGGCACCCGCTCGGCCATGGCAGTCCGAGGCGCTGAGGTCGTTAACCACCCATACCTTGGCCGCAAGACGCCCACTTCGACAACCACGAAAACTATCGCGCTCGCAAGTGGTCGCGCGCCTGTGGGGCAGGCTCGAAGACCTGCCGGCGCAGCGCAACCCGATACGACCAGCTCGCCGGCTACTATGGGCCGGCGTCTTGCTCGCGGCTGTTAGCTGATTCTGGTGCGATTGAGTCCTGACGCCAATCTTCGGGTAAGCGAGGCCTGGCGCTCGATTTCACCGCGGCCCTGGTTGACGACTCGTCCTCGGGACTAGCGATGGGCTTGAATCACGCTGGTTGTCGAGCGTGGCGGTTGGAGCGCGGTATGAACGCCCAAAGCATCGCCCCGCCGAGGTTCAGCGCAACAGCGGTGAGGAAGAACGGGGTCGCCGAACTGAATGCGCTGTACAAGTATGGAAAAGCAAGACCCGTCGCAAATGCGCCGAATGCACCGACCATGTTCATCTGCCCGGTTACAGTCCCTGCCCGTTCACCGCCAACGTCTATGCAGAATGCCCAGGACGGCGGGAGGGTCATGTCGGCGCCGAAAACCGTGATGCTGAGGAAAACCACTGCTACGATTACCGTTTCAGCATTAAGGCATCCGACTAGCCCGATCGCCGCCAAGGCGAAACCAACGATCGCGACATGACGCAGCGATGCTGCCCTCCCTGTCCTGCGTACGGCGAAATCGGATCCCACTCCGCCCAGCCAGTTGCCCGCCGCGCCGGCCGCCAAAGGGATCGCCGTCATGAAGCCGGTTTCGACCGTGGTCAGGCCAAAGGTTGTCTGCAGATATGGGAATAGCCAGGACAGCGCAAAAAAGAAGGTGAAACAAGAGGCGAAATACTGGGTGACGACGAGCCACAGGCCGCCTTGATGCGATCCGGGATCGTGCTTCGTCGGTTCGGCCTGCGTCGTGGGAAGTGTTCGCCCGGCGACGATCTTTCGAGCCTCAGCCTCGGAAATCGCCCAGTGATCTTCAGGCCGATCCCTGAACAGCGCGTACCAAGCGCCGACCCAAAGCAAGCCGGCCGCGCCCATGATCAGAAAGGTTTGCCGCCATCCAAAGGACGAAAGCATCCAAGCGAGGCCCGGAAGCGCCAACGCAGCGCCGACCCTCGTACCGGACAAGTTGATGCCTTGGGCGATGCCGCGTTCCGAAGTGGGAAGCCAGTTGTACACGGCTTTGGCGCAAGCTGGCATTGCGCCAGCCTCAGCCCCTCCGAACGCAAAGCGGAAGACCAGCAGGGAGAGAAAGCCCCATGCCGCGCCGGTCAACGCGGTAAACATGGACCACAGGATTACAATTCCGGCAAGGGTCTTGCGTGGCCCAAAACGATCGGAAAGCTGGCCGGCCGGGACCTGAAACAACGCGTAACCGAGCGCAAATGCGGAAATTACCCACCCGAATTGGGTGTCGCTCAGCTGAAGTTCACCCGAAATCAACCCCTTCGCGGCAGATATCACGACGCGGTCCACGTATAGAAGCATGGTGAGTAAAAAGGTGCCCACCAAGAGTATATATCGCCGTTCCATGGCCCAGATACCTTTACCGCTCGAGCATTATAGTTATTCCGATCGAAGACCTCGATGGGGGACTAACGGCATTGGACCGCTCATGCCTATGGCCCTGCGTCTCTGACTGTGGATGGCCGAAGTTCGTCGCGTAAAATGGATCCGGCATCTGCAATGCGTGCCGTGCCACCTTCAGGCCGTATCCAGCTCCGCGAGTTCGCCGCCGAGGAAGCCTTGGTCATCGAGCGCCATCACCAGGCCAACCAGCGCGGCGATGTAACTATATTGGCGCAGCCCCATGCAAAGGCCGGTCGCCGTGTGCGTGAAGGTCGAGATCAACTTGCCGCTAGCGAGACCCCGTGGCGTTCCCGGCGCTCCTGAGATGTTCGCGAAATGCACCTCAATGGACGGTTTGGTCGTATCCTCGAGCGCGTGCCGGACGGCCTCGCCCACGGTAGTCAAGCCCGCCGGGTTGATGATATAGCCATCGATCCGATCGACCGAGCCGTGAATATACTCCAGTATATCGCCCATGTGATTAGACGAGAATGTTTCGACCTCTACTCCAATATCCGAACCCGTCGACGTCACGAAGGCCTTGAGGTCGTCCAGAGATCTGATCGTCCCATAGACTTGCTTGCTGCGAGCGCCCAGATTGGACATGTTCGGCCCATCGATCAGGGCGATCCGGTGGCGGCGGGAGCCTGTGCGGTTTAGCGTAAACGGATACTGGTGGTTCATCTTCGACCTCTCACTTTATCGGCTTGAATTCGCCGGCTCACCACACAACGTCCGCAACGAGGCGAGTCCGCCATCCACCACGACGAACGATCCGGTGACGGAGCCACATGCGGGATTGATCAGGAACGACACGGCATGAGCGACTTCAACCGGATCGATCATCTTTGCAGTAGGTTGTCGCCGCTCATACACACGGCGCTGCGCCGCGGGGTCGATCGCCGCCTCGATCAGCGCATGCATGAAGGGCGTTTCGACCGTACCGGGGACAACGCCGTTCACGCGGATGCCTTCGTGCACCAGGTCGGCTGCGATGCTCAGCGTCATACTGTGGATCGCACCTTTGGATGCCGAATAGGCAGCGCGTTGCGTGATGCCGGAGGTCGCCGAACATGAAGAGATGTTGACGATTGCGGGCGCGCGCGAGGTTCGCAGCAACGGCAACGCGCAGACGATGGCACGCCGGTACCCCATCAGATTCACGTTAAGCAGCTCGAGCCACTGTTCGTCGCTGCCGTCTTCGATACCGCCGACGAACGCGATGCCGGCGTTGTTCACCAATGCGTCGAGCCCGCCCGCGACGTGCTCAATTTCTTCGAACGCCTGCTGAACACTGTCGCTGGACCGCACATCTGTCTGAATGAATGTTTCGGCGCCGCCGGCGCCTCCCTTCCTAAGGTCGAGATTGAACACCGTGGCGCACTGAGCAGTCAGCAGCCTGCAAATAGCTTCGCCAATCCCGGCGCTGCCTCCCGTAACGGCAATCCGCAGGCCGCGAGGCAACGATCCGGTTGGCGCTGTGGGTGAGGAGCTCATGCTTGTGGCACCTTCCAGTGTTCGTTGAGGTAGCGCGCGAGCCGCTCTGGCTCGGTCAACGGCAACATATGCCCGCCACGGGGCAGCACTTCGAGTTGAAGGCCTTCGCGCCTTTTCGCGCCACCGCGGAGAAAGCTATCGAAGGACGAAGCCGGGACCGAGGTATCGTCGGCAACAGCGATGCAAAGCGTTGGCGGCAGCCCGGCGTCATCCAGTTCGAGGCGGCCGAACCCCGCCAAAGATCGCCAGCCATTGGCGTATCCATTAGCGGAAACCGCCGAGATCGCCTTTCGCCCGTAGGCGAA
>Ga0157373_10004936_pt1 | contig 10039 bp, 4 predicted proteins | sample C65metaG_FD_113460 | JGI IMG/M metagenome (GOLD analysis project Ga0157373, IMG submission 113460) | Corn rhizosphere microbial communities from Kellogg Biological Station, Michigan, USA - C6-5 metaG | ecosystem: Host-associated > Plants > Roots > Rhizosphere > Soil | place: USA: Michigan...
CCTGCGCCCAGTTACTGCAATAAGCAGGATTTTTTTGAATATCATCTGAAACATTTTTCACCATTTGAACAGATTGGGCTTCATAGTTGCTATTGTCGAAGTAAAGACTAAGAAGTAAAAGATTTTTTGCCATCTCACTGTTAGACGAAGGGATTACGTTATCAGAAATTTCCATTTTGCGCGCGATTAAATCGCTGTACTGGCTATCCGTATAAAAATACATTCCTGTAGTGGGGTCCAAAAAATGTTTTTCAACATATTGGGTGAGTTCATTAGCCTTTTCCAAATAAGATTCGTCAAAACTGATTTGATAAAAATTAATAAGCGCATTAACCAGGAACGCATAATCATCCAGGAAAGCATTAATAGAAGCTTTGCCGTTTTTATAATTACGATAAATGCCGCCGTTTTTTAAAACTATATTGTTTAAAAGGAAATCAAGATTTGTCTTTGCCATTTTAAAAAAATCCTCATCCGCAAATACGCGATAAGCGTCTGCAAGGGCCTTTATCATCAAAGCGTTCCACGAGGTGAGGATTTTATCATCGGTTGCCGGCCGCACGCGTTCATTTCTTTTTTGAAACAGAATGTGCTTTAATGAATTTATTTTTTCTGTCAATTGTTCATTTGTAAGCTGATATTTATTTTGCAGATGTTCGCTGCCTGAATTGATGTCTAAAATGTTTTCACCATTTTCCCAATTTCCCTGGTCTGTAACTCCGAAATAATCATTGAACAATGCAGCATCTTTGCCTAAAATATCATTGATTTCTGATTTCCGCCAAACATAATATTTCCCTTCCATACCCTCGCTGTCTGCATCAAGCGATGAATAAAAGCCACCTGACGGCGATGTGAGTTCACGTTGAATAAATCCGATAGTTTCATAAACGATCCTTTTATAAAGAGGATTTTTGGTTACCTGGAATGCGTGGCTGTAGAGGCTTATCAACTGGGCATTATCGTAAAGCATTTTTTCAAAATGCGGAGCATGCCATGATGGATCAGTAGCGTAGCGCGAAAATCCGCCGCCCAACTGATCATATATTCCACCGTTAGCCATGTTGTTGAGTGTAGTTTCAATCGCCTGGATTCCCGGTTTATTTCCGCTTAAATAATTGTATTGTAAAAGATATTCCCATATCGCCGGCATCGGAAATTTCATAGCGCCTTTAGTGCCGCCCTTTTGTAAATCGATCACTTTATTAAGCTGATCAGATATATCATGCAAGGTTTTCATTGAAAACGAAACATTGGTTGTATTTAGCGGTACTTCTTCAATATCCCGTATTCCTTTTGCCAGGTGGTCTGCCTGTTCCTGCAACTTTTGCGGATCAGTTTTGTATAAGTTTGAAAAATATTCGAGCAACTGCATCCATGTTGTTTTGGGATAATAAGTACCTGCAAAAAAGGGCTTGCCATCAGGCATGGCCAAAGCATTTAAAGGCCAGCCTCCATTACCGTTAATCAGGTAAGCCGCATTCATATATACCTGGTCCACGTCAGGCCTTTCCTCACGGTCTACTTTTATACAAACAAAATTTTTATTCATAAGATTGGCTACTGCCGTGTCTTCATAGCTTTCGTGTTCCATCACATGACACCAGTGGCAGGCAGCATATCCAACACTTATTAGCAACATCTTATTGTCTTTCTTTGCTTTTTCAAGCGCGGCCGCGCCCCACGGGTACCAGTCCACCGGGTTGTGCGCATGTTGTAAGAGGTAAGGGCTTGATTCATGAATCAGTTCATTCGTATACATAAATTTTTTGTTTTGGATAGTTGAATTGGAATCCTGAACACAGGACACAAAACCGAGAAGCATGATGGTTAAATAAAGCTTCTGAATTTTTTTGTGCAACATACCATTGTAAAGGTAACTCAACCATGCCATTATCCCTTTTTGAAAAGCGTAAGAAGTAAATTGTGAGCCGGTTTTAGCCGCACATGTCATTCAAAAATTTTACGGAAATATTACATAGAATTATCTTCGCGCGTTATTATGAAAAGAAGAGAAAGGTTTTTTACCATTTTTACATTAGGCGTGTTATCGGCCATGGGTGCGTTTTCCATTGATATGTACCTGCCCGGATTTCCTGATATTGCTAAGGACCTTCATACTACTATCGCTCATATTACTCTTTCAATTACAAGTTTTTTTATCGGCATTTCCGTGGGGCAATTGGTTTATGGCCCTTTGCTGGATAAGTACGGACGAAAAAAGCCATTATATGTTGGCCTTGCGGTGTATCTGGTAACGTCCATTGCATGCGCTTATGCACCCTCTGCTGACGCGCTTATTGGCATCCGCTTTTTACAGGCGCTTGGCTCCTGTGCCGGCATGGTGGCGTCGCGCGCCTTGGTAAGGGACATTTTTCCGGTAAATGAAAATGCCAAAATATTTTCTTTACTGATGCTGGTGCTGGCTATCTCTCCGATAATCGCTCCAACACTGGGCGGATACGTGACCGCTGCGTTTGGATGGCAATCTATCTTTTTTATTCTCGCCGCCATCAGCGCGGTTACCATCGTATTGGTTTATTTTACTTTACCAGGCGGCCGCGAACCCAACCAAGCGCTTTCATTACTTCCGCGCCAGGTTACAAATGATTTTCTGAACGTGGCTAAAGTACCGCAATTTTATACCTATGCTGTTGCCGGCGCCATTGCTTCATCGGGATTGTATGCTTACGTAGCAGGTTCTCCTTTTGTGTTCATGGAAATTTACAAGGTTTCTGAAAAACATTACGGTTGGATTTTCGCCTTTATCGCGATGGGCTTAATCTCTGCAAGCCAGGTAAATACCATCTTGCTCAGGAAATATAGCAGCGAACAAATCATAAGAGTCACTTTGTTTTTTCAAACTCTGGCCGGAATAGCGCTGGTAGCGGGTAACTATTTTCATTTTCTTGGCCTGTATTCTACCATATTTTTAATATGGGTTTTTCTTAGCACCCAAGGATTTGCGTTTCCAAATTCCTCCGCACTGTCGCTCGCGCCCTTCACCGGCAATGCAGGTACAGCCTCAGCTTTAATGGGTGCAATTCAATTGGGATTCGGTGCAATATCTACCGCATTGGTGAGCGGGTTTAATAACGGCACGGCAATGCCGATGTCGGCTATCATGTGTGCCTGTGCTGTTTTAAGCTTTTCTTTTCTGCTGATAGGACGAAGGGCCATCAGAAAATCTTCTGCAGCCTTCGAGCTTACCGTAAAAAATTAGCGGCGAAAAATTATTGACTTTTAGACTGGGCTAAAGGAATTGTAAAATAAAAAACTGAGCCTTTTGTTTCTTCACTGTCTGCGCCAATACTGCCTTTATGTGCACGAATGATTTGTTTACAGAGATAAAGCCCCAATCCTATGCCTTCAATGTTTCTTGTTTTTTCCATTCTGAAAAAGCGCTCAAAAACGTAAGGAATATGATCCTTAGGAATGCCCAATCCGTAATCTTTTACATAAACAGTAACAGATTTGGCATCGTGAGAAACAATAACTTGTACTTCGTTATGCCCGTTTGAATATTTAATGGCGTTGCTGAGGAAATTGGTAATTACCTGGATGATTCTGTACCTGTCGGCAACGACTTTACATTTACCATCGCCCTCCCAGGAAATTTTGAAAGAGGGATGAAGCCCCTGGATGGTATCAATGGCTTCGTCCACCATTTCGTCAAACATGAATTCGGAAAGATCCAGGGGGAAATAACCCGAATGCACTTTTGTAGATTCATACAGCCCTGTTATCATTATATTCATTCGCTGAATATTCTTCTCTGACCTTTCAAGCATCTCCTTTAAAAATTGAATTTCATCTCCCTTTGCTGCTTCTTTCATCAGGTCGTTTGACAGCATAAGATTTGCCAAAGGATTTCTTAACTCGTGCGTAATAAATCCTATGATATCTTCTCTTTCCTTTTCCAGTTCTTTATAGACGGAAACATCATGCATTACTACCAACACTTTCTTATTCCCGGGGCCATCAAGCGGCGTACAGCTCACCTCAAATGTTTTTTTCGCGCCATTTACAGTTTGTAATTCGGTTTGCTTACGGGAAAAGCCCGCCTGGTTTTTTACTGATTGCCGTAATGAATCATAAAAATCCTGGTTAGCTTCCGGTGATTGGAGAAGGCAGGAAATATTTCTTTTGGCTTCCTGGCTCTGTTCGCAAAGATCTATATATGCCTTATTGGCCTTTATGATATCCAGATTGTCGTCAAGCACTATAACGATATCGGATATGGATTCAAGAATATTTTCATTAAACTTATTCAACTCCAGTACAGAATTTTCAGAAGTTTTTTGTTTGTTAATATTCTGTACAATTTTAAGTATCATCTTTTCACCCACATCATTGGATACCAGCACAGATTCGCCGGAAACCCAAATTTTTTCTCCGTATTTATCGACGAGAAAATTATTATCATTAGACTGGCCTGTTTCAAGCGTTTGCCGGATTTCTTTTTCGGGACATCCTTTTCTCTGGTCTTCTTCAGTAAAAAGTATTCCCGAATATTTTCCGACAATGTCGTCTTCGTTATATCTAAAACATTCAGTGAAAGCAGAATTTACCGCGACGATGATGCCATCGGGATGAATTAATATTACAGTATTTTCTTTGGTATTCTTGTACAGCGACTCAAAATAATCAAAAGTATTATAGGTAGTTTTTGCTGGCATGGGTTAAGGCAATTTTTAAATTATTGGCATCTTGCCAACAATAAAAGCTTTTGAGGGTTAAATTTTTTAATTTCAGGAATTCGCTAGTTCTTCATAAGCTGCAGTGAGTGGCCTTTCGATTCCTTCGCCCTTCCATTCAGGCGACCCGGGGATTTCAGTATTTTTCAGAATTTCTTCTTTAGGTTTTCCTTTTTTAATTTCGCCATCAACAAAATGAAGCAAATTGCTGAGGTAATCTTTAAATGCAAGAAGCATATCTTTTGAGCCTTTCACATCATAGTTTTCTCCTGAATGTCCACACACATAAAGAGTTTTATTGTCAAATTTCTTTACCGCAGTATTCAGAACGGTTATCCAGCTTTTAATACTGGCGCCTGCACTTCTGTCAATAAAGGGATGCCTGCGATTAAACACCAAATCGCCAACATGGACAATGTTTGCATTTGTAAAATGAATCAGTGCATCTCCATTTGTATGCCCGGCTCCATAATAGTACAATCTGACCTTCTCATTTCCGATATCTTCACTATGTTCTTTTTCAAAAGTTTGGTTAGGATAATATTGTTGATCTTCTTTATTATTTTGTTTGGCCACCCGCTGTTGATTCATCAATGAATTTTTATGAGCTAACACCTGGCCTGTTACACCCTTAAACGAAATGTTTCCTGAGGTATGATCGCCGTGATGATGCGTATTGATCAGCAGGCGAAAGGGATAGCCTTTAATTCTTTTTAATTCATTGATAAGGTGAACGGCCGAGTCGGGAAACTGAGCATCTATCACGGTGATGCCGTCTTTGTTATAATGAAAAGCAATGGTTCCGCCTTTTTCCGTAAAAATTCCAATATCATCGGTAAGCATCGTTATTTTCCACGGGGCATTCTGCATCACTTTCAGAATTTCTGACTTTCGAAATGAAACAACTCCCAATGAAAGCAATGAGTTTTGTATAAACTGGCGGCGATACATTGTCTTTATTGTATTGAAAATAAAATTCAATTTACGACTATTCTTTCGCTTAGGGGAAAATTTTTCGGGATACGCTTTTGTGGCGAATGATAGTAAAGCAATAAATAAAGAGAATTTATTTTAGCCTTACATCATTTTTTTAAAGAGGAAACTTAAAATGATTCACCTGAAAATAAAAAATCCTTCCGGTTTATGGTTCCCGGAGGATTTTAATTGAGAAAGAAAACCCGTTATTTTATTTTCCTTAGCTTCTTTACCGCAACATTAATCCGGTTGACTTGTTGATAATCTACCATTCCGTTAAAACGTAAAGGAATAGTTGTAGACGGCATTAACATTCTTAATGAATTATCCTCTGCCATTCTTTCCGTTACGCTCACCCTTTTGAAGCTTCCGGTAGAAATATAATTAAAAATATTGGCGAGATTATCATCTTTGGGGTCGCCCCACGGCAGATCGATAAAATCTGTCGCCACTTTATCCGGAATTAAGCCATCAAAATACCCGCCTTTGTCAGCCGCATTTCTTGTTTCAAAATTAATAGCATACAGATCGGCAAGAAATTTTTGCTGCGTGCCTCCGTTCGGATAATCAGTAATCCGGAAGCTGAAAAACCCGACTGGCTTTCCATAAGTAGTATCCCCAACGAGCTTTACATTCATATATGGTTTGAGATTGTTAATGGTGAGTTCGCTTGCCGAAGCGGTATATTGGCCACCGATAAAAAATACGTTGGTCAGGTTCAAACTTCCTCCTCCCTTAAATAATACTTTATCTTCAAGACCCGCCTGGCTGGCAACTGCAGTTAATTTGTCATTATAAATATAATGGTACATTTCTTTCCCCTTCACTGATGCAGGCGCGATGAGGCTATCCAAAAATTCCGCAGTTCCGACAGAACCGCCTCCGTTGTATCTCAGGTCAACGATAAGATCCGATATAGCTGAGGTTTGAAATTTGTTGAACACCCTGGAGATTTCCTGTTTGGTTAAAGTAGGGCCTGTTTGGTTTTCAACGGCAGCAAAAGAATTAAAAACAAAGTAGCCTACTTTTTTTGCGCCAATTGAATAAACCGTGTCAAATAAAACGGGATTGATATTATAGACAGCTTTTGTAAGGGTAGTAGTAAAAGATTTCCCGTCAGGTTGTTTAAACGTGAACGAAGCAGAGGCATCATCATAAACGGCCTTGGTTACCTTGGTTACATTAGGACCGTTGCTTCCATCATAAGATACATCCGTACTGCCGTTTACCGCGGTTATTTCGTCGCCCCTTTTTACGCCTGCGAGCCCTGAAGGAGAATTTTTATCGGCAAATAAAACCAGGAGATGGGTTTTCCCGCTTTTATCCAGTGCGTAAGAAACCTGCATTCCCAAATCTCCGGCTACACCTTGCTGAATTTCGCCCGCCACTTCGCCTTTGTCAATAAAACTGTACTTATCGAAAAGTTTTTGTGTAGCAGGGTTTACAGGATAGCTTTTAATTTTGTTGAGCAGCACTTCTGCAGAATCATATTCCGAGCTTAACGGATTGAGTTTTGGAACACTTTTGTACCAATAATAAGTCGGCAAATCATAAGAGGTATCTCTTCCGCCGTCAATAAAAGTTACCTGCATGTAATTGTACATAAGATATTTTAAAGAATCTGCATCACTCAGGTTATGAGGAACTGTGCTGGTATCTACAGGAGGCGGCGTAGAAGGATTTGCGTGTTCCTTTTTGCAGGAAGGAATTACAAAAATAAAAATGCCACATACGAGGATAATGGCAAAACTTTGCAGGGCTATCTTTTTCATTTATTTAGTTTTCAGAAGTTTTGTACTACAAAATAAAAAATTAATAATTTAATTTAATTAATATTTGCAATTTATTACCAAATAATAACATCTTCCTTTTTAACCCAAGCAATTATGTTGTGAATTTCGTCTGCATTTTGTTGTCTGCAAACTCCTTGGAAAAGAATACCGGTTTCATCAGATTTCATTTTCTTATTTTGCGCCCCCGGCATATCGCACCTCAATAATGGAACAAATATTGATAATTGTAAATTTACGCATTTAAAAACATGAGCAGAGTTGTTCTTATTGTAGCATTTATCTTTTCTTTTCTCCACCTTTCGGCACAAAAAGCAGATTCTATTTCGGCCTCATCAGGAACAGCGGGGTTTGCACTATTTGGCAATACAGATACCACCCTGAATGATTATTTATTTAGCATAGAGAAAGTATTCCAGGTATTGAATAAAGTCCCGGTCTTGGCTCAACCGATTCAATCTATCAAAGAAATCAACCAGCGCTTAAATGAAGATGATTCTGCACTTACCATTATCAATGCGCGCCTAAGCTCGGACACAAAAACGCTTAACATTCGTAACCTCCAGATGTTTTCTATTATTCTGAAACAGGTAAATCGCAATGCAACAGTGTATGCTGCTGAACTGGATGATTACGACAGTATTTATAATGCCATTAAATCTGAAATCGGCGGACTTAGAAAAGATACGGTATTTCGAAGGATTTTCAGGGATTCCTCGCTGCGGAATGCCTTCAGGCCACAACTGATACAATTGAGGACAAAGTGGAAAAAGGCTGACAGCCTTATGAAAAATACACATCTCTTAATCAGCAAAACGCAGGCCCGCAATTCCGGCAATTTAATTGCCAGCAGCGAAATGCAATTGCAAACGCAAAGCATGATGTCTTCTACGGGATTGCGTGTATTCGGAAAAGAGAGCGATTATTTATGGGAATTTAAAAAGGCAGGATTTGGACAGGCGTACTCATCAGAATTTCAAAAATCTATTCAGTCTGAAAGGAAAATTACGCGCTATTATTTTGCAAATACCAATAATCAATTGTTGCTTCTGTTGTTGTGCGGCATCGTGTTCTTTTTTTGGGTGTTTTATAATTACAGAAGCCTTGGCAGGCTCAATAAATTAGATACCCTGGAATCATTTCATTTTCGCTACATGAATGCCGCACCGGTTTTTGCATCGCTTATCGTAATGCTGAACCTGGCGCCGTTGTTTGATTTGGATGCGCCTTTCATTTATATCGCCACAGTTGAATTTTTGCTGATGCTTACGCTCACGTATTCATTCTGGCGAAGGTTAAAGAAAAAGTTGTTTTCTGCATGGCTGTCTTTCATCATACTGTTCCTGATACAATCTTATTCAAGATACCTTAATCTGCCTGAATACTTTAACCGCTGGTTGCTGCTTATCTTAAACGGATTATGTGTACTTCTCGGGCTTTATCTGCTAAAAGAATTTAATAAACAATATAAAGAACACCGTTTTCTTTTTTTAACCGCTGCGCTTTACACGCTTTTTAATTTCCTCGCTATTGTCAGCAACATATTTGGCAGAACAACACTTTCACAGATTCTTGGTTCCACCGGCACTTATGCCGTGATTCAAACCGTTGGGCTTTTGGTTTTTATTGAATCAGTGACGGAAGCATTTTTATTGCAGGTTCAGGCAGGCAGAATGCGAAAGGATTATACTTCCGGGTTCGATCACCAGGCAATTGCATCCGGTATAATGCGTTTTGTTGTCTTTTTTTCCATCATCATCTGGCTGATTGTTTTTGCCACTAATCTGAATATTTTTCACTTTATATCCAGCCACATCTCAACTGTGCTCAACAAGGCCAGGTCAATAGGCAGCTTCACATTTACTTATGGCGGCATTATTCTTTTTGTTCTTATTTTATACATTGCCCATCTTCTTCAAAAATATATTGGCTATTTTTTTGGCAACATTGGCGATGAAGCGATTTTTGACAACAAAGGGCAGCGTTCCCGGCTGATGATTGTGAAGCTCATTCTACTGGTAGGTGGATTTTTACTGGCCGTTGCGGCGAGTGGCCTGGCCGTTGATAAGATTACCGTTATCCTCGGCGCATTGAGTGTTGGTATTGGGCTCGGGCTTCAAAGTATTGTCAATAATTTTGTATCAAGCATCATCCTCATTTTTGATAAAACCTTAAACATCGGCGATACGGTAGAGATAGGAGATAAGAAAGGAAGAGTGAGGCAAATCAGCATGCGCTCAAGCAGGCTGCTGACTGCCGATGGCGCTGAAGTTATCATTCCCAACGGAACCATTCTTTCCAATAATTTTATCAACTGGAGCCTGAATGAAAATTATATCCGCGTAGAACTTACTTTCACTGTTGATAAAATCTCAAAAGATATCCGTGAGGCCATTGCCGGAATTTTAAAATCACTTGAAGATGTGGTGGATAAAAAGGAGCCAGAAATCCTGATCAATACAGTTACTTCTCAGTCTACCCAATTAAAAATTTATTTTTGGTGCGATAATGTGACCGTTCGCGACAAGACAAGAAGCGAAGCCTATTCGGCAGTATCAAAATACCTTGAAGGCGAAG
>Ga0157373_10004940_pt1 | contig 10030 bp, 8 predicted proteins | sample C65metaG_FD_113460 | JGI IMG/M metagenome (GOLD analysis project Ga0157373, IMG submission 113460) | Corn rhizosphere microbial communities from Kellogg Biological Station, Michigan, USA - C6-5 metaG | ecosystem: Host-associated > Plants > Roots > Rhizosphere > Soil | place: USA: Michigan...
CCCCACCACCGACAGGATGGTTTCCATCGCCGTCCAGGTCTTGAAGGTTTCGGCCACGGTCATGTTGAAGTACTGCTTGACCAGCCAGAAGCCCGCATCGTTGACGTGAGACAGAATCAACGAACCGGCACCGGTCGCCAGCACCAGCAGCTCACGGTTCACGCCTGGAATCATCCCCACCACAGGTACCACGATGCCTGCGCCGGTGATGGTGGCGACGGTGGCCGAGCCGGTGGCGATACGAATCACCGCCGCGACCAGCCAGGCCAGCAGGATCAGCGAAATCTGCGCACTCACGGCCATATGGCCAATCACGTCACCCACGCCGCTGGTCACCAGCATCTGCTTGAAACCACCACCCGCACCGATGATCAGGATGATCGCGGCAGTCGGCGCCAGGCTCGCGTCGAGCAACTTCAGGATCTGGTTGGAACCGATGCCCTGGCGATGGCCGAATGTGTACAGCGACAGCAGCAAGGCCAGCAGCAGCGCCGAGATCGGGTGGCCGATCAGGTCCATGAAGGTGCGGAAGATGTTGCCATCCGGCAGCACCACGTCGGCAAAGGTCTTGAGCAGCATCAGGAACACCGGCAGCAGCACGGTGACCAGGGTAATGCCGAAGCTCGGCAGTTCCTTGGCCTCGGGCTCACGGGCCAGTTGATCGACCAGCTCCTGATTGGCGTGGCCGGGGATGTGCTTGGCGATGAACGTACCGAAAATCGGACCGGCAATGATGGCGGTCGGCAACGCGACGATCAGGCCATAGAGAATGGTCTTGCCGATGTCGGCACCGAACACGCCGATGGCCAGCAGCGGGCCCGGGTGTGGCGGCACCAGGCCGTGCACCGCCGACAGACCGGCGAGCAGCGGGATACCGATCTTGATGATCGACACGCCGGTGCGACGCGCCACGATGAACACCAGCGGGATCAGCAGTACGAAACCGATTTCGAAGAACAGCGGGATGCCCACCAGGAACGCGGCGAACATCATGGCCCACTGCACCTTGTCCTTGCCGAAGGCGCGGATCAGGGTCTGGGCGATCTGATCGGCCCCGCCCGACTCGGCCATCATTTTACCGAGCATGGTGCCCAGGGCCAGGATGATCCCGACAAAACCCAGCACGCCGCCAAAACCATCCTGGAAGGCCTTGATGATGGTGCCGATGGGCATGCCCGACGTCAGGCCGAGAAATGCGGCCGCGATGGTCAGGGCAATGAAGGGGTGAAATTTGAACTGGGTGATGAGGAGGATAAGTCCGATCACCGTGACCACTGCATCGAGCAGTAGGAACGTCTCGTGGGACATGCCGAACATGAGGGGTGTCTCCTGATTTGTTGTTGTTATTGAAGCAGTTATTTGTAAGCCGTCGGGACAGCGCTATCTTTCTGACGCAAAATGATTGGATTCAACTGGCCAGCTTCAAACCGTGCTCCACCCACCAGGTATAAGCCTGGCGAGCCAGCTCATCGACGCCGTGGCTGGACGCATCCAGGGCCAGGACCAGAGGTTCGCCGACGGGAGATTCAAGGGTGGCGAACTGACTGTCGATCAATGTCGACGGCATGAAATGGCCGGGGCGATGGGACACACGGTCGGCCGCCACTTCGGGCGTCAGCTCCAGGAACACGAAACCCAGGCCAGGCAAGGCGCTGCGCAGACGCTCGCGATAACTGTGCTTGAGGGCCGAGCAAGTCAACACCGGGCGCTCGCCCTTGGCGTCGATGCGGCGCAACTCGTCGCACAGGCTGTCGAGCCAGCCGGCACGGTCGTCGTCGTTCAGGGGAATACCGGCGCTCATCTTCTGGATGTTGGCCGCAGGGTGGAACGTGTCGCCTTCGATGGCGGTGGCGCCGCTCAGTTGGCACAGGGCCTGGCTGACGCAAGTCTTGCCGCAACCGGCAACGCCGGCGATGACCAGGGCGGTGCTGGGCTTGTTCATGTACCACCACAGCGCGCAGACAGCGCTACCTTTGCCAGTTATGACACCGCAGCAAAAGCAGAAGTTGCCGACGCCTTCTTGTCATTTTTGTGGTTGCAGCATTTTCGTTCACGACACCAACGGATGGGATTCAGGCAAACCCCACTCGCGCATTTGCAGCCGCGTCGAGACAGCGCTACCTTAGTGCCTTGATTTTTGTTTGGCAAGCCACCTGATGACCGTCCCCAAGAACGATAAGAATACCCGCACCACCGGTCGCCCCACGCTCAACGAAGTCGCACGCCTGGCCGGTGTCAGCCCCATCACCGCCTCCCGTGCCCTGCGCGGCGTCAGCACCGTGGCCACCGATCTGGTGGAAAAAGTCCGACAGGCGGCCCAGGAACTCAATTATGTCGTCAATCCCGCCGCCCGCGCCCTGGCTTCGGCCCAGAGCCATTCGGTGGTGGTGTTGGTGCCGTCGCTGTCCAACCTGTTGTTCATCGACACCCTCGAAGCCATTCATCGTGTCTTGAGGCCCAAGGGCTTCGAAGTGGTGATCGGCAACTATCACTACTCCCGCGACGAAGAAGAAGACCTGCTGCGCAACTACATGGCCTATCAGCCCCGGGGACTGCTGCTGACCGGTTTCGACCGTACCGAAAGCGCCCGCCGCATGATCGAGGCCAGCAACATTCCGTGTGTCTACATGATGGAGCTGGACCCCGGGGCGGGGCTCAACTGCGTCGGCTTTTCCCAGCTCAAGGCCGGCGAGACGGCGGCCGAGCACCTGATCTCCCGCGGTCGTAAACGCCTGGCCTACATCGGCGCCCAACTGGACCAGCGCACCTTGTTACGCGGCGAAGGCTTTCGCCGGGCCCTGCAACAGGCCGGGCTGTACGACCCGGACCTGGAGCTGCTGACGCCGCGCCCGTCATCGGTGGGCCTGGGCGGCGAGTTGTTCCTGCAACTGCTGGCCAGCCACCCGGATGTCGACGCGATTTTCTTCGGCAACGACGACCTCGCCCATGGGGCCCTGTTCGAAGCCTTGCGCTGCGGCATCAGGATTCCCGAACAGATCTCGGTGCTCGGCTTCAACGACCTGCCCGCCTCGGCCCACATGGTGCCGCGCCTGAGCAGCATCAGCACACCACGGGAGGCCATCGGCCGCCGTGCCGCCGAACAGATGCTGACGTTGATGGCAGGCAACCGCATCGCCCAACCCGTGGTGGACATGGGCTTCGAACTCAAGATTCGCGAAAGCACCTGATCCCCGTACAGCGACGCCGAAGCGGTCGATCCCTGCCGGTCAACGGCAAGGGCTGGCCGTTTCGCCTCGCCTCGTGCCCCTACAGCCCTTGAAACCCGAGGGTCCGGGCGGTCGGCATGGGAATTGCTCCTGCCCATCGCTCAGCCATTACCTACAGGTATCCATCATGTTGGTCAGTGCCAAACAGCAAGCGATGATTCTGCCGCTCAAGCGTCCGGGCGAGGACCCGACCGCCGACGCTGCCAGCGGCCTGCAAAGCGCCGCGTTACAGGCGTTGCGCGATAACGTCCAGGCCCAGGCCAACCAAGGCAATGCCCAGGTCCGGGAGTCCGCCACCCAACAGGCCACGCAGCAGGTCAATGCCGCCACCGCCATCAGCGACAACATCGATGAGGCGTTCGCCAAGACCCGCGTACAGTTGCAGACCGCTGCTTCCCAGGATGCCCCGACGAGCCAGACCGACAGTTCGGCACTGAAGGATTTCAAGGACTACATGAGCAAGACGCCAGAAGAACGCCTGCGTGATTCCATTCTCGCGGAGATGGGCATCAGCGAAGAAGAATACGAGGCCACGCCACCCGAGAAGCAATTGGCGGTCGGCCAGGAAATTGCCCAGCGCATGCAAGACAAGTCCGCCATGGCGCAGATGGAAAAAGCCCAGGAGCACCGCAACACCGGCGATAAGGATCCGGCCGCGACACTCCTCGCGTCGCTCTGAGCTTGCCGGCGGCCAGCAGATGAGGCGCCGGAGTGCAAAACCTGTGGGGAGCAAAGCTTGCTCCCCACAGGTTTATCGAAACGTGTTCCTTTATAATCTGCCCTCCTCCCCCTCCACGACGTTGCCATGTCCGAAATCCGCTATGCGCTGCTCGATGAACCGCTGTGGCCGCTGATGAACAAGTTTTACCGCGCCCATCAATCTTCGATGAAAGCCGTGCGGGACGCGCAGCTGTGGGTGGCGAAGCGGGATGACATCGTCGCGGCCCTTTGCTTGCGATCGGTGTCGGGTGGGCACTGGTTGACGGGGTTGTTTGTCGACCGGGCACACCGCGGCAAAGGTATTGCAGCGGGATTGATCAGCGAAGCGGTGAAAGCCGTGGACGCACCGGTGTGGCTGTTCTGCCACCCGGAACTGCGCGGGTTCTATGAGCGGCACGGCTTCACGTTCGATCCCGCCCTGCCCTATGCGATGGCCGAGCGCCTGAGCCGGTATGCCCGCAGCAAGCCGATGATTGCGATGGGGTTGGAGCCGGGAACCGGATCCTGATGCCCTGTGGAAGCGAGCCTGCTCGCGAAGGCGGCAGGACATTCCACAACGATGCAAGCTGCCCCACCGCTATCGCGAGCAGGCTCGCTCCCACAAGGGATGGAGGTGAATGTTCAGTCGTCGGCCGTCGGATCCAGATCCGGGAACATCACTTCGGTAAACCCGAACTTGCTGAAGTCGGTGATCCGCGACGGGTACAAGCGCCCGATCAGGTGGTCGCATTCATGCTGCACCACCCGCGCATGGAAGCCCGAGGCGGTCCGCACGATCGGCTCGCCCTTGTGATCGAAGCCTTCGTAACGGATGTGCTGGTAACGATCGACCGCCCCGCGCAGACCAGGCACCGACAGACAACCTTCGAAGCCTTCTTCCATCAGTGGGCTCAGCGGCGTGATCAGCGGGTTGATCAGGATGGTCTGGGGCACGGCCTCCGCATCGGGGTAACGCTCGCTGTGTTCGAAGCCGAAAATCACCAGCTGCAGGTCCACACCGATCTGCGGCGCCGCCAGGCCGACGCCACCGACGCTTTCCATGGTCTGGAACATGTCGTCGATCAATTGCCACAGCTCCGGGGTATCGAACATCTGCGGCGGAACCGGCGGAGCGATACGCAGCAGGCGCGCATCGCCCATCTTGAGTATTTCTCGAATCATGGTCGGGCTTCTTCTGCGTTCGGATCGGTGTCCGGTTTGATGGAGTGGTCGCGCGCCAGCCCCGAGACATGCTGTTTCCAGTGCTCGTCCGGCACCTTCTCACCAGGGTCCTTGCCTTCGGCGGACATGTGTTCGATCACCGCGTTCATCTCCGCCCCCAGCAGCAGCACCGCCGCCGAGATATAGAAGTACAGCAGCAACACGATGATCGCGCCGATACTGCCATACATGGCGTTGTAGTTGGCAAAGGTCTTGACGTAAAAAGCGAAGCCCAGGGAGGCGATGATCCAAACCACCACGGCCAGCACCGAGCCCGGCGTGATGAAGCGGAACTCTTGCTTCACGTCAGGCATCACGTAGTAGATCAACGCCACCGCCACCATCAACAGGATCACGATCACCGGCCAGCGCACGATCGTCCAGAGCGTGACGATGAACTCCTCCAACCCGACCTGGGCCGCAATCCATTCCATCACCTGCGGCCCGAGGACCATCAGTGCCGCCGCGATGAGCAGCATGCCGGCGATGCCGACGGTGTAGAAGATCGACAGCGGAAAGCGCTTCCAGGCCGGACGCCCCTCGACCACGTCGTAGGCGGCATTCATGGCGCTCATCATCAGCCGCACCCCGGCCGAGGCGGTCCACAACGCAACCACGATACCCACCGACAGCAGCCCGCCCTTGGATTGCTGGAGCTGGTCGATCACCGGGTTGACCTGCTCCAGCGCCTGGGGCGGCAACACCAGCTCCGACTGCAGGCGCAGCCACGAGAAGAAATCCGGCAGATGCAGGAAGCCGATCAGCGCGATCAGGAAGAGGATGAAAGGAAACAGGGAAAACAGCATCTGGTAGGCCAGTGCCGAGGCATAGGTCGACATCTCGTCGTCGAGAAACTCGGTCACCGTACGCATCATCACGCGATGCAAAGGCAAGCCTTTCATGTCCGGAAATATCATGAGCGTCTCCTTTCGCCGCAAAAAAGGGGTCGCGTGGCGACTCAAGGGGCGTTTTTTACCTCAAAGTAGCCTGTTTGGCGACTTTGGGACAATCTCATCCCGACGCTGAATTGACCAATGCCCCACAGCGCAAGTTTCATTCTTCGCACCGGCAGGGCTTTATGTTTGCCCGGCAACCGTCGAGAATGCCTCACGTATTCAGGCCCGGCCCGAAGCTTTAATCCCGTAGGAACGTTATGAAACTCGATAAGAAGCAGGCCATCGCCCGCAGAAACCAGGAATTGGGCGGCGCCGTCCTGGGTGTCAATAACTGCCATTTCAGCGAATTGAACCGCAACCGCAACATCTTCTGGTTCAACATCCCGGTGACCCGCCTGGCGGTCGGCCAGTACGAATGGATTCATCTGCTGCTGCACACCCCGGCCACCGACGAGTTGCTGCACCTGAAAGTGCCGACCGTGTTCCTGCGGGAAAAGCTGGAAGGCCTGGAAGTGCGCAACCAGGGCAAGCGCAAGGCCGCCCTGAGCCTGGAGCTGAGCGCCGACAAGGACTCGTACCTGCAGGACATGCGACCGGGTGGCACCAACCTGGATTTTGCGCAGTTCAGGTTGTAACCCCGGCCGCCGACGTATGCAGCTTGGGATTATGTGGGAGCAAGGCTTGCCCGCGATGAAGGCACCACGACGCTAAGCGGACCGAATCAACCTCAGCGCGGGCAAGCCTTGCTCCCACAGTTCACTCCCACACGGCGTCGCTTCAAGTAGCCACCCAACAAAAAGCCCCGCTTCAGCGGGGCTTTTTGTTTACACGCAATACTACTTCTTCAAGCCCAACTTCCTGAGCTCTTCATCCCGCAATTCACGCCGCAGGATCTTGCCCACATTGGTGGTCGGCAACGCATCGCGGAACTCGACCGCCTTGGGCACCTTGTAGCCGGTAACGTTGGCGCGCATGTGCTCCATCACTTGCTCCTTGGTCAGCGTGGCGCCTGGCCGGACGACGATGAAGATCTTGATCGCCTCGCCGGATTTCTCGTCCGGCACACCGATGGCGGCGCACTGCAGCACGCCCGGCAGGGTCGCCAGCACGTCCTCCAGTTCGTTGGGGTACACGTTGAAGCCAGAGATCAGGATCATGTCTTTCTTGCGATCGACAATGCGCATGTAGCCGTCCGGCTGGATCAACGCGATGTCGCCGGTCTTGAGCCAGCCTTCGCTGTCGAGGATTTCGTCGGTGGCCTCCTGGCGCTGCCAGTAGCCCTTCATCACCTGCGGACCTTTCACACACAGCTCGCCGACTTCGCCCAGGGGTAGTTCGACGCCTGCATCGTTGATGACCTTGCACAGCGTCGACGGTACCGGAATGCCGATGGTGCCGACCTGGATGTTCTGGATCGGGTTGACCGTGGCCACCGGGCTGGTTTCAGTCATGCCATAGCCTTCGCAGATCGGGCAACCGGTGACCGCTTTCCAGCGCTCGGCAGCGGCCAGTTGCAGGGCCATGCCGCCGGACAAGGTGACTTTCAACGCGGAGAAATCCAGCTTGCGGAAACCTTCGTTGTTGCACAACGCCACGAACAGGGTATTGAGGCCGACGAAACCGCTGAACTTCCACTTCGACAGTTCCTTGACCATCGCCGGAAGGTCGCGCGGGTTGCTGATCAGGATGTTGTGGTTGCCGATCAGCATCATCGCCATGCAATGGAAGGTGAAGGCATAGATGTGGTACAGCGGCAGCGGCGTGATCAGCACTTCGCAGCCTTCATTGAGGTTGGAGCCCATCAGCGCCTTGCATTGCAGCATGTTCGCCACCAGGTTGCGGTGGCTCAGCATCGCTCCCTTGGCCACGCCGGTGGTGCCACCGGTGTACTGCAACACGGCCACTTCATCACTGCCCGCGTTGGCTTCGGTCACTGGCCGGCCGTGGCCCTTGCTCAACACGTCGTTGAACTTGACGGCCTTGGGCAGGTGATACGCCGGGACCATCTTCTTGACGTACTTGATCACGCTGTTGATCAACAGCCGCTTGAGCGGCGGCAACAGGTCGGCCACCTCGGTGACGATGACGTGCTTGACGCCGGTCTTCGGCACCACGGTCTCGGCCAGGTGCGCCATGTTCGCCAGGCACACCAGTGCCTTGGCGCCGGAGTCGTTGAACTGATGCTCCATTTCCCGCGCGGTGTACAGCGGGTTGGTATTGACCACGATAAGGCCGGCGCGAATCGCCCCGAACACCGCCACCGGGTATTGCAGAACGTTAGGCAATTGCACGGCGCTTCGATCGCCCGGCTGCAAATCGGTATGCTGTTGCAGATAGGCGGCAAAGGCACCGGACAATTCGTACAGTTCACCGTAGGTGATTGTCTTGCCGAGGTTGCTGAATGCCGGCTTGTCGGCGAAGCGTTGGCAGGACTGCTTCAACACCGCCTGAATATTCGGATACTCGTCTGGATTGATGTCGGCAGCAATCCCAGCTGGGTACTTATCCTTCCAAAAGTCTTCAATCATGGAAGCCCACTCCTCAGCAACGCGAATTCTCACCGCATTTGATGCGATTATTATTGGTGTGTTTGTTGGTGAATCTGGCTTGGATGAAGGCCGAGAAGTCACAAAAGCGCGCCGAGAGTAGCAGCTTTGCCCAGGGTCGACTAGAGCCAAAAGTGGCCGACATGGTCACTAATCCGACTCAAGAATATGCAATGGTCACTTTTAGAGTAAAAATTCTACGGACTTGTAGGAACGCTCTGAAACCGGCCGTCTTTTCTGTTTAAACCCCAAAACCAATGTGGGAGCGAGCCTGCTCGCGATAGCGGTGTGTCAGCCAATACTCACATGACTGATCCACCGTTATCGCGAGCAGGCTCGCTCCCACACAGGTTCGCGTTTGGTCTACATCAAGCGATATCGCGAAGTTCCCTGCGCAGGATCTTGCCCACCGGCGTCATCGGCAGCGAATCCCGCAACACGATGTGCTTGGGAATCTTGTAGCCGGTGAAGTTCTCCTTGCAGTAGGCCTTGAGTTCTTCGAGGCTGACGCCGGTCTCCCGCGCCACCACGAACAGTTTCACCGCCTCCCCCGAGCGCTCGTCCGGCACGCCGATCACCGCGCAATTGGCGACCTTCGGGTGGGCCATCACCACATCTTCGATTTCGTTGGGGTAAACGTTGAAACCCGAGACAATGATCATGTCCTTCTTGCGGTCGACGATCCGCACAAAACCGTCCGGGTCGATCACCGCGATGTCACCGGACTTGAACCAGCCCTCGCTGTCCAGCACTTCGGCAGTGGCCTCAGGCTTGTTCCAGTAGCCTTTCATGATCTGCGGCCCCTTGATGCACAGTTCGCCGCGCTCACCCAGGGGCTGTTCGATGCCGTCGTCGCTGATCACTTTCATGAGCGTGCCCGGCACGGGCATCCCCACCGTGCCCAGCCGGGATTTACCGCCATAGGGATTGGCACTCGCCACCGGTGAGGTTTCGGTCAGCCCATACCCTTCGGTAATGCCGCAACCGGTGATCTGTTGCCAGCGCTCGGCGGTGGCCTTGATCAACGCGGTGCCGCCGGAATTGGTGACCTTGAGGTGGGAAAAATCCAGGGTCTTGAAAGCCGGGTGGTCCATCAGCGCCACGAACAGCGTGTTGAGCCCCAGCAATAACGAGAAACGCCAGTTCTTCAGCTCCTTGATGAAGCCCGCGATGTCCCGTGGATTGGTGATCAGCACGTTGTGGTTGCCGGTCACCATCATGCACATGCAGTTCGCCGTGAAAGCGTAGATATGGTACAGCGGCAGCGGCGCGATCATGACCTCCTGGCCTTCGCGCAGCAGCGGCTGGCCGTCATCGCCGAGCTGTCCCAGGCAGGCCCGGGCCTGCTGCATGTTGGCCACCAGGTTGCCGTGGGTCAGCATCGCGCCCTTCGCCAACCCGGTGGTGCCGCCGGTGTATTGCAGCACCGCGATGTCGTCGA
>Ga0157373_10004945_pt1 | contig 10023 bp, 10 predicted proteins | sample C65metaG_FD_113460 | JGI IMG/M metagenome (GOLD analysis project Ga0157373, IMG submission 113460) | Corn rhizosphere microbial communities from Kellogg Biological Station, Michigan, USA - C6-5 metaG | ecosystem: Host-associated > Plants > Roots > Rhizosphere > Soil | place: USA: Michigan...
AAGACAGCTTTCAAAAATTAAATGAAACCCTTGAGAAATTTAGGGTGGGTTTAAACCATGGATTGAATGAAAGATTTAACCGCCTGGGAACGCTGCATTATGCTCGCTGGTTTATTTTACAACAAAGTTCATTTAGGGATCCAACAGCATTTCCTGTGCCGGTGCGGTTGGTTTTTTCTTCCAACTTTGATGGCGATGAAGATACACATGCAGAAGCGCTGGTGACTGTTTTTCCTGAATATTTTGATGAGTTATATGAATGCTGTAAAGATTATCCTGCACCCGCGGAAAGAACCGTCCAGAGCCGAAAAAATTATCTTTTAAGATGGAAAATTAAAACCGATGCTTTTTATGTGGGCGCGCCGGGGCGAAGCCTAAAGCAAATTCAGCAGGAAGACCGGTTGAAAAGCTTTATCCGGAATTTTATCCGTGGTAAAACATGGGAAGGAATGAATGCTCTCCAGATTAAAAATGCGATCAAAGAAGAAGTATTTAAAAACCCGGAATTTGAGTGGGCAAAAACGCTGGAACCGGTTGCAAAAAAAAATTGGCCGGGTTTAATTATTATGGGATTGGTTATTTTAGTTTTATCACCCATTCTTATTATCTGGATTTTAATCGTTCATTTTTTTTACGAGAGAAGAGATAAAAATTGTTACGATAAGCGTAGCCAATTAAATGACGACCTGGTTCGACGGCTTGAAACTGATGAAGACCTCATTAATCAAAATCAGTTCACACAGGTGCTTGTCATGAAACCTGGCTTTGTGCGGCTGGCAACGGTTCATGCGCAAATGTTGTTTGCAAGAACGTTAATTAAAAACCTATTTGTAAACGGAAAATTGATGGGAATTCCTACCATACACTTTGCCCGTTGGGTGTTGTTTGATAACGATAAACACATGATGTTTTTCAGCAATTTTGATGGTATCTGGAATCAATACCTCTGTGATTTTATAGATAAATCGGGGTGGGGACTTACCGGCATATTCAGCAATACCGTCAATTTTCCAAAGACCAAATTTTTATTTACCGAAGGGGCTTACGATGAGGAACATTTCCTGGCGTGGAGCCGTGGCACCCAGATTCTTACGCAGGTTTGGTATAGTGCCTATCACGATCTTTCCATAAAAAATATTACCAACAATACATTAATCAGAAATGAACTGGTGAAGAATCTGTCAGAAAGTGAAGCGAAAATTTTTTTAAAAAGATTTTAAAACTGAACATCAATGGAACATTTGGAACTATTTCAAATCCAGGGGTTTCTTGTAAACAATTATTTTGAAAAGCCGTTTTCAAATTATTATCTTCTGGAGATCGAAAATGCAGACAAGGCCAAAAAGTATTTAAAGGAAATAGCTGGCACGATTACTTCAGAGAACCAACAAAATTAAAATGGCCATTTTACAAATATTGGCTTCACATCTTTGGGGCTTGCGGCGCTTGGCCTGCACGAAAAAAATTTGCAATCTTTTATCCGCGAATTCAGGGAAGGGATGGTAACGCCTCACAGGCAAAGGCTTTTAGGCGATCACGAAAGCAGCGATCCACAAAAGTGGAACTGGGGAGGGCCTGCCAATGCGCCCATTCATCTGATATGGATGATGTTTGCTTCTGACGAAGAACAACTGCATGTGCAGGATTCAATATTGCGACAGGAGTTTTCAGAAAACGGATTAAACATTTCTCTTGTCCTCCGGGCCGACACTTTTCCTGACAGAAGAGAGCATTTTGGTTTTAGAGAAGGCATATCGCAACCAATTATTATAGGCAGTGGAATTGAAGGGCTCGAAAGAGATAAGATTAAAGCGGGCGAATTTGTGCTGGGCTACGAAAATGAATATGATGTGCATCCTGACACGCCGCTTTTAAAAGAAGCACAAGGCAAAATGGAAATGCTTCCTTCAGACCCGGATGGGTCAGGCCAAAAGGATTTGGGACGCAACGGCACTTACTTTGTGCTGCGGCAGTTAAAGGAGGATGTGGATGGATTTTGGAATTTTCTGAATGAAAAAACGAAGAACGCGGACGGAAGCCTGAATCCAGCTGAAAGTACAAAACTGGCTGCGAAAATGATGGGACGCTGGCCAGGCGGCGCGCCCCTTGTTAAATTTCCTGATGCTGACCCCGGCATTTCTACTGATGATAATGATTTTGTGTATATCGAAACTGATAAGTTCGGGCTACGATGCCCATTTGGCGCCCATGCACGCAGAACTAACCCCCGCGATAATTTTGAAGAAAGTAAACCGGCAGAATCATTGAAGCTTACACGAAAACATAGAATCATGCGCCGCACCAGGTCTTACGGAGAAAAGTTTACTGCATCGCCTACCAATCACACACCTCCGGGCGAGGTGGGTGTTTTGTTCGGGTGCTTCAATGCAGATATTAACCGCCAGTTCGAATTTATTCAATATACATGGGCAGCTTATCCTAAATTCAAGCAGCTTTATGCCGACCCGGATCCTTTCATTGGCGTAAAAGAAAATCCTGCGGAAGGAGTGGTTCAGCAATTTACAATCCCGACAGAAACACATAATAAATATGTAGAAGGATTGAAAAGTTTTGTTACGGTAAAAGGCGGCGCCTATTTCTTTTTTCCATCCATCACTGCAATTGAATACTTAAGCACCATCTGATAGTAAACGAACAAAAAGTATTATTTTATTTTCTATCGTTGAAAGACTGGCTGTATCATACCATTGGGTAAAAATAAATTTTTTGATTTATTGAGTTGTTTATATATATTTGATAATATTTAAACAAAATGAATCAATTTTCTATCTCGCAACTATCTCAATTTTCAGGTATTAAACCTCACACTATACGGATTTGGGAGCAAAGATATAATGCGCTGCGACCGTCCCGCTCTGAAGGGAATACCCGCTATTATGATAATGAACAGTTAAGGCGCTTGTTAAATATTGTGAGCCTTAAGCACGCCAATTATAAAATATCTGAAATAAGTTCCATGCCGGATAAAAAGCTATTTCAATTATTACAGCAGCAGTTGCCACCAACCGAAATAAGGAACGACACTTATGAATATTTCATATTGCAATTGATTGCTGCAGGGATAGATTTTGATGAGATAAATTTTGATAAAATACTTAGTCATTGCCTGGTTCGGTATGGTGTAAAGGGAAGTTACCTTAAAGTAATTTATCCGATGCTTAAGCGTATTGGCCTGATGTGGGCCACAAACCTTATTCCGCCCGCTGCTGAGCATTTTATCAGTAATATCACCCGCCAAAAATTGTATACTCTGTCCGATGCGATGCCAGCCAGTACGGCAAAAAATAATTCGTGGCTGCTTTTTTTACCCGAAAACGAATTTCATGAAATCGGTTTGCTCCTAAGCCATTATTTAATCCGGAATGCCGGCTTCAAATCTATTTACCTCGGTTCAAATATGCCTTTACAATCGGTGGTAGAAGCGGCGCAGATTACAAACCCTGATAATCTGCTTTTATTTTTAACCCACAATGATTCAAAAGAAGCGCTACAGGATTACTTAAATGATTTGGGCCGCAGGTTTAAAAATAAGAACGTGAAAATTGCGGCTGATGCTGAACAATTGTGTTCTGTCAAAATGAATAAAAATTTTCAGGTGCTTTCTTCAATGGAAAGTCTGGAAACGGTATTGAGTATGTTTAAATCTGATGATAAAAATTTAGACAAAAGGTAATGGCAACCATTGCGGTCATAGGAGCGGGTTTCTCCGGTTTAAGTGCAGCGGCATATCTTTCGCGATTGGGCCATGATGTACATGTGTTGGAAAAAAATGCAGTTGCCGGAGGACGGGCACGTCAGTTACAAACTCCGGAAGGATACGTGTTTGACATGGGACCGAGCTGGTATTGGATGCCTGATGTGTTCGAACGTTTTTTTAATGATTTCGGCTATAAAACATCCGATTGGTATAATCTGAAATTATTAGATCCCGCGTTTGATGTAGTATTGGAGGGAGGGAGAAAGATGTGTATTCCCGCCGATTATGCGCAACTCCGGGATTTGTTTGAAAAAACCGAAACTGGTAGCGCGGATCGGTTAGATAAGTTTATGCAGGAAGCCCGCCACAAATATGAAGCGGCAATGGAAAACCTGGTTTATATGCCGGGTAATTCTATGCTTGAATTTGCAGATTCAAAAATTGTAAAGCAGGCTGTCAACTTGCAAATATTCGCATCCTTTAGTAAGCATGTAAGAAAATTTTTTTCCCATCCTGATCTTATTGCTTTGATGGAATTCCCTGTTTTATTCTTAGGAGCCATGCCACAGCAATCGCCTGCCTTATATAGTCTCATGAATTATGCCGGCTTGAAATTGGGAACATGGTATCCGATGAATGGAGGATTTGGCAGAGTTGTTCGGTCCGTTGCAGCCATTTGCGAAAATCAAAATGTTACATTTCATTTTAACTCGACGGTGAATAAGATCAATGTGCAACAAAATCTTGCAACCAGTCTTATTCTTGATGACGCGGAACTGCATTTTGACGCGATTATTGCCTCAGCAGATTATCATCATGTTGAAGAACATTTGCTTCCAAAACAATATAGAAATTATGATGAAAGCTATTGGCAGAAAAAAACCTTTGCGCCTTCATCGCTCATTTTTTATGTGGGGCTTTCAAAAAAAATTCCTCAAATCCAGCATCACACTTTATTTTTTGAAGAAGCGCTTTTCCGCCATTCGGTTGAGATTTATAAATCTCCTGCATGGCCTGCAAAACCCTTGTTTTATGTTTGTTGCCCGTCTCAATCGGATAGTACAGTTGCCCCCGGGGGACATGAGAATTTATTTTTTTTAATGCCTGTTGCGCCCGGATTAACAGATGATGCGCAAATAAGAGAAAAATATTTTTCGCTGATGATCAAACGGCTGGAACGCTACCTTGGCGAGCCTTTGCTGGATTTTATTGATTATAAAAGCAGCTATTGCATTGATGATTTTAGCGGCGACTATAATGCCTACAAAGGCAATGCGTATGGCCTTGCAAACACATTACGCCAAACCGCTTTTTTAAAACCAAAAATCAGGAATAAAAAAATTAAAAATCTGTTTTATGCCGGGCAACTTACAGTTCCGGGGCCAGGTGTGCCGCCATCGCTTATTTCGGGCAAAATAGCTTCAAATGAATTATTAAAATATTTAAAACGCAAAAAGCATGAAGTCAATATTTGATAAACTTTCAGTGCGTATATGCAGGCAAACAACAAAAACTTACAGCACCAGTTTTTCGTTGGGAATCTATTTTTTAAACCGCAGTTTGCGCGATTCGATTTATTCCATCTATGGATTTGTAAGGCTGGGTGACGAAATCGTGGACAGCTTTTCAGGTTATGATCAGAAAAAACTATTGGATGAGTTTAGAATCAAGACGTACGAGGCTATTGAAAATAGAATTTCCATCAACCCTGTGCTGAACGCCTTCCAGGCAACAGTAAATAAATACGGTATTCCATTGGAATTGATAGATACTTTTTTGGAGAGTATGGAAATGGATTTGCAGAAAGTACATTATACACACGAAAAATATAATCAATATATTTTAGGCTCTGCAGAAGTAGTAGGCCTGCTGTGTCTTTATGTGTTCACGTCAGAAAAGCCGGAATTATATGACGAACTTAAGCCCTTTGCCATGAAGCTTGGAGCCGCTTTTCAGAAGGTAAATTTTCTCAGGGATATGAAGGATGATTACTTGTTATTAGGCAGAGTTTATTTTCCGGATGTGACGATGAATAATTTTAGCAGCGACGTAAAAAGACAGATAGAGCACGACATAGAACAAGATTTTAAGACAGGCCTTTCCGGAATAAAAAAATTACCCAATTCTTCAAAAGGTGGTGTTTACCTTGCATATGTTTATTATATGGCTCTTTTTAATAAAATAAAAAAATTGCCTGCGCATCGCATTTTACATGAAAGGATCAGGATTAACAACCGGAAAAAGTTTGGCCTTATGATAAATAGCCTTATCATCCATAAGATGAAACTTGTATAAAAATTGAACAAAAATGAAATTTGCGTTATTTGTTGCTTTACTGTTCATCAATGCGTCTTCATTCGCCGCAAAACCACCGTTAAGCGAAATAAGAGCGCTTTATGAAAAATCAGTTGCCAATGAATCTGCATGCGATAAATTAATTCAGATTTTGTCGCCTTATAATGAAAGCAATTATCCGCTGTATGCAGGATATAAAGCCAGCGCCATAATGATGATGGCTAATCATGTGATGAATCCATTTTCTAAATTTTCTTATTTTAAAAAAGGAAAAAAAATCTTGGAAAATGCAATTAAAGTAGATGCAAAAAATATTGAACTTATTTTTTTACGATTTAACATGCAAACGCATTTGCCCTCTTTCCTCGGTTATGATGAAAGCATTAAATCGGATCGGGTATTCTTAGAGAATTCCTTTCCGAAAATTGAGGATGAACAATTAAAGCAATTTTTAATACCTTATTTGAAAAATTCTGATTATATCAATGCGGAAAAGAAAAGGCAACTGGGATTATAAAACAAAAAGTATGAAGGAACTTTTAATATTGGTAGACGAGAATGATAATGAAATCGGCCTGATGGAAAAAATGCCAGCGCATCTCTCAGGCCGCCTGCATCGTGCGTTTTCAGTGTTTATTTTTAATTCAAATGGAGAACTGCTACTGCAGCAGCGCGCGGATAATAAATATCATTCGGGTGGATTATGGACGAATACGTGCTGCAGCCATCCTATTGATGGCGAAGATATTAATGCAACTATCAAGAAGCGGCTAAAAGAAGAAATGGGTATGGAATGTGATATGCAGTATCAATTTAGTTTTATTTATAAAGCGGATTTGGGCAACGGTCTTATTGAGCATGAACTGGATAGGGTGTATATCGGCACATCAGATAAAAAGCCGGTACTGAATCCAGCTGAAGCTAAAGATTGGAAATACATTTCCCCCGATGATTTGCAAGCTGCAATAAACAGCAAGCCGGAAAACTTTTCTGCATGGCTGAAAATTTGTTTACCAAAGTTGATAAACAAAATGAAGGAAAACAAAAGCGTTAACTCATGAAAATGTATTCTTTAAACGAAGAACAGTTTTTGCCGGTAAATATTTATAAAGCCTGGGATTTTTTTTCGTCTGCAGAAAACCTTCCTGTGATTACACCTCCGGATTTAAATTTTAAAATAATTTCTGATGTGAAGGGAAAAGAAATTTACGATGGAATGCTGATTGAATATAAAGTGAGCCCTTTGTTGAAAATTCCCTTGGGTTGGAAGACTGAAATCATATCTGTGAATAAACCATATTCGTTTACCGATAAGCAGATAACCGGGCCTTACCAACGATGGGAGCACACACATCAAATTCTGGAAAAAGAAAATGGTGTGCTTGTCAAAGATTCAGTTCTGTATAGCTTGCCTTTTGGTGTGATCGGGCAGTGGATGCATTCTTTGATTGTGAGAAAAAAACTAAATAATATTTTTAGCTACAGAAAACAAATTTTGAATCAAATATTTAAAAGTCATGCAAGCAATACTGATTAATACATTTTGCGTTATAGCTGCTTTTGCCGGTATGGAAGCAGTGGCCTGGCTGGCTCACAAATACATCATGCATGGAATATTATGGAAATTGCACAAGGACCATCACAAGAAAGAGGGGGATGGTTTTATCGAACATAATGATTTCTTTTTTTTAATATTTGCATTGCCCGGCATTGCGTGTTTATTTTTTGGGAGGCAAAACGATTATAATTTTCTTTTCTGGATTGGCGTGGGAATTACTCTTTATGGATTGGCGTATTTTATGATCCATGACATTTTTATTCATCAGCGATTTAAAATTTTTCGAAACAGCAATAATGTTTATTTTAGGGCAATAAGAAGGGCGCACAAAATGCATCACAAGCATCTTTCAAAAGAAGATGGAGAATGTTTTGGAATGCTGTGGGTTCCTTTTAAATATTTGCGTGAACTTAAATTAAAGAAGTCGATATGAAATTTCTTTACCTGTTCATAGATTTTTTTACCATCCTGGTTCCGGTTGTTTTTTCTTTTCATCCAAAAATAAAATTTTACAAAACCTGGAAAGAATTTTTTGCAGCCAGCATTATAGTTGCCATTCCTTTTATCATTTGGGATGCAGTTTTTACAGAAACAGGCGTATGGAATTTTGATTCCACTTATTTGCTTGGGATCTATATTTTCAAGCTTCCTCTCGAAGAAATACTTTTTTTTATATGCATTCCGTTCAGTTGTATTTTCACCTTTTATTGTTTGACTAAATTTTATGAGCTTAGATGGAGCGAAAAAAATGAAAAAATATTTGTAAATATTCTTTTTGTTTTGCTTATGGCTGGGGCGATTGTTTTTGGAGACAGGTTATATACTTCAATCACTTTTATTACTACTGGTTTTGTATGCGTATTTCTGAAATATATTTTTCGTGTTACATGGTTCGGCAAAGCCGTTACGGTGTATGCCATTCTTTTGATTCCGTTTTTGATTGTGAATGGAATCCTTACTGGCAGCGGATTGCCGCAGCCCGTGGTTAATTATGCCCAAACAGAAATCATGAATATTCGTTTCTTTACTATTCCTCTTGAAGACGTTTTTTATGGATTTGAACTTTTTCTCCTTAACCTTGCTTTTTACAAATGGTTTTTAAAAATCAAACGGAGAAAATTGCACTCGAATAAAACAATCCCAGCATTCGGTTGATGCTTCATCTACAATTTACCTTCTGAACATAATCTCCTCAATTCTTTTTTATCAAATTTACGCACACTGGTTTTAGGTACTTCATTGATAACAACATAGCTGGTGGGTATCTGGTACTTCGCAAAGTCGCGTGATAGGAATTCTATCAGTTCCTCGTCAGAAGGCTTGTCATCTGGTGGTAAGAGGATAATTCATCATCAGACCTTTCATAATAAATTGATTTTATTTTTTACAATTTAAAAATTCTGTTCATCTAATGGGAAGCTTTCTCATAGCTTGATGCAAGGATGTTGGATTCTGTGTTACGTAAATTAAAATTTAAAAGAGTTTAACAAAAGAAGTTGAACATTTTTATCTGCTACGAAATTTTAAAATAAAAATCCAGATTATTTTTTCATTTACTGGCGTTCGCTTTTTATTTGTTTTCTTCTGTATCGTTTCAATACTTTTGTTTCATGCTGAATAAAGAAATTCTTTCTCTCGGAAAAAAACTTTGGGATTACCACCTGCTGAATCATAAAATGGAAAAAGCCGATTGTATTCTTACTTTGGGAAGCCACGATCTTCGTGTACCCGAATGGGCTGCAGAGCTGTATTTAAGGGGATTTGCCCCGTTAATGATTATGTCTGGCGGACTTGGAAATTTTACACAGGAAATCTGGACTGAAAAAGAAGCGGATAAATTTGCCGCTATTGCCATCGAAAAAGGGGTTCCGGCAAGTGCAATTCTTATTGAGAATAATTCAACCAACACGGGTGAAAATATTGTCTTTACACAAAAACTATTACGCGAAAAAGGATTGGAGCCCAACAGTTTTATCGTGGTGCAGAAGCCTTACATGGAGCGAAGATCTTTTGCTACTTTCAAAAAACACTGGCCTCACAAAAAATTAATTGTCACCTCGCCGCAAATTTCTTTTGAAGAATATCCGAATGAAGAAATTCCAATGGAACGGGTAATCAATATTATGGTAGGAGATTTGCAACGCATAAAGATGTATCCGGCAAAAGGCTTCCAGGTTTACCAGGAAATTCCGGAAGAGGTGTGGGAGGCTTTGGAAGAGCTGGTGGCGCTTGGGTTTGACAAACATTTAATGAAAGAAATATAATTGATAAGATGTCATTGCAAAGATTTATAGACGCGCAACAAAGCGATTATGAAACCGCCCTTTCCGAAATCAAAAGAGGAAGAAAACAATCTCATTGGATGTGGTATATTTTTCCCCAAATCCAGGGGCTTGGATTTAGCGCTACCTCAAAATTGTATGCTATCAAAAATTTGAAAGAGGCGCAGGCG
>Ga0157373_10004950_pt1 | contig 10010 bp, 5 predicted proteins | sample C65metaG_FD_113460 | JGI IMG/M metagenome (GOLD analysis project Ga0157373, IMG submission 113460) | Corn rhizosphere microbial communities from Kellogg Biological Station, Michigan, USA - C6-5 metaG | ecosystem: Host-associated > Plants > Roots > Rhizosphere > Soil | place: USA: Michigan...
CTGCTTTATCTTCATCAACCAGATCCGCGAAAAGATCGGCGTCATGTTCGGCAATCCGGAAACGACCACCGGCGGACGCGCGCTCAAGTTTTACTCTTCTCTGCGACTCGATATTCGCCGCATCGGCGCGATCAAAGACGGCGATCGCGTGGCCGGCAATCGCACGAAAGTGAAAGTGGCGAAGAACAAGGTCGCGCCGCCGTTCCGCGAATGCGAGTTTGACATCATGTATGGCGAAGGCATTTCGCGGGAAGGCGATCTGCTCGATCTCGCGGTGGCGCAGCGGGCTGTGGAAAAGAGTGGCGCCTGGTTTTCATATAAAGGCGAGCGGCTGGGCCAGGGCAGGGAAAACGCCAAGACGGCGTTGCGAGACAACCCTGAGGTCCTGCGAAAAATCGAGCGCGACGTGAAGGTGAAGCTCGGGCTGCCGGTTCGCGACGAACCCGAGGCCGTTAAGGCCGCAACGAAGTAACTACTAGCCACAAAAAGGCACAAAAAGCACAGAGTACACGGGCTAAGGCGCTGAATTTCTCGCGCGGGAGAATTCAACGCCTTAGCTTCGGAGCTTTTTTTGTGTGCTTCTTGTGCCTTTTTGTGGCGTAAACTGTCTTTCGCATGTCATCGATCCTCATTAAAAACGGGACGCTCATCACGATGGATCGTTCGAACACCATCGCGCGTGGCGATCTGCTCATTAACGGCGAACGCATCGCCGCTGTTGGTAGCGGCGGCCAAACAGCCGACACGGTTATCGATGCCGATGGCTGTGCCGTTATTCCCGGCTTCGTCCAGACACACATCCATCTTTGCCAAACGATCTTTCGCGGCGCCGCTGACGATCTCTCGCTCATCGATTGGTTGAAGCAGCGCGTTTGGCCCATGGAGGCAGCGCACACTGCCGCGTCAATCACGGCTTCAGCACGTCTCGGTATTGCTGAGCTCATCAAAGGCGGCACCACTTGCGCGCTCACGATGGAGACAGTCAATCACACGCGCGAGGTGTTCAAGGTTGTCGAGGAAAGCGGGTTTCGCGCGACGGTCGGCAAGTGCATGATGGACAAGGGCGACGAGGTTCCGCCGGCTTTGCAGGAACAGACCGAGAGGTCGATCGAAGAGTCGTTAACATTGCTCGACGAATGGCATGGGAAAGCAGGCGACCGAATTCGTTACTGTTTCGCGCCACGGTTTGCAATCAGTTGTACGCGCGAGTTGTTGGAGAAAGTCGGCGAGCTGGCGCGCGCGCGTGGGGTGATGGTCCACACGCATGCGTCCGAGAACAGGACCGAATGCGAGATGGTGCAACATGAAACTGGGTTAAGGAACATCAGCTACCTCGATAGTGTCGGGTTGACGGGTCGGAACGTTGCGCTCGCTCACTGCATCCACCTCAGCAACGACGAGATCAAGACGCTGAAGAGGACGGGCACGAATGTGGTTCACTGTCCGTCTTCAAATCTGAAATTGGGTTCCGGGATTGCCCCGATCGTGACGTTGTTAGAGGAGGGAGTCTCAGTTTCACTTGGGGCCGATGGCGCGGCGTGTAACAACCGTCTCGACATGTTTACGGAAATGCGGACGGCGGCGCTGTTGCAGAAGGCGCTTCATGGACCTGAAGTCTTGCCCGCCGGCCGCGCGTTGCGCCTTGCCACGATTGACGGCGCGAAAGCGATGGGCCTGGATTCTGAGATCGGAAGTCTCGAGGTCGGGAAACGCGCGGACGTGGCGGTGGTAAGGCTGGACCGTCTGCACGCGACGCCGGTTACGGACGTGGTTTCAGCGCTCGTCTATTCCGCGGAGCAGGATGATGTTGATACGGTGATTATCGACGGACAGATTGTGATGAGAGAGCGAAAGCTGTCGGCATTCGATGAGGGAGAAATCATTGATCACGCGCGGGTTCAGCGAGAGACTTTAACCGCGAATTTACGCGGATGAACGCGGATTTTTTTGGTGCTTTTTTGTGGCTAAAAATGGCTGTGCCAGCTCGAAGGTAGCGACTGCGGGGGGCGCGATCGGCGGCCGAGCTGGCACTGGCGGGCACTATCAATTTTGAATTGGATGGCCGTCTTTTCGACTAGCTGACGTTTGGGCATCAGCGCCACCCGCAACGTCCCGAATTATACACCCAGCCCCGTCTCAGTCAACGACTTTTTTGTGACTAATCCGACAAAAGTCTTTACAACTCTTTACACTGTTTCGTTCGATTCCCTCAGTTTGCAAAGCTTTCTGCGGCCTTCCTGAGGCTGCTGATTATTGCCTCGCGGTTTTCGCCGCTGATGGCCGCAAAAAACTGTAAAAGCCAGGGCTTACTTGCCGTGAACTGTGGCTGTGCGTCGATGAAGTGCTCGATTCCCACGAAACTCCGTTGCAGTTTGAGATCCGGTGGCTGGCTCTCGACCGCTTCGATGAGGTTCTTCAGTTTTGCTGGAACTTCTGCAGATTTGTTCAATGCGATCAAGTTGGCGATCTCGAGCGCGCGCAGCGAGATTTTTGTCTTTGCGTCAAATCGCGCATCGGACAACACCGCTGAAATTCGTCGCGCACATTCGTCGAAATTGCCGGTTGTGAAATACGTCTCGGCCAACCCGGCTAACGCGGCGAGATCATCCGGATTCCGTTTCAACCACGACTCATTCAACTTGAACGTGCGTTCGTAGTTGAAGAGCACCTCGTGTTCGAGAAATCCGGCTCGCTCATAGGCGGGTCGAAAGTCTGGGTGAACTGCAAGCACGTTCTCGTACGACTCCGCGGCGCTCTTCCATTCTTTCAAATTGTAATAAGCGCGCGCCAGATTATTCTGAGCCATGGCCCACTGCTGTGGCAGTTGCTGGCGGTTCCAAACCAACAGGGCTTCCCGATACGCTGCCACTGCTTCGCCAAACAAGCGCTGTGCTTCTGTTCCTGCGGCCCTCATGCCTTGTTCCTGGAGCGCACTGCCGACATTGTGCTTAGTCATGGCCCACAGCCGCGGTGTTTGCTCGCGCGTGAACACGAGTAGAGACTGCCGGTAGGCAGCTATTGCTCGTTTAAGAATCGCACAGACTCCGGCTTGTCGGCCCTTGTAGCTTGCGCTTGTAGAGAATTTCCCAAGCTGTTTTGCGTGATGGCCCACCCTTGCGGCATTTGCTCGCGCGTTCTAACCAGCAGCGCCTGGCGGTAAGCGGCCATTGCGTGGTCCAGTAATTTCACTCCGTCTGGTCCATCCGTGCGCGTGGCTTGTTCGTGTAATGCACTACCGAGGTTGTGTTGGGTCATGGCCCATTGTCGCGGCAGGAACTCGCGTGTAAAAACAAGCAGGGCTGAGTCGTAAGCAGCTGCTGCTTCGGCTAGCACTCGCCTCGCCTCCGCACCTTCAGCTCGGACGCCTTGCGCCTGTAAGGCATTTCCGAGATCGTTTTGCGTCATGGCCCAGTGCAACGGCAGTTGCTCGCGAGTTCTGACCTGAAGTGCTTGCTTGTAAGCCGCGACTGCGTCACTCAGTAACCGAGCAGCTTCCGGTCCGTTTGTCCTGACGGCCTGCTCCTGGAGTACATAGCCGAGGCTGTGCTGAGTCGTTGCCCAGTCTTGCGGCATTGAGTCGCGAGTAAACACCTGCAGGGCTCGGCGGTAGGCGGCAGCGGCTTCGCTGAACAAGCGCACCGTATCTGGTCCCTCGACGCCGGTCGCTTGTTCCTTGAGTGTATTTCCGATGCTGTTCTGACTCGCGGCCCACTCCGCCGAGCCTGGTTTCGTTACGTCAGGCTTCGAGGTATTTCTGATTTCCTGAGCGAACGCCACGGTGCTGAGGATGGTGACGGCGAGTATGATCCATGCCCACTTCATTTGTTTTCTCTCACGCGGGTGGGAATCCGCAGTTCTGATGGGCGCAAGTTTGCCATAGCGAGGGTTGTTCGCCAACGTCTCCCGTACTCTTATAACCTAACCAAAAGTGCGGACGCTTTATGGTAAAACAGCACTATGTCTGTGGACATCGGCTTAACTGCGCGTTGCGAATCCTCTGCGGGCGGTTCGTATTTACAGTTGAAACAAATCACAGAGGAATTACTTCTTGCAGACAACCAGGAACGGCTAAGCGACGCAGCGATACGACTACACGCGCTCTTCTCGAACGTCACACGAGTAGATAATCTCACTGACTCTCAACACACTCTTCTTCCAAGTGGGAAAGCAATTTCTCCAAAAGATGCGGCCACGTGTGTGCTGGATTATGCCAGGACCGCAAAATTCTTGAGGGGCGTCTACGCTGCGTTAATCGAAGCGCAAAAGCGATTTCCTCACGAAACGATCGATGTCTTGTATGCTGGGTGTGGGCCATTCGCGACTTTAGTCACGCCATTAGCCACACAATTCAGCGCCAGCGTGGTTCAGTTTACATTGCTCGATATACATAGCCGCTCTTTGAAATCTGTTGAGCGCATTTTTCAAACCCTGGAACTGAGAGATTATGTGCGTGAGTACATTCAGGCGGACGCCGCGTCATATGTCCATCAAAATCGGCCTCATGTAATTATCACCGAGACAATGCAGAGGTCGTTGGAGAAAGAACCGCAAGCAGCGATTACTTTCAACCTCGCCCCGCAGTTGCGGCAAGGCGGCATCTTCATCCCTGAGCAGATAACCGTCGATGCCTGTATTTATGATCCGAGTAAAGAGTTCGCCCTGTCTGGCGAGGCTCAGCGGTTTAGGATAAGTCTTGGTCGAATACTCGAGTTAACGGCCGAGCATTCATACAGCAATTACTTGCCGGCAGTAGTGCTTGGTATTCCTAAAGACGTGAATCAGAGTCTGGGATTGATGCTTAGAACGACGATCAGGATTTTTGAATCGGTCGTGCTTGACGAGTACGAAACAGGGATAACCCACCCGGTTCTATTGCATGACTTCAGTTGGAACGGCTGCGGAACCCAGCTTGAATTCGCCTACTCTCTGGGAAGCGAACCGGGATTCAAGTACCGGTGGGTATGAGTGGCAAGCCGTCCCAAAGCCTCAAGTGGCCACCGTCTCCAGTTCTGTATCAAGGTGCTATAATTTGCTCCGACCCCGCGAGCCAAAAAGATCCGACCAACTAACAGCAAAGTTGGACCAGCACGAGTGGAGAAATGCGATGAGGATTGGTTTCAGTTTGTTGCTTGGGATTGCGATTAGTGTTGGCGTGTCGGAAAGCACAACGGCGGTTGTCTCCGCTAACCCTCATTCAGCACTCTTTGTGGTCTCACAAGGAAGGAACAGCATTTCCGGTGTCGTCTTTGGTGAGTCGCGCACGCCGGTGTCCGACACTTATGTCGAGCTGCTCGATGAACTAGGATCGACGATCACGCAGACCAGAACAAACGGAACAGGGCGCTACGCGTTCTATGGTCTATCAAGTGGCCGCTTTAAGATCAGGGTATTTCCGGTAGGCACGGATTACATGGAACAAATCCAGGAAGTTATCCTGTCGCCGGTCTCCGCGGTGCCAGGTTCCGGAGCAGACAACCAGCAAGTCGATTTTTATTTGCGCGTGAAGCCGGGCGCCAACAGGGGACCATTCAGTGTCCCCGGTGCGATCTTCGCGCAGGAAGTACCGGATGAGGCAAAGAAGTTTTATGAACGAGGCGTCAGTGAACTCCGACAAAAAAATGAAAAGGAAGGCTTTGAGGATCTGAAACAGGCTCTCGTTGTGTTTCCCAACTACTTCCTCGCGTTAGATCGCCTGGGTACCGAGTATGCTGCGCGAGGCCAGACAAATCCTAACTACTTCGAAGCAGCTCGCATCCTCCTCACGAAGGCGCTCGAAGTCAATCCTCGCAGTTTTTCAAGTACGTTCGGTTTAGGTTTTACTCAATACCACCAGGGGATGATCACTCAAGCCGTAGAAAACCTTGAACGCGCGATTAGTCTTTACAACGACTCTCCCAACGCATACCTGTGGCTCGGGATTGCTCAGAAGCGAGTTGGAAAACTGGTCCAGGCCGAGGCGTCGCTCAAGCGTGCGAACGAGTTGACCAAAGGCAAGGAAGCCGATGTTCATTGGCAACTGGCGGCACTATATGGCGATGAGAAGCGTTATGCTGAAGCTGCTACGGAGTTAGAACTATTCCTGAAGAACAAACCTGACGCGCGTGACGCGGAGAAGATCAAACAACTCATCGCACAGTTGAAACAGAAGGCCGCGACGCCCTAGCCGCGCCGTAGAGCCGACGAAATAAGAAGCCCATCCGACATTGAGTCGGATGGGCTTTAAGTTAGACGACGTGATTTAGTCGGCTAAAAGACGAAGCGGAATCCGAACCGAACTGAACGCGGACCCTGGAAGGTATTGGGTAAACCAAATCGGCTATCCTTACTGCCCGCAGGACCGTTAAGGACGGCATTGATTTTGTCGCGAGTAACGGTCCGTTGATACTGTGCTTCCGCCTGCGGAGCATTCGCCGATAGACCGATGTCTGTCGCCGGAATGTTTACCGAAGAGATGTTGTCGAAAATTGCCAGAACGTTGCTCTCGTTGAACACGTTGAGAACATCCAGGTCTAGGACTATCTGGTACCGCTCGCTGTCGCCGAAGCGAATTCGATGGTGGAGCGCGAAGTCAGTTTGAGTAAACGCCTCCGTGCGACCCAGGTCGCCACGCCCGTTCAGAATCTCATTGTCGATATTGAACAAGACGAAACGGGTCGTTAGCGGTGTCCCGCTCTGCACAGTCGTGAAGAGCGAGAAATCGGTGCTATAGCCCTGGGCGAATCCAAACCGCTCCTTCCAGTTTAGTGAATAACCGCCGTAGAACTTGAACGAGTGTGGTCGATCGGTTGGCAGCAGACCGTTGTCCGGCTTGCCGAGGGCGGTGAACCCCACGATCGGAAGGTCAAAGTTGCGGTTGACGTTTGGACTGGTACGTCCGTCCTCGTCCGAGCTGGCGAGACCGGAGTAGTTACCAAACAGCCGACTCCACGTATAGCTGGAGTTGAAGTAGTAGTTTTTACTGAAACGCTTGTCGAGACGTACTTCGACTGCATCGTACTTGCGCTCCGCCTTCAGCGGAATGAAGCCAAAGTCGGTGCCTACTTTCGCGGCCAGTCCCTCGCCGGGGTTGCCGATAATAAATGCCTCACTGCCCGTCGGGCTCGAGAAGCCGATATCTTCAACCGCGCGATCTACTTGCTTATGGGAGTAACGACCGCTAAGGAGGAAGCTGCCCCATAACTCGCGTTCAAAACCAGCCGTGAACTCGCTCTGGCGGAACGGTTTGAGATCCGGATCGATCGCTCCATTTTCGATACCGAGGCCGGCATTAGAAGGGATGCGGAAGTCGAGGTCGCAGCGAACGCGGCTCCCGGTAGGAGGCGTCACTGGACAGTTTCCGCCGATAACCGGTGCATAGCTTCCGATCAGACGCTGCGGAGTCAAAGAGTCGTATCTTCCATCACCGGGGAAGATCTCGAAGTAGAAGTTGTGGAAGAAGTCGCCACCGAATGAACCGCGTGGCAATTCATATTTGAAACGATCGAAGAACCAACCATAGCTGGCGAAGATCTTCGTCTTGCCGTTCCCGGTCAAGTCATACGCACCGCCGAGGCGTGGCGCAAACTTGTCGAAGAAATTGAACGTGATGCTTGGATTGCCTGGGGTGAAACTCGGAGCATCTTCCTTCTCAGTGCGAAAACCCAGGTTCAGCGACAGTCGGCTCGTGGGCTGCCAACTATCCTGGAAGAAGAATGCCTGGTTCCTGCTGCTCGCGGAGCCCTGTGTGGCGAACCGCTGAATGAGTCCTGAGCCGATGGCGCCAGGAGTTGGCGGCAGGATCGCTGAAGAAATTCCCGACGTCTGATTGATGCTTCGTCCATACCGGACCGAGACCTGATCAATCGTTGCGCTGAACACGTCGTTCGCCAGGGCGTTGATCTGGTATCCACCTTTGAACTGATGGCGACCACCAAAATCATTCAGGAAGTATGCAGCGTCGATGTCGAACGTTCTGCGACGCGAAGCGTCGAACACCGTTTGCGTCTGCGAAGGACGATTCTGCTGGCCCGTGACGCACTGAGCTTCGGCCGGAATCGCAGACGAGAGACCCGCAGTGCTGCAGAAAATACGAGCTCCACCGACGATACTCGGCAGGCCGTAATTGCCAATCTTTTCGTTCAGGAAACTGTAGCCGGCGCGTGCGGCGACCACCAAATTAGCGGTCGGAGTCCACGTCAGACCACCTGTGACATTTTGAGAGTTCTGGCGTCCACCTTCGCCTCGGAGCAGCGTCGCACCACGTACAATCCCGATTGGGGCGCCGAAGTCCACCGCAGGAATGCTGGTCGAAAGCTGACTGGAGAATGCGTCGAGCTCGCCGTCTCGCACGATTGGGTTGTAGGTGTACGACGTGGTGAAACGCAAATTGTTGGTGATGCTGGCGTCAATACGCGCGAAGTCGTACCAGTTGGTTTGCGTCTGAAAGTAACGCTCTGCGCCGGCAACCACGCCAGTATTAGGATTGCGATAGGTCAGTTTGCGTTCCGTGTGCAAGACTTGTGGCGAGTGGCTGACGATGAACCATGCGCGGTCGCGAATGAGCGGACCGCTTAAAGTTCCGGTCCAGAACTCGTCGGTACCGCCGTCACGGTCTGGCCTGAAGAGCCTGGGGCCGGACGCAAAGGCGTTGGTCAAAAAAGCACGGGGACCGGCCTGAAGTTCGGCTGGTCGGAACGAGATTCCGGCTTCGCCGTGAAAGTCATTGCCGCCACTCTTCGTCACAACGTTAATAACGCCGCCTGTGGCGCCACCGTATTCAGCTTCGAAGCCGGACGACTTGACTTGAATATCCTGAACAAACTGGAACGGGATGTTGTTGTTAGTGTTCAGCGTGCCCGTCCGGAAGTTGGATACTTCCTGGCCGTCAATAACAAAGGTATTTTCAGATCCCGAAGCACCATCTATCTGGAAGCCGCCGCTAAGTGGCTCGTTGCGCACCGCCGGTGCGACCGTCAGTAAACTGGTGAAGTTGGTGCCCTTCGGCAGCAAGTCCGCGACTTGCGCGGTAATGTTGGTCTGGATTTTGTTGTCCGTCATGGCGATGGGAGTGTCGGTAGCGCTGACTACGACAGTTCCCGTGGCGCCCTCTGGTTGTAGGGTAAAGTCGACCGCAGTCGGCTTCCCGAGCACGACTTGGATACGTTCGCGCACTTGTTCGCCGAAGCCGGATGAGGCAGCGGCAGTCACGTTGTAAATTCCGGGCGGCAACTGTGTAACAACAAACCGACCGTCATCTTTGGAAGTAGTGGTGCGAGTAAAACCGAGAGACACACCTGTGATTGTTACAGGCACGCCTGCAACTAAATTTCCTTGAGAATCTTTGATCGTTCCCTCGATACTTCCAGTCGTCTCCTGGCTAAACGCGGAAATGGCCGCGGCAAGAACGATGACGGCAACAATAGGAAACAGTCGAAGGCTCTTAATGGAACTCAAGACCTGCTTCATGGGCATTCCTCCTGTTAAAGGTGAGCAAAGCTTTGACGGGATACTTGAATCGTGGGGGCAACTGCCATACCCACCCAAACCCAACAGAGTTTCAGGGCATATCAGGCGGGTTTTTGAACCTTAAGCGAAAGCAGAGTGCAACCACGTCCGAGAAAATGGATAATATCCCATATTTGTGAAGAGTCAAAGGCGGGCGTGAGTCGATGTGGCCGTAGTCATCTGGCCTTGTTACCGGGATAATATGATTGACCGACCGGCAGGAATTATGGATTGCACTGGCTTTGCAAAAGTACTGAATTATTGATTTCTCTGCGCCACCTCTGCGTTCTCGGCGTCTCTGCGGTTAACTAATTCAGCAATAACTCACCGCAGAGACGCAGAGAACGCCGAGGTGGCTCAGAGAAAAGCAATGTCACCGATTTTTTGTGCAAAGCCGATCACACTTGCACTTCGCGCCTGCGTCTTTTGCGTCCCACAGTTGCCAAGTCTGATAGAGAGAATTGAACCACAAACAGAGCTTTGTAGTTGAGAACTGCGAGAACGTAAACCGAAAGGACTCTACCGGC
>Ga0157373_10004952_pt1 | contig 10009 bp, 9 predicted proteins | sample C65metaG_FD_113460 | JGI IMG/M metagenome (GOLD analysis project Ga0157373, IMG submission 113460) | Corn rhizosphere microbial communities from Kellogg Biological Station, Michigan, USA - C6-5 metaG | ecosystem: Host-associated > Plants > Roots > Rhizosphere > Soil | place: USA: Michigan...
ACGGCTGTTTTAATTGGTGATGTGATTATTGAAGCGGGCGTATATGTGGGGCCATTTGCCTCATTACGTGCCGATTTTGGTCGTATCCATATTAAGCAAAATGCCAATGTTCAAGATAACTGCACCGTACATGGTTTTCCGCAAAGCGTGACTTTAGTTGAGGAAATGGGGCACATTGGGCATGGTGCAATTTTGCATGGCTGCCGCATTGGAAAAAATGTTTTGGTCGGCATGAACAGCGTAATTTTGGACTATGCCGAAATTGGTGAAAACACCATTATTGGTGCAAATAGTCTGGTCAAAACCAAAGATATAATTCCGGCAAATGTATTGGCAATGGGTAGTCCTGCTAAGGTTGCACGTGATTTATCAGAACAAGAAAAAAAGTGGAAAACTAGAGGTACGCAAGAGTACATTGAACTTGCACAGCGATGCTTAAATACAATGCAAGAAGTTCAGCCTTTAAGCTCAGAGTTAGATGACCGCCTGACTTATAAAGACTTTAGTTCTTCAAACTATCAGATTAAACAAGATAGTGTTTAAGAGCTTTTAATCAGTCGATTTCAATAATGGATTTATAACACTTAAGGAATACTCGCACGAGTAGGGAGACGTTTGTGCAAAATATGGAAAATACTGCGGTTGATCAATTTGCAGAGCTATTGGGTGTACAAGTGCTGCATCGCAGTTTTGATGAAGCGCGTTGTCAACTTAATGTGAAAGACGAGCACATGAATGCATTGGGCGGCGTCCATGGCGGTGTCATATTTTCTTTAGCCGATATTGCTTTTGCGATGGCTTGTAATGCAGGTGATGCGCCATATACAGGCCTACAGGCTGATATTCGCTATATGAGTGGTGCGAAAGATAAGGTGTTATTTGCAACAGCAACCAAGGTCGGAAGTAGTAAAAAATTTGCGCATTATGAAGTGTTGATAACAGATGGTTTGAATAATCGAGTCGCTTTGTTTACTTCTACCTGTTACAGACTTGCGCCGTAGGATACTGCTAGTTAGGGAATGTAACTTTCACTCAGAACTAACATTGCTTGCCAAGCCAATCCACGTGTATTCAATTAAAAATAAACACTTGTTTATTCTCTATATGAAAGATTTCGAAATAAATAGTATGGCAGAAAAATTTGTCAGTGTTTTCAAAACCTTTTATTTTTTTAAACCGACTTACAGTTGTTTGGTTTAGATTTTTAGTTTATTCAGAATTTTATATTTAAATAAAATAGTTGAGGTAAATTAGTTAGCATAAATTTATTTTTATAGTACTATTATCTTATTAATTTAAAAGAGTAAAACTATCATGCCAATGTGGGCACAATGGCTTGGTTTTTGGATAACATTGATCAGTGGGATAATTTCAGCTTTTGTCTTATATCAAGCTTTTCAGTTAAAAAGTATTTTTTTATTAAAAGCTAAATTACCAAAGCTTCATGAAAATTTAAGGATATATCGAGAAAGATTTAATATGCTTTTAGCTAATGAACCTAAAAATTTTCAAAAAATGTCTGTTATTCAAGCAGAAATAATCAGTGTATTAGATCAAGCAAAACCTTATCTATCTAAGCCAGATGCAAATAAAATAGACAAAGTTCACTATGATTTATCAAAAAAAATTGTGAATGAAAAATCTAGTTGGGATTTTTATCAATCTCTTGCATCGTTAGAAAAGCATGTAGCATCTTCCTCTGAAGATCTAAAGTGGAATAGTTAATGTTTAATGAAAATGAAAAATTTAATCTAATTATTAGATTTCAACAGCTTACTTTGAGTGGTGAGATAACTTGGAAAGTAGCTAATCCTCATCCTGCTATTGTTAAAATGAAAGATGAGTATATTTCCACTTGCTACTATTGTTCATTTCGAGAAAGTGATATTTATTTATATGTTGAAAGATATAGTTATTATAATGGTGAGTTTGATAATTGGCTTTTCTCAGAAAGAACTGTATTAACTATTTTGGAAAATGATTTTATTAGCTGGGAGAATTATACAGATCAAGGTTTATTAAATGACTTGTTAAGAATAGTTATGAACTCTACAGCTAATATTGGTAAATTTTTCTAAAATTTAATTAAAACCCATTCTACCAAAACAGCCTTTTTAGGCTGTTTTTATTTTCCCTTTACAATCTCGCCTCACAATAATTCCTGTATTATTTAGCTGTACTTTTCTAATGATTTAATTTAAAACAAATGACATTTTGCGTGCTTGACTGCAAAAGGAGATGAACTCTTTTTTGAGGTTTTTAGCATTTGCTATTTTTCGCCAAAACTAATTCCTGACTTTCATTGTAAAAAGTTAAGGTATAGCTTTTTAAAGTTTTTCCATTCGAACTTATGCAAAATTTTCCTGAGACTGGAACTTTCCATTCTGTTCCAACATTGCTTGCCAAGCCAATCCATGCGTGTCCATTAAAAGTAAATATTCGTTCATTTTCTATATGAAAGTCTTCAAAATATATGGCATCACACCAAAACTTGTCAGTGTTATTAAAGTCTTTTTTAGAGAATTTCCAACAACTTAAAATTGAAAAGTTACTTTCAAACCATTCATCTTTGAAGTTGAGGTGAATATAGTTATGAATGGCCTCGGCCGTAAGTTTTTCTAGTTGTAGAACTCTTCGCTGAATGCGTCTTTTACTCGAATAAATGAACTTTGTATATTTATCTTCTTGGTATTCATTTCTTTCCATAGTTTTAAATATTACATAAGAGGTTGAGCAAAATTAACATATTAAACCTAATATAAAACATCGGAGTATATTTATATTGGCTAATTTGCCATAGATATATCTTAGAGTAAAATTATAAAAATTAGCTCTGCTATTAGCAGAGCTATACTATTTAATAATAGAAAAAATGAAAAATATAATTATTGAAAATCATAGTTTTCGAAATTTAATAACTCTTTTAATTCAGTGTACTTTTGAGGATCAAGTAACTTATTTTCAGTTAAGAAAATAGTATGCGCTTGATCTTTATAAGTCTTAATTTCATCTCGATTCATTGCACAGATGATAAGTTGAGCTGAATCTGGTGTATTTTGTTCAATAAAATTAATAATTTTTGAATAGTTGAAATCAGCCTGTTCTTGTTGATTAGGAGTATCAATAATGATTGGGGCAAATATTTCATTTTCGGCAGTATGAATTTGTTTTAAAACAGCATAATAATAAGCTAAAAGGCCGCGGGTACTTTCTGCCGCACCACCGTTTCCATGCATTTTATTATAATCAAGAGAAGAGGAAATATTAGAAAGATTAACTGCTGTTGCATCAAGTTTCTCAATATAACTACTTAAAGTTAACTTGAAATTTGAGTTCAATTTATCTTTCTCTTCAGTTGTCAATAATTTATTTTGTTCCTTTTTGTAGGAGCTGATCTCAGTACCATACCTTTTTATTTGAATAGCACTCTGTTCAATGGTTTGCTGAACTTTATTGTGAATAGTACTTGTAGCAATTTCTTCAATAATACTTGTATTATTTGGCTTAGAATTTTTATTTATAGATAGAGAGTTATCATATTTAGAATTAATAAGATTAATTTCTCTTTCAATTTCAGCTAATTCTTCATTATTCTTATTTAAAGTCTTATTGATTAAAGAAAGCTTATTCTTGATAGTTCTAATTTGAGCATCAGCTTCGGCCTTGTCTGCTAGAATAGATGCTCTATTAATCAGTGTGTTAGCATGTTCAGTGCCACAAATCGGGCAGGAAATATTTTCACCTTCAATATTTTCAACAGAAAATAGATAATCTTTATCTAATTCTTTGGAAGCAATTGAAGCTAAATCTAACTGACTTTGAAAATAAATTTTATCAGCATTTAACTCAGCTATTTTTTTGAAAAAATCTTCTTGTTTTTTTTGCAAATTTGTTAGATCTAAATTTACATTTTCGTATAAATCCTCTAATTGATTTTTTGTTAATGCAATAATATTAGAGTTGGAAGGTAAATATTCATTAATAATATTAATACTAGTTTCAATATTTTTAACTTTTTCTTCAACAGCGTTTTTCTCAAATTTACTTTTAGAAATTTTTTCAAGAATTTCGAAGTATTGATCGTTAATATATCCAGTATGATATTTAATTACTGTAGGTTTCCAGATGGCATATTGTTGAAGATTGGAGAAACTATTCCATGTTTGAGTCCAACTACACTCTTGATCAATATAAAAAGGTAAAAAATAGTATGCTGGTGGTGGAGTTTCTAATTTTGTAGAATCTGCTTTATTCGGTAATAAAACTTTAAATTTAACAATCTCAGCAAATATTTTTGAATAAGCCCCTGTAATTTTTTCAAATTTTTGCCAATTTTCATTTGGTTGTTTTATATAAATAATATCATTGTAACGACCAACGGAATACTCATTGTCGCCAATATTAAAAACTAATAATGTTCTTATATCTAAGGCTTTCCATGTTGGGTCATGATGAGTCGAACAGCCCAGAGTCCATAAAAGTAATTTGGCTAGGGTAGATTTACCAATACTATTATTATTCCCTGTTATCAGATTGTATTTCGGGTGGAATTTGAACTGATTTGCGGACTTTTGGGAATTTGACACTACTGTCAGTTGTTTGAACGATAAGTTTGTTATGTTGCCCAATTCTTAAATTCCTGATCAAAAGTTTAAAATTTTCAATGTTTGACTTAGTATTCTTCATTTTTACAAATCAACTCGTAAAAAATGCCAGCTTTAATTGCATCAATATGACTTGATGTAATCTTATCATCTTTAAGTAATTGTCTCATTGATTCCTCAATGAAAACTTCAAGTCCATCATCCTCATAAATTGGATAATTTATGTTTACGATATTTCTTATTATCTCATGTACTTGAAGTACGGCAAGATTCCGTTGCAAGGATGAGGCATGATAACGATGAAATTCTTTTCTAATTTTTGCCTTTTCATTATGTTTTAAATTTAGTTCATTAAGTATTTCCGCAAGCTCATTTTCTCGTGCTTTTAAATCATTACTATGAGTGAATTGAGCAATTGTATTTTCGACAGTAATACCAGTTAATCCTTTTTTCTGAATCAGGTCATCCCATAATTTATAGTCATATGTTACCGCTCCTTTAATACGCAATTCATCCATTAATAAGCGGTATATAGATTCTGGATTATGATTTGCTCCTGCTTTAATTCTGTTAACTAAACTTGAGATTTTCCCAATAGTATATTGTTGGAATCCCTTTGCTGGTAATGTAGGAGTAATGAAGGAGAGTGTATCTGGTAAGTTTTTTTCTCCTATTTCTAAATCAATAGCAGTTTGAATATCATTAATACAGCTCTCATGTAAATCACCAACTTTAATGACTTCTAGATTTAATGGCTGACCATTAAGTTGAAGTGAAAATCCACAAGTTGCTACTAAATTTAAACTGACCAGTTTGTCACGATAAGATTTATCTTTAATACCAGCTAACATCTTTCCTAATACTGAATTAGTTCCTTTTTTTGTACATTTAGTTAGACTGGTACTTGTAAATTTTGCAGTGGATTTATTTTTAACTTGGTTAAATTCAAATTGTGCTATAGATTCATTGACTGATGAGCAGTAAACGACATCTTCATGCAATTCAACAAAGACAACATAGTCATTTGAAGTTGAATGTTCATCTAGCACTCGACCTAATGCCCAATGATATTGATATTCATATTTTCCATAAGTGCTAGCACCTGCTGTCTCTCGTTGTGCAACAGCTAAAGGGTTGGGGGCTTTTATTTTTTCAATTTCTGACAAAATAATTTTCCTTTATAGGTGCTAAAATTATTAGTATGTTGATATTTAAAATTATCTTACAAAATTTTTAAATATTTTGCATTTAAATTAATCGTTTATTTTTCTTTTAATTATGAGAAATATTTATTGGATAAAGTAGCTTTAATCTATTTCTCTTAAATAAAGTTTTGATTATGAGAATTAACTAATTTAGTGCGTTTATGATTTCTTTACAGATATCACTAGTCACATGACCTATTTTAATAATTCCAGCTTTAAGTAGAGATCTTCAAATTCAAGATATCGCCAGTCCCTCTACAACCCCCACTTAACAATAACCAACTCATTATTTAGCCTTACTTTTCTAATGATTTAATTTAAAACAAATGGCATTTTGCGTGCTTGACTGCAATAGGGTTGGGCACTATTCTTTGCCTGCTGGCCTACATTGCCAGTCGGTCGTCGCGGACCGTCCCTTAGGAGCATTAAAGGTTTTATACTTTTAGTGTGTACACCCTCGTGCCCCCTCTATGGTGGAACGGAGGGGGACACCCTTGGGTGTGCTGGAGTCTTAAGGCCAGTCCGCGAACCCCCTTCGTTCTGCCACCATAATTTTAATGTCGGCAGAACTCTCAATAAAAAGGAGTTGGCTTTGCACATCCATTATTTCTTGGCTCTCAATGCCAAAAGCTATAACGACACAGCTTAAAAATTTAAAGCAGCTTGAATGCCCTAAGGTTTTCAGGCTTTAAGTCTTTTTTATTTAAAACTTAGCAATAACAAACTCGAGATGTGCTACGCACAGTCTTTACGGCTTTGCTGTGCTTTTTTTCTCCCAAAAAAGTATCTCATTTAGAAACAACAAGAATTTATAACGGTAAAACGATGTCAAATTTGATTCTCCCTGCACGTGCCATGCAAGTCATCAATAAGTCGATTCATTTGTTTAATCATTTTGGGTTTCATACGGTTGGGGTCGACAAAATTGTGAAAGAATGCCAAATTCCCAAAGCGACTTTTTATAACTACTTTCACTCGAAAGAGCGGTTTGTTGAAATCTGTTTGATCGTACAAAAAGAACGATTAAAAGAAAAAGTGGTTTCAATTGCTGAGTACGGCCAAGGCTCGAACGTGAAAGATAAACTCAAGGCGCTTTATCTTTTACATACCGACTTAGAGGGGCTTTACTATTTATTGTTTAAAGCCATTTTTGAGATAAAACTGAGCTATTCAAAAGCCTATCAAGTCGCAATTAAATATAGAACTTGGCTCATCAACGAAATTTATGGCCAGCTCATAAAACTAAAAACTGATGCGACTTTTCAGGACGCGAAACTATTTTTATATATGATTGAAGGCGCAATTATTCAGCATCTAAGCTCAGATGGGGAGGACCAGAGGGAAAGGGTGTTGGATTGTTTTTTAATCAACTAAGGGTGTAAATACCTATCTCAGAATGTCTGAGTAGTTCAGCGATATCCTGCACGATTAATTGCAATCACTTTAGGTCCATTCATCGTGCATATTGGATACAGGATCGTAAATCTTTTTAAAAAACAGCTATAAATTTTGAAAGTTAAGCATAAGTATTTTTCTTTATGCTATTTACCCCTTCAATGATAAGAGTACAAACCGCTAACCATATTGCAATGTAAGTGGGCCATTCATCAGTTTTAATGGTTTCACCAAGTAATATAGATACGGCTAGTAATAGTATTGGTTCAACATATACAAGAAGCCCAAAAAGCGTCAAATTTAGATGCGGTGCTGAAAGAGATTGAAAGCCTAAAGCAAGAGCACTGATCAAACCAAGACCTGAAATTAACCAAAGGGTATCAGGGTTGCTCATCAATTCATTTGAGCCAAGATTCCCGTTAAAAATAAAGAATAGGCTAATAGGTAAACTCAGAATCATATCGAACCAAAGCCCTCCAATATGATTAGTATTAGTCTTTTGTCTTAACCAAAAATAAATCGGATAACCTAAACAAATAAGTAAAGTTGGCCATGTCAGTGTTTTTGATATCACCAACATGTTAATAATTCCAAGGATGGCAAAAATACAGGATATTTTTTGCAATCTCGACATTCTTTCTTTAAATGCGATTCGCCCTACAATTACCATAATGATGGGCATTAAAAAATATCCAAGAGATACATCGAGGCCGTAACCATTGGTAGGGGCCCACATGAATAACCAAAGTTGTAATCCAATAAGAAACGCAGAAAATATACGAGTTAAAAAGAAAAAGCGGTCTAGAAATATACGAGTGTATATATCACGCACTTGTTGCCAATTTCCTTTCAAAATAATAAAAAGAGTTAAACAGGGAAAAGTCAGCAATATACGCCAACCATACATTTCGTTACCCTGTAATGAGTGTAGTAAAGATGTATAGGCAAACATTAAAGCAAATAGGATAGAGCCAATTACATTGAGGGTTATACCAAGAGCCGTATTCGATTGAGTATGCATAGATATTTAATAGCAGAGTCTTTTAATTGATATTTTATTTCAGGTTGATTGATAATTAGGCTCTTATTTCCTAATATAAATGAGAAAATTTCTCACCGTATGGTTTGTGATGACATTAGATAAATTTGATTTAGCTTTACTTGAACTTCTTCAAAAAGATTGCCATATCCCATTACGTGAATTAGCAGATGCTATTCATTTATCTACCGCTTCAGTACAGCGTCGAATCCAAAAGCTACGTGAAAATGGCTATATTATTGGAAATATAGCTGTTTTAGACCCTGATAAATTAAATCAAGTGATTACAATTCTGGTCGAGATTCGAGTAAACAAAACTCATGCGACTGATCTAGATGATCTAAAAAAAAGCTTCTCTGGGCCAGAAATTCAGCAATGTTATTATGTCACTGGTGAGGCAGACTTTATGTTGGTGCTGTTAGTACCGAGTATGAGTCGTTTTCAAAAGATTTGTGATGAGCTATTTCACAATAATTCTAATGTTGAGTGGTTCAAGACAACTGTTGTACTAGATCGAGTAAAAGTTACGTTAGAAGTTCCAGAAATAGATAAAAAGTTATAATTAAAAAACTATATTAATCAAAGTATAGGGTTAATTTTCTTCAAAGAGTTTGATGTGATTTGATCTTCTAAAAAAGTGGGTTGATAAACATCAATAATCTGTCCAAACGTCAGGTCCATCTTCAATTTCATCTAATGTTAATAAACACAGATCAAGTTGCTGCTGAAGTTGTTCCCAATTAATGCCTTGTCCGATAAAAACAATTTCTTGTCGACAGTCACCTGTACGTTCATCCCATTTTTCAAAAATACTATTACGACGATAAACATCTTGAGGCCAGTCAGCCTGATGAATGAAATTCCACCATTTTCCGACGTATTCCCAAGCAAATTGATTTCCTGTTTGCACCAGCATCGCAATATCCTGATAACGATTGGCAAACCAGATATATCCTTTACAGCGTAATAAAGCACCGTTATTCCACGCTTGTTGTAAAAAGTTCTGAAAACGCTGAGGATGAAAGGGTAGGCGCTCACTATATACCCAAGAAGAAATACCATAATTTTCAGATTCAGAATGGATCTCCTCATTCGGATCCATCTGTTTCATCCATCCTGGGGATTTCACTAAATCAGGTAAATTAAATTTGTGAGTATTTAGAACTTTTTCCAAATCAATTTCCCCAAAGGCCATGGGTAAAATTTCTGCTGCGGGGTTCAGTTCATTGAGCAGTGATTGCAATTGAGAGTATTGTTCTTGCCCAATCACATCAACACGACTGACTAAAATAACATTAGCGTATTCAACTTGTTCGATCAGGAGGTCCGATAGAGGGCGTGTTGTCGACAACTGTTCATCTTGATGGGCTGTCTCTACTTTGTCATTGGATTGAATCATTTGAGCAAAGTTTTCGCCATTTACTACAGTGACCAGAGTATCTAAACGAGCCAGTTCACTTAAGCTAAAGCCATTTTGATCAAGAAAAGCAAATGTTTCAGCAACAGGCATGGGTTCTGAAATACCTGTAGATTCTATTAAAATATAATCAAACTCTGATTTCTGCGCGATTGTACTAATTTGTTCGAGTAAATCGGCCCTTAAGGTGCAGCAGATACATCCGTTGCTCATTTCAATTAATTGATCAGTACCACGACTGAGATCTACATGACGGCGCACATCTTCAACATCAATATTAATTTCACTCATATCATTGACGATTACTGCTACTTTCATATTCTGCTGATGATTCAGAATATAGTTGAGT
>Ga0157373_10004954_pt1 | contig 10008 bp, 10 predicted proteins | sample C65metaG_FD_113460 | JGI IMG/M metagenome (GOLD analysis project Ga0157373, IMG submission 113460) | Corn rhizosphere microbial communities from Kellogg Biological Station, Michigan, USA - C6-5 metaG | ecosystem: Host-associated > Plants > Roots > Rhizosphere > Soil | place: USA: Michigan...
CGTGGCGCAACATCCTCATGCGGCGGTTGAGACCGTTTGCGTTGCCGTGAAATGGCTTACCCAGTTTACCTTGTATCGAACTGCCTTGGTCGTTTGAGGGCAAGATTTCTTAGAGCAGGAGCGCGCCTTCGACGGTATCCGTTTGCTAGCGTGAGCTATGAGACAGTCACCTAATCATCGAGCGGGAACGCCGGCCAGTGGGGCTCGAGCACTCCCCTGGTCGTGAAGGTCTCCATGACTTCGATCGCCTCGAGCGCGCGATAGACCATGGTTCGTAGCGAGCTGGGTTTGTAGCCATAATGAAGCCCCTGGGCTGCCAGCCACCGCGCAATCATTCCGGCCGTGACGTGAGATCTCGCGATCTGCTTGGCGAGGATCGTGCGGGCCGCCCAGACGTCGGTCTGGAATTCGAATGAGCCGCGGCCGCCATGCCATTGAGAGCAAATCCAAAGCCAGCCGGGATAATCAGAACGCCGGCGATCACGCTCAGCCATGACCTTTGCGATGAACTCAGCCGATTGTGGTGTTGGCGGTGACGGTTTCTTCCTTGCTCGCTCGGCCCGCTTGTTCCGACGCCAGCGGGCACGCCGGCGCTCCTGCCGTTCATCCACTTTTCTGCGCCCATCCTGTCCAGTGCCCATCCTCCCTTTGCCCATGCGCGGACACGTTTTGCAACAGATTAGCCATGCGACATCCGGCGAAACGTGCGCTTTATGGGGAGCTCCTTGTCGGAAGCGCCGGCGAGGCAAACCAACGAACGCACAAGGAGTAAAAGATGAATGATCTGTTTGAAGCTGCTTACCTCGGAGTTCAGATTGCCTATTTGCTCGTTGAGCAAACTGACACCACAGCGGGAATCGACGAGTGGACCGCCAGAGCTGGGGGATACATCGACAAGATTGACCTGGTCGGTGTGCTACGCGGGGTTTGTGTCGACGCCACCGACATGGTTGAGTTCTGCGAATTGACGCCGGCCGAGCAGGCGGCGGTTTGGCGAGCCATCGGGATACTCGATGTCGCCAGATTTATGTCAGGGTTCTGGGAACAAGGGCTCGTAGATTGCGCTTACAATGCCCTGTTGGAGGCCCATAACAATTGCAGCGATCGAGATGACGAACTTGCAGCGCTTGACTGGGTAGATGAATGCGATGAACTCGATGAAATCTTGCGGAGAATTGACTCCCGCCGTTAGGGCTTTTGTCGGATCTATCTCAACCGCAGTTCGCTGATGCGGAGATCTCCTTGCCTTAGATGGTCGTAATCGGGTGGCGTCGCTGCGCGACGCCACCAGGCTGCGCCTCCGCTTCGCTTCGGCTTGCCTGGCCGCCTTCGGCGGCTTTGGTTGGTAAATTGGATATTTATGTCAATGGCATCCCATTGAAGCTATACTCCCCCCGCACCTTCGAAAAGACACATGTGGTGCCACTCAAAGGTGCGGGGGGTTGTTCGACATCCCGTCGAAGTGGAGAAGGGTTCTGTAGCTGACAAGGCAGGTCGGCGGAGTCCATTCTCCGACCCATCAAACCCTCAACCCGCGCCAATGGCGCACTCGGTTATCCATGGAGGAATCATCCCGGTATTGCTCTCTTCTCCAACGCCACCGGGATCGGGAGTTGCAGCGATGCAGAGCTCCCGTCTTTTTGGCGTCCATTCGACGGTTTGAGCTGATCGCTTCTCCGTCCCGGCGACAACCGAACCATCTGGCCCGATCTTCCGTTCGCTCGCGCTGCTCTTAGCGCCGGTCTTAGTCCCGGTGTCGCCGTTGTGCCGGAGGTGACCGGCAGCCCTACCTCGCGCGTATGGGTCACGGACATGTCGGTCCGTGCGAGTGTGTGTTATAACACACAACGAACCTCGGTGCAACAGTCGCTATCCGAGCGTCCCCCTAGGAAGCCGCACCAACAAGTCGACCACGGGTGTGGCCCCGCACACGACTACGCCCTGAATTCCCCTGAGAGTGGCGGTCAGGGTGAGAATGAGCGTTACCTGACCGGGGGGGTTCGGGAATGGGATTTTCGCTTATGGAGGATTTCAGGGCCAAGTGACTGGAAATCGGATCGCCGAGGCCCGATCGTATCCGATGCACGTCGGAGCATCGCCGCAGGTTCTGTCCCTGACGCGCTTGAACAGCCCCTGCGCAGCCTGTCTTCTGAACGAAGTGAAGAAAACCACTCTCGGGAGTCTGAATCGACTCCTCGAGTCCATCTTAGGGAATCTAACCGAACAAATCGGCGGCCCATTTACATGATCGGCCGCTCGATGTGTCGGCGTGCAAAGGCGGCTCGGATGCAAGACCGTGGATGGGCTACGTCACTCACGTTCAGGAGAGTTATCAAGAAGCGCTTCGATCCCGCTGAGATCCTCCCGAGTGATGCCGTGCTCCGAGAAACCAGGCCGCAGGCGCCTGAGGAGCAAGACCGTCGGAAGTTCCGCAGCCGATAGCCATCTTCGGGCCGGTGCCCTGTCTGAGACTACATCGCGCAAAACCCGCTTGTGCTCTTCGGGAAGTTCGCCGAGCGAGGAGCCCGCCAACAGTTCCAGTTCGGCGGCGAACGGGTCTGGCGCCGCCGCCGCGTAATCCTGCGCTCCGAGCACTGCCGTCGATCCAGGGTGCCTTTGCTCAAGCACGGCAAGGAAAAACCTGCGAGTGTCCATGCCGACTACTTCGGCGATCTTGGCGGCGCGGTCCAAGGGGATTGGCACGCGACCGGTGGCCATATGGCTAATGACGACAGTTGCCTTGTAGCCCAGCTGACGCGCCACGGCCCTTGTCGAAACGCCGCGTTCGGCAGCCTTGTCTAGCGCCGTCCTGAGCATTTGCGCTGCAACCGTTTCCTTGAATTCAAGAACGTTCGCTTCGCCTTGCTGTGTGTTTGACATCTTGAATCCTTGCCGAGTGAGTGCTAAACAGAACTCATGAGATGCGCAAGTCCAAACTACCCCAGTTCCGCCGCCGTCCGTAGAGCCAAAGCAGCAATTGAAAAGACGGGTTCCGTGGTCACGAGCGTTCGCCTCTTTCCTGATGGCGTCATGGAATTCATCACCACAGCTCGTTCCAACGATGATGAACTGTCCGAATTCGATCGGTTGGATGCCGCCGGTCTCCTATGATCAAGCACATTCACGTCGTCAGGAAACCCCGTCCGGGCAAGCCTCCGTTTTGGTATGTATACTCCCACCGCGGCGGCCCGAGGATATATCGGCATGAAGGTTGGGATCGGCCGACACTCGACCAGGCCGCATTGAAGAAGCTCTTGGACTCGCAGGCCAAGGTCGAGCGCGTGGAGGAGAACACGCTGGGAGGGCTCATCAGGAAATGGCGACCCAATAGCCCTGAGTGGTCTGGCATGGCTGACAGCACGAAAAAGACCTGGGGTTCCGCGCTCGACAGGATCGAAGAGCGATGGGGAATGACGCCTTTGAGCGTGTGGAACGATCCCAGGATGAAGCGCAAGGTCGTCGAGTGGCGTGACAGCCGCAGCGAAAAGCCGCGTGCAGCGGATATCGGCGTCCAAGTCCTGCGAGCCCTCCTCGAATTTGGATGTCTCCGGGGGTTGGTCACAATCAACGTCGCCAAGGGTATCCCGCAGCTCTATCGCGGCGGGAATCGCGCAGAGATCGTTTGGACCGACGAAGATCTCAACGCTTTCGCCGCCGAGGCCAAGAGGCAGAACAAGCAGCATGTTCTGGACGCTGCGCGCCTCGCTTCATTGACAGGTCTGCGCCGCGGAGATCTCACGACGCTAACCTGGGCTGAGGTTCAAGAGAACGCGATCGTGAAGAAGGCCGCGAAGAAGAGCCGAGGAAAAAGGCGGACTGTAACCATCCCTCGGATTTCCGAGCTAGACGCTCTCTTGGATGAGTTGCGCACAAGACCACGACAGGACGACGTTCAAACCGTTCTGGTCAGCAGCAAGGGAACGCCTTGGTCTCCTGATGGGCTGAACACTGCGTTCAACAGCGTGCGCGACGAGGTCGGGATTTTCCACATCGACGAGGAAGGGAACAAGCGCGCCAAGCACATCCATGATCTTCGCGGCACGTTCTGCACCAAACTGATGAAGGCCGGCCTCGCCGACGAGCAGGTCGCGGACGTCATGGGTTGGTCGCCGGAACAGGTCCGCGGCATTCGCCGCGTTTATGTTGACCAGGGCCAGATCGCTGTGGCAATCGGCAAGCGTTTGCGGGACGGGCTGTAAACCCGACTGTAAACCTTTTTTGGCTTGGTGAAGAAAATTGTTTCTTTTCAAGCTGTTGCGGGCGTAGCTCAATGGCAGAGCAGAAGCTTCCCAAGCTTACGACGAGGGTTCGATTCCCTTCGCCCGCTCCACTTTCCCGCGCTAGCTGATAGACCGGCAGCATGCCGGCGCTGTTCCTTGCCCTGCTCACTTCCGCCCTGGCGATGGTCGGCGGGCGGCCGGCGCTGCTGACGGCGCGGCTATCCGGCCATCTCGGCGGCAACGTCGGGTTGATCGCCGTATGCTGGCTGACGGCGATTGTTACCTCGGCGCTGGCGGGTTGGGGAGGGGCATGGCTGGCGCCGCAGATGGCTCCCGTGGCCAAGAGCATGTTCGTGGCCGCCGCGCTCGCCGTCTCGTCACTCGAACTGCTGCTGATGCGATCAAGCAACGCGCCCGCTGAACCGACCCGCTCGCTCGGCGCCGTCGCGCTGGTGCTCCTTGCCGAACAGGTTGTCGACGCCGCGCGGTTCTTCGTTCTCGCCCTTTCGGTCGCGACCGGAGCGCCGGCGCTCGCCACGGCCGGCGGCGCGCTCGGCAGCGGAGCGGTATTCAGTGCCGCCTGGTCGTTGGGCGGCGAATGGGAGGCGAGGTTGCCGCTGAAACCCATCCGGCTCGGCGTCAGCGGCCTGTTCCTGATCGCGGCCGTCATCGTGGCGCTGTCCGCGCGAGGCGTGATCGGCTGACACAGCGGGCGGGCACGGCTAGGGTCATGCCGATGATCGAGATCATTGAAGGTGCCGGCAATGCAGCCATCGCCGAATGGGTGCATGGCCGCCTCAAGCGCGCGCTCGCCGCCGGCGACGCTCCGGTCGCGATTACGGTCCCCGGCGGTTCCACGCCGTTCCCGATTCTCGAACGGCTCGCTGCAATGCCCCTCGAATGGCGGCGGGTGACCGTCTGGCCGGGCGACGACCGGCGGGTGCCGGAGGACCACCCGGCAAGCAACACCGGCAGGATCCGCGCGCTGCTCGAGCCGGCCGGGGCGGAGGTGGTCGCGCTGACGGTGATGGAGGAAGTGCCGCATTTCGCGCTCGCCTGGCTCGGCATGGGCGACGATGGGCATGTCGCCTCGCTGTTCCCCAACACCGATCCGCGCGCTGACGATCCGCAGCGCATGCGCATGCTGACGCCCGACCCGTTGCCGCCTGAGGCCCCGTTCGATCGGATCACGCTGACGATCCCGGCGCTGCTCGATTCGGACGAATTGCTGTTCGTCATCCGTGGCGCCGACAAGCGTGCACTGTTCGAGGCGGCGTCGAGGGGCAAGAACGACCTTCCGATCGCCCGCCTGCTCGCGGCGGCCCGCCGGCCGGTGACATGTTTCACTTGATACCCGCGCCGCTGCACCGGCTGATGCTGCGTATCGCCCATCCGCTGCGCGAGCGGTGGCTGCGGTGGCGAAAACCGCGCACTGCCGGCGTCTCGGTGATTGCCATCGACGCTCGGGAACGGGTGTTCCTCGTGCGGCACAGCTATGGCTCGGGCCGGTGGGCTCTGCCGGGTGGTGGCCTGGGTCGCGGGGAGGACCCGCACGATTGCGCCCGGCGCGAGATGCGTGAGGAGCTGGGCTGCGCGCTCGAAAGGCTCGAACTGGCGGGGCAGATCGAGGAGATCCTCTACGGCGCGCCGCACACCGGTTTCGTGTTCACCGCGCGTCTCGCCGGCGAGCCGCGGATTGACGGACGCGAGGTGATCGACAGCGGCTGGTTCGCGCTCGATGCCCTTCCGCCTGGCCTGGTGAGGTTTGCGGCCTATCGCCTGCAGCTGGCGTTTCCCGAGCGCTACAAGAGCGTGAGCTGAGCGGTATCGGGCGGCCGGTCCTCCCCTTCCTCGCCCTCGAGATTGGAGAGGGTGAGGCCCATCAGCCGCACCGGCATCGGCAGGGGCAGGGCTTCGTTGAGGATTTCGCGCGAGAGTCTGGCGAACTCGCCCTTTCCCTCGATCGCGTGGGGCAGCGATCTCGCACGGGTCATGATCTGGAAGTCGGTGAACTTCAATTTCAGCGTCACCGTGCGCCCCTTGGTGTCGTGCTCGGCTATCCGCTCCCAGACGATCTCGATGATGTCGTCGAGTGCGGCGCGCAAGGCGGAGCCGCTGGAGATGTCCTCGTTATAGGTGCGCTCACCGCCCAATGACTTGCGGATGCGATTGGCGCTCACCGGCCTCAAGTCGATGCCCCGCGCGGCGCGGTAGAGATAGTCGGCGAAGCTGCCGAAGTTCGCGCGCAGCCACCGGATGTCCTTGGCGGCCAAGTCCGCGCCGGTCTCGATGCCGAGCCTGGCCATCTTCTCTGCCCCGCGCGGGCCGACGCCGTGGAACCGGCGCACGGGCAGCGATTGCACGAACGCCGCACCCTGGCCGGGCTTGATCACGCACAGGCCGTCGGGCTTGTTCTGGTCGCTGGCAAGCTTGGCGAGGAACTTGTTGTAGCTGACGCCGGCGCTGGCGGTGAGCTGCGTCTCCTCGCGGATGCGCTGGCGGATCAGCTCGGCGATGCGGGTGGCGCTGCCGATGCCGCGGATGTCCTCGGTAACGTCGAGATAGGCCTCGTCGAGGCTCAGCGGCTCGACGTGCGGAGTGTAGTGCCGGAAGATCGCGCGGATCTGCTGGCTGACCTCGTGATAGACCTCGAAGCGGTGGCGCACGAAGATGAGGTCCGGGCACAGCCGCCGGGCGGTGATGCCCGGCATCGCCGAACGCACCCCGAACTTGCGCGCTTCGTAGCTCGCGGCCGCGACCACGCCGCGAGTCCCGCCGCCGCCAACGGCGACCGGCTTGCCGCGCAGCTCCGGGTTGTCGCGCTGCTCGACGCTGGCGAAGAACGCATCCATGTCGACATGGATGATCTTGCGCAGGCCGAGATCGGGCTCGTCGTCCATTGTGGCGTTGTACAGTCCCCCTCGCGCCAGCGGGAGGGGTTAGGGGGTCCGTCCCCGTCAGCCAACTCGTTCCCATCCCCGACCCCCTCCCGCATTCGGCAAGGGAGAGAAATCCTTCTTCGCAAAGGGTTGTGCTGCACTGCAACATCGGGCTAGGGGCGGCCCTCCCATGACGAGCGGTACCGCCCTTTACCACCCGAAGACCATCGGCCAGCGCGAGCTGATCGTGCTCATCGCGCTGCTGATGAGCCTCAATGCGCTGTGCATCGACGGGATGCTGCCGGCGCTCGACGACATCGCGCGCGAGCTCGGCGCGGAGAGCGGCAACCAGCGCCAGCTGATCGTCGGGGTTTACCTCTTGGCGAACGGCATCGGCTGCCTGCTGCCCGGCTCGTTTGCCGACCGCTTTGGAAGGAAACCGATCATCATGCTGGCGCTCGGCGCCTACGCGTTGTTCTCGCTGATCGTGGCGACGGTCGGCAATTTCTACCTGCTGCTGGTCGCGCGCGGCCTGCAGGGCCTGTTCTGCGCCGGGTTGATGGTCGCGCCGATGGCGATCGTGCGCGACCAGTTCGAAGGCGACCGGATGGCGCGGACGATGAGCATGGTCTCGGCGGTGTTCATCACCGTGCCGGTGATCGCGCCGACGCTCGGGCAGACGGTTCTGCTGGTTGCCGGCTGGCGATGGATTTTCGTCAGCCTCGCGTGCCTTGCCGGCCTCGCCGCGCTGTGGGCGTGGACGCGGCTGCCCGAGACGCTTCATCCCGAGCACCGCCAGCACATCCACCTGGCGACGATCGCGCGCAACATGCGCATCGCCTTCTTCAACCGCGCCTCGATCGGTTACGTGCTCGGCAGCATGCTCGTGATGGGCGGCGTGTTCGGCTACGTGAACAGCGCCCAGCAGCTGATCGGCGAGCACTTCGGCGCCGGGCGCTGGTTCCCGCTGGTATTCGGCGGCACGGCAGCGATGATGGCGGTGTCGAATATCGTCAACAGCCGCATTGTCGAGCGCTTCGGCGCGCGGCGGGTGTCGCACATGGGCGTGATCGTGTTCATCCTGGTGAGCATGGGTCAGGTGTGGGCGGCGACCTACCGCGACGGCCAGCTTGCCTGGTTTCTGCCGCTGATGGCGATGAACCTCGCGCTGCTCGGCTTCCTTGGCGCGAACTTCAGCTCGATCGCGATGCAGCCGTTCGCGAAGATCGCCGGGGCGGCGAGCAGCGTGCAGACCTTCTTTCGCATGTTCGGCGCGGCGCTGGTCGGCATCGTCATCGGCCAGGCCTACGACGGCACCGCCCGCCCGTTCGCCTACGCGTTGCTGATCTGCTCCAGCCTCGGGCTGGTGCTCGTGCTGTTCAGCGAGAAAGGGCGGTTGTTCCGCCGGCTGAATGCGCCGGGCGGGCCGGGCGTGGAGCTGGTGGAAGCCGGCTAGAGCCCCACCGCCGTCAGCAGCTGCCCGATCCAGCTGTTGGTGCTGGGATCGCGGAACGGGAAGGTGTTGGTGTAGGCCCACACGCAGCCGTCGATGTTGGCGCCCTTGAACGCGTCGTGCACGGCCTTGTAGTATGTTGCACGCTGGTCCACGGCGATCCCCTCCCACGCGCCGTATTCACCCAGGAACAGCGGGCGCTTGGCAGACGTCATGAAGTTGGTCGCCTTGCGCACGTTGGCGTCGAGATCGGCGAGGTCGGTACCGATCGGGAACGCCCGCCCGAACGGCGGCGGGTTGGTGATCCACGTCGCGCCCTGGTGGGTGAACTCGAACGGGTCGTAATAGTGGAAGGTGACGACGAGGTAGGGATCGTTCGGCAGCTGGAGCGTCGCGAGCGAAGCGATGCCGCTGTAGCCCTGGCCGCCGATCACCACCGGGCGCGTCGGGTTGGTCTTGCGCACTTCGTCGAGCGCCGGTTGCAGCACCGACAGCAGGTTGGCGTCGTCGAGCGACCCATGCGGCTCGTTGACAAGTTCGAACCAGACTTGCCCGTCCTTGTCCTTGAAGCGCGTCGCGATCTGCTGCCACAGCGCGGCGAAGCGCGCCTTTTGCCCCGCTGGGTCGGCGAACAGGTTGCCCTGCCGATCCTCGTAATGGTGCAGGTCGAGGATCACCCTCAGGCCGGCCGCGCGGGCGGTGTCGACGACGTGCTCGACCCGGTCCATGAACGCGCCGTCGATGGTGTACGGCGGCGTTGTCAGCGCATGGTTCGAAAAGCGCACCGGCAGGCGCACGGTGGCGAAGCCCTTCGCTTTGATGTCGGTGAAGTCGCCATCGACGATCGGGCGGCCCCAGTCGCCTTCGTTCGGCGCTTCCAGCATGTTGCCCATGTTCATGCATTCGCCGATGCGCGCATCGGACTGCGTCAGCGCGGAGGGGCTCGGTGTCGGCGAGGGGCTCGGTGTGGGGCTCGGCACCGGAGCCGGCGTCGGCGATCCTCCCGCATTGCCACCGCCACCGCAGGAGACCAGCGTCACGGCCGCGGACACCGCGATCGCAACGAGCAGGCTGCGCTGACGGGCGCCGGACACGCGACTCTCCCCATGTCGATGGTAGCGCTAACATCGCGCGGTGCGGGCCGGAGAGTCAATGGTCCTGAAGGAGCGTCTTGGCAGCCGTTTGCGAGCAAGGCTCGTCGTCAGGTACCCGCCTTCTCCACCCGTGCCAGCAGGGCCTCGACCTGGACTTGCTGTCCTTCGCGGGCCGCGAGTTCGGCGACGGTCCCGGCGAACGGCGCGGTAAGCGCGTGCTCCATCTTCATCGCCTCGAGCACGATGAGCCGTTGCCCGCTCTCGACCTGCTGGCCTTCGACGACGTCGACCGCGATCACCTTGCCGGGCATCGGCGCGAGGATGTCGCCGTCGTGGGCAGAGCCGCCAAGGGCTTTCTCGGC